>Ga0335083_10004512_pt1 | contig 17710 bp, 15 predicted proteins | sample Lox_Sample_42_FD_206716 | JGI IMG/M metagenome (GOLD analysis project Ga0335083, IMG submission 206716) | Soil microbial communities from Loxahatchee National Wildlife Refuge, Florida, United States - Lox_Sample_4.2 | ecosystem: Environmental > Terrestrial > Soil > Wetlands | place: USA...
GGCAAGCTCGGCCGCCGTCTTGCTGATCAGCTCGCTCATACGGCCTCCTCGCTGGCGCTCGGAGTCCGCATTCGCGGACGCACTGTACCTACCGATTCGCTCGCAAGCTCGCTCATCAGTGCTGCCTCACTCCTCGACCAGGATCCGCGGCACCTTGAACCGCTGCAGTTCGACTTCCGGCGCCCCGGACAGCGCCTCTTCCGGCGTCAGGCAGGGGCTGGGCTCGTCGGTGCGGAACACGTTGTCGATGCCGGTCGCGTGCGTGGTTGGCGCGATGCCGTCCGCCGCGACCTCCTGCACCTGCGCGACCGACGAAATGATCTGGTCGAGCTGCGGGGCAAGGTGGTCAAGCTCTTCGTCGCTGAGCGCTAGCCGGGACAGCCGGGCCAGATGAGCGACCTCGTCGCGGGTAATCGGCATGACCCCATCCTAGGGCGCACGGAACGTGAACTCGTAAGCGATTAACCGGCTGGTAACGACGGTGCCAGGGGCACAGCCGGTTACGACTTCGGCTGCGCCGCGAGCTTGGTGTTGGTGAAGAAGGCCCAGATCACCTGCGACGCGGCCGGCTTGCTGTTCGGCGGTCTCGGGTAGAGGTGCTTGCCCGTGGTGTACACCGCGAACCCGACGCGGGTGCCCTTCTTGCAGTCCGGCCACACGGTGTAGGTCAGGTTCCCCGACTTCTCCGTGACCGTCTTGGTCGAGCATCCGTCCGTCTTGCGCAGCCGCGCCACCTGCACGGTGGCGGCGGGCGACTCCTGGCCCTTTTCGCTGGGCAAGTACGGCACCCGGTTGTCGTCGAGCGACGCGACCTGCATGATCTTCATCTCGTCCAGGACTTCGCAGCCGGGTATCGGATCCGCCTTGACGATCGCGTAGCCGTCGAACAGGGTCGGGTTGGTGCAGGCGATGCGGTAGGCCAGGCGGCCGCCGTTGCTGTACCCCATGACGTAGATAGGGCGCTTGTGCCCGGGGTCGACCTTCGCCACGAGCGCCTCGATGAATCCCAGGTCGTTGACGGCAGCGTTGGACGCCCAGGAGCAGCAGCCGACCGCGTTCCACGACTCACGGTAGGCCAGCGGGTAGACGAGCTCCGCCTTGCCGGCCTTCATGTACGAGGTGAACTGGTCGCGGTTGATCTCCTGGTTCTGGCCCGCGTAGATGCCGGAGAGCACCAGGATGATCGGCGCGTCCGCCGCCAGCCCGGTCTTCGGCGTGAGGGTGGTGTAGCTCCGGGTCATGTCGCCAACCTGCAGCTTGCTGACCGAGGTGTTCCACGGCCGGTCGATCGCGTTGACGATCTTGTTGCCGGTGAACGCGCCGGCGGCGGCCACCACGGCGATCGCCGCCAGGATCGCAGTGACACGCGGCGACGGCTTGAACCGGTTGACCAGGCGGGTGAGCAGGCTGTCCTGCCGGTGCTTGGACTTGGCCTTCGGGTACTCGCGCCCGGTGAGCATGAGGCTGAACGGGGTCCGCCGCACGGCCGAGGCGATGATCCAGGACACCGCGTAGATGAACGGCACCACGATCAGCAGCAGGATGAGCACCTCGAAGCTGGAGTGGTGCAGCCGGTGCATGGCGCCGAGCAGCCCGCCGTCCGGCCCGAAGTAGCTGGAGCCGATGATCAGCAGCAGCACCTGAAGGACGAGAGGGTGGGCCAGGTAGATGCCGAACGAGCTGGCCGAGCCCGCGGCGGCGAACTTCCGCCCGCGCGCGCCGCGGTCGCTCCACAGCAGGCCGGCCGCGAGCAGCGCCATGCCGAAGGCCAGCGACTCGAAGATGACGACCGGCTGGAAGACCGCGCTCGCGTTGCCCGGCGTGGCCCCGTAGACCTCGATCTCGACCAGGTACACCGCGATGCCGGCGGCGACGCCGGTCGCGGCCACGGCGACGATCCTTGGAATGGTGCCGATGTGCCGCCTGGTGAACGCGCACAGCTCGTCGAAGTGCCAGCCGGCGATCGCGCCGCCGACGACGTACAGCAGGTAGGTCTGGACGTAGTAGCCCTGACCCGCGGTGTTCAGGAACTGGGCCCACAGCGAGGTGCCGTGCCTGCCAACGTGGTAATGCAGCCCGATGGTCAGCACGAGCTGGTAGACGCAGGCGGCGGCGAACAGCCACCAGTGGTAGCCCTCAGTCTTCTTCAGCACCCAGCGGATCAGCGGGAACAGCAGGTAGATCTGCATGCTGACCAGCAGGAAGTACATGTGATAGCGGGCGCCGGCGAACTCCAGGTCATGGATGAACGCGTCGGGGAAGGCGCCGCGAGTGTGCCCGTTGGCGGCGTAGTAGATGGCCGACCACGCGATGTACGCCGGGAGCACCAGCCAGAACCGGCGCTTCCAGAACTTGACCGGCTTCAGCTCGCGATGCCCGTAGTTGTAGCTCAGCACCAGCGCGGTGAGCAGGAGGAACAGCTCGCGGCTGGTGTGGAAGATGGTTGTGACCGCGCCCATGGTCATGGTGACGTGCCCGCCGGCGAAGGAGAGCGTGTGCACGCCCACCACGAACACCATGATGATCAGCCGGATGCCGTCGAACGCGACGATGTGCGGGCGCGAACGGCGTACCGCCGCGCCAGCGGGTGCTGGCGCGGCGGGCGGTGCGGGCCTAACGGGGCCGGGTTCGCCGGTCGATTCCTGCGGGTCTGACAAGGTAGAACTCACGGTCGTGACGCCACGGCTTCCTTCAGCAGTCGTCGGGAGATCTTCCCGGTCGGTCCCAGCGGCATCTCATCGACGAGCCAGAACTCGCTGGGCTGCTTGTGGCGGGGCAGCCGCTCGGCGCAGACCTCACGCAGCAGGGCCTCAATCTCGGCCGCGACGGCGTCGCCGTGCGGCACCACGTAGGCGACCGGCCGCTCGCCGAGCACCTCGTCCACCGCGCCGATCACGGCTGCGGAGCGGACGCCCGGCTGTGCGAGCAGGATCTCCTCGATCTCGCGCGGGTAGATCTTCTCGCCGCCGCGGTTGATCACGTCGTCGGAGCGTCCCACGAGAAAAAGGTAACCCTCGTCGTCCAGGTAGCCAAGATCTCCGGTGTCGAGCCAGCCGTCGGCGTCGATCGCGCCTGGCCGCCCGCCGGATGCGTACGCCGTTATGGTGCCCGCGCCGCGGATGGTGACGCGCCCGATGTCGCCCGCACCCGCCGTTCCGCCTCCCGGCACGGCGATGCGCACCTGCGAGGCGGCCGGCAGTCCGGCGGACCCCGGCTTGCGCGGCCCGTCAAGCGGGTTGGCGGTGATCATGCTGGCCGCCTCGGTCATGCCGTACGTCTCGATGACCGGGACGCCGAGACCCATCTCGAACCGCTCGAGCGCGGCGAGCGGCAGCGGCGCGGAGGCCGAGCGGACGAAGCGCAGCCCCGCGGGCGGCTCCGCCGGCGGGTCCATCGCGAGGATCGAGATGATCGCGGGAACCGCGTTGATCCAGGTGATCTGCCGCTCGGTCATCCGCTCCCAGAACCCGCGCCTGCTGAACTTGCTGTCCACGGCCAGGTACGCGCCCGCGCGGAGAGTGGCGAGCACCCCGACGACTTCGGCGTTGACGTGGAACAGCGGCAGCGAGCAGTAGCCGCGGTCATCCTTGGTGAGCTTGTGCCAGTCCACCACGGTCGACGCCACATGGGCCAGCTGCTCGTCGCGGAGCAGGATGCCCTTGGGCGTGCCGGTGGTACCGCTGGTGCACAGGAAGATCCCGCCGTCGGCGCCGGTCGTCAGCGGATCAAGATCAAGAACGCTGATCCCGAACACGTGCGTCGCTTCGCCGTCACCCGCCGCCGTCTCCGCACCGATGGCGCGCCGGCTGGTGATCGTGCCAGCGGGCCGCGCCACGCTCAGCACGCGCGCGATGTCCGCGTCGGGCGCACCGGGGTCGAGCGGCACCGCGACCCGCCGGGCCGCGACGATCGACACCATGGCGACGGCGTAGTCGAGCGGACTGGCGAACCTGACCTGAATCCTGGCGCCGCGCGGCAGGCCCGCGTCGTCCAGGCACCGCTCCGTGTCGCGGACCACGTCAAGCAGGCCCGCGTAAGTGATGCTCGCCGAACTGCGTGCGTCGGCGAGGTAGACGTCGTCGCCGTGGCGTGCGGCCGCCTCGTCGATCCACGCCCTTATGACGTTGTGACTGGCGTCCACTAGTACATCATCCGTGGGTCGTTGTAGTGCTTGAACTCCAGCAGGTTGCCGGTTGGGTCGACGAGCACGAAGGTGCGGTGCTCCTCGACGAGGCCCTCAAACCGCAGTGATACGTCGTAGTAGAACGGGATCTTCCTGGTAACCGCGCAGGCGTACAGCGCCTCGAAGTCGGCAGCCTCGCGGAACGTGACGCCGAAGTGCCTGGGGTACAGGCTCTCCGGTGCGGCGGGTTCGCCAGGGGTCAGGTGGCACACCACCTGGTCCCCGAAGAAGTCGAGGGTGATCCTGTCGTCATACCGCCGGGCGAGCTTGCAGCCTAGCTTGGTGACGTAAAACTCCTGCGCCGCATCAAGGTCATGCGCGGGGATGGCGAGGTGAAAGACGTCGGAAGTGGTTCGCACGGTCTGCCTAACTGATCGGGTTACTCAAATGCGGTCAGGGTGTCGGACCTCAGCCCCAGACGTAGCGTCTCAAGGCCGATGACTCCCTGCGCCGGCACGTTGCCCAGGTTCACGTTCGGTCCGATCCGGGTGATCATATGTGCCTGGAGGGCGGTGGTGGGTGCCTCGAAGAGCAGGCTGTCGATGCCGATCCCGGCGGACAGGACGTCTTCGATCAGTCCGTACCGCAGCTCGCCGTCGGGGCGGCAGATGCCGGAAGAACCGCTCTCCCTGGCCTCAAGGGTGACGATAGAGGCGCCCGCGTCGAGGTCTTCCTTGATGGAGGCCACCCACTCGCTCGGCGGCAGCATCTCCGAGCGTCCCGGGTCCTTGAAGCCGACCTCGGAGACGATCGTGAAGTCGCCCGCGAGCTTGCGAATGTAGCCAGCCTTCTCGGCGTTGGGCAGCTCAATCGTGCCATTGGATACCTCGATGTGCCGACACGAATACTCTTCGCAGAAGCGACGATACTCCTCGAACCGCCCCTGCAGGACAAACTTCTCGAACAGCGTGCCGCCGAAATAGAACTCGATCCCGTGGCTGTCGAGAACGCTGATCTTCTCTTCTAGGCAGCCGGTGACGACCGACGTGCCCCAGCCGAACTTGACGTAGTCGATGTACTCGGCGCCGAGCTCGATCAGGTCAGTGAACAGGCCGAGCGGGATGCCCCCGTCGATCACCATCGTCAGGCCGCTTGTCCGCGGTTTGGCCGGCCTCTCGGGCAGCGTCAGAACGGTCCGGTTCATCGGTTTCCTCCTCGGGGTTGGGTACCGAATTCAGCGATTCGCAGGGTCGTGGCGTTACCCACCGGGCGCCACGTCATCTGGTCGACGGGGACGCCGTGCAGGTAGGCGTCGAGCACGCGCACCGTCCCGCCGTGCGCGACCACGAGCACGTCGCCGGGGGGCGCGTCGACGGCATCGCGGAGTTCTGCGGCGAGAGCGTCGGCGAAGGCGGCAGCACGCAGGTAGAAATCGCGCACTGACTCGCCGCCTGGCGGCCGGATGCCGGGATCGAAGACGAGCCCGTCGGCGACACCGGTGAGCGCCGGGTCGACCGTGGCCAGCGGGGTGCCCTCGAGCACGCCGAACGACCGCTCGCGCAGCCTGGCGTCGGTGCGCACCGGCAGGCCGAGCACTGCTGCGAACGCGGCCGCGGTCTGCCCGGCGCGGCGCAGGTCGCTGGAGTAGATGGCGCGGATCTCACGGCCGCGGAAGTCCTCCGCCGCCTCGGCCGCCTGCAGCAGCCCGCTCTCGGTGAGCTCGGCGTCGTCGTTGTGACCCTGGCAGATACCTGCGATATTCCAGGTGGACTGACCGTGCCGGACGAGCCAGAGCGCCGGGCTTATGGCCGGCTCGATGCTCTCGGACACTGCTGGGACAGCGGTGGCTGTACTTGACAGCGTTCGGGGGATCATGGCATGCAGAGTGGTCAGCGATTGTTAAGAGATGCTTAAAATGTAACGGGCTTCAGGCAACTCTCAGTCTTCTCGCAGGCTTGGCTGGTTCATTTCTCACTGTGCAGGTACCGACCCGTGGGGTGGCCCCCCACCCGCCACGAAGCACGCCCGATGGAAAGAGTTAATCCACCGGACGTGCGGTCACGGCTGCTCGTCGTCGACGACGACAACGACGTCCGTGACTCGCTGCGGCTCGCCCTGGGATACGCGGGATACTCGGTGACCACGGCGGCCAACGGTGCGGACGCGCTGAGCGCGGTGGCGCAGTCCCCGGTCGACCTGATCATCCTGGACGTCCTGATGCCCATGCTGAACGGGCTGGACACCTGCCGGGCCCTGCGCAGCAGGGGCGACGCCACCCCCGTCCTCGTGCTGACCGCGCGCGACGCGATCGACGACCGGGTGGCCGGGCTCGAGGCAGGCGCCGACGACTACCTGGTCAAGCCGTTCGCGCTGCGCGAGCTGCTCGCCCGGGTCAACGCGCTGCTGCGGCGCACCAAGCCCGCGCGCGACGTGCTCGGCTACGCCGACGTGACGCTTGACCTCACCACGCACACCGTGATGCGCGCCGGGTCGCAGGTCGTGCTAACCAGAATCGAGTTCTCCCTGCTCGAACTGCTGGTCAGGAACGCCGAGCAGGTGCTCAGCTACGACATGATCACCGACCGGGTGTGGGGCTACGGCGAGGCGCCCGCGTCGAACGCGCTCCAGGTCTTCGTCGCGCTGCTGCGCCGTAAGCTCGAGGCCGACGGCCGGCAGCGCCTGGTGCACAACGTGCGAGGCGTCGGCTACGTACTGCGAGCAGGGCTGTGAGAAGCAGGATCACGCTGAAGACCAGGTTCACCCTGGTTGCGGCCGGCGCGGTGGCGGCGGTCGCGCTCGCCATCACCGCGGTCGCCTTCCTCGCCATCCGGACCGACCTGCAAAATCAGGTGCGCACCGAGGTCGCGGCGCGGGCGGACAGCGTGCTGCACGAGGCCCGTCAGTACCGTGGGCGCATCCCGGACCACTGGGTGCCGCCGCACTCGTCCGGATTCGGCGTGCTCACCTACACTCAGCTCATCACCTCCGACGGCGAGGTCTGGACGCCAGAGGGCGACACCGGCCTGCTCACGCCGAGCAAGGCGGCCATCGGCGTCGCGGCGGGCAGGGTCACCGCCTTCTACGCCTTCGCGCAGCTCAACGGAACCCAGTCGATGGTGCTCACCGCCCCGCTCGCCAGGGGACTCGCCATGCAGGTCGCCGAGCCGCTCACCTCGACCAACCTCGAGGTCACCAGCGTCGGCGCGACACTGGCGATCCTCAGCGCGATCGGCGTGTTCGCGGCCACCCTGCTCGGCTGGGGCGTGGCACGGGCCGGGCTCGCGCCGGTATCCAGGCTGGCCAGCGTCGCGGAAGAGGTCTCACTGACCGGCGACCCCGGCAGGCGGGTCGAGGTGGGACGCAGGGACGAGCTCGGCAGGCTCGCCACGACATTCAACGCGATGCTTGGCGCGCTGCAGCGATCGCTCACCGCGCAGCGGCGGCTGGTCAGCGACGCCAGCCACGAGCTGCGTACCCCGCTCGCCAGCCTGCGGCTCAACGTCGAGGTTCTCGCGGAAAACCCCGAGATGCCCGCCGCGGAGCGCCAGGAGGTGCTCTCCCGGGTGACCAACCAGGTCGCCGAGCTCAGCCGCCTCGTCGCCAGCGTCACCGACCTGGCACGGGGCGAACCGCCCGCCACCGACCGCTCACCCGTCCACCTCAACGCCGTCGTCGCCGACGCGCTCGAGGCCGCACGGCGCGACTGGCCGAAGACGGAGTTCACCGACTATCTGGCCGGCGGCGTCGTCGAGGGCAGCGCGGAACGGCTGCGCGTGGCGGTCAAGAACCTACTCGACAATGCCGCCAAGTTCGGCCCGCCAGAAGGGCCGGTCCGGATCCGGCTGGCCGGCGGCCACCTCACCATCCGCGACCACGGGCCAGGGATCGCGGAAGACGACCTGCCGTTCGTCTTCGACCGCTTCTACCGTGCCCTGGCGTCCCGCTCGGCCCCAGGGTCAGGCCTCGGCCTCGCGGTCGTCCGCGAGATCGTCGTCGGCCACGGCGGCACGATCGTCGCCGAGGCGGCACCGCGCGGCGGCACCATCATGCGCCTCACGCTGCCTTGCGAGTCCTTTTCCCCTGACCGGGACGGACCGGAGACTCCCGGGGCGTAGGGCAGGCGAAAAGAACTCGTCATGGGCGCGAGCCCGGTTACGGCAGCGGGGCAAGACTCCGGTTCGTGAAGAAGGCCCACATCACCGGGGCCGCGCCTGGATCGCTGGCGGGCGGCCGCGGGAAGGAGTGCTTCCCGTCCTTCCACACCGCGAGCGCGAGCCGGTTGCCGCTCGCGCAGTTCTTCCACGTGGTCCAGGCGTACATGTTCCCCGGGTGGATCACGCTTGACGGCGCCGGGCACTTGAGCGCCGCGTGCAGCCGTGTCATCTCGGTCGTGATCGGGAGCGGCTCACGGCCCTTCTCGCCCGGCTTGTAGGCCACCTCTGGGTCGTCAAGCGACGCGATCTGGATGATCGAGGCCGGCTTGGTGACCACGCAGTCGGCCATCGGCCCGCCCTTCACCATTCCGTAGGCGTTGAACAGGCCCGGGGTGGTGCAGGCGATGCGGTAGGCGAGGCGGGCGCCGTTGCTGTACCCGACCAGGTAGACGTGCCGGGTGTGGCCGGGGTCGAGCTTGGCCACAAGCGCCTTCATGAAGCCGAGGTCATCCACCTTGTGCGCCGACGCGTAGCCGCAGCAGCCGATGGCGTTCCACGACGCGCCGAGGCCCACCGGGTAGACGATCTCCGCCATCCCCGCCGCGGCGTACGGGGTGAACTGGTCCCTGGTGATCTCCGAGGCGATGGTGGCGCCGAAGCCGGCCAGCGACACGATCACCGGGGCGGTCTTCGGCAGCGCCTTGACCGGCGCGATGACCTCGTAACTGCGGGTCAGGCTGCCGACCTTCATGGTGTACGTCTTGGTGGTCGTGGTGGACGCGGCCATTTTTGCGCCGGCCGTCGTCGTGGCGGCCGCCGACTTGGCGGCGGTCGGGGACTTCGCGGTGCTAGCCGGCTTCGCGGTGCTCGGCGCCTTGCTGGCGCTTGGCGACGCGCTCGCCGCCGGCGAACTCGTGCTCGCCGCCGGCGAACTCGTGCTCGCCGAATGCGCACTGGCGCTGACCGCACGTGAACACGAGAACCCCGTGAGACCCAGCGTAAGAAGGACCGCGATGATCCCGGCGATTCTCCGCATAACCCGATGACCTGTCCTTCGCTCGCTCGCTGATCCCGCTGGAGTGCAGGAATACCTCAGACGCCGCCGCGCCAGCACAGCGTACACCGGGTTGTGCCAGGTTCCGGCCCATTAGTCGCGGTGCGTGCCTGTGTGCAAACTGGTTACTCTCTGTGACCAGGTGGCCTCCAGCAGGCGAATCAGCCGGGCGATAAGCGCGTTCGCCGGGGCCGCGATCCCGTGTCTCGCCGCGCGTTCCGCGATCGCCCCGTTCAGGTGCGCGATCTCCGTGGGCCTGCCGTTCATCAGGTCCTGGAGCATCGACGCCAGATGCGACCCGGACGCCGACGGATCGAACTGCGCCTTCATCACGCGCAGCGCCGCCGCGGTGTCCACCGTCACGCCCTCGGCGTCCGCTACCGCGGCGATCTCACCCAGAACGCTCAGCGCGAGCGCGTCGAAATCGTCGTACCTGGCAAGCGCGGACACCGGGATCGAGCCGATCGAGCAGACGGTGTTCATCACGCAGTTGAACGCCACCTTCGCCCAGATCACCGCCATCGCGTCCGCCGTCACCCGGGTCGGTATGCCGGCCGCGTTCAGCGTCGCGCCGGCCAGTTCGGCGGCTGTACTGCCGGACGGCGAGACCGGGCCGAACACCGTCTCACCCGAGCCGAGCGCGGTGATGTGGCCGGGACCGACCAGTTCCGTGCCGTACATCGAGACGCCCGCGAGCAGCCGCTCGTCCGGCGCGTGCGCGCGCAGCGCCTCGATATTGCCGAGGCCGTTCTGCAGGGTGAGCAGCACTGTGGCTGGCCCGGTGGCGCCGGCTGCCGCCGCCGCCACCGCGGCGGTCCCTGTTGCCTTCGCGAACACGATGACCAGGTCGGCGGGGACCTCAGGCGCGGGAAACAGCATGGCGGGCACCGGGACAGCCCTGCTGCCCGACTCATCGGTGACCCGCAGCCCGCCGTCGTTGATCGAGGCGACATGCTCGGCCCACCCGTCGAGCAGCGTGACCTCGTGGCCGGATTCGAATAGCGCCGCACCGTACCGGCAGCCCATTGCGCCGGACCCGGCGATGACGATCTTCATGCCTCTAGTCAGGCCCGCGCGGGCCACTCGGCGCAATTGGGGCCCGCCACAAACCAGCCGGGCGCACCTCGCCTCAGCCGCGTGACTTGCCGACCCCGATGCCGAACTCGCGGTGCACTCGCGCCCAGAACGCGTCCCGCAGCCACTCGCGGGCCTCCTGGTACGGGCGCAGCGACTGGCCGAGTTCCTTCTCCGCCTCGACGAGCAGTTCCTTGTCGATGACCGGCGGCAGGATCGGGCCGGGCAGCAGGTCACGAATGTTGTCGGCGCCGCGGGTGAGTATCCACTTGTGCGCGACGTGCTCGCCGGCCTCCTCGACGTGCCGTCGGTCGGGACCGAGACGCGGCATCGGGCCGGTTGCCGACAGGTGCGGGCTGCGCGGGATCGGGCCGGTGGGCCGCGACACCACTGGGTGCCGTTCACCGAAGAGCTGGGCAGGCGACGGAACGCTCGCCTGGACCTCGGGCCTGGCCTGCTCGGCCGCCGGGTTGCGGGTGAAGTACGGCCGCACGAACGCCGAGTCGAGCACGTCTACCGTGTCCGACTCCCACACCAGCCGCTCGGCCTGGTTGGTGCCGTACGGCGGCTCGACGCCCCACAGGTGCACCCGCACGCCGTAGGCCTGCGCCGCCTCGACCGCCGGCACCATGTCCTCGTCACCCGCGATGAGCACCGCGTCCGAGACCGCCCGGTGCCTGGCCAGCGCCTCCATGTCGGCGCGGATGTTGGCGTCCACGCCCTTCTGCTGGCCGCGCGCGTTGAGGTTGCCGAGCCTGAGCTTGACCCAGGCCATCTGCGCGACGACGCGCTGGTCGATGGTGGGCACCCGGTCGCGGGCGGCGTCGTACCAGTAGACGCGCAGCAGCTCGCCGCGGAACAGTTCGTCGGCGTGCTTGGTGACCGCCTGGATAAGGCCGACCGCGTCGACCCGGTAGTCGCGGCGGGAGCTAGTACCGAAAAGCAACTCGCCCGCGGCCGCGTAGATATACCCGACATCGACCATGACCGCATATCTGGCGAGGACGGGCATCGGGGCGGCGAATTCGCTCATCGTCTTATGACTCTAGGGCAGTAAGGGCCGTGCGCGTGCCACTTGACGCGCGAAGTCTGCCGAAGCCGCAAGACGGGAAACCTTAACCCCCTGCGACGATTGGGTTTACCGGCGGCTGGCTAGGCTTTGGAGCGTGGATTCCTACGCGAGCGACGTGCTTGGCGGCCCGGATGCCGGCCCCGCCGATGACCTGACCGAGGACAGTACCGCTGGAACGGGCCGTGCGCGCGATTCCGCCGCGCTGCCCGAGCAGATGCGCAGGGACGTGCGGCTGCTCGGCGAGGTGCTCGGCGAGGTGATCAGCGAGTCCGCGGGCGCGGACCTGCTCGCCGACGTGGAGCGGCTGCGGCACGCGGTGATCGCTGCCCGTACCGCGGCGGACCGCGGGGCGCCGACCGGGCCCGACGCGGGCGATGAGATCGCCGCGCTTGTCTCCTCCTGGTCGTGGGAGCGGGCCGAGCTTGTGGCGCGGGCGTTCACTGTCTACTTCCACCTGGTCAACCTGTCGGAGGAGCAGCAGCGGGTGCGCGCGCTGCGGATGCGCGGCTCCGGTGACCGGCCGCCGCGTGAGTCGCTTGCCGACGCGGTGAGCCGGCTGACCGCGGAGAGCGGCGCGGAGCACCTGGCGGAGCTGCTCGCGGGGCTGCGGGTGCATCCGGTCTTCACCGCTCATCCCACCGAGGCGCGCCGCCGGGCGGTGGTCGCGTCGCTGCGCCGGGTCAGCGGGCTGATCACCGCGATCGACGACGAGCGCGCGGGCGCGCTGCAGCAGGCGGAGAACCGGCGCAAGCTCCGCGAGGAGGTGGACCTGCTGTGGCGGACCGCCCAGCTCCGGGTGGCGGGGATGGCGCCGGCGGATGAGGTCCGCACGGTGATGACCGCGTTCGATGAGACGCTCTTCCGCCTGGTGCCGGTGGTCTACCGGGCACTCGACCACGTGCTGCTCGGCGCGGACAGCGGCGCGGTGGCGTCGCCTGTGCAGCCGTTCCTGCGGTTCGGCTCCTGGGTGGGCGGCGACCGCGACGGCAACCCGAACGTCACCGCGGCGGTGACCAGGGAGGCGGCGGTGATCCAGGCCGACCACGCGCTGCGCGGCCTGGAGGCGGTCTGCGCCAGGATCGGCCGTGCGCTGACCGTCGACGCGGTGACCACGCCGCCGTCGGCGGCGCTGAGCCGGGCGCTGGCCGCCGCAGCGACCGAGCATCCGCAGCTGCTTGCCGAGATCTCCGCCAGGTCGCCTGGCGAGCCGTACCGTGCCTGGCTGCTTTACGCGGCCGAGCGGCTCGCGGCGACCCGGACCAGGAACCTGGACCTGGCCTACGGGAGCGCGGCGGACTTCGTGGCCGACCTGCGCCTGGTGCAGTCGGCGCTTGCGGAGGCCGGGGCGGTCCGCCAGGCGTACGGGGAGCTGCAGCACCTGGTGTGGCAGGCGGAGACGTTCGGCTTCCACCTGGCGGGCCTTGAGGTCAGGCAGCATTCGCGGGTGCATGCCCGCGCGCTCGCCGAACTGCGCGCGGGCGATCCGCCGTCGGCGATGACCGAGGAGGTGCTCGAGACCATCCGGGTGATGGGGTGGATTCAGCGCCGTTACGGCGTCGACGCCTGCCGCAGGTACATCATCTCGTTCACCACCTCCGCCGAGGACGTCGCCGCGGTGTACGAGCTGGCCGGGTACGCGTTCCCGCACGGCGACGGCCCGGTACTCGACGTGGTGCCGCTGTTCGAGACCGGCGAGGACCTGGCCAACGCGCCCGCCGTGCTGACCGGCATGCTGGCGGTACCCGGCGTGGCGGCCCGGCTTGAGCAGACCGGACGGAACCTGGAGGTGATGCTCGGCTACTCGGACTCGGCCAAGGAGCTTGGCCCCGCCTCGGCGACGCTGCGGCTGTTCGAGGCGCAGGCGGAGCTCGTGGCCTGGGCGGCGGAGCACGACGTGCGGCTGACCCTGTTCCATGGCCGCGGCGGCGCGATCGGGCGGGGCGGCGGCCCGGCGGGCCGTGCGGTGCTCGCCCAGGCGCCCGGCTCGGTGGACACCCGCCTGAAGGTGACCGAGCAGGGCGAGGTGATCTTCGCGCGGTACGGCAGGTCGGCGATCGGCCTGCGGCACCTGGAGCAGGTCACCTCGGCGGTGCTGCTCGCCTCATCGGCGTCGGTCGCCGAGCGCAACGCCGCGGCGGCGACAACCTTCACTGACGTCGCCGCGGCCATCGACGTGGCCTCGAAGGGCGCGTTCCGCGCGCTCGTGGAGTCCGACGGGTTCGCCGAGTGGTTCGCGCTGGTCAGCCCGCTGGATGAGATCGGCGGGCTGCGAATCGGCTCACGGCCAGCGCGGCGCGGCCACGGCGGCGGCCCGCTTGGCCTCGAGGACCTGCGCGCGATTCCCTGGGTGTTCGCCTGGGCGCAGACCAGGCTGAACCTCCCCGGCTGGTACGGCCTCGGCAGCGGCCTCGCCGCCGCCGCGTGGGCGGGCATCCCGGCGGGCGACTCCGACGGCGACATCCCCGCCGAGGGGCTGTCCACGCTGCGCCGCGCGTACCGGGAATGGCCGCTGCTCGCCACGCTGCTCGACAACGCGGAGATGTCGCTGGCGAAGACCGACCGCTCGATCGCGGCCCGCTACCTCGCCCTGGGCGGCCGGCCTGACCTGACCGAGCGGGTGCTCGCCGAGTACGACCGCACCAGGCGCCTGGTGCTCGCCGTCACCGGCCACGACCGCCTGGTGGCCGGCCGTCCCGTGCTGTCCCGCGCCATCGTGCTGCGCGACCCGTACGTGGACGCGCTGTCCTACCTCCAGTTGCGTGCCCTGTCCGCGGTGCGCGCGGATGAGGTGGACCAGAAGGAGCGTCCCGCCCTCGACCGCCTGCTGCTCCTCACGGTCAGCGGCATCGCCGCCGGCCTCCAGAACACCGGCTGACCCTGCCGCAACACGGCAGGTGCGCCGGCCCGGCCCGCCAAGCCCGCGCACCGTATGGGTGTGGCGACCATACGGTCATAGCCGTATCGCTGTCACAGCCATCCGCACGGATCGCCAAGCCCCGCCGCCGGAACACGGACTGACCCGCGCCGCCCGCCCGGCGTCGGGGGCGGCCTCCGGACCCGAGCCATGATTGTGGGCCACCAGCGGGAATCATTAGCAATTGCAATGAAATTGAGCCATTTAATCACGTTTCCCGACCCATTGATTGGCTCATCCACGTCATTGTGGACCGTTTGCGGCGAATATCGCCGCAAACGGTCCACAATCGCCCTTGCGTCGTTCTTGCTTGTCCCGCTGGTCCAGGCTGCAGTGGGATAAGAGGCAAAATGAGACTCCTGTTACCCATGAGGCGCCACGTTCGTTCTGCCTTGACGGCTTGACGCCTTGACGGCTCCGTCGCCTCCGTCGCCTCCGCCGCGTGCCCGCGGCAGTTTCAGCGGGCGACGGGGGCCAGCCGGACTCGTTCGGGATGGTGGGAGTTCCAGCAGGGGAAGCGGGCGTCGCGGTCCGCGCCTTCGGCGAGCCGGGTGAGTGCCTTTTCGCTTGGCTCGTCGGCGGGCGTGTAGACGACGAGACGGGCGCCGGGAACGGCGGTGGCCGCGAAGCTGGTGGACGTGGTGGTGATGTGACCGACGGCCGGGTGGCGGAAGTGCTTGGTGTGGGTGGTCGGCTGTGCCACGTCGTGTGACGCCCAGGCCTCGGCGAATGCTGGGCTGACCGCCTCGAGGCGGCGGATGAAGTGCGTCCATGCCGGGTCGCCGACGTGGCGGCCGTAGGCCGCGCGCAGCTGGCCGACGAGGCCGAGGCAGTGGATCCCCTTGTCCTGCAGCGGGCTGCAGCAGGCGGGCGAGGTGAGGTTGACGAGCAGGGTGTTCCGCTCGCCCGGCGGAGCCTCGGTAATCGCGGGGAAGAGCGCGGCGTACACCTCGTTCCATGCGATGAGGTCGAAGCGCTCGGTGAGCACGCACGCGGGGAACTTGATGCCGTCAAGTATCAGCTGCACCTCGGGCGGAAGCGGGCAGTCACCGCAGTCCGCGGCGGCGGCGGCAGCGCCCGGCAGGTCCGCGAGGCGGAACAGGTGGGCGCGTTCGACCTGGTCGAGCCGGAGCGTGGTGGCGACGGCGTCGAGTACCTGGACGCTGGCGTTGATAGGGCGGCCCTGTTCCAGCCAGGTGTACCAGGTGACGCCGACCCCGGCGAGCTGCGCGAGTTCCTCGCGGCGCAGGCCGGCCGTGCGGCGGCGGGTGCCTGGCGGCAGGCCCACGTCCTCCGGGCTGATCCGCTCGCGCCTGGCACGCAGGAACGCGGCGAGCTCGGTCCTGCGGGCGGCGGTCGCCGTGGCCGACTCGGTCATGATTCCCATCCTCCCGCATGGCGGACAGCCTTGCCAGGTGGTGTTAGTACCAGGATAACCAGGCTCTTGGTACCAGCATAAGTTCAGTACCAGAGTAGGTGACATGACGGAACTCAGGGAACGCCCGGCTCTCGCCAGCCTGCCGGGCCTGCACGGCCGCAGCGGCCGGACCGGCCGGACCGGCCGGGAACGCCGCGCCGTGCCGGCCGGGGTCGCGCTGGCCATCGTCCTCACCGGCCAGATCATGGCCGTGCTCGACACCAACATCGTCAACGTCGCGGTGCCTGCGATGCATGCCACGCTCGGCGCTTCCGGCGCCAGCCTGCAGCTCGTCGTCGCCGGCTACACGATCGCGTACGCAGTCCTGCTCATCACCGGGGCCAGGCTCGGCGACATCCTCGGCCACCGGCGCGTCTACCTGGCCGGCGTGGCCCTGTTCACCCTCGCCTCGCTCGGCTGCGGCCTCGCCCCGTCGACCGGCGTGCTCGTCGCGCTGCGGTTCGTCCAGGGCGCCGGCGCCGCGGTGATGATCCCGCAGGTGCTCAGCCTGATCCAGCGCTCCTACACCGAACCGGGCCCGCGGGCCAGGGCGATGAGCCTGTACGCGACGGTGATCTCCGGCGGTGCGGTCCTCGGCCAGGTGATCGGCGGCGTTCTGGTCAGCGCTGACCTGTTCGGCAGCTCGTGGCGGCCGGTCTTCCTGGTCAACGTGCCGGTCGGCCTGCTCGTGCTCGCCGCGGGCCGGCTGTTGCCCGCCGGCCGGTTCGATGGGGTCCGGACGCTCGACCTGCCGGGCCTGGCCGTGCTCACCCCGGCAGTGCTCGCCTTCGTGCTGCCGCTCGTCCTGGGCCAGCCGCTCGGCTGGCCGGTGTGGGGCTGGGTGCTGCTCGCCGCCTCGCTTGGCGCGTTCGCGCTGCTGGGCGTGGTCGAGCACCGGGTCGCCGCCCGCGGCGGCCAGCCGATCCTGCCCCGCTCGCTGCTCGGTCTGCCCGGCATGGCGGCGGGCCTGGGCGGGCTCTTCGCCTCTCTGGTGGTTTTCGGCGGCTGGCTGTTCGGCCTGGCGCTTGAGCTGCAGGACGGGCTCGGCGATTCGCCGCTGCGCGCCGGCCTGACGTTCGTGCCCTGCGGCGTCGCGTTCGCGCTCGTCAGCCTGAACTGGCGGCGGCTGCCGGCCAGGTACCACGGCAGCCTGCCGATGGCCGGGTTCTTGATCAACGGGCTGGGTCTCCTCTGGGCCGGGCTGCTGCTGCACGGCGGCGGCGACGGGGGCAGCTGGCTGTACGTCGCGCTCGCGGTGGCCGGGGGCGGCATGGCCGGGGCGTTCGGCGCGCTGATGGCCAGGGTGCTTTCCCGGGTTCCGGTGAGCAGCGCGGCCGACGCGAGCGGCGTTGTCGTCACCGTGAACCAGCTCGGCATCGTCGTCGGGATCGCCGCGTTCGGCTCGCTGTACCTCAACCTGGCAGGCAAGCTGCCCGCGAACGCGGGCGCGGGCCGGCTTGACGACTTCGCCCGCGCGTCAGGGCACGCCTACCTGGGGGTGTCGGTCGCGCTGGCCGCGCTGGCGCTGGCTGGAGCGGCGCTCGCCCTGGCGCACCACCGGATCGTGGCCGCCGCCGCGCCGGCGGGCTCGCCCGCCCGGACAGCCGGACAGCCGGCCGCACCAGCCGCGAGGTGAACCGCGCGGCGCGGTGCTGTGCTCCGGGCCGGGAGTGCCCGCGGCCCGGAGTACAGTGCGGAAGGTGAGCAGGACACATCGCCTTGACCTTGACGACCAGACGCTGCGCGAGTGGGACGCCGTGGTGCTCGACTCCGGGCCTGACGGGATCGTCCTCGACCGGTCCGCCTTCTATCCCGGCGGCGGCGGTCAGCCGCCGGACCACGGCGTCCTGCTCTGGGGCGGCGTGCAGACCAGGATCGTGGACGCGCGCAAGACCGCGGACG
>Ga0335083_10004513_pt1 | contig 17709 bp, 12 predicted proteins | sample Lox_Sample_42_FD_206716 | JGI IMG/M metagenome (GOLD analysis project Ga0335083, IMG submission 206716) | Soil microbial communities from Loxahatchee National Wildlife Refuge, Florida, United States - Lox_Sample_4.2 | ecosystem: Environmental > Terrestrial > Soil > Wetlands | place: USA...
TAGGGCCGGGCCGGCGCTCGCCAGCTCAAGAACCCGAAGATCGGCATGACCCACAATCTTGGTGGCGCTCCGGCAATGAATGTCTGCTCGGTTGCCATCATCGGCGCTCACGGCGCCTGACGCGCCCAGAGGCGTGTCTGACCTGGGATAAGCGAGCCAAAGGACCGCAGGAAAGGCGGTCCCTCTTGCGCTCGCTTGTTGCACCGCCTATTTCACAGTAACTTTCCGGGGTCTGAGAATTTGTCCACCAATCCAGTTGTAATTTCACACTTGAAGCGGCTGGAGGCGGAGAGCATCCACATCATCCGCGAGGTGGCGGCCGAGTTCTCCAACCCCGTGATGCTCTATTCGATCGGCAAAGACTCCTCGGTCATGCTGCATCTGGCGATGAAGGCCTTCTATCCGGCCAAGCCGCCATTCCCGCTCCTGCACGTCGACACGACCTGGAAATTCCGCGAGATGATCGAATTCCGCGACGCGACGGCGAAGCGGCTCGGCCTCGACCTCATCGTGCATGTCAACGAGGAGGGCGTCAGGCGCGGCATCAATCCCTTCGACTCCGGTTCGTCCCTGCATACGCAGGTAATGAAGACGGAAGCGCTCAAGCAGGCGCTCGACAGGTACGGTTTCGATGCCGCTTTCGGCGGCGCGCGCCGCGACGAGGAGAAGTCGCGCGCCAAGGAGCGCATCTTTTCCTTTCGGACCGCGACGCATGCCTGGGACCCGAAGAACCAGCGGCCCGAGCTCTGGCGTGTCTACAACACGCGCATCAACAAGGGCGAATCGATCCGCGTCTTTCCGCTCTCCAACTGGACCGAGCTCGATGTCTGGCAATACGTGCTGGCCGAGGAGATTCCGATCGTGCCGCTCTATTTCGCCAAGAAGCGTCCGATCGTCGAGCGCGACGGCGCCCTCATCATGGTGGACGACATCCGCATGCGCTTGCGGCAAGGCGAGGTGCCCGAGCAGCGGCTGGTCCGGTTCCGCACGCTCGGCTGTTATCCCCTGACCGGCGCAATCGATTCCGAAGCCGACACGCTCGAGGGCATCGTGAGCGAGATGTTCACCGCACGAACCTCCGAGCGGCAGGGCCGTGTCATCGACCATGACGAGAAATCGTCGATGGAGAAGAAAAAGAAGGAGGGGTACTTCTGATGAGCACCGCTCCGAACGTCGTGCAGGAGTCTGCCGCGAGCGCCGATCTCAAGGCCTATCTTGCCGCGCAGGAAAAGAAATCCCTGCTCCGGTTCCTCACCTGCGGCAGCGTCGACGACGGCAAATCGACGCTGATCGGAAGGCTGCTCTACGATTCCAAGCTCTTGTTCGAAGATCATCTCGCGGCTCTCGAAAAGGACTCGAAGAAGCACGGCACGACAGGCGGCGACATCGACTTCGCGCTCCTGGTCGACGGCCTCGAGGCCGAGCGCGAACAGGGCATCACCATCGACGTCGCCTATCGTTTCTTCGCCACGGACAAGCGCAAGTTCATCGTCGCCGATACGCCAGGCCATGAGCAGTACACGCGCAACATGGCGACCGGCGCTTCCAATTCCGAGCTCGCGGTCATTCTCGTCGATGCGCGCAAGGGCGTGCTCACGCAGACGCGCCGCCACGCCTATATCGCTTCGCTTCTCGGCATCCGCCACGTCGTGCTGGCGGTGAACAAGATCGATCTCGTCGATTTCTCGAAAGAGGTGTTCGACGCGATTGCCGCAGACTTTGCGCACTTCGCGGAACCGCTCGGCTTCGCGAGCCTCGTGCCGATCCCGATTTCGGCGCGCTTCGGCGACAATGTGATCGCGGCGAGCGGCAGCACGCCCTGGTATCGCGGAAAATCGCTGCTTGCCCATCTTGAGACCGTGGATGTCGAGACGGCGCTTGTGGACAAGCCCTTCCGCATGCCGGTGCAATGGGTGAACCGCCCCAATCTCGACTTTCGCGGCTTCTCGGGAACCGTGGTTGGCGGGCGCGTCAAGGCGGGCGAGGAGGTCGTCGTCGCGAAGTCGGGGCGGACCAGCAAGGTCAAGCGCATCGTCACGATGGACGGCGATTTGCCCGAAGCGGTCGCCGGGCAGGCTGTGACGCTCACCCTGGCCGACGAGGTCGATGTCTCCCGCGGCGACGTGCTGGCTGCGTCCGCGGCGCGACCGGAGGTCAGCGACCAGTTCGCCGCCCATCTGCTCTGGATGGCGGAGGAAGAGCTGCTCCCTGGGCGACAATATCTCATCAAGCTCGCGACCAGCACGGTCGGCGCGCAGGTCACGACGCTCAAGCACAAGATCGACGTCAACACGCTCGAGCATCTGGCGGCAAAGACGTTGCGCCTCAACGAAGTCGGCTATTGCAATCTCGCGCTGGCGCAGCCGATTGCGTTCGATCCCTATGCCGAGGGCCGCGACATGGGCGGCTTCATCCTGATCGACCGCTTCACCAACGCGACGGTCGGCGCGGGCATGATCGATTTCGGCCTCAGGCGCGCCACCAACGTGCACTGGCAGGCGCTCGACGTCGACAAGGCGGCACGCTCGGCGCTGAAGGGCCAGAAGCCGGCGGTTCTGTGGTTCACCGGTCTCTCCGGCTCCGGCAAGTCGACGATCGCCAACCTGGTCGAGCGTTCCCTGCTGGCGCAAGGACGCCACACCTACCTGCTCGACGGCGACAATGTTCGCCACGGCCTCAATCGCGACCTCGGCTTCACGGATGCCGACCGCGTGGAGAACATCCGCCGCGTTGCGGAGACTTCGAAGCTCTTTGTCGATGCGGGACTGATCGTGCTTGTCTCCTTCATTTCGCCATTCCGCTCGGAGCGCCGCATGGCGCGCGAGCTCCTCGGTGCGGGAGAGTTCATCGAAATCTTCGTCGATACGCCGATCGAGGTCTGCAAGGAGCGTGATCCGAAGGGGCTCTATCAACGCGCGATGGCCGGCGAGATCAAGAACTTCACCGGCATCGACAGCCCGTACGAAGCACCCGAGTCCCCCGAACTCACGATCCGCACGGTCGACGCCGACGCCGACACGCATGCCGAGCGCATCGTCGAGTTCCTGAAGAGCAACGGCTACGTCTGATCACGCCGGCTTGTAACTGGGACGGCCGACGCTCTGGTACTCGAAGCCCGCGGCGGCCATCTGCGCCGGGCGGTAGATATTGCGCAGGTCGACCATCAGCGGCCGCTTCAGAAGCGACTTCGCGCGCGCGAGGTCGAGCGCGCGAAACTCGTTCCATTCCGTGAGGATCACGACGCCGTCGGCGCCGTCCAGCGCATCGTAGGCATCCTTGCACAACTCTATATCGAGCAGTTTCTTCGCTTCCTTCGCACCTTCGGGATCGAAGGCGCGAATGCGTGCGCCGGCGGCCTTCAGGTGCGGCACGATCACGAGGCTCGGCGCATCACGCATGTCATCGGTGTTCGGCTTGAAGGTGAGGCCGAGAATCGCGACAATCTTGCCTTTGACGCCGCCGAAGGCGGTTTCGATCTTCTCGGCCATCCTGGACTTGCGCGTCTCGTTCACCTCGACCACGGCGCCCACGATCCTCGTCGGCGCCCTGTAGTCCTGCGATGTCTTGAGGAGCGCGAGCGTGTCCTTCGGGAAGCAGGAACCGCCAAAACCGGGACCGGCGTGGAGGAACTTGCCGCCGATGCGCCCGTCGAGGCCCATGCCGCGCGCCACGTCCTGGACGTCCGCGCCGACCTGCTCGCAGATGTCAGCCATTTCGTTGATGAAGGTGATCTTGGTCGCGAGGAACGCGTTGGCTGCGTATTTGATCAGCTCCGAGCTTTCGCGAGAGGTGAACACGATCGGCGTCTCGTTGAGATAGAGCGGCCGATAAACCTCGCGCATTACTTCGCGCGCGCGTTCGCCGTCGCAGCCGACCACGACACGGTCGGGCCTGCGGAAGTCCTCGATCGCAGAGCCCTCGCGCAGGAATTCGGGATTGGAAACGATGTCGACATCCGCATCCGGCCGCGCCTGCCGCACGATCTCCTCGACCTTGCGGCTCGTCCCGACAGGGACGGTGGATTTGGTGACGATGACGGCGGGGCCTGTGAGCGCGCGCGCGATTTCTTCCGCGGCGGAGAAGACGTAGGTCAGGTCGGCATGGCCGTCGCCGCGGCGGCTCGGCGTGCCGACGGCGATGAATACCGCATCGCTGTTCGCGACCGCCTCCTTGAGGCTGGTGCTGAAGGAGAGGCGACCCGCTTTGACGTTTGTCGCGACGACCTCGTCGAGACCGGGCTCGAAGATCGGAATCGTGCCCTTGCGCAGGGCCGCTACCTTGTCCGCGTCCTTATCGACGCAGATGACATGATGGCCGAACTCGGACAGGCAAGCGCCCGACACAAGTCCGACATAGCCGGTTCCGATCATCGCGACGCGCATTGGTTCTCCTGCACTGTGGATCGCGGGGGCTGCCGTTCAAACCTGATAGTATGAGCGATACCAGGCGACGAATTTTGGAATGCCGATCGAAATCGGGGTCGTGGGCTCAAAGCCGAGATCGCGTCTGCTGGCCTCGATGTCCGCATAGGTTGCGGGGACATCGCCAGGCTGCATCGGCTCGAACTTCTTTTCGGCCTTTCTTTCGAGGGCGTTTTCCAGCGTCGCGATGAAGTCGAGCAACTTTTCCGATCGATGGTTGCCAAGATTGTAGACCGCGTGCGGCGGGGTAGTGCCCGGCGGACGGTCGAGCGCACGGATCACGCCGGCCACGATGTCGTCGATGTATGTGAAGTCGCGCTGCATTTCACCGTGGTTGAAGACCGAGATCGGTTTGCCCGCCAGTATCGCGCGCGTGAAAAGAAAGGCGGCCATGTCCGGACGGCCCCAGGGCCCGTAGACGGTGAAGAAGCGCAGGCCGGTCGACGGGATCTTGTAAAGATGCGCGTAGGTGTAGCCGATGAGCTCGTCCGCGCGCTTTGTGGCGGCATAAAGGGAGTTCGGCTTCTCGGTTCGGTCGGCGACTGAGAACGGCATTTCCTGGTTCGCGCCATAGACTGAGGAAGAGCTCGCATACACGAAATGCTTGAGTGACGTGAGCTGGCGCGCGAGCTCATACATCACGACCTGGCCCATCACATTGGTCGAAACATAGGTGTAGGGATCAATCAGCGAGTGCCGCACACCGGCCTGGGCGGCGAGGTGGACGACGCCGTCGACCCCCTCAAAATCCTTGCCATGACGCTCGATGATGCCGCGATCCGAAATGTCGCATTTGAAGAACTGAAAGTTGTTTCTCCGCGTCAGGCGGTCAAGCCGCGCCTGCTTCAGGGACACTTCGTAATATGCGTTGAGGTTGTCGATGCCCACCACGGCGTCGCCGCGTGACAGGAGAGCATCGCAGACATACGAGCCGATAAAACCGGCGGCTCCTGTAACCAAAACCTTCATAGGCGCCTTCAGAGGCTCCAGTAATGGATGCCGGGCGGCAGCCGAGCCGGGTCCACCGCAGACTTGACGTCAATAAATGTCCCTTCGCGCCCAATCAATGGCCACAGACGCTCGACGTCGGCGAGGTAGACCTTGTGCGGAACGGCAAGCACCAGAGCGTCGCAACCCTCGGGCATCCCGTCGCGCTTCAGCTTCAATCGGTACTCGTGCTCGACGACCTCGGGATCGGCGAGCGGGTCGTGCACCAAGGCCTCGATTCCGTATTCGCGCAACTCCGTCACGATGTCCGGAACGCGGCTGTTGCGGATGTCGCTGACGTCTTCCTTGAACGTAAGACCCAGAATTCCCACCCGCGATTCGCGCAAGGGCCGGCCCGTCCGGCTCAGGAATTTCACGATCCGCTGCGCGATGTGCCTGCCCATCTGGTCGTTGATGCGCCGCCCGGCGAGGATCACCTCCGGGTGATAGCCGAGTTCTTGCGCTTTCGACGTCAGATAGTAGGGGTCGACGCCGATGCAGTGCCCGCCGACGAGGCCGGGACGAAAGTTCAGAAAGTTCCATTTCGTTGCCGCGGCATCGAGCACCTCCTTGGTGCGGATGCCAAGACGGTCGCAGATGATCGCGAGTTCGTTCATGAGCGCGATGTTGAGATCGCGCTGCGTGTTCTCGAGGACTTTTGCAGCTTCCGCGACCTTGATGTTCGAGGCCACGTGGATTCCGGCTTTCACGACCGAACCATAAAGTGCGGCGAGCAACTCGGCGGTTGCGCGATCCTCTCCGGAAACGACTTTCTTGATCCGTTCGAAGGAATGTTCCTTGTCGCCGGGATTGATTCGTTCCGGCGAGTAGCCGATCGTGAAATCTTTCCCGCGCTTCAGGCCGGAGACTTCTTCGAGGATGGGGCCGCAATATTCTTCTGTGAGTCCGGGATAGACCGTCGACTCGTAGACGACGACCGCTCCCTTTCCCATGGCCTGACCGACCGTGCGCGACGCCGATGCCAGGGCGCGGAGATCGGGCCTGCGGTCCTCATAGATCGGCGTGGGCACGCAGACGATGAAGACATCGCATTTCTTGAGCTCTGCGGGATTGGAGGTAAAGGTGATGGGACAGGATTTGAGCTCGTCCGGGCTCACCTCTTCCGTACTGTCAGTCCCGTTCCGGAGCTCCTGAATCCTTTTCTTGTCGATGTCGAAGCCGACCACGCCTTTTTGTGACTTTCCGAAGGCGACAGCAACGGGCAGGCCGACATAGCCCAGTCCGATAATGGCAACACGGCGCGAAGACGCAGACATCTAGGCTCAGCTCTCTGGTGCGTGGGGCGGCATTGCAAGGCGGAGGCAAGACGGCTAACCCCGGGCCATTCCTTCCCGCTGCGGAAGCGAAACATAACGTAGCCAAGCACTTATGTAAGCTGCAACAACTGCGATTGGTTGACGCCGGTCGGCCGAGTTCGATGCGGGTACTCCCTTTGGTCATATTCGGTCAGCATTTCGGCCCTATGCTCGCTCGGACAGCGATTTGCCTATTTCCGCGTCCAGATTGGAATGCCGGATTTTCCAGGAATGATTGAAGTCGAAAGCCTTGTTTACGAATACCCGGCCATGCGCGCGCTGAAAGGCGTGTCGCTGACGGTCGGCTCAGGGTCTATCACGGCGCTTGTCGGACCCAACGGGGCGGGCAAGACCACGCTGTTGCGATGCCTCGCCGCGCTCGAGCAGCCCTATTCCGGAAAGGTCTGGATCGACGGCCTCGATACGGTGCGCTCGCCGCGCGACATCCATGCAAAGCTCGGCTACCTGCCGGATTTCTATGGCCTCTACGACGACCTCACGGTGCGCCGCTGCCTGACCTACGCCGCACGGTCTCACGGGATTGCGGCCGCGGCCGCAGGCGAAGCGGTCGAGAAGGCGGCCAAGCGCGTCGGCATCGCCGACCGGCTGGAGACGCGCGCGGGGGAACTGTCGCGTGGCTTGCGCCAGCGCCTGGCGATCGGGCAGGCGATCGTTCACGCGCCGCGCGTGCTCCTGCTCGATGAGCCCGCGGCGGGACTGGATCCACAGGCACGCCGCGACCTCTCGGCGCTCCTCGTCTCGCTCAAGGACAGCGGCATGACGCTGGTGGTTTCGTCGCACATCCTGGCGGAGCTCGAGGACTATTCGACCGAGATGATCATCATGGAGAACGGTCGTGTTGCCGGGGGCCAGCCCATCAAGGTGCGTGACGACGAGCGTCCGCGCTATGCGCTCGAGATCTCGACGCCGCGGGCGGACCTCAGGGACTTCCTTTCGGCACGTGCGGGCGTGGATCTTCTCGAAGCCGACGAGCACCACGCGCTTCTGAAATTCACCCGCAATGCCGGCGCGCGCGCCAAGCTCGTGCGCGATCTCGTGTCGGCCGGTTTCGACGTCGCGAGCTTCGGCGAATCCACGAGGGCGCTCGAGGAAACCTATTTTGCGCAGGTCGGCAGCCCGGAGACGCGAAAGTGAATCCGGAATTCCGCCGCAACATCTGGCTTGAGCTGACGCCGCGCCGGATTGTCCTGATGGCGGGCATCCTCGCGCTCGCCTTCTTTGCTGCGGCGTTGCCGGGAGGACTTTCCTATGGGCCCTCGAGCATCGCCAAGTGGCTCTACTACCTGATCGTCGTGCTGTGGGGCACGCGCAGCGCCGCGCTGAGCGTGGTGGGCGAGATCCGCGACCGCACCTGGGATGCACAGAGGCTGTCGTCTCTTGGTCCCGGCGCCATGACCTGGGGCAAGCTGTTCGGTGCGACGGCGTACAACTGGTTCGGCGGACTGATCTGCCTCGTTGTGCTTCTCGCTGGCGTCGGCGTGCACCAGGGTGCTGCCGTTGCCGCGGTCGAGGCCGTCTACTACGTCGTCATCGGCATCATTGCGCAGGCCGCCTCCCTGCTCGCGAGCCTGATTGCGATCCGCCGCGGGCAGGGACATTCGCGCCTGGAAATCATGCTCTACCAGTTCGTAGGTCTCGGCGCGGCGCTCGCGGTCTATCTCGCCTGGTCGGCGGCAGACCCGGTCGCGGCCCTGGTGCCGCAACTCCATGCGCCCGATACGATTCCCTGGTGGGGCCACAACATCGATGCGAGAGCGTTTCTGCTCGTATCGCTGGCGCTGTTCGCCGTCTGGATCCTCGTCGCCTGCTATCGGGAAATGCGGCTCGAGCTGATGCTGCCCAATGCGCCGACCGTGTGGACGGCGTTTCTCGTTTTCCTGGGCGTCTATTTTGCCGGCTTTGATTCATGGGCGAAGAGCAACAGCAGCGCAGCCACGCTCGATCCCGTCGGCATCCGCCTCTTGCTCGTCTGTACCACCTACGTCTTTGCCACTTATTTGATGGTCCTGCTCGAGCCCAAAGATCGTGTTCATTATCGCTGGCTTCTGGGTCAGCTCTTCTCCGGCCGTCTCGGCGCATGGCTCGGCGGTTTGCAGGCCTGGATGGTCAGCTACATCGCAGCCTTGATTGCAGCGGCCGCTCTTTTCGCGTGGGTCGGCCGCAGCCAGGCTTTCGGAGAAGATGAAGCGCTGGCGCTCGCGGTGCTTGGCCTCATGACGCGTGACGCGGCGATCTTCGTGCTCGCGCATACATTCGCCGGCGGCGGCCGCGGCGACTTTGCAGCCGTCATCGTGCTCGTCGCGCTCTATGCGCTGGTGCCTGCGATCCTCAACGGGATGCATCTCGAGAATGCGCTCGTTCTCTTCTACCCGCGCCCGACGCAACCGGTCTGGATCGGACCGTTGGTCGCCTGGGCGGAGGGCCTCGCTGTCGGGGCGCTCGCCGTGATGAGGCTCTTCGCCGGCGGCGCCAGGGCATCGGCTGCGGCAACAGCCTGATCTCAATATGAGGGCCTCAGCCCGAGGTCTGAACCCGAATCCGGTTTCAGTCCGGCGCCGAGATAGACATCCGCAATGGCAGGATCGAGCGCTCTGGCCCTGGACAGGTCCGCGGCGCCGGCCGGACTGCGCAGGCGCGATCTCGCAAGGCCGCGTCCATAGAGTGAGCTTGCCGAACCGGGCGTGAGCCTGAGGCGCGCGTCGTAATCGCGCACAGCGTCGCCATAGCGTGCCATCCGCAACTCGATGAAGCCGCGGCTGTCGAGCGCGTTCTGGTCGGACGGATCCCCCTTGAGGATATCGCTGCAATAGGCGAGGGCAGCGTCGAGATCGGTGGCGGTCAGGGCGCCGAGCCAGCAGATGCCCTCGCGTGCGGCCGGGTCGTCAGGCGCGAGCCCGAGCGCGCCGTTGTAATCCGCGCCGGCGTGCTCGTATTGACGAAGGGCGGCATAGGCCGCCGCGCGATCGACTAGAACGCCCTCCGATGCGGGTGCCGAACCGAGGACGTCGGAGAAATCCGCAATGGCAAGGTCAAAGCGGCCAAGAGCGGCTTCGGCGAGGCCTCGTGCGTGCAGCGCCAGGGGATCGCGCGGCTTGAGACGCAACGCAGTGTTGCAATCGGACAATGCGCGCGCGAGGTCCCGTTTCAGTCTGGCTCTGGCTTCGCAGCGTTCCGCCAGCAGGAGCGCATCGTCCTGACCTCTGGCAACGGAGCGGTCGAGATCATCGAGCGCCAGGTAATAATATCCAAGGCGGAGATACAGACGTGCTCTCGCCGCGTGGATGCCGCGAGCGCGCGGATCGAGCTTCAGCGCCGAGTTGTAGTCGGCAAGCGCGTTCTGGAACTGCGACGTCGCCGCGTAGGCGTCGCCGCGATTGACATAGGTCGACGCCCGGTAGGGCCACAGCTGAATGGACTCCTCAAAATCCGCAATCGCCTGCGCGTAGAGTTTGCGACGCTCATACGCAACGCCGCGATTGTTGAACATGACGGACTGTCCGGAAGGGCCGCCATATCCCGTCGCGATCGCTGCCGAACATGCTTCCACCGTCGCAGGAGCGCTGTCACGACCGAGGCAAATATTCCAGTCGTCCCACGTCCCCGCTGCAGACGGGATCCGCGGTGCGAACGAAGCGACAGCGGCCGCGCAAGCGGCCCATACCGTCCATCGTCGCAAGCGAATCCCCCCGGGCACGCGCGGATTCTAGCACCCGGGGACCTGCGAATCGGAAGACGCGGCCGGACTGCTATTTGTTGGCTTGCCTGAGACCGCCATAGCTCGGCTGGTCGATCGCGACCTTGTCCTTGGTTGAGAGCGTCAGATGCTCGGTCAAACCCGGCGTCTCGAGCCCCATCAGGCCATCGCGAATGCGCAAGCACAGCTCGCGGTTGAGCTCTTCGAGCGTCCCGTCATGGCCGAGCAGCTTTGCGAGGCGGGCCTTCTCTTCGCCCATCGATTTGGGCCCGAGCTTCAGCTCGCGGGAGACAATGCCGAGCGCGTTGGCCGCCACGCGTGCGTGAAAAGCAGTGTGTCCCTTGAGCTCGGGCATGGCCCGCTTCTCGAGGAAGTCACGCACCACGTCGACGATCTCGATGATCGAGGGCTGGTCCATCATGTCAGATCATTCCCTTGATGATCATGTTGAGCAGATCGATTTCCGTCTCCGAGGAGCGCCGTCCGATGGCGGCGCGCTCGACGGAGCCGTCGCGCAGGAAGCCCTGATACATGCCCATGCACATCACGCCCCATTTGAGCGAGCCGTACACGATCCAGGTGCGGGCATCTTCCTCCGAGAGCTTTGCGCCGCCCGCCGACTCGTAACCCGCAAGCAGATCCTTGAGGTCGCCGAATCCGCCCACGACCTTTTCCGGCACGCCGAAGCGCCAGGTGTTGGTGCAGATCCAGCCGATGTCCTCGAGCGGGTCGCCGATATGGACGAGCTCCCAGTCGAGCGCCGCTTCGACGCGCTCGGTCGAGATCATGATGTTCCCGTGGCGGAAATCGCCATGCACGAGGGTAAGCGTCTTCGCAGGCCGCATGCGCGGTTCGAGCCACTTGAACGCGAGCTCGAAGACCGGATGCGGGTAGTCATAGGAGAGATAGGTGTCGCGGTAGCGCTTGAGCTGCGTCGGCCCGTCGATCACATTGAGCACATTGGCGAGCGGCGTCGGATCGACGGCATGGATGCGCGCGATGAGCTCGCCGCACTGGAATGCAAGCTTCGGCCGCACGGCGTCGAACTCTGGATCGCGCAGGATCTTGCGTGCGATGGTCTCGCCCTTGAGGCGTTCCATCACGTAGCCCTGGCCGACATTGTCCCCGGGCTTCAACACATAGCGCACACGCGGCGCGGCGCAGCCGAGCTTGCGCGAGGCTTCGATCGCGATGGCCTCGGTCTCGAGCTGCACGGAAGTGGACGTGTCGTTCATCACGCGCGGGATGCCGCCCGGCGCGCGGCGCAGGATCAGGGGCTCGCTGCCGCTCCCGGTCACGGCATCGATCGTCCAGGTTTCCTGGCTCGCGCCGCCGGACAGGCGCACGACGTTGTCGAGACGCTTCAGATCCGGGATGACCTGACGGAGCGCGGTTTCAAGAGGAGGAACGAAGTCGGGTGCCATGGCGAAATTCTAGCCGGTTCGGAGATAACGCACAGCTTCGTCGCGGCCGAACAGATAAAGCAAGACGCGAAGCGCTTCGCCGCGCGGCGATTTGAGCTCGGGATCGCGCGAAAGCGCCAGCTCGGCATCCTGCCGCGCAACCGGAAGGAGGTCGCCATGGACAGCGAGGTCGGCGAGGCGGAATGCCGGAAGCCCGCTCTGCCGCTGGCCGAGCAACTCGCCTGCGCCGCGCAGCCGCAGATCTTCTTCCGCAATGACGAAGCCGTCATCGGTTTCGCGCATGATCTTCAGCCTTGCCCTGGCCGTTTCTCCGAGCGGCGGGTGGTAGATCAGGAGGCAGCTCGACCGGCCTGTCCCGCGCCCCACGCGTCCGCGCAATTGATGCAGCTGAGCCAAGCCGAAACGTTCGGCGTGTTCAACCACCATGATCGTGGCTTCCGGAACGTCAACGCCGACTTCAATGACCGTCGTCGCTACCAGGACTGAGAGCTCGCCGGATTTGAACCTGGCCATGACCTGATCGCGCTCTGGACCTTTCATGCGCCCGTGCACGAGGCCGATCTTCTCGCCCAGTTCCCGCTTGAGCAGCGCGGCGCGTTCTTCCGCGGCGGCAAGATCGATCTTTTCGGACTCCTCCACCAGCGGACATACCCAGTAGGCCCGCGCGCCGCGCGCGATCGCACGACGAAGATGATCGATGACTTCCTCGAGACGCTCTGCGGGGAGGACGCGGGTTTCGACCGGTTTGCGCCCGGGTGGACGCCCGATGAGACGAGAGACATCCATATCGCCATAAGCGGTGAGCGCCAGTGTGCGCGGGATCGGCGTCGCCGTCATCACGAGGACATCGGCGCGTACCTGGCCTTTGCCCTGCAGCTGCATGCGCTGGTGCACACCGAAGCGGTGCTGTTCGTCGATGACCGCGAGCGCGAGGTCCTTGAACGTCACGTCCTCGGAGAACAACGCATGCGTGCCGACAAGAAGATTGATTTCACCGGAGGCGAGCGCTGAGAGCGTCTCTTCCCGCAGCGGTCCTCGCTCGCGTCCGGTGAGCAGGGCCATGCGGATTCCGGCGGCCAGTGCCAGCGGGGTGAGCGTCGCGAAATGCTGGCGCGCGAGGATCTCCGTCGGCGCCATCAGCGCACCCTGTGCGCCGGCCTCGATGGATGTGAGAAGCGCAAGGAATGCCACGATCGTCTTGCCGCTGCCGACATCGCCTTGCAGGAGACGCAGCATGCGCGCTTCGGAGCCCATGTCGGCATCGATTTCCGCGATGGCGCCGCGCTGGGCATCGGTAAGCTGGAACGGCAGTGTGGACAGCGCCCTGGCGCGCAGCTCGCCGGCGCTCTTCACGCTTCTGCCCTTGCCGGTGCGCATGTTCGTGCGGATCATCAGAAGCGCAAGCTGGTTCGCGAGCAATTCGTCATAGGCGAGTCGCTGACGCGCCGGCGTATTGGCGTCGAGATCGCCCTGGTGCGACGGCGCGTGCGCTGCCTGCATTGCATCGAAGAAGTCGGGCCAGCCTCGGCTCTTCCGCAAGGATGTGTCGAGCCAATCGTCGAGCCGCGGCAGCTTGTCGAGAGCGCCACGTACGGCCTTCGCCATGGATTTCGCCGGCAAGCCTTCGGTCAGCGGATAGACCGGCTCGTGCAATGGAAGCTGGGAGGCTTCATCCGGCGCGACAATATAATCCGGATGCGGCATCTGCAGCCGGCCGCCATAGCGCTCGATACGCCCGCTGACCAACCGCCTGGATCTGGGCGGCAGAGAGCGGTTCAGGTAGTCGGCGTCACCGTGGAAAAAGACGAGCTCGATCGTCGCCGTCTCATCCGAGCAGCGCACGCGGTAGGGCTGGCTCCTTATGCGCGAGGGAAGGTGGTCGAGGACGTTCAGGAGAACCGTCGCGATGCGTCCCGTCTCTGCGTCGGCGAGGCTTGGGCGATAGGAACGGTCGACCACCCCGGTCGGCAGCTGGAAGACGAGATCGACCAGCTTTGTCCCGGCCACGCGCGCGATCAGCTTCTGCAGCTTGGGACCAATGCCCGCAAGCGTGCGCGTCTCGGCGAAAAGCGGGAACAGAATCGGGGGCCGCATCGCGGGGCACGATAAAGAAGCCTCACAGTGCCGTCATGACCGCCAAAGGCGCTAGCCCGCGGGGTCAGCCCACGCTATAGGAGGCGCGATGCGTGATGATGTTTCGAAAAGCCCCGCCGAAAGGCGAAGGGCTCGCTTGCGCTTTCGCGCGCAGCGGCGCGGCTTCAAGGAGGTCGACCTGATCTTCGGTGCCTTCGCCGAGGAATTCCTGCCTGCGCTGAGCGAGGGGGAACTCGACCAGTTCGAGGCGCTGCTCGAGGTCCCCGACCAGCTTGTCTATGGCTGGCTCAGGGATCATGAACCGGTCCCCGCCGTTTACGACACACCGGTGTTTGGCAAACTCAAATCTCTCTGCTCGCGCAAGAATCCCAAATGGAACGTGTGAACTACATCGCCCGCGCCGAGGGACGGTTTGCCGTCACCGGCGCGCCGGAAGGCTACGATGCATGGCTCGCGGCCGAGGCGGCGAAGCGCGGCAAGGGTCTCGTCGTCTTCGTGGTTGCGGACGATGTGCGCGCCGCCGCCGCCCGAGAGGCGCTCGCCTTCTTTGCGCCCAAGGTCGAGCTGCTCGAATTTCCCGCCTGGGACTGTCTGCCCTATGACCGCATGTCGCCCAAATCCGACATCGAGAGCCGCAGGCTTGCGACCCTTGCGGCGCTCGCGCGGCGCAACGAGCGCTCGGGTCCGGCGGTGGTCGTCGCGACGATCAACGCCCTCCTGCAGCGTGTGCCGCCGAAGAAGGCGATCGAGAAGGCGAGCTTCTTTGCGCGCGTCGGCAATACGATCGAGCATGAGAAGCTTGTCTCGTTTCTTGCCGCCAACGGCTATGTGCGCGCCTCGACGGTGCGTGAGCCGGGCGACTTCGCGCTGCGCGGCGGTATCGTGGATCTCTGGCCGCCCGGCACGGAACAGCCGCTGAGGCTCGACTTCTTCGGGTCGTCGCTCGATGCGATCCGCGTCTTCGACGCCGACACCCAGCTCTCGACGGACCAGTTGCGCGAGATCGAACTTCTCCCCGCGAGCGAGGCACCGCTGGACAAGGAATCCATACGGCGGTTTCGCACCGGCTATGTCGCCACCTTCGGCCCGGCGTCGGACGACCCGCTCTACGAGTCCGTCAGCGAAGGCCGCAAGTCGCAGGGCATGGAGCATTGGCTGCCGCTGTTCTACGAAGAGCTCGATACGTTCTTCGATTTCGTGCCGCGTGCGCTCTTCCTGCTCGGCCATCAGAATGAGGAAGCGAGAGCTGCGCGCATCGAGCTGATCTCCGACTACTACGACACGCGCAAGCAATTCCTGCATACGAAGCCGGACGCGGCAAAGCATACCGTCACGGCGCCGCCCTACAAGCCGCTGCCGCCCGACCGTCTCTATCTGACGTCCGAGGAGTGGTCCGCTTCTCTGGCGCGTCATCTGGTGCGCGATCTCTCGCCGTTCCAGGCGCCGGAATCGAAGACCTCGGTCGACGCGGGCGGCAAAGCCGGTCGCGACTTCGCGCCGGAACGCACAGCGGGACGCGTGAATGTGTTCGAAGCCGCGGCGGCGCATGCCAAGACCCTGCAGGCGGAAAAGAAGCGCGTAATCGTCGCCGCCTGGACGGAAGGCTCGGCCGAACGCATGGGCGGCGTCCTGTCCGACCACGGGCTCGAGGCCATAAGGCGGGTCGAGAACTGGCAGGACGCGGAGCGCATGGCCGCCGGCGCTGTCGGCATCGCGGTGATCGGCGTCGAGCATGGCTTCGAGGCGCCGGATTTCGCGATCATCGCCGAACAGGACATCCTGGGCGATCGCATGGTGCGGGCGCATGCGCGCGCGCGGCGGGCCCAGAATTTCCTGACGGAAGCCTCGAGCCTCGCGCCCGGCGATCTCGTGACGCATATCGAGCACGGCATCGGGCGCTATCTCGGACTGCAGACGATCGATGCGGCCGGTGCCCCGCACGACTGCCTTGAGCTGCAATATGACGGCGGCAAGCTGTTCCTTCCCGTCGAGAACATCGAGCTTCTGACGCGCTACGGCGCGGACGAAGGCACCGCGGTGCTCGACCGCCTGGGTGGTGCCGGCTGGCAGCAGCGAAAAGCGCGGATGAAAGCACGCGTGCGCGAGATCGCGGCCGAGCTGATCCGCATCGCCGCGGCGCGAGAGCTGAGATCGCTCAACCCGATCGATCCCCCGCAGGGCCTCTACGACGAATTCTGCGCGCGCTTTCCGTACCAGGAGACCGAGGATCAGGAAAAAGCGATCGCCGACACGATCGAGGATCTTGCGAAGGGCAGGCCGATGGACCGCCTCGTCTGCGGCGATGTCGGCTTCGGCAAGACCGAGGTCGCCCTGCGCGCGGCGTTCGTCGCCGCGATGAGCGGCTCGCAGGTCGCGGTCGTCGTGCCGACGACGCTTCTCGCGCGGCAGCACTTCCGCACCTTCTCCGAGCGCTTCCAGGGATTCCCGGTGCGCGTGCGCCAGCTCTCGCGCTTCGTGGATGCGAAAGAGGCGCGCGAGACCAAGGCGTCGCTCGCGGCCGGCGAAGTCGAGATCGTCGTTGGCACCCATGCGCTGCTCGCCAAGGGCATCGAGTTCAAGAATCTCGGTCTCCTGATCGTCGACGAGGAGCAGCATTTCGGCGTCAGCCACAAGGAGCGGCTCAAGGCGCTCAAGGCCGACGTGCATGTGCTCACGCTCACCGCGACGCCGATCCCGCGCACCTTGCAGCTGGCGCTGTCGGGCGTGCGCGATCTCTCGCTCATCACGACGCCGCCGATCGATCGGCTTGCGGTGCGGACCTTCGTGACGCCCTTCGATCCGCTGGTGGTGCGCGAGGCTTTGCTGCGCGAGCATTATCGCGGCGGCCAGAGCTTCTATGTGGCTCCCCGCATCGCCGATCTGCGCGAGGCGGAGGAATTCCTCAAGGTGACCGTGCCGGAGGTGAAGGCCGCGGTCGCGCACGGCCAGATGGCGTCCACCGTGCTCGAAGAAGTCATGACGGCGTTCTACGACAGAAAGATCGACGTGCTCGTCTCGACCAATATCGTGGAAAGCGGCCTCGACATCCCGACCGCCAACACGCTCATCGTGCACCGCGCGGACATGTTCGGGCTGTCGCAGCTCTATCAGCTGCGCGGTCGCATCGGCCGCTCGAAGCAGCGCGCCTACGCGTACCTCACGACTCCGGCGGACCGGAAGCTGACGGAGACCGCGGAGCGGCGGCTGCAGGTGCTGCAGTCGCTCGATCAGCTGGGCGCGGGCTTCTCCGTCGCAAGCCACGATCTCGACATCCGCGGCGCCGGCAATCTCCTGGGCGAGGAGCAATCGGGCCATGTGCGCGAAGTCGGCATCGAGCTGTACCAGGAGATGCTGGAAGAAGCCGTGTCGCAGATGCGCGCGGGCGAAACGGGCACCGAGCTCGCCGACCAGTGGTCGCCGCAGATCAACATCGGCGCCGCGGTGCTGATTCCGGAGAGCTACATCTCCGACCTCAATGTTCGCATGGCTCTCTATCGCCGGCTTGCCGGCATCGAGAGCCAGGATGAGATCGAGCGCTTCGCCGCCGAGCTGATCGACCGCTTCGGGCCGCTGCCGCCCGAAGTCGAACATCTCTTCGCCGTTGTCGCGATCAAGCAGCTCTGCCGGATCGCGCAGATCGAGAAGATCGAGGCAGGACCCAAGGGCGGCACGATCTCCTTCCGCCACAACCAGTTCCCCAATGCCGGCGCGCTGGTGCGGCTGATCTCCGAGCATCACGGCACGATGAAAGT
>Ga0335083_10004514_pt1 | contig 17709 bp, 20 predicted proteins | sample Lox_Sample_42_FD_206716 | JGI IMG/M metagenome (GOLD analysis project Ga0335083, IMG submission 206716) | Soil microbial communities from Loxahatchee National Wildlife Refuge, Florida, United States - Lox_Sample_4.2 | ecosystem: Environmental > Terrestrial > Soil > Wetlands | place: USA...
AGCACTGACAGAGGCGGCGCTTGCTCTCGCTCGCGCAGCGCAGCGGCGGCCGCGGCACTGAACGATCAGCGGAATTTGGCAGCGTTAACGTAACTCGCTGCCCTCACGCGCGCGCGAATAACAGGGAAACAAGGCGACTGTGACCAACCGCCCTGGCTTGAGCTCTCCTACGAAGAGTCCGTTTCCAACGAACGTCTACGCGTCAGCAATTGGATTGTGCAAAGACTCTATCATTATGCAATCAAGAAAACCGTCGAATTCTGACTTCTGACGGTTTTTCAACATATAGCTGATCCAACCCGCGTTTGCACCGTCGCGGACAAGAATTCTGCCGTGGCCCCACTCGACTTTCGCCCAACATTCGCGGATCAGCTTTTCAAGGGCGATAGCATGGACGTGCGATGGCAACTCAATTGCACAATGAATATGCCATCGACCGGATGTGCCACGCTCCCAAGGACGCAACGCGCGTGCGCGGACCTCTCCCTTTTCAAGTACGGGTAATACACGAAGACATTTGCCGTGCCGACGAAATGCAGATCCGTACACGGCTCTGTTGAGGAGGTTCATGAAGTGCCGAAAAGCTTGCCTGCATCGATAGTCGTCGATCTTTGCCCAACCACCGCTGTCGGGTCGGTGGCCTTGCTTGAGGGTTAGGGTGACGTCGCAAAATTGAGCCCAGCTGCTTGTATCGAAGAAGTGTGACTTGGCGGATTCAATAGGATCGGATCTAACCTCCATCGGATATGATTTTCGTGTATCCCAGAGATGGTACCACGTCAGCCTTTGAATGCTGGCCTAATGGTGTCGTTCGCTGCGGTGCGCGGCCGTTGAGGCGCTCCACTAAGGCACCAAAAGAAACGCCCGTTCATCACGGGGCTTTGACCTGTCAGTTTACATTAGCTCGCGAGTCGAGCGAAAGGCCAAGACTAAACGCTTTCTGCCGCGTCGCTCCCTCGGTCCGCTTTAGGGTTCGGGCAATTCTTGCCACTTTTGTTTTCTTTTTTGCTTGGGTCTTCAGTGTGCGGACGTCCGCTGTAGTCCAGGCGCGGCGGCGCCTTATCGATTTCTTGGCCATCTGATAACCTTCCGATGCGTCGATGCAAATTAGCGCTGAACCTTCAGGTTTTCTGCCGACGTCTTTCCCTTGTTCGTAGTCTCCTCGTATTCGACGACTTGTCCCTCATTAAGGCCGCTCAGGCCGGCTCTCTCAACGGCCGAAATGTGGACAAACACATCTTTGCCGCCGTTCTGCGGCTGAATAAATCCGTAGCCTTTTTGGGAATTGAACCACTTGACAGTACCGCGCGACATTCTCGCTCTCTACTGTTGACGTTTCACGATAACCTTCGAGACGCACGATAACAACGCCGGCGACCGAGCTTCTCCCAGGACTTTTCCGGTTGCCGGATTCACAAGGAACGTCCCTGGCACGCGCCGGGCGCGCGCGACCTACGGGGTCATCGACAACGATCGTCAAAATTCCGCAGCAGGCCAACACTATCGGACTAATGACTACGCGTTCGGCCTAAAGAAGCCACGGCGTAGGCAGATAAGGCAGCGACCGGCTTCGTCACGCGCAAGGGGGATAGTGCCTGCATGCCCGGCGAGATGCCTCAGATGGTCACCGAACGTCCAAATGCCGGCGCCATCAGGCACCAGGATCGGTGCGGTGTCATCCGCAATCCGAGGGGTGGAGGTTTTCTTTCCATTGTTGCTCACGACATCACTCCGATCAACGTCGCTACCGAGGCTTGAAAATGTCCGCACGGAGTCAGCCCGCGTTCTCTCGACGGGCGCTTGCTCGCTCGGCTGGCTTTGCGGCGGCTTGCTTGCCCGTCTTGCCCGCAATGGGAAGCAGCATCTCGCCCTGGCCCTCAATCCGTTTGCGGTCCTTCTTCCGCGGAGTGGATGCGGCTTTTTCCTGGGCAATGCTGCGGCGGAGCACCTCCATGAGGTTCACGGCATTCTGCGGCCGCGGCGTTGCCCGCTCGCGCGGGACAGTTACGCCGGCCTGTTTCTTCTTGAGCATAGCGACGACGGCTTCCTCGTAGCGATCCACAAACTGCGAGGGGTCGAAGTCCGTCGCCTTGCTCTGGAGGATATGCTGGGCCAGCTTGAGCATATCCGGCTCGACCTTCACGTTAGGAATGTCGTCGAAATATTCCTTCGCGTCCCTGATCTCGTAGGGATAGCGGAGTGTGGTGGCCGTCAGCCCCTTTTCCCAAGGCTCGAGCATGATGACCCGCTCGCGTTTCGCCAGCACGACACGACCGAGCGCAACCATGCCCTTGCCGCGCATGGCCTCCCGGATCACCGCAAATGCGTCCTGCCCGACTTGGCCGTCCGGAGTGATGTAGTAGGGGGTGTCGAGATAGCGCTGATCGATTTGCTCGCGCGGGACGAACGAGTCGATTTCGATGGTGTGCTTGCTCTCGACTGCAAGGGCATCGAGCTCGTCGTCATCCACCAGGATGTAGGCGTTTCTAGCGTATTCGTAGCCGCGGCCCTTATTCTCGCCCTCGACCAGCTCGTGTGTAACGTCGTCAATCAGTTGCTGGCGTAGTCTGTTGCCTGTTTTCTTGTTGATCTGGCGGAATGAGACCCGCTCGGTCGATGATGTCCCGGTGTAGAGGGCGATCGGACACGAGACGAGCGAGAGCTTGAGGTGGCCTTTCCAAAATGGACGCGCGGGCGCCATGGGGATATCTCCGCTTGGTTGCAGGCGCCGTCTGGCTACCTGCCGCGTCTACGGACCACCTTGCTCGGAGAAGCGCAGGTTGGCGCGGGCCGTTCCGTCGATGCCCGACTCTGTACGCTGAGAGAAATGTAGGGATGGCCTGTCTTTCAAGCCAATCCGATCGCCGCGGACGGTTAACAGACTATTCCGCAGAAATCGCGTCACATTAACTAGGATCTTGTGCATCGGGAGCGGCAGGGGCGTCTGCCGCGGGGTACGAATTTGGTTTCGCCCGGCTACATCGCGGCGAAATCGTCGGGAAAAGCGGCCCGAGCCACACGCTGATGATCGAATTGTTTTGAACGACGTCGCCAGGATCGCCGGCAGCCCCGACCGGTTGAGCTAGGGCGACGAGTTCGGTGCGCTCGTCTCCCGATCGACGCGAAGCCGCGAACACGCGGCGCTTGGTGGAGGCGGAGAGTTGGCGCCTCTCGCCGCTGAGCCTACAATGCGCCCGAGAATTTACCTGCGGATTTTCACGCGTTATAGTTCGGCAGGCAAATAGCAGGTAAAAGAGCGAGAAAACTTAGGTTTCGCGGGCGTAGTTCAATGGTAGAACGGCAGCTTCCCAAGCTGCATACGAGGGTTCGATTCCCTTCGCCCGCTCCAAGCCTCGCGCCCGGCAAAATCCCGCGACCCTTGCGAACCGCGTTCCTGACGACCTCGTCACTGATTGTCAGACTCGCGGCGCGACTTCACCACGCCGGCGAAGGGTCGCACGGGGACCGCGCCGCTGAGCGCGCTTGCGAAAAATTAACCGCTCCTGGCTTACCAGCGTCGCACTGCGGGTGGGGCCGGGGAGTTCATGAGGCTTGTCATCGTCGCGTTGGCGTCTTTGCCTTTGGTCTGCGCCGGCAAGGCCGCTTCGTTGCCGCGCATCATCGCCAGCGCCGAGAACCCCGTTCCACCCTGCGTGACGCCCGCCTCGCTGATGGATTTCGTCGCGACGCGCAACGCGAGCCAGCAGCCGCCGCGGGCAATCGAGGCGCGCTTTGCCCATGTCGCCGATCTCTATCGGCAGTTCGGCCGATGCGTGGCGCGGCCGCCGGAAACCTGCATCGCCGTGCGCTGGGATTACGCCTTCTTCCAGATGCTGATCGAGACTAACTATCTCACCTTCCTGCGGCCGAACGGCGTGCCCGCCGCCGTCACCGCGGGCGACAACAATTTTGCCGGTGTCGGCGCGACCGTGTCGGGAAAACCGGGCGAGCGCTTCAAGGATGTGCCGACGGGCGTGCTCGCGCATCTGCAGCACTTGCTGATGTATTCGACCACGCGCATTCCCGATCCGGTCGCCAGGCGCACGCGCCAGGTGCAGGACGACGTGCAGGAGGCGATGCGCAAGCTGAACCGGCCGGTGAGCTTTGCCGATCTGGCGCGCGAATGGACCGGCACCGACAGGAATCGCTACGGTGCCGAGTTGCAGAAACTGGCGGACAAATTTGCGGCGAGTTATTGCCATGAGCCGTCGAGCTTGCGCACGTCATTGAACCTGCCGCGGTCATGAAATTTTTTTCTCGCGGTCGATCGCCGGCTTTGTTCCGGGGCGGCTAAATCGCCGGATAGTTAATATTCTCTCGCATGCGAATGAACTTGAGGAGAAAAGTTGCGGAAAAGCAATCGGCGGCGAAACAAAACCTTGCACGCCGCTTGTGCGCCCGTGATGACCCCGAGGCCCATTTGTGTTTACATGAGTCGACGACCGCAAACGCGATGAGCGCCGAGGCCGACTGGTGCCGATGATCGATCCACTTTTTTCGCTGTCCGGCTTTGCCGTGGGCCTGCTGGTCGGCATGACCGGCATCGGCGGCGGTTCGCTGATGACGCCGCTGCTCATCCTGCTGTTTGGCGTGCACCCGGCGACAGCCGTTGGCACCGATCTGCTCTATGCCGCGGCCACCAAAACCGGCGGCACGCTGGTGCACGGCTTCGCCCGCACCGTCGACTGGGCCGTGGTCAAGCGCCTGGCCGCGGGAAGCATTCCGGCGAGCATCGCGACGATGACGCTGTGGTCCCATTTCAACATCAACAGCGACGCCTCGCGCAGCGTGATCACGCTGGTACTGAGCTTTGCCCTGTTCCTCACCGCCTTCGTGCTGGTGTTCGGACGCTCGATTGCCACCCTTTATCGCGCGCGTGCCGCCGAGCTCGACCCGCGGCGCACCGCGGTGCGCACGGTGCTCGTCGGGGCCGCGCTCGGCATCCTGGTGTCGATGTCATCGGTCGGCGCCGGCGCCATCGGCGTGGTTGCGCTGGCGTTGCTCTATCCGAATTTGCCGATGGCCAGGATCGTCGGCTCCGATATCGCCCATGCGGTGCCGCTGACGCTGGTGGCGGGGCTCGGACATTGGGCGATCGGCTCGGTCGATTGGCACATCATCGTCTCGCTGCTGGCCGGCTCGCTGCCGGGCATTTTCATCGGCAGTTATTTTGCCGTGCGCATTCCCGAGCGCGCGCTGCAATTGATCCTGGCGGTGACGCTGTTCGTGGTGGCGAGCAAGATCGCCTACGACCAGGCGACCACGGCGTCGTCGATCTTCACCGCCTTCACGCGCCGGGCCGGCGCCTGATCGCCTCGACATAAAAAAACGGCCGCGCACGGAGCGCGGCCGCTGTTCGTCGCGATGATTCGCCTCAGTTTCCCTGGATCGTCTGCACGACGCTCGACATCGGGCGCGCTTCGGCAAGTCCGCCGCCCATCTCCTTGAGCACCGCGTCGGTATATTCCTTGATCGGCTCGACCGGCGTCTTGCCGGTGACCCAGACCACCTTGTAGCCGCCATCCTTGAACTTGCGCAGCAATTCCGGCAGCGCTTCCGCGGTTCCGTGCTGGAAATCGTGCATCAGGATGATGCCCTTGTGGTTCTTCTCGAGTTTGCTCATCACCGACTTGATGACCTGTTCCGGCTTGTGGATCTTGAAGTCGAAGGAGTCGATGTCAGCGGAAAGGATGGCGATGTTGCGCTCGCCGAGGTACTTCACCATGTCCGGCGGATTGCGCAGCGCCGGGAAGCGGAAGAACGGACCGACCGGCTTGTTGCCAAGGGCGATCGAGACCGCAGCGATGCCCTTTTCGATCTCGGCCTTGGCCTCGTCCGCCGACAGCTTGGTCAGATCCTTGTGCGACCAGGTATGCGAGCCGATGGTGTGGCCTGCGGCGGCGACTTCCTTCAACAGCTCCGGATGCCAGCCGGCGTGTTCGCCGATTGAGAAAAAGGTCGCGCGCGTGCACTGATCGGCCAGAGCCTTGAGCACGTGCTCGGTATTCCACGGCCACGGGCCGTCGTCGAAGGTGAGCACGATTTCGTGGTCCTGCAGGAAGTCATAGGCCTTGAACTGCGGGAAGCCGAAGCCGGGGCCGCCGGTGGTATCGATCTGCACGACGCGCGAAATGCCCAGCGCATTCGGGTTGTCGCATTTCGGCATTGTTACCGCCGTCGGCGCGGGGGCAGGGGCTGCAGCCGCGGCGGGCGCCGGCGCTGCCTGCGCCGAGGGCTGCGCGTTTTGCGCCCAGGCGGTGGCCGCCGCCGAAACCGAAATCGCAAGAGCAAGAGCTAAGGTCTGACGCATCACCTTCTCCAAGCGTTCATCCAATGTCTTGAAACGGGCCTATACATCGCGGCTTTAACTGTGTGAGTCAACGAGGACGGGTAAAACTCCTCAATTTTGGCGATATTGCCGTGTCTTAACGTAAATGTTCCCTGCCTTTCCCGGCGCGGCCCGCGGCTACCGGTGGTGTGCTGTTGCCGCATCAAGCGATCGGCCCTATCTGGGTGGCCAAGGGCGACGGAGAAACCGCTATGGCGGCTCTGGCTTCGGATCATGTCCGCTCACGCACGGTTCTGCTGCTGGGCGGCGGAGTGGCGGTGCTGCTCGCGGGCACGCTGGCGCTGTGGGCCTATTACGGTACCGCGGTATTCTTCGAGATGCTGCGGGCGGGTTGGTCGGCGTGTTTTTGAGTGCAACGCAACACCTAAGTGAAGCCGGATGACCGCGCGAACTTCGCAAATCCTGCTGGTGATTTCGTCATTTGTCGCCGGACTGGTGCTGTTTATCGGCGTCGTCCTGTTTGCCGCCGGCAATTTTTCCGGTGGTGGGCCCGGTCCTTCGGCGATCGGCGGGCCGTTCACGCTCACCGACGAGAATGGCAAGCCGATCACCGAGATGGCGCTCAAGGGCCACCCGTCGCTGGTGTTCTTCGGCTATACGCATTGCCCCGACGTCTGCCCCACCGCGCTGTTCGATATGTCGGAAGTGCTGCGCGCGCTCGGCCCCGATGCCGGCCGCACCGCCGCGCTGTTCATCACTGTCGATCCCGAACGCGACACACCGGCGGTGATGAAGGACTATCTGTCGAGCTTCGATCCGCATTTGCGCGGCCTGACCGGCAGCGACGCGGCGATCACGGCGGTGGAAAAGGAATATCGCGTCTATGCCAAGAAAGTGCCGACCGGTCAGGGCGATGACTACAGCATGGACCACACCGCGCTGGTCTATCTGATGGATAAAGAGGGCCGCTTCGTCGCGCCGTTCAATCTCAAGCGGCGGCCCGAGGAGTCCGCGGCCGAGCTGCGGAAATATATGTAGGCTCCGTCGACAGCGCCGGTATCTCGCCTTTTTCCTTCAGGCCCCAAAGCAGACGTTCCAGTTGCAGCAAGGCGAGCGTGAGCCGTTGCGCGCGCCGCGAGCTGCGCGCCAGGCCGTGTTCGGTCTTTTCCCATCGGTAAGGCGCGACGATGAGCTGGCCGAGCGCGCGCCAGGCGGCGAGCGACAAAATCAGCCAGTGCACGGGCGTCAGCAGCAGAACCCAGGCGGTCGATGACAGGCCGCGGCGGGCAAGACCGAACCAGCCGAGAAAGGCCGAGGTGGCATAGCCGATCGTCAGCGTCATGCCGTAGAGACCGGCGAGAGTGGCGACCGCGCCGCCGCCGCCCGCCCACATCGGTTCATCGGCCAGGAGGCCGTAAATCAGACTGGCCAGAAACAGCGGATGCACCAGGGCCGCGAGAACGTTGCCGCCGACCACGAGCTGAAACGCGAGAAACCCGCGCAGGCCGAGATCGCGTGCAAGGCGCCGCGGGCTGCGCATGTGCACGATCCAGGTCTGCAGCCAGCCCTTGAACCAGCGCGTGCGCTGGCGCAGCCACGGCGTGAAGCGCGCCGGCGCTTTTTCGTAGGTGGTGGAATCGATCACGCCCGTGCGATAGCCAAGCCGCGCCAGCCGCATGCCGAGGTCGGCGTCTTCGGTGACGTTGTAGGGATCCCATGCGCCGATCTGCCGCAAGGTCGCGGTGCGGAAGTGGTTCGACGAGCCGCCGAGCGGGAGCGGCAAGCCGAAGGCGGCAATGCCGGGCAGGAACACGTCGAACTGTCCGGCATATTCGGCGGTAAAGAAACGCGCGAGCCAGCTGTCGGCCGTGTTGTCGATGCATAGGCAAGCCTGCACACAGCCGAGATCGTCGCCGGCGGCGGAGAATGCCTGCAAGGCGCTGCGCAACTGGCCGGGCTCGGGACGATCCTCGGCGTCGTAGACGACGGTGAAGCTGCCGCGAGCGAACGGCAGCGCGACATTGAGCGCTTTCGGCTTGGTGCGCGGCCCGCCCGCCGGAACGGTGATGACTTCGATCGGGAGACGGCTCTCGCGCGCGGCGATGGCGGCTTGCGTGTCGACATCGTCAGCCTCGACCGCGATCTTTACGTCAAGGTTCTCGCGCGGATAATCGAGGGCTTCGATCGCCGCGAGCAGGCCGTCGACCGAAGCGGCCTCGCGGTAAAGCGCGGATATGATGGTGTAGACCGGGAGTTCGTCGTTGCGCAGGCCGGTCTCCGGCGCCGGCGCTGGCCAGACGATGAAAGCGCCCGCCAGCCGTAGGCCAAGCCAGGCAAGAAACAACCCCGAAAGGGCGATTTGTGCAGCGAACTCGGCCTGCAGCGGAGCCAGTGCCAGCGCCGCGAGCGCGGCGCACGCGGCGGCGGCAAGCCAAACGGTATTGCCGCGCCAACGTGGCGGCGCCGCCGACAAATCCGGCCGCCGCATCGCCAGCTCGTTGGTGGCGCGCTCCGCGAGGGCACGCGAGCCGTGGCGGAAGACGAAGGCGGTCAAACGCTCGCTGCTGGTGAAGCGAATGCGCCGGGCAAGCTCCGGCCGGCCGCCGATGAGCGCGATGATTTTTCGCACCGCCACGCCGCGCGGCGCGACCACGAGATAAAGCTCGCCGCCGACACGAAGCGGCAGCATGCCGGCGGCGGCGGCTTCGATCAGACGGTTGTCGTCGATCGGGCATTGCGCACGCGGCACGCCATCGAGAGCGTCAAAAGCCACGCCGAGCGAGCCCGCCAGCGTGCGCAGATAGGCTTCTTCGCCGATCGTTCCGGCGGCGATCAGCACCCGGTCGGCGCTCACGCCGATCGCGAAAGCGCGTTGCGCCGCCCCGGCGAGTACGCCATCCGGGAACTGCCCGCGCAGGAAGTCGATTTCCGGACAGAGCCTGGCGGCCGATGGCGCCGCTGCGGCGGACTGGAATTCAAAAGCGGAGTCGAGCGAGGGCGCGGTCGGAACAGACAACGCTGGCAAACGGCCAACCGCCGACCGCATACGCACGCCGGACGCCATACCCCACTCCCCCGGGGCGAAATCTTAGCGCCATTGCAGACGGCGTGCGAGGGGGAGTGCTCCCGGACATGAGTAGGCGCGCCGGCTGTCCGGTGCTAGAAGCCTGCCGGGAAGCAGGCGTCCATGTCCGATTTCTTGTCGCATTTTGCCGTGCCTGCCGCGATTATCGCGGTGGCAATCGTCTTGGTGCTCGGGCTCATCAATATGATGCGCGGCGGCTCGCCCAACCGTTCGCAGAAACTCATGCGCCTGCGCGTGTTGCTGCAGTTCGTCGCCATTATTGTGATCATGGTGACGATCTGGGCGATGGGCCGTTAAACCGCTTACGACGCCGAGCGCATATACTCGACTTTTTCCTTGGGCTTTTTCGCCGGCTTCTTCGCCGTGGCCGGCAGGACCGTCGAGAACGCCTTGGCGGCGGGCAACGAGGACATGCTGACGGCGCTCGCCGGGGCGGCGGCAGACAGCATCAACACCGCGGCGGCGGCGACTGTCACAAGGCGCATTGCTTCCCTCCCATATTGCTGGCGCAAGGCTCCGTCCAAAAGCGGCTCTCCGAAGTCCGGCACTTGTTTTCGGTCAAAACCCGATAAGATAAGTCTAGCCCGATCCGGGCGCAGACAAAAGGCGTGACGGCCCATGGTCGTGCTCAACCGCATCTATACCCGCACCGGCGACGACGGCACTACCGCGCTCGGTACCGGCGCGCGGCGCAAGAAATACGATCTGCGCGTTGAGGCTTACGGCACGGTCGATGAGGTCAATGCGGTGATCGGCCTGGTGCGGCTGCACACGAGCGTGGACAGCGCGCTCGATACCGCGCTGGCGCGCGTGCAGAACGATCTGTTCGATGTCGAGGCCGACCTGTGCCTCGCCGAGAAGGGCCCGGGCGGCGCGCGCCTGACCGTTACCGACACGCAGGTGGCCTGGCTCGAAAGCGAGATCGACAAGCTCAACGCCGAACTCGAGCCGCTCAAATCCTTCATCCTGCCGGGCGGCAGCGCGGCGTCTGCCTATCTGCATCTCGCACGTACCGTCTGCCGCCGCGCCGAGCGCATCATGGTCGAGCTCAAGGACCGGCCAGGCGAGGAGGTTTCGGCGCCGTCGCTCAAATACGTCAACCGGCTCTCGGATTATCTGTTCGTCGCCGGGCGCTACGCTAACGACAAGGGCCGCAGCGACGTGCTGTGGGCGCCGGGCCAGAACCGCTAGCGGTGCCGCCATGGTGATGCCGCTGTGGGATGACAATCCTTTCAGCTTTCCAAGGTTTCCCTTCGTCACCTGGGGTCTCGTGATCGCCAACGTGACCGTCTTCGTCGTGCAGGTGGCGATGCCGGCCGGCGCGCAGTCCGCGCTCAATTCACTGGCGCTGACGCCGTCGGCGCTCAGCAGCGGAGTTGCGACCGCCGATGGCGTCTCGCCATACGTCACCCTGGTGACCTACATGTTCCTGCACGCGAATTTTCTGCATCTCTTCGGCAACATGATTTTCCTTGCGATCTTCGGCGACGATGTCGAGGAAGCGATGGGGCCCTACCGTTTTCTTCTCTTCTATTTCGTCAGCGGGATTGTGGCCGGGCTCGCCTTTGTCGCCAGCGTGCCGCAGGCGACGACCCCTCTGGTCGGGGCGTCCGGCGCCATCGCCGGCGTGCTCGCCGCCTATCTGATGTTTCGCCCCTGCCAGAAGGTGGCGGTCTTTCTGCCCTGGTTCATCCTGTGGTTGTTCGTGCGCCCGGTGGTGAAGATCGACGCGGTCTGGGTGCTCGGTTTCTGGATTCTCACCCAGTTATGGGCGATTTCAGTGCAATCGCAGGATGGAGTGGCCTATATGGCCCATGTCGGCGGCCTTCTGGCGGGCGCGGTGCTGTTTCCGCTGCTGCGCTATCGGACGGTGCGGCTGTTCGAGTGCGTCCGCGCCGACCAGACCCCGGCCGCTCCTGGCCAGAACGGCTAGGCCTGCATAAGAGTGCGGCGCAGCACGAACGTTGACAGGCCGATAGCGCCGCCATTAGCTTCCCCGCTCTCCTTAAAGGGCCGGTGCGGGGATTACGGTCGATGAAAATTCTGGTGCCCGTGAAGCGGGTTGTCGATTTTAACGTCAAGATCCGCGTCAAGCCGGACGGCTCCGGCGTCGAGTTGGCCAACATCAAGATGTCGATGAATCCCTTCGACGAGATCGCCGTCGAGGAAGCGATCCGCCTGAAGGAAGCCGGCAAGGCAACCGAGATCGTCGCGGTGTCGATCGGTCCGGCGCAGGCCTCGGAGACCATCCGCACCGCGCTCGCCATGGGCGCCGACCGCGGGATCCTGGTGAAGACCGACGCCACGGTCGAGCCGCTGGCGGTGGCGAAAATCCTCAAGACCATTGTCGAGGCGGAAAAGCCCGGCCTCGTCATCCTCGGCAAGCAGGCAATCGACGACGACTGCAATCAGACGGGCCAGATGCTCGCGGCGCTGCTCGGCTGGGCGCAGGGCACCTTCGCCTCCAAGATCGGTATCGACGGCGACAGCGTCACCGTGACGCGGGAAGTCGACGGCGGCCTGCAAACCGTCAAGCTCAAGGCCCCGGTCATCGTCACCACCGACCTGCGGCTCAACGAGCCGCGCTACGCCAGCCTGCCCAATATCATGAAGGCGAAGAAGAAGCCGATCGAGGAAAAGACGCCCGACGCCTATGGCGTCGACATCAAGCCGCGACTGCAGATCGTGAAGACGGCAGAGCCGTCCGGCCGCAAGTCCGGCGTCAAGGTTGCCTCCGTCGCCGATCTCGTAGCAAAGCTAAAAGATGAAGCGGGGGTTCTGTAACATGGCCACGCTTCTCGTCGCCGAACACGATAACAAGACGCTCAAGGACGCGACCAACAAGGCGCTGACCGCGGCGAAAGCGCTCGGCGCCGACGTGCATGTGCTGGTCGCCGGCAGGGATTGCAAGGCTGCTGCCGATGCGGCCGCCAGGCTCGACGGCGTCAAGAAAGTCCTGCTCGCCGATGCGGCACCTTACGAGCATCTGCTCGCCGAGCCGACCGCGGCGCTCCTGGTCTCGCTCGCCGGCGGTTATGACGCCATTGTCGCGCCGGCGACCACCAATTGGAAGAACGTGATGCCGCGCGTCGCCGCGCTGCTCGACGTCATGCAGATTTCCGACATTACCAAGGTCGTCGCCCCCGACACCTTCGAGCGGCCGATCTATGCCGGCAACGCGATCCAGACGGTGAAGTCGACCGACGCCAAGAAGGTCATCACCGTGCGCACATCGACGTTCCAGGCGGCGGGCGACGGCGGCTCGGCCAGCGAGGAAAATGTGGCGCCGGCGGCCGACCCCGCGCTGTCGTCCTTCGTCGGCGAGGAACTGTCGAAATCGGATCGGCCGGAACTGACTTCGGCGCGGATCATCATCTCCGGCGGCCGCGCCATGCAGAGCCGCGAGAACTTCACCAAATATATCGAGCCGGTGGCCGACAAGCTCGGCGCCGCGGTCGGCGCCTCGCGCGCCGCGGTCGATGCCGGCTATGCGCCAAACGACTGGCAGGTCGGACAGACCGGCAAGGTTGTGGCGCCGGAGCTATATATCGCGGTGGGAATTTCCGGCGCCATTCAGCATCTCGCCGGCATGAAGGATTCCAAAGTCATCGTGGCTATCAATAAGGACGAGGAAGCGCCGATTTTCCAGGTCGCCGACTATGGTTTGGTCGCCGATCTCTATCAGGCCTTGCCCGAACTTGCCGCCGAACTCGGCAAGCTTGGACGTTGACCATAAGTTCCGCCAGGTAGTGGTATCGCCGGGTGGTTCGGCGTACAAGGTGGACGCCGAAGTCGAAGCCAAGCTCTGGGACTTAGCATCGCTCGGACAGAGAATATGACGATTAACATAAAGAACGTCGCGGCAGAAATCAAAAACGTCGGCGTCATCGGCGCCGGCCAGATGGGCAACGGCATCGCCCACGTCTGCGCGCTCGCCGGCTATTCGGTCATGCTCAATGACGTGTCGCCGGACCGCATCAAGGAGGCGCTCGCGACCATCAATGGCAACATGGCGCGTCAGGTCGGCAAGAAGGCGATCAGCGAGGACGAACGCAAGAAAGCGCTGTCGCTGATCAAGCCGGCGGAGAAATACGATGCGCTCGGCGCGTGCGATCTGGTGATCGAGACGGCGACCGAAAAGGAAGAGGTCAAGCGCAAGATTTTCGCCGATCTGTGCAGCTCGCTGAAGCCTGACGCCATCATCGCTACCAACACCTCGTCATTGTCCATCACGCGGCTTGCCGCCAGCACCGACCGGCCCGAGCACTTCATCGGCATTCATTTCATGAATCCGGTGCCGCGGATGGAGTTGGTCGAGTTGATCCGCGGCATCGCCACCGATGACGCCACTTTCGAAACCAGCAAGGCTTTTGTCAGCAAGCTCGGCAAGACCATCGCCGTGTCGGAGGACTTCCCGGCTTTCATCGTCAACCGTCTGCTGCTGCCGATGATCAATGAGGCGATCTACACGCTCTATGAAGGCGTCGGCAATGTGGAGGCGATCGACACCGCGATGCGTCTCGGCGCGCACCATCCGATGGGGCCGCTCGAGCTTGCCGATTTCATCGGCCTCGACACCTGCCTGTCGGTGATGCAGGTGCTGCACGAAGGGCTGGCCGATTCCAAGTACCGGCCGTGTCCGCTGCTGGTAAAATACGTCGAGGCCGGCTGGCTTGGGCGCAAGACCCAGCGCGGTTTCTACGACTACCGCGGCGACAAGCCGGTGCCGACGCGCTAGGCGATTGACAATGTTTGCGTTTGTCCCCGCGAAAACGGGGACCCGTGGACGCCAAGCACAAGCTTACAAACACCGGATTGGGGACGCGATCACCCTTGCTTGGCCATTTGCTTGACGTCGGGAGGCAACGAAATCCAAGGATGGCGTGTCTCTTCCCACACCGAGATGGTTGGCGCCGGGAAGTTTGGGTCGGCGAAGCTACCAACGGAGACGGCGACAATTCCCGGAGGGGCATCGGGCTCGAAGTAGACAGTAGAGCCGCAGGTCGGACAGAAATAGCAAGTCAGCGAATTGCCGCTGTCGCCCGTCCGCTTCCACGCTGTCGCTATACCGTTGAAGGTGATCTGCTCGCGGCGGAACCGCGCTTGGTTGCTGATGGCGGCGCCGGTGCGGCGCTGGCACTCCAGGCAATGGCATATCCAGATGCGGGACGGTTCGCCCTCAATTGCGAGGTGAAGCTGCCCGCAAGAGCAGGCGGCGTGTCGGGTCATCATGAGACCCCCTTGATGATGTGATTACCGATCACCCGCAGCAGCCTGCGCGCGGAGCAGGCGCCGGCGCGTATTCGTCGTGTCGCCGCACCCAGGCCATGCCCCAGGGGAGGCCTGCCTCGTCGCGGCCTTTGGGCGCGAAATCGAGGAAATTGTAGGCCCCGATCAGGATGTCGAGCCCGCGCGCATAGGACGAATAGGTGTGGAACACGCCGCCGCCGTCCTTGATGAAGACGCTTAGTCCCGGCGCTTCCTCGCTGGGAAACTCGGTCATTGTGTAATTGTATTCGACCTTGCTGCGCGCCTTTTCTTCCGGCGTGAACGACACATGGAAATCATGGTTGAAGTCGGTGCCGTAGGACGACACCCATTTGAATTTCCAGCCCATCCGTTTCTTATAGGCCTCGATTTCCGCCAGCGGCGCCCGCGAGACGACGACCAGCGTGACGTCGCGCTGCGCGAGATGGATGGCGGCGCCGTCGAAATGGTCGGCGAGGAACGAGCAGCTCGGGCAGCCGTTCGTCCAGCCCGGGCCGAGCATGAAGTGATAGACGATGAGCTGGCTGCGGCCGCCGAACAGCTCGGCGAGCGTTTCCTTGCCGTTGAGGCCGTCGAAAACGTAGTTCTTCTCGACTTTCACCCAGGGCAAGTCCCGGCGGGCCGCGCTCAACTGATCGCGGGCCTTGCTGAATTCCTTTTCCTTGGCGAGCAACGCCTTGCGTGCGGCCAGCCATTCGCTTTGCGAAACAACAGCGTGATCCATGTCGCTCTCCATAACGAACGGGCTTATCGGCTGGCCGGCGTGATCCAGCCGATGCCGGCACCACCGGGCTCGGTGAGGATGGCGATGCGGCCGACTCCGGGGATGTCGAAGATCGGCTTCATCAATTTCGCTCCGGCGGCGGTGGCTTTCTTCACCCGCGCGTCGACATCGTCGACCGCGAGATAGGTCATCCAGCTTTCCGGCACGCCGTCGAATTGCAGGCTGGTCAGCGGGAACAGGCCGCCGACCGGCTTGTCGCCCATCTTGGCGACCCAATAGGTGCCGTCGGGCATCGGCATGCCGTCGAAGGTCCAGCCGATGACGCCGCCGTAGAATTTCTTCGCCGTCTCGACGTCGCGCGTCATCAGCTCGTTCCAGTGGAAATGTCCGTGTGTGTTCGATTGTTCGGTCATCGCGATAAGACTCCTCTTGCACGTGCTTTATTTCGACCCTTAGGGGCCTCGGATCCAAAAATTTTGCTCAGGCGGCGAGGTACGCTTCCATCTTGGCAAGTGCGCCTTCCCAGCCATGGTTGTGGCGGTCGCGCGCCTCTTCGTCGAAGAATTGCTCGTGGGTCAGTGTCATCAGCGAGCCGGCGCCGTCCGGCTTGATGTCGACCGTCACTAAAGACTCGCGTTCCGGCGTGGATTTCCACGCCCAGGTAAAGACCAGCTTCCGGTTGGGGATCACCTCGCGATAGACGCCGCTGACGTCGTGTTGTTCGCCGTTCGGCGCCTGCATGATCCAGCGGTAGCGGCCGCCGGTGCGCGGATCGCACTCGACCGACAAAGCCTTGACCTCGCCCGGCCCCATCCAGCGCTTTACTTTTTCCGGGTCGGCCCAGGCGGCGAAGACTTTTTCCGGCGGCGCGTTGAAGCGGCGCTTGATGGTGAGGCCGGGTTTGACGGCTGCGGCTGTGGCCATTTGTCTTCCTCCAGAAATGCGGCGAGTTGATCGAGGCGTTCGATCCAGAAGCGCTGGTAACGGTTGAGCCACTTATTGGCTTCGTGCATCGGTTCGGCGCGGAATCGGCAGGAGACGACGCGGCCTTCCTTGTTGCGCGTCACCAGGCCGGCATCGGAGAGCACGTCGAGGTGCTTCATCACCGCCGGCAACGACATCGGCAGCGGCGCCGCCAGTTCGCTCACCGAAAGGCTGTCGCTTTCGCTTAAGCGCGCAAGCAGCGCCCGCCGCGTCGGATCGGCAAGCGCGGCGAAGGTGCGGTCGAGCGTGGCCGGCGAATAGTAAACCATGTGGTTAAGTATAAGCGCATGGCGCTGGGAGTCAAGTGGGGGGCGATGGCCCGCGATGCCGCGAAAGGAGGGAAGGCTCAGTGCTCCGGTTGGACAAGTGCGTGGTAGCCGGTCCACAGAATCTGGATGCCGATGCAAAGCAAGATAAAGGCGGAGAGCCGCACCACGACATTGGTGCCGCTCTTGCCCAGCAGGCCGATAATGCGCTCGGCGAAGCGGTAACAGACATAGACCGTCAGAGCGATGGCGATGACGGCAACCATAGCCGATCCGGCAAGCGGCGCCAGCCGCCCGACTTCACGCGTGGCGGAAGGCCACTGGCTACCAAGCGCGATGGCGACGGCGATCGATCCCGGACCTACCGTCAGCGGCATGGTCAAGGGGTAAAAGGAATCCATCGCCGTCGACGGCCCGGCGGCGCCCTTGGCATGCTCGTCGTCCGCGTCGACGCCGGATTGCAGGAGCTTCCAGCCAAACGCGATCACCACCAGGCCGCCGGCAATTCTGACCACCGGCAGCGTGATGCCGAAGAACACCAGCACGTGCGAGCCGATCAGCATCGAGCCGGCGAGCAGCAGCGCGCTGTTGATGGCGACGCGGCGCGCGAGCGAATTGCGCTCTCGCTCGGTGCAGCCGTCGGTGAGGCCGAGGAAGACCGGTGCGCCGCCGAACGGGTTCACGATCGGAAACAGCCCGGCATAGACCAGCAGAACTGTGTTGGTGAATTCGTTCACGACACCCCCGGAAACCCGCGCAGCCTAGAGCATGACCGCGAAAAGTGCGAAGCGGTTTTCGCGAAAGATCGTGGAGCGGACTAGCCGCCGAGCGCCGCCTGGATGAGCTTCACCGCGTCGTCGCTTCCCCATTCGGCCGGGCCGGCGATGGTGCCGAGCTCGCAGCCGCTGCCGTCGACCAGCACGGTGGTCGGCATGCCGAAGGCGCGGCCGATCGCCTTGAGGTCCTGGAAGACCTTAGCGCTGGGGTCTGCGTAATAGGCGAGTTTCTGCACGCCGATCTCGTTGAGAAACTGCTTCGGCTTGTCGGGATCGCGCGTGTCGATATTGACCGCGACCACCTGGAAATCGGGCCC
>Ga0335083_10004515_pt1 | contig 17706 bp, 16 predicted proteins | sample Lox_Sample_42_FD_206716 | JGI IMG/M metagenome (GOLD analysis project Ga0335083, IMG submission 206716) | Soil microbial communities from Loxahatchee National Wildlife Refuge, Florida, United States - Lox_Sample_4.2 | ecosystem: Environmental > Terrestrial > Soil > Wetlands | place: USA...
GGGATCCGGGACCTGCCTTGGGGGTCCAGATCAGTGCAGACCGGCCTGGCTGGTCAGGTAGACCGCGAAGGTCCCGAGCCAGTGGCCGCCCTCGTAGTGCTCACCAGTGATTTGCGGCAGCGCGGCATCGCGGTGTCGTTGAGCCGTCCGGAGCAGAGCCGGCACGCGCGGATCGCCAGCGCCGAGGCCGTGCGCGATGCCTTCGAGCATCCAGGCGCGGCTCAGATTGAGGCCATCGAGGTGCGCGAGCTTGGGGTCGGAGCGGTCGGTGACGACCGCCGGGTCGAGCCACGCCCCGTCCGCCTGGCGTGGAATGCCGGGCAGGAAGGCATCCAGCCAACGGCTGTAGGCCCGCGGCGCGAGCACGCGGCGCATGAAATCGGCTTCGGCCAGGCAGGGCGAGAGGAAGTCCTCGCCGGAAGGTTCGTAGTCCAGCGGGCAGTGGCGATCCCTGGCGAAGAAGCGCTGCGCGGCGTCCGCCAGCAGCTGGCGCAGCCGGGTATCGCCGCTGACGCCCGTCCAGTCCCAGATCAACCCGAACGAAAACGCGCTCTGGTCATGCTCGCCGATGCGGATCGGGTAGTGCAGGTCGGGCAGCCAGCTCGCGATATGAGCCGCCGCCACGCTCTCCAGCGGCGCGAGCGCCGCCGACCACTGCCGCGCCTGCGGATCGTCCCATTGCCGCAATTCGGCCGCGAGCTGCAGCAGCCAGGCCAGTCCGTAGGGCCGTTCGAACGAGCGCCGGTCGGCGCGCTGCAGATACCTGACTTCGGCCGCGAGGTTCTCCGGGGTGAAGCTGCGCGCCAGTTCCGCACGCGCGCGTGCCGCGAAGGGCGCATCGGGATACAGGCGCAGCAGGCGCACCAGCAGCCAGTGCCCGTGCACGTCCGAGTGCCAGTCGTAGCAACCGTAGAACGCGGGCGTCAGCAGGTGCGGCGGCAGCGCGTCGGCGTCGGAATCCAGCGTGTGGGAGAGGTGGTTGGGATATTCGGTGTGCAGGCACTTGAGCGCGAGTTCGGCGAAGCGGGAGGCCGCGGCCACATCGAGCGGCGCTGGCGGGGAAGCCGGTCCCTGCGCCGCCGCGCCGGCCGCACCGCTGGCCAGCAGCAGCCCCATCAACACGACCGCTGCCCGCCCGTTCATCGCCGCCGCGCCTGACCGGCAGCGAGCTGCCCGCTCGCGTAATCGCGCAGCGCCTGTTCGATCTCGGCCCGCGTGTTCATGACGAACGGCCCGTACTGGACCACGGGCTCGCCCAGCGGGCGTGCGGCCAGCAGCAGGAAGCGCGCGCCCTCCGGGCCGGCCCGCCCCTCGACGCCATCGCCCGGCGAGAGGATCGCGGCCGACGAACGCGGGAGCGGTTGTTCGCTGCCGGCGGCGCCGATCCGCAGCGCGCCTTCGTACAGGTAGATGAACGCGTTGTGCTGCGGCGGCAGCGGCTGCGACCAGGCTCCGCCCGGCGGCAGTTCGACATCGAAGAACAGCGCCTGCGTGGCGAGGCCCTGCACGGGCCCCGCGACGCGCTGTGCGTCCGCGGCGTGCGTGCCGTTGGCATAATCGCCCGCGATGACGCGCACCACGCCACCGCCGTCGAGCCTCACCAGCGGAATGTCAGCGGCCTGCAGGTCGAGATAGCCGGGCTCCTTCATCTTCTCGGCCGCCGGCAGGTTGATCCAGAGCTGGAAGCCGCGCATGCGGCCCTGCTCCTGCATCGGCATCTCGGAGTGGATGATGCCGCGGCCCGCGGTCATCCATTGCACGCCGCCGCTGCGCAGCTCGCCGACGTTGCCGAGGTGGTCCTGGTGGCGCATGTGGCCCTCGAGCATGTAGGTGACGGTCTCGAAGCCGCGGTGCGGGTGCGCGGGGAAACCGGCGATGTAGTCGCCGGGATTCTCGGAGCCGAATTCGTCGAGCATGAGGAACGGATCGAGCCGCTGCGCGCCGCCCTGCCCGAGGCTGCGCCTGAGCTTCACCCCGGCGCCGTCGGAGGCCGCGACGCCGGGGATCACGCTTTCGATGCTGCGCGTGCTCACGCGGGACCGCCGCGATCGCCGCGCTTGCGATTGACGGCGATCACCGTCGCCTTGGGGAAGAAATTGAACTCGGACGCGCTGGCCCAGGTGTAGGCGCCCATGGCCCGTCCCACGATGAGATCGCCCGCCTTCAGTTGCGGCAGCATCAGGTTCTCGGCGATCACGTCGATGCTGTCGCAGGTGGGACCGGCCAGCACCGAGGGCAGCAGCGGCTCGCCCTGGCGCAATGCCTCCACCGGGTAATGCGCGTGGTCGAACATCTGCCCACTGTAAGACCCGTAGAGGCCGTCGTCGAGGTAGTACCACCAGTGGCCTTCGCGCAACGCGCGGCCCATCACCGACGCCACGCCGATCGCCGACGGGCCGGCGATGAAGCGTCCCGGCTCCGCGATCACGCGCACGCGTTTCGGCAGCCTGGCCAGCGCGGCGCGGATCGGCGCGCAGAAGCGCACGATGTCGGGCACGTGGTTGAGGTATTCGATCGGGAAGCCGCCGCCGATGTCGAGCGTATCGAGCTCACCCAGCCGCTCGCGGCGCGCCTCGGCCAGCAACCGCGCGCAGGCCTCGACCGCTTCCACGTGCTTGATCGCATCGGCGGCCTGCGAGCCCACGTGGAAGGAGAAGCCGCGCACTTCGATGCCCTGCCGCGCGGCCAGCCGCGCGAGTTCCAGCGCCTGCTCGGGATCGCAGCCGAACTTGCGCGACAGGTCGCACACCGCGCCCGGGCTGCGGAACGACACGCGCAGCAACAGCTCGGCGCGCTCGCGGAACGGCCGGAACTTGTAGACCTCGTCGACGTTGTCCGCGACGAAGGTGCGCACGCCGAACTCGAGCGCGTTGGCGATGTCGATCTCGCGTTTGATCGGATGGGTGTGGATGCAGCGCGCGGGATCCATCCCGAGCCGCTTGACCAGCTGCACTTCACCGGTGGTGGCGAGATCCAGCCAGCCGCCCAGCTCGGCGACGGTGTTCACCACGGCCGCGTGCGGCAGCGGCTTGAGCGCGTAGTGCAGGTCCACGCCCGGCAGCGCCCGCTGCAGTCGGCGGAACTGCTGCCGCACGCGCGCGCAGTCCACGATCAGCAGCGGTGAGCCGAACTCGGCCACCAGCCGGCGGATCTCGGCGGCAACAAATGGATCGTACCCCTGGGCCATCAACCGTCCTCTTCAACGACCTCGATATCGTAAGTGGTCGCGGCCCGTTGCAGGCGATCGCGCACCGCGTCCCAGGCGGGGGTGTCCGGCACCCGCTGCACCAGGATGTGCGCGCAGCCGGTCTTGTCCAGGGTCCTGAGGTTCACGTACAGATCGTGCGCATAGGCATCGACGCGCGAGCCCGCATTGATCCAGGTGACCGACGGATAGGTGCGCAGCGGCGGCCGCTGCGCGAGCACCGCGATGCGCCGCTGGTCAGAGGTGAGCTGCTCCGCGGTGGCTTCCAGCTCGTCGGCCAGCACCAGTTGCAGGGGTGTCTGTGGCGCGTAGTGCGAGGCCAGCGACCCCGGCACGCGCGGCACGTGTTCGTCCGCGCCCGCGAGCTCCACCTCGCCCGCCACGCTGCGCAGCATCTCCAGCGTCACCGCGCCCGGCCGCAGCAGCCGCACCTTGCCGTCCAGGCAGGAGACGATGGTGGACTCGAGGCCCACCTGCGATTCGCCCCCATCGAGCACCACCCGCACCGCGTCACCGAATTCCTCGCGCACGTGTTCGGCGCGCGTCGCGCTCAGCCGCCCGAAGCGGTTGGCGGACGGCGCGGCAATGCCGCCACCGAACGCGGTCAGCAGCTGCTGCGCCATGGGATGCGAGGGCACGCGGATGGCCACGGTGTCCTGGCCGCCGGTGATGATGTCGGGCACGTTCGCGGCGCGCGGCAGCACGATGGTCAACGGGCCAGGCCAGAAGCGTTCGGCCAGCTTCTCCGCCACCTCGGGCACTTCATGCGCCCAGCGATGCAGGAAGCGCCGGTGGTCGATGTGCACGATCAGCGGATGCGTGAGCGGCCGCTGCTTGAGTTCGTAGACCTTGCGCACCGCGGAGACGTGGTTGGCATTGGCGCCGAGGCCATAGACGGTTTCGGTCGGGAACGCCACCACGTCGCCGTCGCGCAGCGCTTGCACGGCGGCCTCGATCTCAGCCTGGCTGGCCCGCAGGATCTTCTTCGCCATGGCTACTCGAGCGCGCTGCGCATCCAGCCATCGGCCGTGCGCCGCAATTCGTAGGCCGGCCAGTACTGCTGGTCGAGCTTGAGGGTGATCACCTCGGGCGCGCCGTTCCAGCCGACCGTCTTGAGACGGATCGACGCCCGGTCGACGTGGCCGCCCACCGCCTTGATGAAGGCGTCGAGGTCGGGCGTCGGATGACCATCCACTTCGATGATGCGCTGTCCTGGCGTGAGGCCGTAATGCGTGGCCGGGGAACCGAAAGCATAGTACGCCACGTACACGCCTTCCGGCGCGATGCCGCGCTGTGCCGCGATGGCGCGGTGCGGGGCCTGCAGCGTCGCACCGGCCCATAGCACCAGCCGGTCGAGATCGTTGCCATCCAGCTTCGCGGTGTCCACCATGACGTTGAATTCGCCATTGGGCCGCCAGACCGTGACCTTCACCGCGGGCCTGGCCGCCACCGCTCGTTCCACGGCGCGGAAGTCATCCACCACCTTGCCGTCGATGGCCAGCAGCAGATCGCCCTGCTGCAGCACTTTGGCGGCGTTCGTGCCCGCCACCAGCCGCGTGATGCCCAGCACCTGGGTCGCGGACGGGTTGGCGCGCTGGATCCGCTGCACCCAGGCATCGCTCAGGCCGAGCTGGCGCGCGGCCGAGAGCTGCTGCGGCGCGAGCTCCGCCTCCAGCGAATACAGCGGCGTATTGTTCCTCACGAGGTCGAGCGTTTCGGCCACCAGGTCGCTCGACACGCCGAAACTCTGCTGCACCAGCTCGCGGCCGTTGTCGGAGGCGAAACTGGCCCACAGCCCGCGCACCTCGCCATGGTTGTTGGTGAGCACGCCCACCAGGTCGTCAGGCGCGTTGACCAGGCTCGCCACGGCCAGATTGCTCTCGCGGAAACGCACGGTGCGCGACTGGCCCAGCAGCAGCGGATCCACACCCGAGATCTGCGTGCTGCGCACCTTGATCTCGCCATCGCCGTCGAGGCCCACCACGTTGACGCTCTCGCCGGGCTTGAGCGGCGCGGTCGACAGGCGCGCCGCGCGCACCGGCGTCGTGCCGATGAGTTTCGGGTCGTACCTGACGACCGCCAGGTTGTGCAGCGGATGCACGTAGACCACCTGTCCCGGGATTTCCAGCGCCCCCGCGAAGGTCAGCCGCACGTCGCCGAGCGACACGGGCACGGTATTGCGGTCGGTGATGATCAGGCCGCGCGCCGCGTCGATGATGAGCCCCGTGCCGTGGTAGTTGCGCTCGTTGACGCCGGACACCGAGTACGGCATGTCGAAAGTGATGCCCACCAGCGAGGGCGCGATTTCCGCCGCGCGCGGATTGTCGTAGCGCGGGAACTGCGCCGAACGCGGCTCGGGCGGCGGGGACGGGCTCACCGGGCTGAGGTCGGTGCACGGCCAGTAGCCCAGCGCGTCATCGCGGTGGCAGAGCCGCGCCGGGAACCAGCGGCGGTCGATGCGCGCCGACTGCAGCTGCGTGCTGTTGGGATTCTCCAGCGTCAGGTAGCGCAGGCTGACGGTCGCGCCATCGCCGAGCTTCGACACCGCGGCGACGAAATCCTCGAGCTTGTTCATCGGCTGGCCGTTGAACTGCGTGATCACCGCGCCGCGCGGCACGCCCGCGGCACCGAGGCTGTAGCCGGGCGCGGCCACGTACACGCCGCGGATGGGCGTGTGCAGGTGGCGCGCCATCTGGTACGAGAGCGTGTGGTAGATGGCATCGCCGAGTTCGAGGTAGCTGTCGGGCGTGATCGAGTTGAGGTCGTCCACTTTGAGCCGGGCGGTGAACGGTTCGCCGCCGCGCTGCAGCTGCAGCTCGACCTGCTGACCGACGCTGTCGTCCAGCACGGCCTCCAGCGGCTCGAACTGCGTCATCAGCCTGCCGTTGACGCGCACCAGCACATCGCCCGGTTCCAGCACGCCATCGGCCGCGGAGCCCGGCTGCACATTGGAGATCACCAGCATGCCCGTGGCGTTCGGCGCCGCGCCACGCACCTGCGCTTCGGTCTCGGGCTTGAGGCCCAGGCGCCGCAGTTCATCGTACGGCCGGTACTGCAGTTCGACCTGCAGCGTGCCGCGCGCGACCGGCTTGCCGGCCTGGATCAGCTGCAGCGCGCGCTTCACGCGGCCCAGCGGCAGGTAGAAACTCGACGCCGCGCCCGTGGCTCCGCCCGCATTCAGCGCCACCACGCGACCCTGCACGTCGATCACGGGCGAGCCGGAGGATCCACCCGACGTGCCCGAAGCGGCCTGGATGTAGAACGTGTTGAAGTCGTTGTAGCGACCGACGCCGTAGTCCGGCGCCTCGCGATCCAGCCGCGCCAGCGTGCCAGCCAGGATCGAGAGCTGCTCGCCCGCATTGTTGCCGACGACCCGGATCTCGCGGCCCACCTGGGCCGCTTCCGGCGCCAGAGGCAGGGCCGCGGGCTTGATGAACCGCAGCTTGCTCGGGTCGTAGCGATAGATGCCGAAGTCGTGGATCGGATCGCGATACACGGGATACAGCTGCACTTCCTCGCGATTGAGGAAGGTCGCCTCGGCCGTCACCGGCCCGGGCGTCACGACATGGCGGTTGGTGAGCACCAACCCGCGCTCCGCGTCGACCACGAACCCGGTGGCCTGCGCCGACGTGTTGCGCTCGGTGTCGAACGAGCGCGTCTGGTCCACCTGGATCGTGATCACGCTGTTCGCGATCCGCTCCAGCGTCTGGGACCAGTTGGCGTCGCTCGCCTCCCCCGCCCGCGCCCCTGGCGCCGTGGCCAGCGCCGCCAGCGCCAGCACGCCCACCGCGCGCAACCTGACCATCGGTTTCACGGACCCAGCGATACCTGGCGCAACGCTACGCATTACGGCAGGTATCCAAAGTTCTCGTGGAACCTGGCCGCAAACGAATGCCAGTCATACCGATGCTGCTGCGTCCCGTGGTGCTCAATCTTGATCGCTCCCGCCAGCGAGGCCATGCGTCCCGTCGTCTGCCAGTCCAGTCCCCGTTGCAGGCCCAGCAGCAGGCCGGCGCGATAGGCATCGCCGCACCCGGTGGGATCCGCCACCGCGCGCGCCTTGGCCGCCGGGATTTCCAGCCGCGAATGCTGCGTATAGATCCAGGAGCCTGCCGCGCCGCGCGTCACGATCAGGGCACGCACCCGGGCGGCGATCTGTTCCGCCGTCCAGCCGGTACGCTCCACCAGCAGGCTGGCCTCGTAGTCATTGACCGCCACCCAGCTGGCGCGTTCCACGAAGGCCCGCAACTCCTCGCCATTGAACATGGGCAGGCCCTGGCCGGGATCGAACATGAACGGGATGCCGGCCGCGGCGAATTGCTGCGCGTGCTCGATCATGCCCTGGCGGCCGTCCGGCGCCACGATGCCGAGCCGCACGCCCACCGCATCCGCCACGCGATTGAGGTGCGAGTGGCTCATGGCGCCGGGATGGAACGCGGTGATCTGGTTGTCGTCGAGATCGGTGGTGATGTAGGCCTGCGCGGTGAATTCGCCCTCGATGGTGCGCAGGTGCTTCGGGTTCAGCCCACAGGTGTCGAGCCAGCCTGCGTACGGCGCGAAATCGTGTCCCACCGTGGCCATCATCAGCCCCTCGCCACCCAGCAGCTTGAGGTTGAAGGCGATGTTGCCGGCGCAGCCACCGAAATTGCGGCGCATCGTGGGCGCGAGGAACGACACGTTCAGCACGTGCAGCTTTTCCGGCAGGATGTGTTCGCGGAACCGGCCCTGGAACACCATCACGGTGTCATAGGCCATCGATCCGCAGATCAGTGCAGTCACGCGCGATTTCCCCGCTTCATCGGTTGAGCAACACCAGCGCCCAGACCACGCCCAGCAATGCGAAGCTGGCCAGCACCGCGGCCGAACCGATGTCCTTGGCGAGGCCCGCCAGCACGTGCCGCTCCAGGCCGATGCGATCCACCGTCGCCTCGATGGCGCTGTTCAACAGCTCCACGATCAACACCAGGAACACCGGTGCCACCAGCAGCGCGCGCTCGACGCCGGTATGGCCCAGCCACAGGCCGAGCGGCACGGCGGCCACCGCGAAACCCACTTCCTGCCGGAACGCGGCTTCTTCGCGCCACGCGCCCGCCAGCCCCTTGGCGCTGGCGCCAAAGGCACGGAACAGCCGTGTGAAACCGCGCGGCTTGAGCCGCTGCAAAGTGGCATCCTCGGGCATCAGGGGGCGTCCGGTTTGTAAACCAGGTCGAGCTCGCGCGCGGCACGCACGTCATCGAGCCGGCGCACCGGCATGTGGTAGGGCGCGCGCTTGAGCGTCTCCGCGCTGTCGGCCGACTCGCGCAGGATTTCCGCCATCGCGCCGCAGAACGCGTCGAGCGTCTCGCGGCTCTCGGTCTCGGTGGGTTCGATCAGCAGGCATTCGGGCACCAGCAGCGGGAAATACGTGGTCGGCGCGTGGAACCCGAAATCCAGCAGCCGCTTGGCGATGTCCATGGCGGTCACGCCGCGTTCGGCCGCCAGCCGCTTGATGGTGAGGATGAATTCGTGGCTCGCGCGCCGCGTCGGGTACGCCGCTTCGTAGCCCAGCTGCTGCAGCCGCGCCGACAGGTAGTTGGCGTTCAGCGTGGCATATTCGCCCACGCGGTGCATGCCCTCACGCCCCAGCATGCGCATGTACACGTAGGCGCGCAGCAGCACGCCCGCGTTGCCGTTGAATCCCGTGAGACGGCCGATGCTTTGCGGCAGGTCCTGTTCGTCCAGCCACACGTAGCGGTTGTCCTTCCTGCCCACCACCGGCACCGGCAGGAACGGCAGCAAGCGCGCGCTCACGCCCACCGCGCCCGCGCCCGGGCCGCCGCCGCCGTGCGGCGTGGAGAACGTCTTGTGCAGGTTCATGTGGATGACATCGAAACCCATGTCGCCGGGCCGCACCTTGCCGAGGATGGCGTTGAGGTTCGCGCCGTCGTAGTACAACAGGCCACCCGCCTCATGCACGGTGCGCGCCACGGCCTCGATGCGCCGCTCGAACACGCCGAGCGTGGACGGGTTGGTGAGCATGATGCCCGCCGTCTTCGGGCCCACGGCCGCGCGCAGTGCCACGAGGTCGACGTCGCCCTCGGCGTCGACCGCGACTTCGCGCACCACGCAGCCGCACATGGTGGCCGTGGCGGGGTTGGTGCCATGCGCCGCCTCGGGCACGATGATCTCGTTGCGCCCGAGATCGCCACGTGCGCGGTGGTAGGCGCGGATCATGGCCACGCCCGCGAACTCGCCGTGCGCGCCGGCCATGGGCGAGAGCGCGATGCCCTGCATGCCGGTCACTTCGCGCAGCATGTCCTGCAGCTCGGCCATGCAGGAGAGGAACCCCTGGCTGTGCTCGGGCGGCGCGAGCGGATGGCGGCCGAGGAATTCCGGCAGCATGGCCGCGGCGTTGCAGGCCTTGGGGTTGTACTTCATCGTGCACGAGCCCAGCGGGTAGAAGTGCGTGTCGATGGAGAAGTTCAGCTGCGAGAGGCGCGTGTAGTGGCGCACCACGTCCAGTTCACTGGCCTCGGGCAACAGCGGCCGCTGTTTGCGCCGCAGCTCCGCCGGCAGCGTGGCGTCGGCATCGCTGTCGGCCGGCCACAGGCCGAGCGCGCCGCGGCCCGGCCGCGAGTAATCGAATATCAGGGGCTCGCGCATGGCTGGCGGCTTGAGCGGGTTCGGCTGCGGCTGTTCCATCACGCCGCCCTCTGGCCAGACAGAACGGTGGACAGGGCGTTCGCGTAGCTGGCGACATCCTCGCTGCTGCGATTCTCGGTGGCGCAGACCAGCAGCGCATGGCCGAGCTCGGGATAGTGGCGTGCGAGATCGACGCCGCCCTGGATGCCCTGCGCGGCCAGCGCGGCCAGCACCGGCGCCACGGGCCGGTCGAGCTGCAGCACCGTCTCGTGGAAACCCGGCGCGCCGAACAGCGCCCTCACGCCCGGCAGCGCCGTGAGCGCGGCCACCAGTTGCTGGCTGCGCTGCAGGCAGGCCTTGGCGACGCGCTCCAGTCCTTCCGCGCCCATGAGGCTCAGGTACAGCGTGCCCGCGGTCATGAGCAGGCCCTGGTTGGTGCAGATGTTCGAGGTCGCCTTGCCGCGGCGGATATGCTGCTCGCGCGCCTGCAGCGTGAGCGTGAACCCCGGCCGGCCGTCCAGATCGACGGTGCGGCCGACGATGCGTCCGGGCATCTGGCGCACGTGCTCCATGCGTGTGGTCATGAAGCCGAAGTACGGACCACCGGAGGCGAGCGGACAGCCCAGCGGCTGGCCATCGCCGACCACGATGTCGGCGCCCTTCGCACCCCACTCGCCCGGCGGCTTGAGCACCGCGAGCGAGACCGGATTGACCACCGCGATGACCAGCGCGCCGCGCGCATGCGCCCAGTCGGTGAGCGCATCGACGTCTTCCAGGCGACCGAAGAAGTTCGGCTGCTGGATCACCAGCGCCGTGACGTCCTCTTTCTCCCAGTCCACCAGCCCGGCAAGCAAAGTCTGGCCGCTCGCGCCATCGAAGCGCACGTCCTCGAACACCAGACCCTGGTTGCTGGCCGTGGCGCGCGCCACCGCGCGATAGGAAGGATGCACACTGCGCGGGACCAGGATCCGCTGCGAACGCGACTTGCGGTTGGCGCGCACCGCCATGAGGCAGGCTTCGGCCACCGCGGTGGCACCGTCATACAACGAGGCGTTGGACACCTGCATGCCGGTCAGCGCCGCGATCATGCTCTGGTATTCGTAGATGGTCTGCAGCGTGCCCTGGCTGGCCTCGGCCTGGTAAGGCGTGTACGCGCTGTAGAACTCGCCGCGCGTCACGATGGCCCAGACCGCGGCGGGGATGTAATGGTCGTAGGCGCCGGCGCCCATGAAGCACAGCGGCTGGCCATCCATGCGGGCCCGCGCCCGCATGAGCTGCATCAGCTGCTGCTCGTTCAGGCCTTCCGGCACGCCCTCCAGCGAGCGCACGCGCAGCGCCGCGGGAATCTCGTCGAACAGCGACTCGATGTCGGGCACGCCGATGGTGCCCAGCATCTCGCTGACGTCACGCGGGGTGTGCGGAATGAAAGGCATGGCGGTTCAGGCGCCCGCGATGGCGGCGTAATCCGCCGCCGACAGCAGCGACTCGCTCCCCGCAGCGTTGGGCTTCATGCGGAACAGCCAGCCACCCGCGTAAGGCTCCTGGTTGATGAGTTCCGGCGCGCCCTGCAGCTGGCTGTTCACCACCGTGACCGTGCCCGCCAGCGGTGCGTACACGTCGGAGGCCGCCTTGACCGATTCCACGACGGCGCAGGCCTCGCCTTCCGACAGCTCGCGGCCCGGCTCCGGCAGTTCCACGAACACCAGATCGCCCAGCGCGTGCTGCGCGTGATCGCTGATGCCGACCTCCACGATGCCGTCGGGCAGCTGCCGCACCCACTCGTGGCTGCGCGCGTATTTCAGGTCTCCCGGTATCTCGCTCATGATCTTCAGGCCTCGTTGCCCCGCCTTGCCTCAAACCAGCGCCCGGCCGTGCCGCACGAACGGCGGCTTCACCACCCGCACGCCCAGCCACTTGCCGCGAATTTCCACTTCCACTTCCGCTCCGGCGCCCGCCGGCACGCGGGCCAGGCCGATGGAGCGCGACAGCGTGGGCGAGAAGGTGCCACTGGTGATCTCACCCGATGCGAATTCCGTGCCCGGCAGGCGCACCTTCTGGTGGCCGCGCAGCACCGCGCGGTCCTCCAGCACCACGCCCACCATTTTGGACTGAAGTCCGCCCGCGCGCAGCGCTTCCAGCGCGCGGCGGCCGATGAACCCGCGCTCGGGCGGCTCGAACGCGACGGTCCAGGCCAGCCCGCTCTGCAGCGGATCATGCTGCAGGTCCATGTCGTTGCCGTACAGGTTCATGCCGGCTTCCAACCGCAGCGTGTCGCGCGCGCCCAGTCCGCAGGATCGCACGCCCCGCGCGTTGAGTTGCTGCCAGAGCTGCGCCGCCTGGGTGGCGGGCAGCATCACTTCGAAGCCGTCTTCGCCGGTGTAGCCGGTGCGCGCCACGAACCAGTCGCCGAGCTGCGCGCCGTGAAAATTCTGCAACGCCAGCGCGGCGGCCGCGTGCCGGGTGGGCAGCAGCGCCGCGACGTGCGGCCGCGCTTCGGGTCCCTGCACCGCCAGCATCGCCAGGTCAGTGCGTTCGGCGAGCGCCAGGTTCCAGTCCGCCGACTGCTGGCGCAGCCAGGCGAGATCGCCGTCGCGCGTGCCGGCGTTCACGACCAGCCGGTAGTGCTCCGCATCCTGGAGATAGACGATGAGATCGTCGATCACGCCGCCCTGCTCGTTGAGCATGCAGGTGTAGAGCGCCTTGCCGGGCTCGGCGAGCCGCGCGACATCGTTGGCGAGCACGTGGCGCAGGAATTCACGCGCGCGGGCGCCCGCCAGGTCGACGATGCCCATGTGGGAAACGTCGAACACGCCGGCGGCGCGGCGCACCGCGTGGTGCTCTTCGATCTGCGATCCGTAGGCCACCGGCATGTCCCAGCCGCCGAAATCGACCATGCGCGCGCCCAGCTGCACGTGCAGGTCATGCAGCACCGTCCGTCGGCCCGCTCGTGCTTCGTGCAAGAACCGCTCTCCCCATAAAAAAGGCGGCAGACGCCTCTGCACCTGCCGCCTTGATGATCGTTCCGGATCATACCAGCCCGCCCCCCTTCGCCACTACAATGCCGGGCATGAAGCCCACGCGACGCGACACTCTTCAATGCCACATCGGCGGCCTGCCGCTGGGAGGTGGCGCGCCCATCGTCGTGCAGTCGATGACCAACACCGACACGGCCGACGTGGCCGCCACGGCCACCCAGGTTCGGCAGCTCGCCGAGGCCGGTTCCGAGCTCGTCCGCATCACCGTGAACAGCGACGAGGCAGCCGCGGCCGTGGCGAAGATCCGCGATGATCTCGACAGATTCGGCTGTAATGTGCCCCTGATCGGCGACTTTCACTTCAACGGCCACAAGCTGCTCAAGGATCATCCCGCCTGTGCCGAAGCGCTGGCCAAGTACCGCATCAACCCCGGCAACGTCGGGCGTGGCAGCAAGCGCGACCCGCAGTTCGCCGAAATGATCGAAATGGCCTGCCGCTACGGCAAGCCGGTGCGCATCGGGGTGAACTGGGGGAGCCTTGACCAGGACCTGCTGGCCCGGCTCATGGACGAGAACAGCGCCCTGCCTGATCCGGGCACGGCGCAGGAAGTCACGCGTGAGGCGCTGGTTCGTTCAGCGCTCGACAGCGCGGAACGCGCGGTGGCGCTCGGCCTGCCGCCGGAGCGCATCGTGCTGTCGGCGAAGGTGTCGGCGGTGCAGGACCTGATCGCGGTGTACTCGGATCTCGCCGAGCGTTCGCGTTATCCGCTGCACCTGGGCCTCACCGAAGCCGGCATGGGCAGCAAGGGCATCGTCGCCTCCAGCGCCGCGCTCGCGGTGCTGCTGCAGCGGGGTATCGGCGACACCCTCCGCATCTCGCTCACGCCCGAGCCCGGCGGCGACCGCACCCGCGAAGTGCTGGTGGCGCAGGAGCTGCTGCAGACCATGGGCCTGCGCTCGTTCGCGCCGCTGGTCACCGCCTGTCCCGGCTGTGGCCGCACCACCAGCACGTACTTCCAGACGCTGGCGCAGAGCATCCAGGAGCACCTCAGGCGTCGCATGCCCGAATGGCGGCTGCAGTACCAGGGCGTCGAGGATCTTTCGGTCGCGGTGATGGGTTGCGTGGTGAACGGACCGGGCGAGAGCAAACAGGCGCACATCGGCATCAGCCTGCCCGGCACGGGCGAAAGACCCGTGGCGCCGGTGTACGAGGACGGCGAGAAGACCGTGACGCTCAAGGGCGAGCACATCGCCCGCGATTTCCAGGAACGTGTCGAGCAATACGTGGCGCGCAGTTTCGCGCGCCGCAGCGAGGTGTGACATGCACGAACTGGGCGAAAAACACTGTGTTCCCTGCGAAGGGGGCGTCGCGGCGATGACCCCGCCGCAGGCCGCGGCGGCGCTGAAGTCGCTGGCCCCGGGCTGGAAACTGGTGGAGCACGACCGGGCGCTGCGCCGCGAATACAAGTTCGTGGACTTCCTGCGCACCATGAGCTTCGTCAACGCGCTGGCGCACATCGCCAATGTGGAAGACCACCATCCCGACCTCGAAGTCGGCTACGACTACTGCCGCGTGCGCTATTCGACCCACGCCATCGGCGGACTGTCGGAGAACGATTTCATCTGCGCGGCGAAGATCGATCGGATAGATCAGCGTTGATTCGCACAGATCGGTACTGACCTGTCCCGGCCGGCGATGGAAGTCCATGTTGCAACCGGTTCGCCGGTGCCGCTCAGTGCCCGCCCTGCACGAACAGCCCTTCGGCGCGCAGCGCTTCCGCGAGCTGTTCCTCGATGCGCGCCGCCTCCGCGCGCCGGATGTATTGCAGGTGCAGGCAGGGTCCCGTGAGCACTTCCAGTCCGCGCTTGAGCACGCTGCCAGCCGCGCGGATGCCGGCCTTGTGCTGGTCGAACCGCTGCGCGGGCGGGTAGCTGCTCATGCCCACGTAGAGGCCGAATGGCTCGGGACGGGAATCGCGGTAGTCGAGCAGCACCAGATAGAGGTGGGAGCGGCCAGCATTGGCGTGGAAGCGGCCCGCCACCTCGTAGACCTTCGGCAGCCAGTCGACGTGCTGCATCGGCAGCCACTCGGGAATCGAGGCCGCGGCGTGCCGCCACAACCGTTCCATGTCAGGTTGGAGGGTCAGACCCATCTCTCCCCGCATCCAGCGCTCGTGCAGGCAGTGGGCACCGGCCAGACCGTCGGCCGACGCCAGCGCCGCGCCGAAGCGGCGGGAAAGCTCTCCCGCGCTCAGGGCGCGCAGGGGCCGGGAGGCGGGTGTCGGGTCAGTTCTTGCCACTGGATCAACAGGATAGCGGTCCCGGCGCGGGCCGCAATCGCGCCGGGCCAGCCCGTTCAAGCTATTGAATGCAATTGGGATGGCTTGCTGCTAGACTCCCCCGCGATCGCCTAAGTCCGTGTTTCGTCCCCGTGTGCCCGCAAGGCGTCATTGAGCTCGAGCCGAACCCTGCGATCACAAGGTGACAGGATCTACGGTTCGACGGCTCGTGAGACGCTCTCTCCCTGACCTCGCTGGTGTTCCTGCCGTGTAGTGGCTGGGGGGTCTTTCCCATTGTCTGCAACCCCCCGCTGCTTTTGAGTTGTTTGGAGAGTGTTTATTTATGGCCAAGATTTATGTTGGAAACCTGCCGTTCACTGCTACGGAAGCAGACGTCAGGACGCTGTTCTCACAGCACGGTACGGTTGAATCCGTGTCGTTGCCCACCGACCGCGAGACGGGACGTCCGCGCGGCTTCGGCTTCGTCGAGATGAGCCAGGCCGATGCGGCCCGCGCCATCCAGAGCCTGAACGGCCAGGAGATGGGCGGTCGTCCGCTGCGCGTGAATGAAGCGCAGGACAAGCCGCGCACGGGTGGCGGTGGCGGTGGATTCCGCGGCGCCGGCGGCGGTGGCGGTGGCTATCGCGGCGGTGGCGGCGGTGGTGGCGGCGGCGGCGGCCGCTGGTAAGCCAACTTCAGGCAGTCCCCTGATGTCACCATCAGGGATGCCATGAAAAGGCCCGGAGCGATCCGGGCCTTTTTTTATTCCGTCAGGAACGCAGCGCGAGGCTGTCGAGGCCGAGCGCCCGCCGCGCGAACAGACGGCGCGCGTATCCGCTGCCGCCGACCAGCGCGAGTCCCGTGGCGGCGAGCCTTCCGGCGGCACCGCTGCGCGAGAACGCGGCGTTGAAGGCACTCATGCTGAACGCCATGAGCGTGTCCTCGCTCAGGCGCTGCTGCTCGTAGCGGCGCAGCAGCCGCAACGCGCCCGGGTCTTCGCGTTCGGCGCGGCCGGCGCGCAGCACTTCACACAACGCCGCGGCATCGAGCAGTCCGAGGTTCACGCCCTGCCCGGCCAGCGGATGCACCACGTGCGCCGCGTCGCCCACCAGCGCGATGCGCGGGGCGATCAGGCGCGTGGTGTTGAGGCGCGACAACGGTACGCAGACGCGCACCGAGCGCAGCTGCGTCGCGCCCAGCACGCGATCGGACGCGGCATCGAGCCGCGCGGCGAAATCTTCCGGCGAGCAGGCCAGCAGCGACTGCGCCTCGGCCTCACCGCTGGACCAGACGATGGAGCAGTGCCCGTCGAACAGCGGCAGGAGGGCCAGCGGACCGGTGCGCAGGAAGCGTTGCCAGGCGGTGTGCTGGTGCGCTCGTTCGGTGGCGATCATGGCCACCAGCGCACTCTGCCCGTAGGGCCGCTGGCGGCTTGCGATGCCCGCGAGTTCGCGCACGCGCGATTGCGCGCCATCCGCGCCCACCACCAGCGCCGTGCTGAAGGTGCCGGCGCCGGCCACGAACGTGGCGCCGTCCCCTGCCAGCGTCAGTTGCGAGACCGCCGCGGCGATCACACGGCCGCCCAGCGCCTCGAAGCTCGCGAGGCTTGCGGCGCTCACCGCGCGGCTCTCGGCGATGGTGCCCAGATTGGGTTCGGCGAGTTCGGCAGCGTCGAACCGCAGCGCGTCCAGGCCATCGGGCGCCGACGATTCGTGCCAGACGCGCATGCGCTCGTAGGCGCACAGCCGTTGCGGCGCCAGGCGCCGCCAGCTCCCGGCCTCCATCAGCACGCGTTCGCTGGCCCGCGACAGCGCGAGCACGCGCAGTTCCGGCGGATCCGCGGCGCGCGGCGGGGTGGGCGGGTCGGCGAGCTCGGGTGCCAGCAATGCGATGCGCTCCGGCGCGAAGCCCGCGCGACTCGCGAGCAGCGCCGCGGTGGTCGCGCCATTGGGCCCGCCGCCGATGACCACCACATCGAAGTCGGTCGACATCCTCATGCGCTCACAGGCCCAGGCCGCGCAGCAGCCGCGGGGCGCGCGACCCGAACCCCCAACCCAGCCGCGACAGCGCGCGCTTGGCCGGCGGCATCACATCGAGCAGCATCAGGCCGAGATCGCGCGCCATCGGCACGCCGGGACGCGTGCTGCCGAACAGTCGCACCAGGCCGTCCGTGAAGCCGATCATGCCCTCGCGATCCTGCTGGCGCCGCCGCTGGTACTCGGCGAGCAGCGCTGGCGCGCCCGGATCCGCGGCGCCGGCCACCAGCTCCGCGAGCGTGGCGGCATCGCGCAATCCCAGGTTGAAACCCTGGCCCGCGACCGGATGCAGCGACTGCGCCGCGTTGCCCACCAGCGCGACGCGTTCGCCCACGCAGGCCGCCGCGCGCGTCAGCGACAGCGGGTAACTCGCGCGCCGGCCCACCTTGAGCAGCGTGCCGATGCGCCAGCCGAAGCAGCGCTGCAACCCGGCGCGGAAGGCCTCGTCATCGAGCCGCATCATGGCCTCCGCGGCGGCGGGCGCGAGCGTCCACACCACGGTGTAACTGCCATCGGCCAGCGGCAGCACGGCCAGCGGTCCGGTCGGCGTGAAGCGTTCGAACGCGACGCCGGTGGCCATGCGATCCGTGG
>Ga0335083_10004516_pt1 | contig 17705 bp, 18 predicted proteins | sample Lox_Sample_42_FD_206716 | JGI IMG/M metagenome (GOLD analysis project Ga0335083, IMG submission 206716) | Soil microbial communities from Loxahatchee National Wildlife Refuge, Florida, United States - Lox_Sample_4.2 | ecosystem: Environmental > Terrestrial > Soil > Wetlands | place: USA...
ACGAGATCGGGAGGGTAACGACATGTGTCTGGCGGTTCCGGGACGGGTGGTGGAGATCATGGACGACGGCGACGTTGCTTTCCGCCGCGGACGCGTCGACTTCGGAGGCATCCGCAAGGAGATCAATCTCGCCTATGTTCCCGAAGCAGAAGTTGGAAAATATGTTCTCGTCCACGTGGGCTTTGCCATCAGCGTGATTGATGAGGACGAGGCGCAGCGAGTGTTCAAGTATCTCGAAGAACTCGGCGGGCTGCAGGAGGAACTCGGTGAAATTCCTCAGTGAATATCGCGACCAGAAAGCTGCCGAACGACTGGCGCAGGCGATCTGGAAGAAGGTAACGCGGCCGTGGACGATTATGGAAATCTGCGGTGGGCAGACCCATACCATCGTCAAGAGCGGGCTCGAAGATTTGCTGCCGAAGGACATTACGCTGGTGCACGGGCCGGGCTGCCCGGTGTGCGTGACGCCGATTGAGTTGATTGATAAAGCGGTGGCCATAGCGCAGCGTCCCGAAGTCATCTTCTGTTCTTTCGGCGACATGTTGCGCGTGCCCGGCTCGACGAAGAGCCTGTTCGATGCCAAGGCGGAAGGCGCCGACGTGCGCATCGTATATTCGCCGCTCGATGCGGTGAAGCTTGCGCGGACTAATCCAGAGCGGCAGGTCGTTTTCTTTGCCGTTGGTTTTGAAACCACGGCACCCGCCAATGCGATGGCGGCGTGGCAGGCCGATCACGACCACATCGAGAATTTCTCGCTGCTTGTTTCGCACGTTCTTGTTCCACCCGCGATGGAAGCGTTGCTGTCGTCGTCGAACTGCGTCGTGCAGGGATTCCTGGCTGCGGGACATGTTTGCACTGTGATGGGGTACGAAGAATATTTCCCGATTGCGGAGAAGTACAAGGTTCCGATCGTGGTCACGGGTTTCGAGCCGCTCGATATTCTCGACGGCATCCTGATGACGGTGAGCCAACTCGAAGAAGGCCGGCACGACGTGGAGAACCAATATGCGCGGGCGACGCGGCGGGAAGGGAACCGTCCGGCGCAGGAGCGCATTCTCGAAGTGTTCGAAGTGGTGAACCGGCAGTGGCGGGGGCTAGGAGAAATTCCCGCGAGCGGTTTCCAGTTGCGCGGACGTTTTCAGAAATATGATGCGAACCGCCGCTTCCCCTTCACGGGTACGCCCGCGCACGAGTCGCCGGAGTGCATCAGCGGGCTGATTCTGCAGGGCATTAAGAAGCCGCATGAGTGCCCGGCGTTCGCGGTGAAATGCACGCCGGAGAATCCGCTGGGCGCGCCCATGGTATCGTCGGAAGGCGCATGCGCGGCCTACTATCACTATGGCAGGCGCCAAAGTCATGACCGTCAAACCAATAACCGAATTCAACCTGAGCTGTCCAGTACCCCGAGTCGCTGACGATCGGATCGTCCTGGCGCATGGCGGTGGCGGACGACTGACGCATCAACTCATCGAAAAGATTTTCATGCCGGCGTTTGGCAATCCCATGCTCGAACAGCGGCACGACGGGGCGGTGCTGGCGGTCAACGGTTCGAAACTTGCGTTTACGACCGATTCGTTTGTAGTGCGCCCGCTGATTTTTCCCGGGGGGACGATCGGGGACCTCGCCGTCTACGGCACGGTCAACGATCTGGCCATGTGCGGCGCGCGACCGCTGTATCTGAGCGCAGGATTCATTCTCGAAGAGGGCCTGGCAATGGACACGCTGCGCACTGTGGTCGCATCGATGCAGGAAGCGGCGGCGAAGGCTGGAGTGCAGTTGGTGACCGGAGACACAAAGGTTGTCGACAAGGGTAAGGGGGATGGCATTTTCGTTAATACCTCGGGAATTGGCTTGATCGAAGCGAACGTGAAGGGGACGATCGGTCCGGCGTCAGTGCAGGTGGGCGACGCGGTGATCGTGAGTGGCGATTTGGGGCGACACGGCGTCGCGATTCTTTCCGTGCGCGAGGGGCTGGAATTCGAGTCGCCTATTCTGAGCGACACGGCTGCGGTGTGGCCTGCGGTTGAGGCTCTGCTGAATTCCGGTATCGAAGTGCACTGCCTGCGCGACCTGACGCGCGGCGGTTTGGCCACGACGCTGAACGAGATCGCATCCGACCGCAATGTCTGCATCAAGCTGGAAGAGACGCTGATCCCCGTGCAGGAAACGGTGCAGAGCGCCTGCGAGATTCTCGGACTCGATCCTCTATATGTGGCGAATGAAGGGCGGTTCGCCGTGTTCGTGCCGGGAGAGCAGGTGGATGGTGCTCTTGCCGTCATGAGGAGAGTTCCGGTCTCGGAAGGATCGGTGCGCGTGGGGAGAGTTGAAGAGACTCCCGGACGAACCGTGGTGCTGCAAAGCCGCATCGGCGGCAACCGCGTTGTCGATATGCTGAGCGGGGAACAGTTGCCGCGAATCTGCTGAAGCATTGTCATCCCCAAACAGCATTGTCATCCTGAGCGGCGGCGAAGCCGGCACGAGGGACCCTACGTCGGAGAGACGCTTCGATGTTGTGGATGGGAATGCCTCAGCTGTATGCAGGTTGCAGGATCTCGACAACTGCATTGCCGCTGTCAGAGCTTCGTCGGGTTCCTCGCAGGGCTAGCGCCCTCCTCAGAATGACAACGTTCGGGACCACTAACTCCCTCATTTTCAACCGCAACGACCCCCGTGACGCTGATCACCCGTGCCCGTGAGAATTATCACTGCGGCCGTTTATGAGAAGCCGACAATGAGGAACGGCATTCTGTCTACGTTGTACCTACGGAGGTAGGACTATGAGTTCGGTAACAACAACACGCCCCGGAACCAAGGTCCACGGGGATTACATCGAGCAGGTCATGATCAGTGTGAAGGCGAAGAATCCCGCCGAGCCTGAGTTCCATCAGGCGGTCGCAGAAGTGTTCGATTCCCTCAGGTTGGTGTTGGGCAAGCATCCCGAGTATCAGTCCGCACGTTTGCTCGAAAGAATTGTCGAACCAGAGCGCGTCATCATGTTCCGCGTGCCGTGGTTTGATGATCAGGGCAACATTCAAGTCAACCGTGGTTTCCGCATTGAGATGAACAGCGCCATCGGCCCCTACAAGGGCGGGCTCCGCTTCCATCCTTCGGTCAATCTCGGCATCCTGAAGTTCCTGGCCTTTGAACAGGTCTTCAAGAATTCGCTCACCACGCTGCCTATGGGCGGCGGCAAGGGCGGATCCGATTTCGATCCTAAGGGCAAGAGCGACAATGAAGTGATGCGCTTCTGCCAGAGCTTTATGACCGAACTGCAGCGCCACATCGGCCCGGACACCGACGTTCCGGCCGGCGACATCGGCGTGGGCGGCCGCGAGATCGGCTTCCTGTTCGGGCAATACAAGCGGCTGCGCAACGAATTCACCGGCGTCCTGACGGGCAAGGGCCTGGGCTGGGGCGGATCGCTGATTCGTCCGGAAGCCACCGGCTACGGCTGCGTATACTTCGCCGCCGAAATGCTGAAGAGCAAGAAAGACTCGCTCGACGGCAAGCTGTGTCTGGTCTCGGGCAGCGGCAACGTGTCGCAATATACGCTCGAGAAGCTGCTTGATTTAGGCGCGAAGCCGGTGACGGTGTCCGATTCCAACGGCGTGATTTACGATCCGGACGGAATCAACCGCGAGAAGCTGGCGTTCATCATTGAACTGAAGAACGTGAAACGTGGACGCATACGGGACTATGCCGATCACTACAAGAAAGCGATCTTCATGCCCACGGACATTAAGCTGGAGCACAACCCGCTCTGGAACATTAAAGCGGATTGCGCATTCCCAAGCGCGACGCAGAACGAAATCACCGCGAAGGACGCGGCGAACCTGTTGAAGAACGGCATCAAGCTGGTGGCAGAAGGCGCGAACATGCCCTCGACGCTCGAAGCAACCAAGCTGTTCCTCGATGCCAAGATCCTGTATGGACCGGCCAAGGCTGCCAATGCGGGCGGCGTGGCGACGTCTGGCCTCGAAATGGCCCAGAACAGCGCACGGCTGAGCTGGACCCGCGAGGAAGTGGACGACCGTCTGCACAAGATCATGATCGCCATCCACCGGAACTGCTTCGAAACGGCCGAGAAATACGGCACGCCCGGCAACCTGGTAAACGGCGCCAACATCGGCGGCTTCCTGAAGGTAGCCAATGCGATGCTGGACCAGGGGCTGGTGTAGTTGGATTTGTTTCGTGAAGAAGGAGAATGGGATGCCCCACGTCTCGCCGTTTTTGCAAGACGTGGGGATTGTCGTCTCGATAGATCGAAACCGGAAATTAGAGGTTGCCATGTCTCGCAAGTTCGGCGAGACATGGGGCATCCGTAAGAATTCGTTCTAAGAAAACTACGCTTTCTTCGGCCGGACCTTCATGACGAGGATATCGGTGTCGTTGATCTTCACCGGACCCTTTTCTCCCGACAAGTAATAGCGATAGCTGCTCCACAGCCATTCTTCGGGCGAGTTCACCAAGCCGCGCTTTACCGGGTTGCGATGAATGTAGCGCAGCTTTTCAATTCGCTTCTTCTCCGTCCACACATTGAAATCGTAAAACCGGGCCTGCCAGAAACGGTGTTGACCGCGACTTGAAACGAATGGGATGCCCCACGTCTCGCCGCTTTTGCGAGACGTGGGAACCAGGGACGAGTGGAGCCTCTGTACAAAGCTGAGCTTTAGAGCCTGAATTGCGGTCGACAACGTATCGCGCTGGGGTTCGTTGACGAGCAAATGCACATGTTCAGGCATGACAACATATCCCAACACGACGAAGCGGTACCGCCGTCGCACGCGCTCAAGGGTTTCAAGGAAGAGATCGCGGGGGGCGGGAGCTGAAAACAGCGGCTGACGGTGGTAGCAACTGAAGGTGACGAAATGCAGATCGCCCGCTCCATGGAAGCGCTCCGGATGGGATGACATGCGAGAAAGGTAGGCTGATCACTGCGTGGAAGTCTGTGACATGTGAACATTGGGGTCCGTGGTTCCCATGTCTCGCAAATTCGGCGAGACATGGGGCATCCCATGGGCTTTAACCCCTACGAAGTCGTCTTCTCCCCACTTCCGCCTCCGAACCCGTAGCCCTCGTCCATTGCCCGACGGAACTTCTCGCGCTCTTCCGGGCTCATGTTGCGGCAGCGGCCGCGCCATCGGCGCCCGCCATGACGCCCGGGGCCGCCGTGGTGCAGGCCTCCAAACAGGATTCGGCATAGCGCCAGCAATCCCAGGGCCTGCCAGAAGCCAAGTGTCCGCCAGCCGAACAGCGGGGGCAGCAGCCAGTTCCACAGGTGCATCACGACTTCGCCACCGATGAAGGCAAGCAGGGGAAGGACTACGATTGCGAACGGGACAATCCAAAACCATCTTTTTCTCATCTTCACTTCTCCTTCACTGAAAGTTCGTTGGGCAGCCCACGCGAAAGTCTTTCGGCAGCTGTATCGAAAATCCCCACCCTTCGACAGGCTTTCTCGCGCAAAGAACGCGCGAGAAATGCGGCACCGGGGCATCACTTCACGCCGGATCCCTCGCTCTGCGTGAACAGCGGCTACGCTCGGGATGACGCCCCTCTAAGATTGACGTCCTTTGTTTTGAAGTACGCATTCCTCACTCCGTAAACTCGTCATACACATGCTGTAGACGCTCGCGCAGATGCAGTACCGCATAGCGTTTGCGAGACAGTAGCGTATTCACGCTCACTCCCGTCTCAGCCGATAGCACTTTGAAGCTGCGGCCGTCGAACTCGTGCGCCACGAACACGTCGCGCTGCTCTTTTGGAAGCTCAGCAATGGCGCGCTGGAGTTCGCTGAGCATCACGTTGCGCGCGTAGAGCGCCTCCGGTCCGGCGTCCGGCGAGGGCAGCAGGTCTTCGAAGGGCAGCGACTCGTCTGCTTCCGCTGATTCGATGTCACTGAAATTCTCCGGCTCCTTCTTGCGGAACAGATCAGTGATACGGTTCCGCGCCACTTGAAAAAGCCAACCGGTTATGTGTTCGATGGGCATCAGCAAGCGGTTCGCCTCGACCAGACGGTAGAAGACGTCCTGCAGAATGTCCTCTGCATCCAGCGGATCGGGCACGCGCCGGCGAATGAAGTTGAGCAGCCGAGACTGCTCGCGCTTGACCACGTCGGAGATGCGCTGGTCTTCCTCGCGTACCATCTGTTCGAGTGCCATCCGGTTCAGGCTCGGTTCGAGGCTGGCCGATTCGTTCATCCAGTTCTGTAGACGAACGAGGGGTAGCGAATATTGTAGGGTGGTAGCGAGAAATGCAGGGGCTAAAGCCCGGGTTAAGGGGCGTCTCGACGCGGCGCTGAAGCGCCGCTCTTCCACGGTCGTTCCCACGTCGCCTTCCGCGCCACTTCCACGGCTACTTCGGCGGCCAACACTCCGTCACTTCCACGCTACTTTGACGGCTACTTCCACGGTTGCGCGATGCGTTGCTTGGAATCACAGCGACGCGATTCGGACGCGAGTATGATGAGCCCTTAGCGATCCCAGGCCATGATCGTCCCACCCATTGCCGAGCCCATTCTCGACGTCGAAGAGCGCTTTGAGGGCTTCGAGAACTTGATGCCGTTCCGCGTGCAAAACATTCTTCTGGTTTCGAGCCTCTACGATTCGTTCATCCTGCGCGAAGATGGACGCCTCAATGAACTGCTGATCGACGAATCGCTCGAACTGAACTTGCGACAGATTCCGGGAATTACGCATGTGTCGAGTTGCGCCGAAGCTCTCGAGCTGGCGAGTTCCAATCCGCAGTTCAATTTAATTGTGACGAATCTCGCGGTTGGCGACATGGATGCTGCACAACTTGCTCGCGAGGTCCGGGGCAAGGGACTCGATGTTCCCGTGATCGTTCTCGGCTACGACTATCGCGAGATCAAGAACTTCATTGCGCGTAATCCGGTTACCGATATTGATCGCGTGTTTCTGTGGCAGGGAACTGCCCGCATCCTGATTGCGATCGTGAAGTACGTCGAAGACAAACGTAACGTGCTGCACGACACGCGCGCGATGGGCGTTCCCGTGCTGCTGGTGGTCGAAGACAACATCCGATACTACTCGTCCTTTCTGCCAGTAATTTATACCGAGATCATCAAGCAGTCGCGGCGGGTGATTCAGGAAGGGATCAACGTGGCGCACAAATTGGTCCGCATGCAGGCGCGGCCAAAGATACTTCTGGCCTCGAATTTTGAGGAAGCGGCGCAACTGGTGCAGCAGTATCGGGATTATATTTTCGGGCTGGTTTCCGATGTCGAGTTTCCGTGGGAAGGAAAGCTGAGTCCGGAAGCCGGGTTCGAGCTGGCGCGCATGGTACGGAGCCTGACACCCGATGTGCCGGTTGTTTTGCAAACCAGCCGCACCGAGTTCCGTCCGCGAGCGCATGCCGAAGGGTATTCGTTTCTGCGCAAGCGCTCGCCCACGTTGCTCAAGGACTTGCGCCGCATTCTCACGGACCAATTCGGCTTCGGAGACTTTGTATTCCGTATGCCGGACCAGCGAGAGGTGGGACGTGCCAAAGATCTGAATGAACTCGAAGAGGCGCTGCAGACGCTGCCCGCCGACAGCCTGATGTACCACGCGCAGCGCAATCACTTCTCGCACTGGCTGATGGCGCGCACGGAGTTTGCCCTGGCCGCGAAGCTCAGGCCGCGCAAAGTGTCTGACTTCAAAGACCCGGAGCATCTGCGCCGCGACCTGATCGAGTCGATCCATGACTACCGCCGGGAACAGAATGAAGTCCTGATCGGCGACTTCAAGCCTGAGACGTTCCAGCCTTCAGACTCGAGTTTTCTCCGGATTGGTTCGGGTTCGCTGGGAGGCAAGGCGCGAGGACTGGCCTTTGTGCGGCACCTGCTCAGGACGCGCCGTCTCACACGGCGCTTTCCGGGAGTACGTATTGCCGTTCCGCCCGCGGTCGTGATCGCGACGGACATCTTCGATTTGTTCCTGGCGGAGAACAACCTGAGTGACTTTGCGCTGCATTGCGATGACGATGGCGAGATCCAGCAGCGCTTTCTGGATTCGGCTCTGCCTGTCGCGCTGGTCAACGATCTGAAAGCGTTTCTCGCAGAAGTCGATTATCCCCTGGCCGTGCGATCATCGAGCCTGCTGGAAGACTCACAATACCAGCCATTCACCGGGGTGTACGAGACGTTCATGATGGGGAACGGGCCGGCTAACCTGCAGACCCGGCTCGACGAACTATCGGAGGCGATCAAGCGTGTGTACGCGTCAACCTTCAGCCAACATGCGAAGGCTTACGTGCGCGCCACGCCGTATCGCCTGGAAGAAGAGAAGATGGCGGTGATTTTGCAGCAGGTCGTCGGCACAGCGCATGGAACGAGGTTTTATCCCGATTTCTCGGGGGTGGTGCGTTCGCACAATTTCTATCCGGTAGATCCCATGACCTGTTCCGATGGAATTGCGGCTGTCGCGCTCGGCTTGGGGCGCACCGTGGTGGATGGCGGGAAGTGTCTCAGTTTCTGTCCACGGTACCCGAGGAATCTGCTGCAGTTTTCTTCTGTGGAAGACATTCTGGCGAATACGCAGACTGAGTTCTGTGCGCTGGAACTCGATAATGAGGCTGGAGCGGGAGGTCCCGGGCACTTGCGTGAGGCGCGCTTTGGCCTGGAGGTCGCCGAGGCGGACGGCACTCTTCAAGCCGTGGCATCGACTTATTCCGCGGACAACCATGCAGTCTACGATGGCCTGAGCCGTCCCGGACCCCGAGTTGTGACGTTTGCTCCCATGCTCAAGCACGGCATTTTGCCTCTGGCGGCGATTCTGGAGTTGCTGGTGCGCGCGGGGGAAGAGGCGCTGGGAAACCCCGTCGAGATCGAATTCGCGGTTCGTCTGCCCCATGCCGAAGAACACGCTGAGTTTGGATTCCTTCAGATTCGTCCGCTGACGCTATCGCGCGATCACCAGGACCTCACGATCGGCGACGTTGATTCGGCCCAATTGATCTGCCAGAGCACGAAGGTTCTCGGCAACGGCCGCATCGAGAATTTGTATGACGTCGTTGTGGTGGATTCAGAGCGTTTTGAACGCAGCCGTAGTCAGGAAGTCGCACGAGCCGTCGCACATTTCAACGCGGCTCTGAGCGCAGAGAACCGTCCCTATCTCTTGATCGGAGTTGGGCGCTGGGGATCGAACGATCCGTGGCTGGGCATTCCGGTCGAATGGGACGAAATCTCCGGGGCCCGGGTGATCGTCGAGGCCGGATTCCACGACTTCCGGGTCACGCCCTCGCAGGGCAGCCACTTCTTTCAAAACCTGACCGCCTTTCAGGTCGGATACTTCACGGTGAATCCCGACGCCGGGGAAGGGTCGGTAGACTGGCAATGGTTAGCCGCGCAGGCTGCGGTCGAGGAGCAGGGATGCGTGCGGCATTTGCAGTTTGTGCAACCGCTGCGCGTCGTCATGAACAGCCGGATCAGCCAGGGCGTGATCTTCAGGCCGGAAGAGAACTAGTCGGTCTATCGGCGAGCGCGTCGTGCGTGGCCTTTCGCGATCGGTTTCTTCCTGATACACAGTTCGTGGTCGTCCCGTCGCAGGATGACCTCGTCACCCGCTTTGATCCCGAGCGCGCAGCGAAATGCGGGTGGAATGATTAACCCGCCGTCTTCCTCGATTCTGATCATGATGTCTTGGAGGGCGTTGCCATGGTCAATTCGCGGCATGAAACGACTATATCGGCATTTTGCTCGAACAGGAGCTACCGCCCGCAGACACCGCCAAAGGCTTTGATTTCTGCGACTCTGAAGCTGTCTCACAGTGAGCTGTGATCTCAATCACAGCCTGCTCGGCTGCCTCCGAACACAATCGTCTTGTCGGGAAAACCGGCATTTCTTCCGCCTGGGGGCTATGTGTTCAAAATCGTTCATGCAGAATTCCTTGCGCCGGGTGTTAAGCGTTTTGTGATCGAAGCTCCGCGCATTGCCCGGAAACAGAAGCCGGGGCAGTTCGTGATTCTACGGATCTATGAAGAGGGCGAGCGGATTCCGGTCACCATCGAGAACTCCGACCGGGAGCGTGGGACCGTCAATATTGTTGTGCAATCGGCGGGAAAGACCACGCAATTGCTGAATTCTCTCAATACCGGCGATTCCATTCTTGATGTGGTCGGGCCGCTCGGCAAGCCCTCGGAGATCGCGAACTACGGAACCGTGGTGGTAGTGGGTGGTGGAGTGGGAACGGCGATGGCATATCCGACGGCCGCCGCGATGAAGCGCGCTGGCAACCGGGTGATTTCAATTGTCGGAGCACGGAATAAAGAGTTGGTGATTCTGGAGCCGGAAATGCGCGCGGTGAGCGACGCGGTGATGATTACGACTGACGATGGGAGCTACGCGGACAAGGGATTCGTTACCGACAAGCTTCGCCAGTTGATCGAGAACGGAACTCGGATCGACCTGGTCGTAGCTGTCGGCCCGATCGTCATGATGCGGGCGATCGCCGAGATGACGCGCAAGGAGAACATCCACACCGTGGTGAGCCTGAACCCGATCATGATCGACGGCACGGGAATGTGCGGGGGGTGCCGCGTTCTGGTTGGGGGAAAGAGTGAGTTTGCCTGCGTCGATGGACCTGAGTTCGATGGGCACAAGGTCGACTTCGCGGTGCTGGTGCAGCGCAACTCGATGTACCGCGACGCCGAGCAGCGGTCGCTGGCGGAGTTTCACCGCTGCAAGACAGAGTCAACGGCTCGAGATCTCGAAGATGCTGGTGTCGCCGTTCCGGCCGGGCGGCAAGGAGAGCAACGATGAGTCTCACAGCAAAGAAATCATCCAACCCCTTGCCACTGAAAGAGCGGATCAAAGTTCCGCGGCAGTTGATGCCGGAGCAGGCTGCCGCGGAGCGCGCTCACAACTTCAGCGAGGTGAATCTCGGCTACAGCGCGGAACTTGCGCAGCAGGAAGCGCTGCGTTGCCTGGAGTGCGCCAAGCCTACCTGCACCGACAATTGTCCGGTGGGCGTGAAGGTGAAAGAGTTCGTCGAGCGGATCGTGATTGGCGACTTCCTCGGTGCGGCTGCGAAGATTCGCGAGGACAATGTGCTGCCCGCTGTTACAGGGCGTGTGTGCCCGCAGGAAGATCAATGCGAAGGGAAATGCCTGCTCTCGAAAAAAGTAAAGCCGCTGGGGATCGGTTACCTGGAACGATTTGTCGCCGATTACGAGCAGCGCATGGGAACTCACATCGTTCCGAACGCCGCTCCCACGGGCAAGAGAGTTGCCGTCGTCGGCAGCGGGCCTTCGGGCCTCACCGTTGCTGGAGATCTGATCCAGAAAGGTCACAAGGTGCGAGTATTCGAAGCGCTGCACGAGATCGGCGGCGTGCTGGTTTACGGCATTCCCGAATTCCGCTTGCCGAAACAGATTGTGCGCGAGCAGATCGAATACATGCGCGAGATGGGTGTGGAGTTCGAGACGGACGTGGTCGTCGGCCGGACCATAACGATTGATGAACTGATCGAAGAAGAGGGTTTCGACGCGGTTTACATCGGCACCGGCGCCGGGCTGCCGCAGTTTATGAATATTCCCGGCGAGCATTTCAATGGCGTTTATTCGGCGAATGAATTTCTGACGCGAATCAACTTGATGAAGGCTTACAAGTTTCCGACCTACGATGAACCGATGCTTGATCTGCACGGGAAAGACGTCGCCGTGATCGGCGGCGGCAACACGGCGCTGGATGCGATTCGCTCCGCCCTGCGGCTGGGAGCGCGCAAAGCTTATGTCATCTACCGGCGCAGCGACTCCGAAATGCCGGCGCGCGCGGAAGAAGTGCATCATGCGCGGCAGGAGGGAATTGACTTCCAGATGCTGACGGCTCCAGTGGAATTCGTCTCCGATGGCAAGGGATGGCTGACGGCAGCGCGCTGTGTTCGCATGGAACTCGGCGAGCCGGACGCCTCTGGACGGCGTCGACCGGTGCCGAAAGAAGGTTCGGAGTTCGACCTGCCGCTGTCGGTGGCGATCATTGCGATCGGGACCGGCGCCAATCCGATTGTGCAGAGCACTACGCCGGGGCTGGGTACGAACAAGCGCGGATATATTCAGGCTAGCGAAGAGACGCAGCGCACCACACGCAAAGGAGTTTTTGCGGGAGGAGACATCGTGACCGGGAGCGCTACGGTCATTCTGGCGATGGGAGCGGGGCGGAGGGCGGCGAAATCGATTCACGAATATCTGACGACGGGCGAATGGTGAGGAAAATCAGGTTTCAGGGTTTCAGAGTTTCAAGGTCAGAACAACGCCCGTAACTTTGCAACGTTGAAACCTTGAAACCTTGGCAACCTTGCTTTATTCAAAACTGATTTCGATGTACGTGTCCGTTCGCCACCAGACCAGGGGAATCCGTGCCATCCAGTATTTGCGATTGATGGTCTGACGCGCTCTTGCGTGATCTTGTGGCGGCAGGATTCGCGCGGTCGCTGCGGACTCGGGGCCGGTCACGATTCCGCGGATCGAGCAGGGTGCAACGCGCACTTGGGGATTATTGCGAATCCGCTTCGTCTTTCCCATGTCGCTGCGTGTCATCACGTAAAGCTTGCCGTCTTCTTCTCCAAACCAGACTGCGGTTGCGGCGCCGACTCCGGTTTTGCGGAGGGTGGTCAGGGAAATATATTTCTGGCCGTGGATGGCGGACGGGATTGCACTGGGCATGAACGTTATTCTAGACGCTCAACTCTGTTTTGGTCTGGATGCGAAGGCACGTTTTAGAGATCCCGCGGGGGCGTCTTGTCCGCCGGTGCGAAGGCAAGATGCCTTCGCGACAGCCGGCAAGATGCCGGCGCTACGATATACGCTATCGTCTCTGGTACGCAGCGGGCGGCGGCGATTGCTCCGGTCGCGTCGAATGTGTTACAAGCCTGAACATGCGTAAATGGATGAAGGATCGATTGCAGCGCCGCAAGAAGAAGGCTCCGGAAACTGGAAGTGAGGCGGCGCCTCCGCCGTTGCAACCGGCGTATTTTGATGCTGAGCAGGCGCCGAGCGCCACCGTCGCGCCGAGTCACGTTGAGCCTGTGGACCACGAATCCGATCGCGACGGCGCCGAGGTCCCCGCTGCCTCAGAGGCTGAATTTGAGGCCCAACCCATTCGCGAAGAATCGGCGGCCGCCACGGGCAGGTCGCGCACACCGGCCGCGGGTGGTGAAGGACAGCGTGGCCGCGGACGCCGGCGGCGCGGTGGACGAGGACGTGGTGGGCGAGGTCGCGAGCAAGCGGTAGCCCAAGCGTTTACTCCAGCTGCCGTAAAGGGTATTGTTCCCGAACTGCCAGGGACGGAAGAGGCGGCACCGGAGGCGGGAGCACTCGAAGTCGCGGAGCCCGAGGCCGAAGCCGTACCGCGAGCGCCGCGCGTTCCAGCAGCTGTGCCGGCGGCTCCGGCGCGTCCGCCGAAAGGCATTGTCGTTCTTGCGATCGGACTGCCTGGTTCCGGCAAGAGTTCATGGTTCAAGCGCCACAACGTGGTACCGCTCTCGAGCGACATGGTGCGATCCCTGCTGTTTGATGACGTCCGCGAGCAGCGTTTTCAGGATCTCGTGTTCTCGAATTTGCGTTCCATGCTCAAGGCTCGGCTTATCGCGAAGCGTCCGATGAATTATGTGGACGCCACGAACCTGACGCCGCAGGAGCGCCAGCACTGGATCAAGCTTGCCAAGGACTACAACTACGAAGTCCACGCCGTATTCTTCGACGTGCCGCTCGAGGTCTGCATTGACCGCCACCAGCGCCGCGACCGCGTCGTTCCGGAAGACATCATGCGCCGCATGGCCGCCAAGCTGAAGCCGCCGGCGTTTGATGAAGGGTTCGCTAAGATCACGGTCGTCCGGGTGAAAAAAAAGGAGTAGTCCTCTAAGGCCCTCCTTCGGTCAGTTTGCGGATCGTTTCGTCTGGCGTTTCCTTCTCTCCGGGGATCGTGTCGGTGATGGTCTGTTGATTGGCGCTGTGCATCAATTCTTCAATTTCTTCTGGACGCATTGGCATTCCGAAACCTGCTCCCATTAGAAGCGGCAGGCACAGCACTAACATGCGCAGGCGACGTTTGATCGACACCCTAGCCTCCCGGCAGGCGCCGGGGCGCGGCGCAAATCTGGCACTCTGCCGCGGAAGCCTGCCTTCTCTCGTGATTCGGCGTTTTATGGGTGGAACTTCAGCTCAACGAGGCAGCGCGAGGTGGCGCACGGGAGGGTATGGAGGAGAAAGTGGCGTGGATTGGAACGCCGCCGTCTTCCGGCTGGGGTTGGGCCCAGACGATAATTGCGACGCCGAAGAAGCCTAAGAGGGGAACGAGAATGGCCCAGAACAGGCTGGCAGAAGCAGGTGTCAGAGCGGCAATTATGACGGCCGCAAGACAGACAAACGTAAAAAACTTACGCAGCGAGTTCATCGATGTGACCAGGACGCTCCAATCCTACTCCGGATTGTGTAAGGTGGAAACTCGATCAACCCTTCAAGTGCGGCAGCAATTCCTTGAAGGCCGCCGAGGAAGACGAGCGCATTAATTCGTAGATCATCATCTCGGTCGACGAGATGACTGCGCCGGCGCCTCGCATGCGTTCCAGGCCGATTTTCCAGTTCCACTCGGTGCGGGAACTGACTGCGTCCGAAGCCACGTGGACCACGTATCCGTCGCGCAGGGCCGCAAGCGCTGTTTGGGTTACGCAAATGTGGCTCTCCATGCCACAGAGGAGCAGAGTAGTGCGCTGGCCCGGCAGACGCTTGAGCATGCTGCAGAAAACGTCGCTGCCGAAGCAGGAGAACAGCGTCTTGTCGATCGCTTCGGTTCCAGCGAGCAGGGTCGCGACTTCAGGAACGGTTCCGCCGAGTCCTTTTGCATATTGCGTGCTGACGAGCGCGGGAATCTTCAGGATGGACGCGGCGCGAATCAGGAGCTGCGAGTTCCGCACGAGTTGGTCTTTCTGAAAAATTGGCGGCAGCAGTTTTTCCTGGATGTCGATCACCACCAAGGCGCATTGCTCGGCTTCGAGCGGACGGCGCGCCATCTCGGCGTAATCGGCGGAAGCAGTGAAAACATTGTCAGAGGCCAACGCCATACAGAGTCCTTGTGATCCCCAGATCTAACCGACGCGGTGTTCGATATTCTACCCGTAAAATGAGGTCCCCTTCGGATCTGGCTCTTTTACCCTTGTACCTCGAGTCGGTTCAGCAGCTTGGCTACGCCACCATCCAGTGTGTTTACGCTGGGGTCATCTGGACGATAGCGAACTCGTACGCGCTTATTCTTGCGGAGTCTCTTCCGTGCGGATGACACTCGCCTCAGCGGGAAGAAAGCTGGCGTCCAGAAGCATTCGCCGGTGTAGGGTCCGTCGCTGCCAACCGAAAATTCGTACGCAACCGCGAGCCGTGCACGATTCCGGTCTCTGCCAAGCCGCTCGCTGATCACTTCGGTGACGATGCCGTCAGCCACAGGCCACCGCCTCGACCAGAATACAGAGATCAAATCGTATAGATCTTCAAACATAACCCAGCCGTTGCGTGAAGCTTGTAGTTCCTTCGCGCTCGTATCGAAGTCCGAATGAGCCGGTGGCTGCAGCGAGCCCACGCCGCAGCCGGCAATCAGTTTCGGTTGACCACGCCTCGATTTCAACCATAAAATGAAGTGAGCTTGTGAGCATTGGCTCGAAGCTGTAAGTTGCCCCCTCGTTCAACGGCTAGGACACCTGCCTCTGGAGCAGGCTATCGGGGTTCGAATCCCTGGGGGGCAGCCAAGACAATTCCATCCCGCAGGTTTCGCTGCGACCTCTCCTTCTGAGCTTGGTGTTTTCCCTTCGGCCCCCTATACTTCTTCGACTTTTGATTTCCAGTTCGTGCGACTCGCCACCGTCTTTCGATCTTCATGACTGTTTCCCGAACGGATTCGGATCCGCAACTTCATCGAGGACTGACGCTCGCCCCTACGATTGCCTTAGTTGTTGGAGCCGTGATCGGCACCGGAGTTTTTCTCAAGGCGACGGTGATGGCGCAGACGGTCGGATCCCCGAGTCTTGTGCTGTGGGCCTGGGCGCTTGCCGGATTGCTGTCCATGGCTGGTGCGCTTACGTATGCAGAGTTGGGAGCGCTGCTGCCGCATGCCGGCGGGGAATATGTCTATTTGCTGAAGGCGTACGGCGAAGGCCCGGCATTTCTGTTTGGCTGGATGAGGTTCGTCATGGGATCGGCGGGATCGATTGCCAGCCTGGCCGTCGGCTTTGCAACCTTTCTGGCGGCGATCCTGCCGATCAATTACATCTGGGTGGAGTATCCGTATCATGCGTTCGGCCAGGCTCTGGTCTGGCGATTCGGAACGCAGCAGGCGCTGGCGTTGGGGGTGATCATTCTGCTCTCGGCGTTGAACTGCGGCCGCGTGGTATTGGGCGGTCAGGTACAGCTTTGGTTGACGGTGCTGAAAGTTGCCGGCATCGCCATTCTCGTGGGTGGGATCCTCTTTTTTTCGAAGGTTGGAGGTCTGGCTCATTTAGCGCGTCCGGCGGGAGCGAGGCCGTGGTCCGGCTTCGCGGCGTTTGGAACGGCCATGCTAGCGGCGCTCTGGGCGTATGAAGGCTGGAATCAGATGCCGATGTGCGCGGGGGAAGTGCAGAACCCGACGCGCAATGTGCCGCGGGGCCTGATCATCGGCACTGGGTTGGTGGTTCTGATTTACTGCCTGGCTAACTTTTCGTATTTTTATGCGCTGCCTTTTTCGGAGGTCTTGACCTCGAACTCGACGGCTTATCGAGACGCATTGCCCGTGGCCGCAAAAGCCGCAACGACTTTCCTGGCCCGCTACGGTGCGACGTTTATTTCGCTGGTGTTTGTGATGTCGACTCTGGGAGCGCTCAACGGAACGATTCTCTCTTCCGCGCGGGTGCCTTACGCCATGGCGCGCGATGGATTGTTCTTTGCCCGCTTTGGGAGCGTCAGTGGAGCGACGCATGTTCCAGTGTTTTCGATTGTGTTGCAAGGGATCTGGGCGAGTTTGCTGGCGATTTCAGGAACGTACGATCAACTGACGGACTGCGTCGTGTTCGCTTCGTGGATCTTCTACGCGCTGGTTACGACTTCGGTATTCGCGCTGCGGAGGAAAATGCCGGGCGTGGAGCGTCCTTATAAGACGCTGGCGTATCCGCTTCTTCCGTTCGTGTTTGTGCTCGTGGCCGTCTGGCTGGTATGGAACACCATTCACACGCGACCTCTCGAATCTACCGTTGGACTAGGTCTGATTGCGGCAGGGCTTCCACTGTATTTCTACTTTCGAAGATCGCGCGCGAGAACTCTGCCGACGGGCGATTCCGACAAGTAATTACGTCCGACGCTTCTTTTGCTTTTTCGTCTTCTTTGATTTGGATTTCTTAGCGCCAGATATCTTTTGGGGCGCGAAGGCAATGCAGTCGGCTTCAATCAACATTCCCGGCAGCTGGCGCAAGTCGCTGCCGACGGTCGTCCGGACAGGATAGGGCGAGGAGAAGCGGCGGGCGTAGACCGCGTTGTAGCGGGCGAAAAGGGCAGTATCGCTCAGATGGACGGTCACCTTGACCACATCCGCGAGACTGGCATGATCGGCGGCGAGGACGGACTCGATGTTGGTGATCACTTGTTCGGTCTGTTCTTCGATGGTCTCGCCTGCGAGCTTGCCGGTTTTTGCGTCGACCGGACCCGTTCCGGTTACGAAGATGAAGTCTCCGGCGCGCCAGCCTTGCGAGTAG
>Ga0335083_10004517_pt1 | contig 17703 bp, 10 predicted proteins | sample Lox_Sample_42_FD_206716 | JGI IMG/M metagenome (GOLD analysis project Ga0335083, IMG submission 206716) | Soil microbial communities from Loxahatchee National Wildlife Refuge, Florida, United States - Lox_Sample_4.2 | ecosystem: Environmental > Terrestrial > Soil > Wetlands | place: USA...
GCGTCCGGTGGGACCGCTTCCGCACCCGCGCCGGCGGCACCCGCGCCGGCCATCGCGGTACCCGAGCCGGCTGTGGCGGCCGAACCGGAGGAGGCGGTGCGACCGCCGGCCGCAGTCCCGATCAAGTCGTCGGGCTCGGCGGCCGCGGCTCCGTCAGCGGCGGTCCAGGCACCACCGCAGGCACCAGCCGCCGAGGAGCGCGCCGCAGAGCGGGTCAGGATGGAAGCTCCGGCGCCCGAACCGCAGCCAGTCAAAGCGCCGTGACGGCACGGGCGACCGAATAGGCTTGCGCCTTAAGGGTGTTGCCGGCGACCCCGCCGTGCAGCGTTTCAGCCGCGCCGCGGCCTTGCAGCCTCTAGGGTTTTAGGCTCGGGCAAGTTTCCACCTGTCGGGAGGAATAGATGGTCGGGGGCAGTCGACGCTCAATGCGTGCCGCCGTCGGAAGCGTCGTTGCGGTTGTTGCGGTGGTCGCGTCGGCCTGCGGCGGTGCTGATCATGGGTCGTCCGGGTCATCGCCGACATCCCCGTCGTCCCCGACGTCATCGGAACGGTCCTATGGCGCTCAGGTGGTGCTGCCGTTCACCAACGTGCACACTCCCGAGGCTGTGGCGGTGGACAGCAGCGGCAACCTCTACGTCGCCGACCAAACGGTGTTGAAGCTGGCGGCGGGCTCGTCAACCCAGACCGTCCTGCCGTTCCCGGGCACGTTCATTTGGCACGGTGTGGCGGTGGACGGCAGCGGTGCCGTCTACGCCGCCGGCATCAACGGATCCAACGCAGGGAGGGTGCTCAAGCTGGCGGCGGGGGCAGCGGCCGCGACCGAGCTGCCCTTCACCGGCTTCAGCGCGAACGTTGACTCCGCGGTGGTATGGGTCGGGCTGGCTGTTGATGCCGCGGGCAACGTGTACGTCAGCGATTCCATGGCCAATCGGGTGTTCAAGCTGGCGGCGGGCTCGTTCGCCTCGACCGTGCTGCCGTTCACCGGGCTCAGCAACCCCGAGCGGGTGGCGGTCGACGGGGCCGGCAACGTCTATGTCGTCGACAACCAGAACAATCGGGTGGTCGAGCTGCCCCAGGGGTCCTCCGACCAACGCGTGCTGCCGTTCACCGGTCTCAACAACCCGCACGGTGTGGCGGTCGACAGCGCCGGCGCCGTCTATGTCGTCGACTCGGAGAACAACAGGGTTTTGAAGCTCGCCGCAGGGTCCACTACCCAGGTCGTGCTGCCATTCACCGTGAAGAATCCGCACGGTGTGGCAGTGGACGGCTCCGGCAACGTCTACGTGACCGACGTGGGAACCGGGGGCCGGGTGCTGAAGCTGCCGGTTAAATGACTGCTCAGGCGACCCAATAGGCTTGCGCCTTAATGGATTTCTTCGGGATGCCGAAGTCCTCACGCAGCACCTTGGCGACCGACCGGGTGGTGCGCGTGTTGCAGGCGACCCAGCCGAAGTGGTCGGCCGCGTCGAACGCCGCCGAGCGCACCGCCTCGAGCAGCGAGTCGGAGCCGTCTTCGTGGTCCACCCAGGTCACGACATCGGGCCGCGCCACCGGGAGGCACCTGTCGTCGTCGCAGCACGCCTCCAGGAAGACACGGGCCGGGGCGTCGCCGATCGCCTCGAGCAGCGAGTTGATCGCCGGCAGCGACGCGGTGTCGCCGACGATGACGTAGCCGTCGGGGGCCGGGTCGGGGATGGCGAACTTGCTGCCCAGCACGGTCGCCTCGACGGTGTCGCCGGGTTGTGCGGTCTTCGCCCAGTCCGACGCGCAGCCTTCGTGCAGGGCGAACTCGATGTCGAAGGTGTCGGCCTCGGGATCCGGGTCGACCAGCGTGTAACCGCGCTGGTGTCCGTGGGCGAACCAGATCCGGATCCACATCGTCGGGTGCACGGAGTGCTCGGCCAGCATGCCGCCGGCGTCGAAGCTCAGCCTCAGGTAATTCGGGCTGATCTCGCGACGCCCGATCACGGTGAGTTCGTAGTCCCCGGCCCGCATCAGCTTGAGCACCGCGCCCTGCCAACCCCGCGACGGCTTAAGTTCGGTCATATGTCCTGACACCCTCCATCGCAAACGGTCGCCAACTTAGGGCAGGATAACCTATCCAAGTGACGGGCCCGCGTGCAGCCGCGCTGGCTCAGTCCCGCACCCGGGTGAAGCGGTGCAGCAGCCAGGCGAACGGGATCGTCACCGCCAGCGTCGCGACGAACAGATACAGCATCGAGCCGGTGTAGACGTGCGCCCGAACGATGTAGTCCATGGCGAACTCCATGGTCACCAAATGGATCAGGAAGATCTCGTAGGAGATTTCACCCAGCCACACCATCGGCCGGCTGGCCAGCAGCCGCGAGTACCAGCCCTGGTCGCCCAGTGCCAGCGGCGCCACCGCCAAGGCCGCGATCACGGCGTAGAAGACAGTCTTGAACAGCGCCTCGTTCAGCGACGCCGGCGAGGTCGTCGGCGCACCGGCGATCGGGGTGGAGACGATGAAATAGCAGATGACCGCCAGCGGTATCGCCACGAATGCGTAGCACCGCACCCCCATCGCCTGCAGCACGGTCAGCAGCATGCCGCCGAGGAACCACGCCAGATAGGTGGGCAGCCACAGCCGGGCGCCGTCGGGGAAGAAGTGATCGGCGTGCACCAGGATCAGCCAGCCCGGGCTGATCAGCGACAGCGCCAGCAGCGCACCCGCCACCAATTTGGGCTGCCAGCGGCGTTGACAGAGCACCACCAGCAGCAGGTAGGCCAGCAGCGGGAGCAACACGTAGAAGGCGCCCTCCACGGCCAGGCTCCACATCTGGGTCAGGCCTTGATGCAGGTACTTGCCCAGGTATCCGTCGGTGTAGATCTGCGTCAGCGTGAGGTTGCGGAACAGTCCCAGCCAGCTGTGCCCGGGGTTGGGTCCCGCTTCGTGGTAGTGGTACAGCACGTAGGCGAACAGCACGGTGATGACGTAGGCGGGCATGATGCGCCGAACCCGGTGCCACGCATAGCGACTCAGCGACGGCGGCGGGGAGCCGGTGGCGGCCGATTTCACCCATGGGCGGAACAGCAGGAAGCCGGACAACACGAAGAAGATCGGAACGCCGATCTCCAACCGGGCACTGACCAGGCCCCAGTAGCCCTGGACGTACTTGCCGGTGGTGTAGGCCGCGTGGGTGCCGACGACCAGCAGGGCAGCGACCGCGCGGATACCGGTCAACGACGCGACCCGATCGACGTGTGAAGTCTGCTCGAGCCCCCCCTGGGCGTCCTGCTCCTCAGACAGGGTCATCCGAGGTGTTTCGGGCGTGGATTGCCGACGCCGGCATGCTCCAGGAGGGTCATCGTCCCGGAGTTTAGTGGGGTCGCGGTGCAGTCGGCGTATCTGACGCCCGCTGGCCCGCATTTTGGGTTGCCGCCGCGGCGTTGGCGGCGGCCTGGGCGACAAACCCACGCCCTCATTGCAGTCTCGGTGAGCTCGTCGCCCGAATGCCCACGCGAGGCACGCCCCGCCTCCGCCGGGAGCGCCGAGACTGCACTGGGGGCGCCGAGACTGCACACAGATCGCGATTGAGCCCCCAAACCACACCCTCACCGCAGTCTCGGCGAGCTGGCCACCCGAATGCCCATGGCGAACTATGTCAGTCGGTCCGTTGTCTGCGCGGTTTGCCGTCGGCCCGACCGCGGCCCTTGTCGGATCCGCGGTTGGACGACCGCTCCGGACGAAGGTCGATCAATACGCCGGAGATACGGGTGTTTTCAAGCCTTTTCAGCGTGGCGCGGGGCAGCTTGGGCGGCAGCTCGACCAGGGAGAAATCCGGGCCGATCGCGATGTGGCCGAAATCGCTGCGGTGCAAACCTCCCTCGTTGGCGATGGCGCCGACGATCGCGCCCGGCCCGATCTTGTGTCGCTTACCTACAGAGATCCGATAAGTGGCGAAATCTCTTACTTGCCTTGGTTTTTCGGGACGATCCGGACGCTCACGGCGTTCTCGCCGCTCGGGCGGCGGGTCGGGGGCCATCAGGAACTCACCCCCGTCACGCGACTGCAGCGCCAGCGCCGCGGCGATGTCGGCCATGGGGATGTCGTGATCGCGTTCGTAGTCCTCGACCAGCCTGCGGAACAACTCGATCCCAGGGGCGCCGAGCGCGTCGGTGATGGAATCGGCGAACTTCGCCACCCGTTGCGCGTTGACGTCCTCGACGGTGGGCAGTTCGGCCTCGGTAAGCGTTTGCCGCGTGGCCTTTTCAATGGCTTTGAGCAAGTGACGTTCCCGCGGCGAGACGAACAGCAGCGCGGTTCCCGACCGCCCGGCCCGGCCGGTGCGTCCGATCCGGTGCACGTAGGACTCGGTGTCGTGCGGGATGTCGTAGTTGAGCACGTGCGAGATGCGTTCCACGTCCAGGCCCCGGGCCGCCACGTCGGTCGCGACCAGGATGTCGATACTGCCGTCCCGTAGCGCGGTTATGGTCCGTTCCCGCTGGGCCTGCGGGATGTCTCCGTTGATGGCAGCGGCGGAAAACCCTCGGGCACGCAGCTTTTCGGCGACCTCTTCGGTCGCTTGCTTGGTGCGCACGAACACGATCATCGCCTCGAACGGCTCGACTTCGAGGACCCGGGTCAGGGCGTCCATCTTGCGGGGCCCGGCAACCTGCGTGTAGCGCTGCGAAATGTTCTCCGCCGTAGCGGTTTTCGCTTTGGAGGTGATTTCGAACGGGTCGTGCAGATATTTGCTGGTGATCTTGCGGATCGCCGGTGGCATGGTCGCCGAAAACAGGGCTACCTGTTTGTATTCCGGGGTGTCGGCCAGGATGCGCTCGACGTCTTCGGAGAAGCCCATCGCGAGCATCTCGTCGGCCTCGTCGAGCACCAGGTAGTCCACTCGCGACAGGTCCAGGGTGCCGCGTTCGAGGTGGTCGATGATGCGGCCGGGGGTGCCGACCACCACCTGCGCACCGCGCTTGAGACCGGCCAGTTGCACCGCGTAGGACGACCCGCCGTAGATCGGCAGCACGTTGATCTGCGGCAGCTGGGCCCCGTAGCGACTGAAGGCCTCGGCCACCTGCAGAGCCAGCTCACGCGTCGGGGCCAGCACCAGCGCCTGGGTTGCCTTGCTGGTGGCGTCGATCTTGGACAGGATCGGGATCGCGAAGGCCGCCGTCTTTCCGGTGCCGGTCTGCGCCAGTCCGACTACGTCGGAGCCGGCCATCAGCGCCGGAATCGTCGCCGCCTGGATGGCCGTGGGTGACTCGTAGCCGACGTCGGCGATCGCCCGCAGGACTTTGGGATGAATCTGCAGGTCGGCGAAGGTGTCGGGAAGGTCCATTTGACCTGGAAGCTTAGTGGTGCTGGACACGCGACGGGCTGGGGCACCCCGGCGAGCGTGCGCAGATGTACAGTGACACGCCGCATCACGCGTACATTTGCGCACGCTCGCGACGGCGGAGGCGGGCGTGCCTGCCGCACCCGCGGGCCTGATCGCGGTACCGTGCGCGGTGTGTGGTCGCTACGCCGCGCAGGGCTGCCGACGGGTCTACTTCTGGCAATGACGTTGACGGGCTGCGGCTCGGGAGACTCCACGGTCGCCAAGACGCCACAAGCCAAAACCACTGCGCCGAGCGCTTCGGTCGCCGCAACGCCGGGCCCGACGTCCGGCGCGGCCGCTCCCCCGACCAGCAGTGCGCCGGCGGACCCGTGTGCGGTGAACCTGAGCTCGCCCACGATCGCCAAGGTGGTCTCGGAGTTGCCCCGCGATCCGCGTAGCCAGCAAGCCTGGAACCCCGAGCCGCTGGCCGGCAACTACAACGAGTGCGCTCAGCTGTCGGCGGTGGTGATCAAGGCCAACACCAACGGGGACAATCCCACCACCCGTGCGGTGATGTTCCATCTCGGCAAGTACATCCCGCAAGGAGTGCCGGACACCTACGGGTTCAACGGGATTGACGGCACGCAGAGCACCGGCGACACGGTCGCGCTGACGTATGCCAACGGCCTCGGCTTGAAGAGCGAGGTCAAATTCCGGTGGAACGGCAACGGAGTGGAGCTCATCGCCAACGCCCGCGGCTGAGGCATACCTGCTGGGTGCGCGGCTAGGGCGACCCAGCTATTCCGTCGACGCCGATCAGGCCGGCGTTGCCGCCGGCACCGCCCGGGCCGAGCGTCGGGCCAACTCCGCCATTGCCGCCATTGCCGCCGTTGCCGATCAGCGTCGCGTCGCCGCCCTTCCCTCCCTTGCCACCGGTGGTGGCCGGACTCACGCTTTCCCCGCCGGCGCCGCCGTTGCCGCCGCTGCCGATCAGGCCGGCCTTGCCTCCGGCGCCGCCGGCCCCACCGTCGCCGACAGCGCCGAACGCGCCGATGCCGCCGCTGCCCCCGGCGCCGAACAGAAAACCGCCATTGCCGCCCATCCCACCGGCTCCGCCCACCACGGTTCCATCCCCGCCTTCGCCACCGGCCCCGCCTGCGCCGAGCAGCACGCCGCCGTTGCCGCCGGCCCCGCCGGCGCCGCCGTCGATCCCGGCACCGTTGCCCGCCCCGCCGGTGCCACCGGCACCGCCGTAACCGAACAGCCCGCCGCCTCCGCCCTGGCCCCCGAGCCCGCCAGTCGCGTGCAATCCGAGACCGCCGGAGCCGCCGGAGCCGCCGGAGCCGCCGGAGAAGATGCCTGCGTTGCCGCCGGCCCCGCCGGTACTCCCGGCGGCACCGTCGCCGCCCGCGCCGCCGGCACCACCGCTACCGGCAGAGCCGGCGAAGATGCCGCCCGCGCCGCCCATCCCGCCGGTCCCCCCGGCCGCCCCGGCACCGCTGCCAGTCCCACCGCTGCCGCCGGCGCCGCCGGTACCGTACAGTCCGCCGCTCCCGCCCTGGCCCCCGGTGCCGCCGGTAGCGTTCACGCCGATGCCGCCGGTGCCGCCGGTGCCGCCGACGCCGCCCGACAATATGCCTGCGTTGCCGCCGGCCCCGCCGGTACCACCGCCACCACCGTCGAAGCCCGCGCCGCCGGCCCCGCCGACACCGCCGGCGCCGGCGAAGAGGCCGCCCGCACCGCCCACGCCGCCGGTCCCCCCGGCCATGCTCGAGACGATGCCGGAGCCGCCCTTGCCGCCGGCGCCACCAGCGCTGAACAGCCCGCCAGCCCCGCCGGCGCCGCCGGTCCCACCATTGAGCCCGCCGTCACCGCCGGTGCCGGCAGAGCCGAAGAGCCCGAGCAGGCCGCCGCGCCCACCGACTCCGCCGGTCCCGGCGGCGTTGCCCTGTCCGCCGGTGCCACCGGTGCCACCGGTGCCGAACAGCCCGGCGTTCCCCCCGGCTCCTCCGGTCCCGCCCTGGAAGAGGGTTGCTCCGCCGCTGCCGCCGCTGCCGCCGGCACCGAACACCAGGCCGCCGTTGCCGCCGGCGCCACCGGTGCCGCCCCCGAATCCGCCGGCACCGCCATTGCCGCCGGTGCCGAAAAGTCCTGCATTCCCGCCCTTGCCGCCGGGGGCATTCGCACCGCCCGAACCACCGTTGCCGCCGTTGCCGAACAGCCAACCGCCGTCCCCACCGGGATTCCCGGTTCCCGGCAACCCATTAGCGCCGTTGCCCACCAGCGGACGCCCCGTCAGCGCCGCGCTGGGCGCATTGACCGCAGCCAGCACCGCCTGCATCGGCGAAGCATTGGCCGCCTCGGCGGCCGCATAGGCGCCCCCCGCGCTATTCAGGGTCTGGACGAACTGGGCGTGAAACGACGCGGCCTGGGCGCTCAGTGCCTGAAACTGCTGGCCGTGGCTGGAAAATAGCGCCGCAAGCGCCGCCGAAACCTCGTCGGCTCCGGCAGCCAGAACACCCATCGTCGGGGCCGCAGCCGCCGAATTGGCCGCGCCGAGCGACGAGCCGATGGCCGCCACATCTTCCGCTGCCGTCGCCAGCATCTCTGGTACCGCAATCACGTATGACATTGCTGTGCTCCCGTCCGGCCATCCGCTCTCCCGTCGGAGATGAGTCCGCGATCCGAATCGTCACCCGCATCGGATGGGACGAGTTCAGTAGTGCGTTACTGCAATCTCGAGCGGGAGTTTGGGGCCTCGGTCGGCGTCGTCGGACCAAAAAAATGTCGGTGTCCTTACCTACAGTGGCTGCTGTGTTCGTCATCGACGGAAGGACCGTCTACAGCGCGTCGGATCTGGCCGCCGCTGCGCGCTGCGAGTACGCCCTGTTACGGGCTTTCGACGCAAAACTCGGCCGGGGTCCGGCGGTCAGCGTTGACGACGAACTGCTGGGCCGAACCGCCGCGCTGGGTGACGACCATGAGCGACGCCGGCTGGACCGGCTGCGCGACGAATTCGGTGATCAGGTCGCCGTCATCGGCCGCCCGGCATACACACAAGCGGGGCTGACGGCCGCCGCCGAGGCCACCCGGCGCGCCATCGCCAACGGCGCTCCGGTCGTGTACCAGGCCGCCATGTTCGATGGGCGTTTCGTCGGTTTCGCCGACTTCCTGGTGCGTGACGGCGAGCAATACCGGGTGGTGGACACCAAGTTGGCCCGCTCCGCCAAGGTGCCGGCGTTGCTGCAGCTGGCGGCCTACGCCGACACGCTGGCGCGTTCGGGCGTCGCGGTGGCGCCCGAGGCCGAGCTGGAACTCGGCGACGGGACCGTCACCCGCCATCGCCTGTGCGACCTGATCCCGGTCTATCGGGCCCAACGCGCGCTGGTGCAGCGCCTGCTCGACGATCACCTCGCCGCCGGCGCCGCCGTGTGCTGGGACGACGAGCGGGTGGGGGCGTGCTTGCGTTGTGAGCTGTGCAGTGAGCAGTTGCGCGCGGCCGACGATCTGCTGCTGGTGGCCGGAATGCGAATAAGCCAGCGCGAGAAGCTCATTGACGCCGGACTCAATACCATCACCGAGCTGGCCGGCCATTGCGGCCCGGTGCCCGGCCTGGCGCCCAGCGCCGTCGGCAAATTGACCGCCCAGGCCAAACTGCAGGTCCTGCAACGCGACACCGGCACACCGCAGTACGAGATCGCCGACCCGCAGCCGCTGACATTGCTGCCCGAACCCGATCCCGGTGACCTGTTCTTCGACTTCGAGGGCGACCCGCTGTGGACGGCCGACGGGCGCGACTGGGGTCTGGAGTACCTGTTCGGCGTCCTGGAAGCGGGCGGGTCCTTTCGCCCGCTGTGGGCGCACAACCGGGTGGACGAGCGCAAGGCGCTGACCGACTTCCTGGCCTATGTGGCCAAGCGCCGTCGGCGCTATCCGAACATGCACATCTACCACTACGCGCCGTACGAGAAGACGGCGCTGTTGCGGCTGGCCGGACGGTACGGCGTCGGCGAGGACGACGTCGATGACTTGCTGCGCAACGGCGTGCTGGTCGACCTGTACCCGTTGGTGCGCAAGAGCATTCGCGCCGGCGCGGAGTCGTGCAGCCTGAAGGCGCTCGAGCCGCTGTACATGGGCGCCGACCTGCGATCCGGTGAGGTCACCACGGCCACCGACTCCATCACCTCCTATGCCCGCTACTGCGATTTGGGCGCCGAGGGCCGCGTCGACGAGGCCGCGACGGTGCTCAAAGAGGTCGAGGACTACAACCACTACGACTGCCGGTCCACTCGCGAACTGCGTGACTGGCTGGTGCTGCGCGCCTGGGAAGCCGGTGCCGTACCGATCGGCGCCCAACCGGTTCCCGACGGCGCCAAGATCGAAGACCACGACCAGCTGGCGGCGTCGCTGGCGAAGTTCACCGGCGATGCCGCGGCCGGCGAACGCACTGACAAGCAGACCGCGGTCGCCCTGGTGGCCGCCGCACGCGGCTATCACCGCCGCGAGGACAAGCCGTTCTGGTGGGCACATTTCGACCGGCTGAACTTCCCCGTCGAGGAATGGGCCGACAACACCGATGTCTTCGTCGCCGACGTCGAGCGCACCGAGGTCGTCGCCGACTGGCACACACCGCCGGGGGCTCGCAAGCCGCAGCGGCGGGTGCGGCTGCGCGGTGAGCTGGCCCGCGGCGATCTCGCGACGGACGTGTTCGCGCTCTACGACAGCCCCGACGGTCGGGCGGCGGGCAAGGCTGAGGTGATCGCGGTGGACGACCCGATGGTGCCCACCGAAGTGGTCATCGTGGAGCGAACGGGCAAGGACGGCAACACCTTTGACCAGTTGCCGTTCGCGCTCACCCCGGGCGCGCCCTGGCCGGCGAAGGCCCAGCAGGCGTCGATCGAGTCGACGGCCGCCGCCGTCGCCGCCGGGTTGCCGCAACTCCCCCGCACCGCGCTGTTCGACATTCTGCTGCGCGACCCGCCCCGCACCCGCAGCGGCAGCGGGCTACCGCGCAGCGCCGATATCCTCACCGACATCACCGCGGCGACGCTGGACCTGGACTCGTCGTACCTGGCGGTGCACGGACCGCCGGGTACCGGTAAGACGCACACCGCCGCACACGTGATCAAGCGGCTGGTCACCGAACATGGCTGGCGCATCGGCGTGGTCGCGCAGTCGCACGCCGCGGTGGAAAACGTGCTGAACGGGGTGATCGACGCCGGCCTGGATCCGGCGCGGGTCGCGAAGAAGCCGTACGACGGTGGCACCGTACGTTGGCAACAGATCGACGCCGCTGCCTACGCCGCCTTTGTCACCGACACCCCGGGCTGCGTGATCGGCGGCACGGCATGGGATTTCGCCAATCCGGCTCGGGTGCCGCCGGGCAGCCTGGATCTGCTGGTGATCGACGAGGCGGGCCAGTTCTGTCTGGCCAACACCATCGCCGTGGCGCCGTCGGCCGCCAACCTGCTGCTACTCGGAGACCCGCAGCAGCTGCCGCAGGTCAGTCAGGGCACCCATCCCGAACCGGTCGACACTTCCGCACTGGACTGGCTGGTCGACGGTCAGCGCACGCTGCCCGACGAACGCGGCTACTTCCTGGACCTCTCCTACCGGATGCACCCGGCGGTGTGCGAGGCGGTCTCGATGCTGGCCTACGGGGGCCGCCTGCATTCGCATGTCGAGCGCACCGCCGCGCGCCGCCTCGACGGGTATGAAGCCGGCGTGCACGTGCTTGCCGTTCGCCACCAGGGCAATTCGATCGACAGCCCGCAGGAAGCCGACGCGATTACCGCCGAGATCGCACGGCTGCTCGGCGCGTCGTGGACCGACGAACGCGGCACCCGGCCGTTGGCCGCATCCGATGTGCTGGTGCTGGCGCCTTACAACGCCCAGGTTGCGCTACTGCGCCGACGGCTAGGGATGGCCGGGCTGGGCGGGGTCCGGGTCGGGACGGTGGACAAGTTCCAGGGCGGGCAGGCGCCGGTGGTGTTCATCTCGATGACGGCGTCCTCCATCGACGAAGTGCCGCGCGGAATCTCGTTCCTGCTCAACAGGAATCGGCTCAATGTCGCAGTCAGTAGGGCGCAGTACAGGGCGGTCATCGTGCGTTCGGAGATGCTGACCGAGTACCTGCCCGCCGCACCCGCCGGTCTGGTGGACCTGGGCGCGTTCCTGGCGCTGACCGAGGCGGGCTAGGAGGGCGCTGAGCCGCGGCGGGTTAGGCGCCGTCACCGCCGTCGCCTCCGTCGCCCCCATGGCCGCCACTTCCGCCGATGACGACGCCATTGCCGCCGTATCCGCCTGGGCCACCGTAGCCGCCCGGCCCGCCGAGGCCGCCTTGCCCGGTGGCGCTGGGACCGCCATGGCCCCCTCCGCCGCCTTGCCCGCCCAGGCCGCCGACCGCTGTCGCCATACCCCCATTCCCACCATCGCCGCGAGCACCCCAAAGTCCGGCCGACCCGCCCGCCCCACCAGCACCCCCATCGCCGGCGGTGGTGCCGGACCCGCCGTTGCCGCCATTGCCGACAATCCATCCGCCGTCGCCGCCGGCGTCTCCAGTGCCGGGCGCCCCGTCAGCGCCGTCGCCGAACAACGGCCGCCCCGTCAGCAACTTGACCAGGTTGAACGCCTCAAGATCCTGCAACGGCGACGCGTTTGCCGCCTCCGCCGCGCCACCGGAACCCATCAGCTGCACAAACCGGGCATGAAACTCCGCGGTCTGCGCGTGCAATACCTGAAAATCCTGTGCAAAGCCGCCGAACAGCCGGGCAATCGCGCCCGACACCTCATCAGCGGCGGCCGGAACAATCCCCGTCGTGGACGGCGCGGCCACTGCGGCCGCTTCCCTGATCGCTTCCCCGATCCCGCTCAAATCCACCTGGCCCCCGCCACGGCCTCGGGTGCTGCGATCAGGGAAGTCGACATCTTCAGGCTCCCGTCACCTCACGGCGTCACCTCAAAAGAAGCAAATCTCGCGAACGACGCAGCGCAATGTACGTCCACCGAATTCGGTTGCCCAGCAATGCCGCAGTTTCATGCGGGATTCAGATGAAACAGACGGCTAGCGCGTCCTAAACCGAATGACGACCGTAGCCGGCGGGGTCGTCGAGACGAGGACGATGACGCGCCGTTCGCGGTGCCGGCGAACGCGCCGAAGATTCGGCGGCAGGCCGGAACCGCGCCGCATGCTCGACGTGAAAGCCGTTGCGGGCGAAGCCACCCGGCGCCCGCCCGCTGCCATCCTCGTCGACGTCCGGCTCCCACAGGAGGATGTACTCGACGTAGGGATCGTCGTCGTAGTCCTCGTCGGCGACGTCGTCGTCCTCGTCGACCGGCGCGCGCATGGCCGCGGCGGACCCGAAGTCGACCAGGCGAAGTGCGGCGACGACACCGAGCAACGCAATGAACGCGGGCAACAGCACCGACTGCGACATCGCCGCCGCGAACGGCCCGCGCAGGAATTCGGGCAGTTGCAGGCCGCCTGCTGCACCGGCCCCGGTGCGTGACGGCATCTCGGCACCGATCCGCGACGTCATGAACGCGGCCATGCCGGCGCTGCCCAGCACGGCGCCGAGCTGGCGGATCGCGTTGTACACCCCGGAGCTCGCGCCGGCCAGCTGCGGCGGCAGGTTGCGGGTGGCGGTCGCGGTCAGCGGCGACCAGACGAACGCCATCCCGACCCCCATTCCGAAGAACGGCAGCACCAGCCGCCAGATCGCCGTTCCGGGAGCCATCTCCGCGGACAGCCACGTCAGTGAGATCGCCAGCGCCGAGAAGCCGAAGCCGAGCACGGGCAGCGGGTGATGGCGGTCGACGATCTTCCCGGCAAACGGCGCCAGCGCACCGTTGCCGATCGCCATCGGCGCGATCAGCAGGGCCGAGCGCGTCGGCGACAGCCCGCACACCCCCTGCGTATAGAAGGTCAACGGCAGCATCACCGCTGTCGTCGCGAACGCGACAAGGGCCACCCCGACGCTGCACACACTGAACTCGCGGTCAGCGAAGATGCCCAGCGGGATCAGCGGCTCGCCGGGGTTCACCGCCTGCCAGTAGACGAACGCCGCCATGAACCCGGTACCGGCGACGATCACCGCCCAGACCCACAGGTCCCAGTGGGCGGCCTGGCCCTGCTGCAGCCCGAAGACGACGAGAAACATGCCCACGCCCGACAACGCGACGCCGAGCAGGTCGAGCTGGTGCGTCTGGACGGGCAGCGCCGGGACCAGCCGCATCGCCAGCGCCAGCCCGACGATGCCGATCGGGACGTTGACGAAGAAGATCCACTGCCAACCCAGCGCGTCGACCAGCACGCCGCCGGCCAGCGGCCCGACCAGGGTGGCGACTCCGGCGGTGGCGCCCCACACGCTCGTCGCGACGCCGCGGCGCTCCGGCGGGAAGATCCGGGTGATCGTCGACAACGTCTGCGGGGTGAGCACCCCGGCGCCGACGCCCTGCACCACCCGGGCGGCGATCAGCATGGCGACACTGCCCGACAGCCCGCACCACATCGAGGCGACGGTGAAGACGGCCAGACCGATCAGGTACAGGTTCTTCGGGCCGAACCGGTCACCGAGTCGGCCGGCGACCAGCAGCACCACCGCGTACCCCAGCAGATAGGCGCTGGTCACCCACACCACCGCGGCGTAGCCGGTGTGCAGGTCGGCCATGATGGTCGGGTTCGCGATGGCGACGATGGTCGAGTCGACCATGATCACGAAGAAGCCGATCATCATCGCCCACAGCGTGTTCCACGGGTTGTTCCGCAGGTCAGTCCCGTGTGCCCCGGACCGATGCGCCCAAACCGTGCTCATCGATCCACCTCGTCCGTTCGGGGTCCATTCGCGGTTCACTCGCGGGTACCGGGCACCCGGCGCCCGCCGGCGTCGGCGGACAGGTCAGGCCGGTTAGCCAGCGCGTACGCGGGTAAATGCCCCTCATTTCGGCCGACAAACACCCGACTTCGCCCCTGACCCTATATCCGTCCGGATCAGACCCGCGCGGGCAAACAGCCCGTCGGTTCTCGGCTGGGCACTCGAATGGCCGAATGCGCGTTAGCCTAGGGACTACCAAGGGACTAGCGATATCCAGGAGAAGCACTATGAGCGCCCGACGGAGCAGGTCCAACCCGGACCAGATGCCGGCCACCACGGACGACCGACCCAAAGCGTCTGCGCGCGCTTTGGCGCAGGTCATCGAGCGAAGCTCGCGCGTGCAGGGCCCGGCCGCGAAGGCGTATGTGGCGCGGCTGCGGCGCGCACACCCCGCCGCCGGCCCCGCCGAAATCGCCTTCCGGCTGGAAAAGCGGTATCTGGCCGCGCTGACCGCCAGCGGCGCGGCGGTGGGTTCGGCCGCGACGTTCCCCGGGGTCGGGACGTTGACAGCGCTTTCCGCCGGCGCCGGGGAGACGGTGTTCTTCCTGGAAGCCACCGCCCTTTTCGTGTTGGCGACGGCCGAGGTGTACGGCATCCCCGCCGATCACCGGGAGCGGCGCCGCGCGCTGGTGCTGGCCGTCCTGGTCGGCGACGACAGCAGGCGCGCGATCGGCGAATTGATCGGCCCGGGCCGAACCAACGGCGGCTGGCTGGCCGAGGGCATGGCGTCGTTGCCGATGTCGAGCTTGTCGCGGCTGAACAGCAAGCTGCTCAAGTACGCCGTCAAGCGGTACGCGATGAAGCGCGGCGCGCTGATGTTCGGCAAGATGCTGCCGGTCGGCGTCGGCGCCGCGGTGGGCGGGGTGGGCAACCGCATGGTGGGCAAGAAGATCGTCAACAACTCTCGCCAGGCGTTCGGCATCCCGCCGGCGCGCTGGCCGGTCACCCTGCACCTGTTGCCGGCCATCCACGAAGCCGGCTGACCCAGGTCTCTCGCCGAGCGTCACGCCAGCGTGGCCGATAGTAGGGCAGGTCTGGCCCCGGATCACTGTTCGCTGGTCTCTCTCGCGAATTGCTGGCGAAGCGCTAGCCTTTATGAGGCGGTGCAGTTCCGGGCCGCCGCAGGTTTGAGAATGCCCCGCCGACTGGGATGCCCCGGTTGGCAGGCGTCGCGCAACAGCGTTTGCAATGACGTTGCAGGATAAAAGAATCGAGGCGAACAGCGGCCGTGAGCACCACAGGTTCACCATTCGGGCAAAACGAATGGCTGGTCGAGGAGATGTACCGCAAGTTCCGCGACGACCCTTCCTCGGTCGATCCGAGCTGGCATGAATTCCTGGTCGACTACAACCCGGACGCGGGTGCCGAGCCGGCGACCGTGGCCGGCGATGGCGGGGCACAGTCGGCCGCCGCGGAGGCAAAGTCCGCCGCGGCGCCCGCCGAGCCTGCCGCCGCGGCCCCCGCGGCTGTCACCCGGGCCGGGGGCAACGGGGCCGCCACTGCTTCCGCCGCCCCAACCCAAAGACCCAGCGCTTCCCGACCGGCCGAGGGCGACGAGGTCCAGGTGCTGCGGGGCGCCGCTGCGGCCGTGGTGAAGAACATGTCCGCGTCGCTGGACGTGCCGACCGCGACCAGCGTGCGGGCCGTTCCGGCCAAGCTGATGATCGACAACCGTATCGTCATCAACAACCAGCTCAAGCGCACCCGGGGCGGCAAGATCTCGTTCACGCATCTGCTGGGCTACGCGCTGGTGCAGGCGGTCAAGAAGTTCCCGAACATGAACCGGCACTACGCCGAGGTCGACGGCAAACCCAGCGCCGTCACACCGTCGCACACCAATCTCGGCCTGGCCATCGACCTGCAGGGCAAGGACGGCAAGCGCGCGCTGGTGGTGGCCGGCATCAAGGGCTGCGAGAACATGCGGTTCGCGGAGTTCGTCTCCGCCTACGAAGACATCGTGCGGCGCGCGCGCGACGGCAAGCTGACCGCCGAAGACTTTGCCGGAGTGACGGTTTCGCTGACCAACCCGGGTACCATCGGGACCGTGCACTCGGTGCCGCGGCTGATGGCCGGCCAGGGCGCCATCATCGGCGTCGGCGCGATGGAATACCCCGCCGAGTTCCAGGGCGCCAGCCCCGAACGCATCGCTGAACTGGGTATCGGCAAGCTGATCACCCTGACGTCGACCTACGACCACCGCATCATCCAGGGTGCGGAATCCGGCGATTTCCTGCGCACCATCCACGAGATGCTGCTCTCGGATGGCTTCTGGGACGAGATCTTCCGCGAGCTGAGCATCCCGTATCTGCCGGTGCGCTGGAGCACCGACAACCCGGACTCGATCGTCGACAAGAACGCCCGGGTGATGGAATTGATCGCGGCCTACCGCAACCGCGGCCATCTGATGGCCGACATCGACCCGCTGCGGTTGGACACCACCCGGTTCCGCAGTCACCCCGACCTCGAGGTGCTCACCCACGGCCTGACGTTGTGGGATCTCGATCGGGTGTTCAAGGTCAACGGCTTCGCCGGTTGCGAGTACAAGAAGTTGCGCGACGTGCTGGGTCTGCTGCGCGACGCCTACTGCCGTCACATCGGTGTGGAGTACACCCACATCCTCGATCCCGAGCAGCAGCGCTGGCTGGAAGAGCGGGTGGAGACCAAACATGTCAAACCGACTGTGGCGCAACAGAAGTACATCCTGAGCAAGCTGAATGCCGCCGAGGCGTTCGAGACGTTCCTGCAGACCAAATACGTCGGGCAGAAGCGGTTCTCGCTGGAGGGCGCCGAAAGTCAGATCCCGATGATGGACGCCGCGATCGACCAGTGCGCCGAGCACGGCCTGGACGAGGTGGTCATCGGCATGCCGCATCGCGGCCGGCTCAACGTGCTGGCCAACATCGTCGGCAAGCCGTACTCGCAGATCTTCACCGAGTTCGAGGGCAATCAGAACCCGTCTCAGGCGCACGGCTCCGGCGACGTCAAATACCACCTCGGCGCCACCGGCGTGTACCTGCAGATGTTCGGCGACAACGACATTCAGGTGTCGCTGACCGCCAACCCGTCGCATCTGGAGGCCGTCGACCCGGTGCTGGAGGGCCTGGTGCGGGCCAAGCAGGATCTGCTGGACCGCGGGGCCAGCGACAGCAACGGCGAAAAGGCCTTCTCGGTGATGCCGATGATGCTGCACGGCGACGCCGCGTTCGCCGGCCAGGGGGTGGTGGCCGAGACGCTGAACCTGGCGAACCTGCCCGGCTACCGCGTCGGGGGCACCCTGCACATCATCGTCAACAACCAGATCGGCTTCACCACGGCGCCGGAATTCTCCCGGTCCACCGAGTACTGCACCGACGTCGCCAAGATGATCGGCGCACCCATCTTCCACGTCAACGGCGACGACCCGGAGGCGTGCGACTGGGTGGCCCGGCTGGCGGTGGACTTCCGGCAGCAGTTCCAGAAGGACGTCGTCATCGACATGCTGTGCTACCGGCGGCGCGGGCACAACGAGGGCGACGACCCGTCGATGACCAACCCGCTGATGT
>Ga0335083_10004520_pt1 | contig 17701 bp, 17 predicted proteins | sample Lox_Sample_42_FD_206716 | JGI IMG/M metagenome (GOLD analysis project Ga0335083, IMG submission 206716) | Soil microbial communities from Loxahatchee National Wildlife Refuge, Florida, United States - Lox_Sample_4.2 | ecosystem: Environmental > Terrestrial > Soil > Wetlands | place: USA...
TGTTCGATCGGCGCAGCGTGGCCCGGCGTGCCGATCCGGAGCCGTACGAGCTGGCTTGGATGCGTGCGCGTGGCGATCTCGGTGACGACGCCGCGTTGCACGCGTGCGCGTTCGCGTATCTTTCGGATGAGTTCCCGCTCGGGACGGCGCTCGGGGCCCACCCCGTGGTGCCGGTGTGGGAGCACGTCTTCACCGCGAGCCTCGACCACGCGATCTGGTTCCATCGTCGCTTCCGGGCCGACGAGTGGTTGCTCTTCGAGCTCCGGGGCGCCGGGGTTGCCGACGCCCGCGGTCTCGGGACCGCCCGTGTCTTCGACCGCGCCGGACGCCATGTCGCCTCGATCGCCCAGGAGGCGCTGGCCCGGGAACGGCGGGCAACCCTGGACGGCTAGCCCGGCTACCGCGTAACGCGCGAAAAATCCGCCGGCATCGGTCAAGTCTCGCGCGGAGTGTGGCCGATATAACAATCGGCATGCGTGGGTCAGGCGTCAACTGGCCGGCGGACGTCGCTCCCGACGCGACGACCCGCACGGGGGGATCGCGAATGCTCCTCGACGAGCTTCTCGCTGAGAGAGAGCGCGCCTTGACGCCGGTCACTCCCACGCCGCCCCCGGCGCTCACCGTCGACCCGGTCGCGGTCCCGCCGGCGCTTGACACCAGCCGGCGCGCGATTCGCCAGCGGCTCGCGGAGCTCGAGAGCGCGGCAGTGCGCAACTACCGGTCGGCCGAGGAGGCACGGCGGGTGCTTGCCGACGAGCACCAACGCCTCGACCAGGAGCTCACTGCCCGGACGCACGCGCAGTCCGAGGCGGCCGCCCTCCGGCGGGAGCTCGACCGGCTGAACAACGAGGAGACTCGGCGCGCGACCCAGGAGCGCGTCAAGGCCGAGCGTGCGGCGCGGGCTGTCGTCGCCGACGAACTGAAGCGGTTCCAGCAGGAGCACGAACGGGTGCTCGAGGAGATGGCCGTACTCCGCAGTGCTCTCGCCGAGCACGACGGCCTGCTCGACGAGTACGTGACGCGGCTGCGTGACGAGCAGGGGGCTCGTGCCGCGTTGCGTGCCGAGCTCGAGCGGGCCGACGCGGCCCGGTCGCTCGCCGAGCGTGCACTCCAGCGTGCGACCGAGAACGCCCGGCATGGCGCAGAGGACGAGATGATCAGGCTCGCGACGCTGGAGCAGCAGCTGACCGACGCCCGTTCGGACCGCGATCGGCTGGCAACCAAGCTCGCCGAGCTCTCCGCCGGCGACGGTGCGATCGGGCAGATGAACGCTCGCCTCGAAGAGAAGGACGCCCAACTCCGGCAGCTGGGCGCGCGCGTGGCCGAGCTCGGCGACCGGATCGAGGAGGCCGAGACGGCTGCGCTCGAGGCGAGGGTCGAGCGGGACGACGCGATCGCGGCCCGGGAGCGAGCCGATGCGGACCTTCGCGAGGTGGGCCGCCACAACGCCGACGCCGACGTCGCGACGGGCGTCGCCTCGTCGCGAATCGCGGAGTTGGAAGCAGAGATGGCCGAGCGCGCCGATGCGGCGGAAGCGCGGGCTCGTGAGATCGACCGGACTCTGGGGAAGCTGCGGCGCGAGGCGCGAGACGCCTCGAACGCCCGCCGCACGGCTGAGGGAGAACTGGCGACAGCCGAGGCCGAGCGCGAAGAACTCCGCGCTCGGGTCGCCGATCTCGAGGCCGAAACCGTGCGGGCGCGTGCCGATGGCGACCGCCTGCGCGCGCACGCCGCGACGCTCGGAGACGAGCTGGCGGCCGCGCGCGCGACGGTGACCGAGCTGCAGGCGGCCGCGCCCGCACACCTCGTCGCCCCGCCGGAGCCCGTCGCGCCCGCGGCTTCGGTGGCGGCCCCCGTCGCCGCTCCTGAGGAGTCTCGCGAAGAATCTCGCGAAGAATCGCCGGAAGCGGAGACGCCGCCGCCGTTGCCGTTGCGGATTGCCGGTCGCCACGCGCCCATCGCGCAGGTCGTCCGGCGCCGCCCGCGGCGCGACCCCGCGCTGTCCGCGCCGGCGGATCTCGTGCGGGCGCCCGACACCACCACCCCGGAGCGCTCGGTCGCGCCGATCGCCCCCGCCTGGGTGGCCGCGATCGAGGTCGAGGCGGCTCCAGGCACCGAGCCCGCACCCGTCGAGAGCACGGTCGCCGAGCAGGCGGTCGCCACGGATCCCGCCGCGACGGCGGCGCGGCCCTCCGTCACCGACGATACGTTCCGCCGGACCGCGTTCGCCGAGTTCACTGCCCTGGCGTCGTCGGGCGACGACTCCCGCCGGCGCTGACCTCGGGGCTGCCCGCGCCGAGCCGAACCAGACCCGACCGCCGAGCCGAACCGAACGGCACCCGGGCGTCCGGCCCACCAGCCTTCCCCGTTCGGCGGGAATATTTCGCCTAGCTAGTTAGCTACGCTAAGCGTATGGCGAAGACTGATCAGACCACCCTCACCGCGGGCACCGAATTGGCCTCGCAGCTCCGGTTCGCGGTGATGCGGCTCAGCCGCCGACTGCGCCAGCATGCGCCTGAAGACATCACGCCGTCCCAGCTCTCCGCGCTCTCCGTGATCGTGCGCGACGGGCCCATGACGTTGTCGCAGCTGGCCGTGGCCGAGCGCGTACAGCCGCCCACGATCACCCGGATCGCCGACGCGTTGCAGCAGAAGGGGCTGGCGAGCCGGACTCCCTCCGAGCTCGACCGGCGCGTCGCTTACGTCGAGGCGACCGCGGCCGGGCGCGCGCTCGTGGAAACCATCCGCCGCCGCCGTGACGCCTATCTCGCCGCGCGCCTGCGCACATTCTCCGCCGAGGAACGCGCTGTGCTCGCGCGCGCCGCCAGCCTCCTGGAACGGCTCGTCGAGGATCCGCAGTCGTGACTCGCGTACGCCGGCTACGGCGCGACACGTTCTCCTCGCTGCACAATCGCAATTACCGGTTGTACTTCGTCGGGCAGATCATCTCGGTGAGCGGAACGTGGATGCAGCGGCTCGCCCAGGCGTGGCTGATCCTCCGGCTGACGCACAACAACGGCTTCGCGCTGGGCGTCGAGTCGGGACTCCAGTTCCTGCCGGTTCTGCTGTTCGGCGCATGGGGCGGTGTTGTCGCCGATCGGTTCGACAAGCGCAAGATCTTGTACTTCACCCAGATCGCGGCGGGGCTGCTCGCGCTGGGTCTCGGCGTCATCGTCGCCGTCGGCGCGGCCACGGTCGCCCTCGACTACCTGTTCTCCTTCCTGCTCGGCTTCGTCAACGTGTTCGACAATCCCGCGCGCCAGACCTTCGTGATGGAGATGGTGGGTCGCGATGAGCTGCCGAACGCGGTCGGTCTCAACAGCGTCGTGATGAACAGCTCGCGGGTCGTCGGCCCCGCGATCGGCGGCCTCGTGATCGGCGTCGTAGGGCTCGCACCGTGTTTCTTCCTGAATGCGGCGTCATACGTCGCGGTGCTCGTCGCGCTGCGAATGATGCACGCCGACGCGCTGCGGCCCGTTGCCGTCGTGCCCCGCGCGAAGGGGCAGCTGCGCGAAGGCTTCCGCTACGTGTGGTCCGACCGGATGGTGCGGATACCGCTTCTGATGATGGCCGTGATCGGCACCCTCGCGTTCAACTTCCAGGTTGTGATCCCGCTGATGGCCACCAAGACCTTCGGCCTGGGATCGATCGGCTTCGGGGCGATGACGTCGGTCATGGGCGCCGGCGCAGTGCTCGGCGGCCTGGCCGCGGCCTCGCGGCGCGGCGTCTCGTACCGGCGCTTGCTCACGCTCACGTACGCGATGGGCGTGTCGATCATGCTCGCGGCAGTTGCCCCGACGCTGGCCAGCGAGGTCGTCGCGTTGTTCTTGATGGGCGCGGCTGCATTCGCGTTCATCGCGACTGCGAACACGACGCTGCAACTCACCAGCCGGCCCGAGATGCGTGGCCGGGTGATGGCGCTCTATGCCATCGCGTTCCTCGGCAGCACACCCGTGGGGAGCCCGATCGTCGGCTGGATCTCCGCGGTGTGGGGGCCCCGGGTCGGCTTCGCGGTCGGCGGAGTCGCGGCCATCGTCGCCGGCGTCGCCGCGTCCGTTTCGCTCTCGCGTCTTCGTCGCGAGCGCGAGGGCCGACTCCAATCCGTCGCCGCGCACGCAGCTTGAACGAACGGCGGCGCCCGCCCTACTGGATGTAGCCCTCCACCGTCTTCGGGTCGCGTGGCTGCGCCTCGGCGGGGTCGCGCCCGAACTCCTCCTGGCTGCGGCGTTGCCGCAAGAGGTCCCAGAGCTGGTCGAGGGTCGTCTCGATCTCGCGGAGTTGCGCAGGATCGTGTTCGGGCTTCTGCTGGAGCTTCTGCTCCTCGGTGACCAGGTGCGTAATCCGCTCGATGAGGTTGCGGTCGTCCATCCTCGTGCTCCCGTCGCCGGTGTTGTGCGCGTTCTTTCTACCCGTTCTCGCCGCGGTCGCGCGGGGGTCGGAGGGGCCGGTGAAGGCGGCAGCAGATATCGTCTGCGGCCATACTCGATGCCGGGCGCCGCGCTCCCCGCGGCGGGGAGGAAGCGCACCACCGTGGAATTCGGGCTCTTCAACAGCGCGTGTGTGTTGCCGCAGTTCCGCGGCGGCGAGCACCGGCGCATCATGGACGAGGTCGCGATCGTGCGGGCGGCCGAACAAGTCGGCTTCAAGTACACGTGGGCGACCGAGCATCACTTCCTGACCGAGTACTCGCACCTCTCGGCGAACGAGGTCTTCCTCGGCTACCTCGCCGCCGCGACGTCGTCGATCCACCTCGGGTCGGGCATCTTCAACGTCACACCGCCGGTCAACCATCCGGCGCGCGTTGCCGAACGCGTGGCGATGCTCGACCACCTCTCGGAGGGCCGGTTCGAGTTCGGCATGGGGCGCGGTTCGTCGACGACGGAGCAAAAAGGATTCGGGATCACCGACCCCGACCTCACCCGCGACATGTTCGACGAGGTGGTTGGCGAGTTCCGCAAGATGTGGAAGCCGGAGGAGTACCCCGGCTTCGACGGCCGGTTCGTGTCGATGCCGCCGCGCAACGTGCTCCCTAAGCCGTACTCGCATCCGCACCCGCCGATGTGGGTCGCGGCCGGGAATCCCTCGACGTTCGAGAAGGCCGCGCGGATGGGGCTCGGCGTCCTCTGTTTCACGATCGGCGGACCGGAGTCGGTGAAGCCGCTCGTCGAGCTCTACAAGAAGGAGATCGCGAACGCGGAGCCGGTCGGCGAGTTCGTGAACGACAACATCATGGTGACGACCCAGCTGCTCTGTCTCGACGACGGTCAGCGCGCCCGTACGCTCGGCGCGAACCTCGGAATGGGCTACCACCGAAGTCTGCTTCTGCGTTACCTCGACACGTTCCCGCGGCCTGCGGGGATCCCCGAGTGGCCGGCCCTGCTTCCCGACCCCACCCCCGAACAGATCGACGATTCGATCCGCGCCGGTGACACCGCGTACGGCACGCCGGAAGAGGTCGAGGTGGCCATCGCGAAGTATGCCGACGCCGGCGTCGATCAGGTGGTCTTCGGGTTGCTGTCGTCGTCGATGGAGCGAGAGCTGGCGGTCGAGACGATCGAGACCTTCGGCAAGCACGTCCTGCCCGTGTTCGACAAGGATCGCGTGCACCGCACGACGCAGCAGCGCGAGGCGGCTGCGTCGACTTCGCCCGCTAGCTGAGTGGCCGGGTCACGACTCGTGCCCGAGCCGACGTTCAATCTCGCCGATCTGTGGGAGACGTTGTGTGACGCGGGTCCCGACACCGAGTGCCTCGTCGCGCCCCCGGTGCGGCACACGCGCGGATCGCTCGACCGGGCCGCGAATCGGGTTGCGAATCACCTGATGTCGTTGGGGATCCGTCCCGGCGAGCGCGTCGGCGTGTACTCGCGCAACCGCGCCGAGTACGTCGAGGCACTGCTGGGTTGCTGGAAGTGCGGAGCCGTGCCCGTGAACATCAACTGGCGGTTTGTCGCCGACGAGCTGCGGTACGTGATCACGGACGCCGAGCTCGTCGCGACGATCGTCGAGGACGAGTACGTCCCTTTGCTCGACGAGCTCGGATTCGATCGGTGCGTCGCGATCGGGGAGTGGGCCGGCGCGAGCGACGCGCGGAACTTCACCGGCGTGCCGCGATCTTCTGACGACGTGTACATGCTCTACACGGGCGGCACCACCGGCATGCCCAAAGGCGTGATGTGGCGGCACGAAGACTTCTTCTATGCGTGCTGCCTCGGCGGATCGGTGTTCGACCCGATCTCAGAGCCCGGCGAGATCGCGCGCAATGCGGAGCCGGGCTTTCGGATGAGCCCGCTCGTGCTGGGCCCGCTGATGCATGGCGGCGGGCAGTGGCTCACGCTCATCGCCCTGTTCGGAGGGAATCGGGCGGTCGTGTACTCAGCGCGTTCGTTCGACGCGGCCGCCGTGCTGGATCTCGCGATCGCCGAGCACGCGTCGACGGTCGGCATCATCGGCGACGCGATGGCGCGCCCACTGGCGGAGGCGGTTCTCGCCGAGCCCGACCGTTGGGATACGTCGGAGATCATCGGCCTGGGCAACGGGGGCGCGATGTTGAGCGCGGCGGTGAAGGCGCAGCTCGCGCGCGCGTTCCCGGGCGCGGTGTTGAACGACAGCTACGGAGCGTCCGAGACCGGCGCGGCCGGGAGTGAGGTCGGTGCGAGCACGGAGCGCGACCGGCCGGCGTTCTCGACCGACGGTCGCACGTGGGTGCTCGACCCGGAGACGCTCGAGCCGCTCGAGCCCGGATCCGGTGCCGAGGGGCTGTTCGCGCGCAAGGGTCACATCCCGCTCGGCTACTGGAAGGATCCCGCGAAGACGGCGGCGACGTTCCGGACCGACGCGTACGGTGTGCGCTGGGTCGTGCCGGGCGATTGGGCGACGATCGACGCCGAGGGCCGGATCGTGCTGTTCGGTCGCGGCTCGGGCTGCATCAACTCCGGTGGCGAGAAGATCTTCCCCGAGGAGGTCGAAGCTGCCATCCGGTCGCATCCCGACGTCTTCGACGCGGTGGTCGTCGGCGTCCCCGACGATCGCTTCGGCCAGCGCGTCGTCGCACTGGTGAAGCTGCGCGCCGGCGCGCCGGAGCTGACACTCGAAGCCGTCCAGCAACACTGCCGGACGAAGATTGCGGGCTACAAGGTGCCGCGGGCGCTCATCCTCGGTGATGCCCCGCGCACCAACACCAACAAGCCCGACTACGCGACCGCGCAGGCCGTTGCGCTCGCCCGCGGCGCCGCGGCTCCCTGAGCGGTCGGACAGCGACCCGGCCGATCGGCCATGCTGTGGGGATGCAGACACGTTCCATCGGTGCGCTCGACGCCTCGGTCGTCGGCCTCGGTTGCAACAATTTCGGCGGCCGTATCGACGAAGCGGCGACGAAGCGCGTCGTCGATGCTGCGCTCGACGCCGGCGTCACGCTCTTCGACACTGCCGACATCTACGGCGGAACGAAGAGCGAGGAGTTCCTCGGACGCTCGCTCGCGGGCCGTCGGGATCGCGCGCTGATCGCGACGAAGTTCGGCGGGCCGATCGACGACGAGCACCCGGGCGGCGCGAGCGCGTCCTACGTCGCTCGCGCGTGCGAAGACTCGCTGCGTCGCCTCGCGACCGACCACATCGACCTCTACCAGATCCATTTCCCCGACCAGGCGACGCCGCTCGAGGAGACGCTCGGCGCGCTCGACGAGTTGGTGCGGGCGGGGAAGGTGCGAGAGATCGGCTGCAGCAACTTCTCGGTGGAGCTGATCGAGTCGGCCGCGCGCATCTCGGCCGAGAACGGATGGGCGCGGTTCGTCAGCGTGCAAAACGAGTACAGCCTCCTGCGTCGCGGGCCGGAGAAGCAGGGCGTGCTCGACGCCTGCGCGAAACACGACATCGCGTTCATCCCGTACTTCCCGCTCGCGAGTGGTGTGCTGTCCGGTAAGTACGAACGCGGTGCGCCGCCGCCGGCGGGCACGCGCCTCGCAGGGTTGCCCGCCGAGCGGGCCGAACAGGCCCTCTCCGACACGGTAATGAACCGCGTCGACGGTCTCTCGGCGTGGGCCACCGCGCAGGGCCACACGCTGCTCGAGCTCGCGTTCGCGTGGTTGCTGGCGCGGCCCGTTGTCGGCAGCGTGATCGCCGGCGCGACGAAGCCCGAGCAAGTGGCGGCGAACGCGGCCGCTTCCGGATGGCAGCTCACCTCCGACGACCTCGGCGAGATCGACGCGGTGATCTCCGCCGCGAAGGAGCGCTGAGTGGAGCTCGACGAGCTCTCGCGGGCCGAGCTCGCGACACTCGGTCGCGAATGGTTGCTGCACGGCCACCTGCAGGACCGCGTCGGGATGCCCCTCGTACACGCTGGCCGCCCGCGTGAGGAGATGGAGCAGATCGCGATCGAGGAGTGGATGGCCGCGAGCCCGATCTACTCACGCAGGACACAGCGTGCGTTCCGCTTCGGGAGCGGCGACGTGCCGACGATCATGAAGAACCTCCAGCTCGACATCGGCGCGCCGCACCAGTTCATGGACTTCCGCTGCCGCGTCGACGATGCGGATCACGGTGAGTTCTGGCTGGCGCATTGCGGCGCGCTTCTCGATGTCGAGCCGATGGGCGTCGAGTACGTGCAGGGGATGTGTCACTCGATCGAAGACCCGACCTTCGACGCGACCGCGGTGGCGACGAACCCGCGAGCGCAGGTGCGCCCGATCCACCGCCCGCCGCGCGTTCCCTCTGATCGTCACCCGCATTGCCACTGGACGGTCGTCATCGATCCGGCCTTCCCCGAGGTGCAGCCGCATCCCAACCTCGCGATCGTCGGGGCGTCCAAGGCCGCGACCATTCCCACCGAGGTCTCCGACGCGGCCGCGCGCTCGGAGCCCGGCGGGTGGGACGACTACTCGGGCGACTTCGACCCCGACTTCGAGCTGCAGGATCTGTCACATCGTGCGCTCGTCGTGGCCCTGCAGGAGGTCGCGGTGCAGAGCCATCTCTTGCTCCGATCCTTCGCGGTATCCGTCTCGCAGCACTACGGCGAGGACGCCGCGCTCGAGCTGCTGCCCCAGATCTTCACGGGGCTCGCCGGGATCACCGCCCAGCGCCTCGTGCCGGTGCTCGGCATCGAGGAGCGCGACGCAACGGCGATCGCGCGGCTCCTACGGTTCCACCCGGTTTTCTGGCCGCGCACGTATGTCGACCTGCGCATCGAGGTGCTCGACGACCTCCGCGTCCGCTTCGCGCTCGGCGCGTGCGCCGTGCTCGACGAAGGCGACGGCTTCACCTGGTTCGCACAACTCGGCGGGGCCGCGGATCGCGCACTCGACGCGATCGTGCACGCGGTCGATCCGCGCGCGTCGTGCCGGCCGGTCGCGGTCCGCTCGGGGGAGCGCTTCGCCTACGAAGCCGCGATCGACCCCGGAGCCGCGCCGGCGCAGGAAGCACCGGAGATCGCGCTGGCGAAGATCAGCGGCGGCGCGTCGTTCGTGTTCAATCCTCGCCGTCCTGTGCGGGTCGACTAGCCGGCGGATTGAACGCCATCGATCAGAAGACGCCGGCTTCGACACCGGCCGCGAACGTGAGGCCCAGCTCGCGGCACCGCGCCCGAGCCGCGTCGTCGGGATCGCCGACCACGATCACTGGCTCGAGGGCGGGCTTCCATCCGAGGCCGGTCGCGACGCGCTCGACGCTGCGGACGGCACCCTCTCCGTCGTGCGCTCCCTTCACGAACAGCGCGTAAGGGAGCCCACGGGTCTCGTCGAGCACCTCGTAATAGATGCGCTCGAAGAAGTCCTTCAATGCGCCGCTCATGTACCCGAAGTTCTCGGGCGTGCCCATCAGGATGCCGTCGCTCCAGCGGACGTCGTCGGCGACTGCGTCGAAGGCGCATCGCACGCGCACGTCGACGTCGTCGATGTCGTCGCTGGTCGCGCCCCCGATCGCGGCATCCGCGAGCATCTGAGTCCCGCCGGTCCGCGACTGATAGACGACGAGGAGATGACGGGCGACCGCCGCGCACACGGCGCGGACACTACTTCCGGTGCTCCTCCCGGAACGCGGCGAGATCGAATGCGAGGTGCTCGTGTACGTCGCCGACGTGGTCGACCACGATGTGTCGCTGGGCGAAGCTCCAGGTTCCGCCCTCGCGCACGAACCGGTCGCGATAGCGGCCGGTCACGATCGGCTGCAGCGGAAGATCAGGGGTCTGCTGGAAGACGACGAACGACGAGCGGGTGTTCGCCTCGCCGGCATCCTCGTCGATATCGATGATGACGTTCGACGTCAGGTGGCGGGTACGCAGAGTTCCGTCGTCGTGCACGCGATTGGTGCTCGAGTAGAGTTGCTTGATCGCCTGGCCGCCGACGATCTCGCCGGGTACGCCCTCGTTGGTGAGCGTGGCCGTCGCGAACAGATCGGCGATCGAATCGAAGTCGGCGGCGTCGATGTACTCGGCGTAACGGAACATCAACGTGCTGATGGCGTGATAGCTGTCCCAGGTGCCCGCGCCCACCGCGTCACACTAGCTTCGGCGACAATGAGCGATACTGCCCCGAAAGAGTCCGTCCCCTACGAGTTGCGCGTGAGTCCCGAGGACGCGTTCGACGCGAGCATCGGGCTCGTGGTCGACGACGCCGACGAGATCGGGCGGTGTGTGGGGCACGTGCCGGTCCGCCCCGGCGTGTGCCAGCCGATGGGGATCGTCCATGGCGGCGTGTACGCGGCGATCGCGGAGACGCTCGCGTCGATGGGCACCGCGCGCGGTGTGCTACCCGAAGGCGGGGTGCCGCTCGGGATGTCGAACAACACGAGCTTCCTGCGCCCGGTGAGCGAGGGAGCGGTGCACGGAGTCGGTATTGCGATCCATCGGGGCCGCATGAGTTGGGTGTGGGACGTCGAGATGCGCGACGACGAAGGCCGCCTGTGCGCGACCTCCCGCGTGACGATCGCCGTGCGCGATCACGGCCCGAGATGAACAAGGTCAGGCTGGGATTCTTCTCGTTCACCGAGATCACCGATCCCGGCGAGCACCGTTCGTACAACGAATGGCACCAGCTCGATCACATGCCCGAGCAGTACCCGTTGGACGGCGTCGCGTTCGGTCAGCGGTGGGTCTCGACGCCGGCGTGTCGCGCCGCGCGCACGGTGAGCGCGGCGCCGCTCGACCCGATCCACTACGTGACGCTCTATCTCATGACCGAGCCCGTGGAACGGACCTTGCGCGAATTCCGGCAACTCGGCCGCGATCTCCACGCGGCCGATCGCTTTCATCTGCACCGGCGGGCACGGCTGTCCGGTCCGTTCCCGCTCGTCGGCACGGCGGTCGCGTCGCGCGTTCTCATCTCGGCCGAAGCGGTTCCGTACCGTCCGAACCTCGGCGTGTACGTCGAGGTCGAGGCCCTTCCGGTAGGCGGTGACGCCGCGGGCGCGGCGATGATCCGCGAACGCCACCTGTCCCCGCTCTGTGCACAACCGGGCGTGGCCGGTGCTTGGTCGTTCGCCGACGAACACCACCGCATCACGGTCAGCTGGCTCGACGCGCCCCCGCTGGAGGCGCCCGGGCGCCTGGATCCACTCGTGGCCGCGCGCGACGCGGCAGCTGCGACCCGCACGGTGTTCGCGGGACCGTTCGAGACCATCACGCCGTGGCAGTGGGGCTGGTTCGACCACGGCTGACCCACGTCTCGACTGACCGGGGCCGCGGGTGCACCGGCGCGCGTATGAACTGTAACGCCGCGTGCTCCGTATCCCGGGAGTGCGGCGCGGACTGACGGCCACGGCCTGGGTGTGGATGAGCGCACTGGTGGGGGCCGCGTTGCTGTTCGTTGCGTGCGGTGCCGGGACCTCCGGCGGCCGGCGCGCGGCATCGAATTCGCCGGCCTCGGTGGCGTCGACCACGCCGCCGACCGCGCCACAGGACGCGAAGCTCTCGGCGGCCGACTTCAGGAACATCAATACCATGACGCGGGTCGGCGATCACTTCTTGACCAACGTGCGCGGGCACCTCCCCGAGGCGTTGCAAGTCGCGCGCTCGGCGAGCGGCGGCACGTATCCCGTGGGCACGATCATCCAACTCGTCCCGCAGGAAGCGATGGTGAAGCGCGCCAAGGGGTACAGCCCGTCGACGAACGACTGGGAATTCTTCTCCCTCGACGTGTCGTCGCACGGGACGCGCATCCTGAGCCGGGGCGGCGCGAAGGTGGTGAACCGCTTCGGCGGGAGCTGTGCTTCTTGCCACAGCGCCGCCGAGGCACCGTTCGACATCGTGTGCGGCACCACGCACGGGTGCGCGCCGCTGCCGATCGGTCCCGACGTGATCGCCGCGCTGCAGCGCAGCGACCCGCGGCCGCGTACGTGAGCCAGGACGCGTCCGCAGACGCGTCCTCGGACGGGCAGGTTGCCCGCCCGGCAGTTAGCATCGACGGTCATGGGTAGTTCCGGCCAGAAGCCGCGCAGGGGCAAGACGAAGCATCCGCAGCATCTCGCCAAGGTCGGTACCCCGGCCGAGAACGCGCGGTTGCAGCACGCCGAACGCGAAGCGGTGCTCGAGAACATGGGTATGGGTCGAGCGTCGGGCTTGCCGCGCGTCGTCATCTACGTCGTCATCGCGCTCCTTGTCGCCGGCGCGATCAGCGGGCTGTTGCTCCTCACCGTCTTCCGCTGAGCCCACGCCCCGGGCGACATTGGGGTGTGAGCGTGCCAACTGTTTGGCGGGTGGTGAGCGGGATGGCCGGCGCGGGTCGGCGTCAGTCGGGGCCGACCGCGATCTCTCTGGCCCACGTGTAGTCGGCTTTGCCCGCGGGCGTTCGCGCGACCTCTTTGACGACATGCACGGCCCGCGGAACCTTGTACCCCGCGAGATGCGCACGGCAGTGGTCCTGCAGCGCGGCGAGATCGGGTGCGGGCCGGCCCGGCGACGTGGCGACGATCGCAACAACTCGTTGGCCGAACTGCGGATCCGGCGCACCGACGACCACGGCGTCCTCGATATCGGCGTGACACTTCAGGACGGCCTCGACCTCTTCTGGGTACACCTTCTCGCCACCCGTGTTGATGCACATCGACCCGCGGCCGAGCAGGTGCACAGTTCCGTCCTCGTCGATCGTCGCCATGTCGCCCGGCAACGACCATCGTTGACCATCGATCTCGACGAAGGTGCGCGCGCTCCGCTCCGCGTCCTTGTAGTAGCCGAGCGGAACCCGGCCCCGCGTCGCGAGCCGTCCGACGACGCCCGATCCGCGCGGCACCGCGCGTAACTCGTCGTCGACGACGATCGTCTCGGCTTTGGCCGCGAACGTCAGCGAGCGACTTCCCTTCGCAGCTCCGTCGCGCGTCGTCACCGCGACCGCTTGCGCGGGGGACTCCGACGATCCGATACCTTCGACAATTGCCCGCACCGACGGTAGGGCCGTCATCAAATCCTGCTTCGCGTCACCCGAGAGGATGCTGCCCCCCGACCCGAGCAACAGGAGCGACGAGAGGTCGCGGCGTGGTCCGTTCCCGGAGAGCGCGGCGAGCAGCGGCCGCGCACTCGCGTCGCCGACGAGATTCATCGCGTTCACGCCCTCACGCTCGACGAGTTCGAGTACATAGTCCATCTCGACGTGCGGTCGGTCGTACAGCACGACCTTGCCGCCGCCGAGCAGGGTCCCGATCGCCGACCACTGCCCGCTGGCGTGCATGAGCGGGCCGAGGGCGAGCGAAACGAACTGCGCCGGCTGCGGATCGCTCTGGCCGAGGAACGCGTTCAGACGTTGCGCGGGATTCTCGACCACCGAGGCCGCGATGTCCTCCGGCCGGGCGATCGGCGGGCCGCCCGGGTTCCCGCCGCCCATCGCACCGAAGAAGATGTCCTCGTGGCGCCACATGACGCCCTTCGGCAGCCCAGTGGTGCCGCCGGTGTACAGCACGTAGTGGTCGTCGCCGGAGCGGGGCTCGAAATCGCGCGCGGTCGACGCGCGTTGCAGCTCGCTCGCGAACGCGCCGGAGTCGACGTCGACCACGAAGGCGGCCTCCGGCCCGTTGCCGACGACACGTTGCGCGCGCTCGGACACACCGGAGTCGGCGACGACGCCGATCGCGTCGGCGTCGATCAGGAGATAATCGAGCTCCTCGTCGACGTAGCGGTAGTTCACGTTGATCGGAACGGCGCGGAGCTTGTAGCACGCGAGGATGGCGGCGAGGTGGTCGACGGAGTTGCGCATGTACAGCGCGACGTGCTCGCCGGCTCCGGCGCCTCGGTTGCCGAGCGCGTGCGCGACGCGCGTCGAGAGATGATCGAGCGCGGCGTAGGTCAGACGGTCACCGGCGCATACGACCGCGACCCGATCGGGGACGGTGTCGGCGACCAGCTCGAACAGATCTGCCAGATTGAACTGCAACGGGCGCCTCCACTCGCTACTACAGTCCGATTCTGACATGACCGACCTGCAATCACTGCTCGTGCGGGCCGACGGCTTCGTGCCGAAGGAGCGCTACACCACCGACGAGTTCGCCGAACTCGAGCAGACGCGCCTCTGGGCTTGCGTGTGGCAGATCGCCGGACGCGAGGAGCAGGTCGGCCGACCCGGCGATTTCCTCGAATACACGATCGGCGACGAAACCGTATTCGTCGTGCGAGCCGCGGGTGGGGAGTTGCATGCCTTCTACAACGCGTGCCTCCACCGCGGCCGCCGGCTCGTCGAGGGTTCGGGCTCCCTGGCCGAAGCCGCGCTCCGTTGCCCTTACCACGGCTGGTGTTACGGCCTCGACGGGCGCGTGATCGACGTGCCCGACCGCGATGAATTCGACGGGCTCCCGGACGACCTCCGACTCGTCGCGGTGCGCGTCGACACCTGGGGCGGGTTCGTCTTCGTCAACCTCGATCCGCAGGCCGAGCCGTTGCTCGAATTCCTGGATCCGATCCCCGCGTTGCTCGGTCCCTACCACCTCGAGCAGATGCGGCTGCGCGCGTCGCTCAGCACCGTCATCGACGCCAACTGGAAGGCGGTCGTCGACGCGTTCAACGAGGGCTACCACGTGCAAGGGCTGCACACGCAGATCCTGCCGTGGACCGACGACGTCAGCATCGAGTACGAGACGATCGGTCGGCACGCGCACTACGGGCGGCTCCCCGGTGCTCGTCGCCGACTCCGGCCGAGCCCGCGGCTGCATCTGTCGCCGGGCGAGTACGACGAAGGCGAGATCCTGGCGAACCTCGTCGCCGGACTCGGCGGTGCATTCCTCGGCGAGGAGCGGGCGGCGATCGAGGAGTTGCGCGCCGCCGGACCGCCCTCCGGATCCACCTTGCTGGAGGCCTACCAGGCCCGGCGCATGCAACTGCTCGAGGCGCGGGGTTTTGACGTCTCCGGTCTGAGCTCCGACCTGATGACGAGCGCCGACGACGTGTTCTGGTTCCCGAACGTCGTCGGTCCGATTTACCCGGGCAGTGCCATCTTGTTCCGGGTGCGCCCGTACGGTCGCGACCCGAACCGCTCGATCAAGGACACCTGGGTGCTCGAGTGGCGCGCGCCGGAAACGCCCGAAGCGGCCGAAGCGAACGACGGCCGTTGCGTGCAGACCAAGTTCTTCGAGAACTGGCGGGATCGCAACTGGGGCGAGATCACCGAGCAGGATTACGAGAATCTCGCCAACGTGCAGGCCGGAATGCGTTCGGCCGGCTGGACCGGCGCGCGCCTGAACCCGCGCCAGGAGGGGAACATCCTGCACATGCACCGCGTGATCGACGGCTACATCACCGCGCGCAACGGAGTCGGCCGTGACTGACGACGCATCGCCTCAACGGCCGGAGGGGAGCGACTCCAAGGAGACGAGGCGCCTCGTCATCGCGGTGATCCTCGTCGCGTTGCTGATCGCGTTCGTGGTCGACAACACCCGGAACGTGAAGGTCGGCTTCGTCTTCGGGGATCACGAGACGCACTTGATCTACGTGCTGGTCGTGACGTTCGGCCTGGGCGTCGCCGTGGATCGCCTCTGGCAGCGCCGCCACCGGCATGAGTAGCGCGCGCCGGCGCCTCGAGCGCGATGCTCACTGCTCTGACATGATCGCCTCGTACTCGGACGCCGCGTCGCGGTGCGGAGTGCCGGACACGTCCACCACGACCCGCCGGATGTCGACGTTCGCGCGGAACGGTGCCGCGTAGCCGTCACCGATCGCCGGCCCGACCTCGTAGCCGCAGGTCAACCCGCCCCCCGTGTACGAGAAGGTCATCGGCGTGAAGTGGGGGATATCGACCGCGCCGACCGCCCGGCCGTCGACCAACAGCTCGCCGCGGCCGGTGAACTCGGCGGTCTTCGTGTACACGAACGCGACGGTGTGGTCGCCCGTCCCCACGAGCGCATCACCGACGACGACATCACGGGTGGTGCCGTACAGGTTGTGGACGTAGCGCGGGCGGCCGCCGACGAGGTGCAGGGTGAATCCGCCGAGGACCGAGCCGAGTGCGAGGAGCGTTCCCTCCGGCACGACACCGTCGCCCACGCTGATCTCGGCGGTGATGGTGTGCGAGCGATTGCGGACGTTCACCGCGACCGATTCCGGAACCGGCGAACCGTTCGGGAAGTACGTGTAGGTATTGCGCTCCTGGCGCGAGGTGGGCCGCGGGTTCAAGATCGCGAACAACGGCCGGTTGTCGAGCGGGAGCACGTCGTTGCGCGCGGCTTCGTCCCACCAGAGCTCAACCATCGCCGCGAGTCGGTCAGGCTCTGCTCGGGCGAGGTCGTTGGTCTCGGACGGATCGGCGGTGACGTCGTACAGCTCCCACACGTCGTCGTCGAACGGCGCGTCGGGGTCGAGACCGTCGTCGTACATCGCTCCCAGTGGGTGAAACGTCACCGCCTTCCAGCCCGCGTGATAGATGCCGCGTGAGCCCAGCATCTCGAAATGCTGCGTCGAACGGGTCCCGGGCGCGTCGTCGTGCTCGAGAATCGAGGCGAAGCTCGCCCCGTCGACTCGCGACTGGGAGATCCCGTCGAGCTCGGCCGGCAGCTCGATGCCGACGAGGTCGAGCACCGTCGGCATGACGTCGATCGCGTGCGCGAACTGGCGCCGCACGCCGCCGCGTCCGGTCATGCCCGGCACCGAGACGATGCACGGATCGGCGACGCCGCCTTCGTGGACCTCGCGCTTCCAGCGCTTGAACGGGGTATTGCCGGCCATCGTCCAACCCCACGGGTAGTTGTTGTGCGCGGTCGGTCCGCCGATCTCGTCGATGCGCGCCCGCAGCTCGCGGCGTCCGGCCGGCGCGCCGTTCATGAGGCGACCGTCGTTGATGGAACCCTTCGGGCCGCCTTCCGCGCTGGCGCCGTTGTCGGACACTGCGACGACCACTGTGTTGTCGAGGTCCCCCGTCTGATCCAGGAACGCGAGCAGGCGAGCGATCTGCGCGTCGGTGTACGAGAGGTACGCGGCGAAACACTCCATGAAGCGCGCTGCGACGGCGCGGTCCTCGGCCTTCAGGGAGTCCCACTCGGGGACCCACTTCGGCCGGGGCGACAGCTTCGTGTGCGCGGGGAGAACTCCCGCGGCGATCTGGCGGGCGAAGGTCGCGTCGCGCCACGTGTCCCACCCGGTATCGAACTGGCCGCGGTAACGATCGATCCACTCCTTGGGTGCGTGGTGTGGCGAGTGGCACGCACCCGTCGCGAAGTAGCAGAAGAACGGGCGGTCCGCGTCGACCGCGCGCAGGTCGCCGACGAACGAGATGGCACGGTCGGCGAGATCGGCGCTGAGGTG
>Ga0335083_10004521_pt1 | contig 17696 bp, 13 predicted proteins | sample Lox_Sample_42_FD_206716 | JGI IMG/M metagenome (GOLD analysis project Ga0335083, IMG submission 206716) | Soil microbial communities from Loxahatchee National Wildlife Refuge, Florida, United States - Lox_Sample_4.2 | ecosystem: Environmental > Terrestrial > Soil > Wetlands | place: USA...
GGCACGCGCCGCCAGAAAAACCAGTCGCTCGCGGATTTCACTACCTCCGACATCGCCAACTTCTGGCTGCTCTACACCATCAACGCACACTTCCCCGTTTTCCGGCACCTCTTCGAGGCGCGTGGCGGCCACCCGGAATCGCTCTACTCGGCGATGCTGGCCCTGGCAGGCTCGCTCAGCACATTCTCCACCACCGTTCATCCCCGCGACTTGCCGCCCTACGACCACAACGATCTGGGCGGCTGTTTCACGATCCTGGATGAAAAGCTTCGCCTGCTACTGGAGACCGTTGTGCCCAGCAATTTCGTCTCCCTGCCGCTCAAGCTGGTGCAGCCCTCCATCTACGCCACCGCGCTCGCCGACGACAAGTACCTGCTCAACACCCGCATGTACCTGGCCATCTCCGCCGAAATGAGCCAGGCCGACCTGATCGCCAAGGCTCCCTACCTGATCAAGGTCTGCTCCGCAAGCCACATCGAACACCTCGTGCGGCAAGCCCTGCCGGGTGTCCAGATGACCCACGTCGCGGCTCCGCCCAGTTCGATTCCGGTAAAGCTGGCCTACCAGTATTTCAGCCTGAACCAGTCCGGGCCCGCCTGGGAGGCCGTGGGGCGGGCCCGCAACCTGGCGGCTTATATCCCGGCCGAGTTTCCGAACATCCAGGCCGAGCTCATTATCCTCCTGCCGGCCGCTCAGTAGTCCTACCGCCGCGCGAAGTAGATCACCATCACGATCGCCACCACCAGCAACGCCCCCAGGATAATCACCAGCGGCAGATAGTTCGTCGGACGCGGTGCCGGCGCCGCTACCGGCGGAGCGGGCGGCGGTTGAAACTGCGGTGCCTGAACTTGCGGCGGCTGAAACTGCGGTGCCTGGAACTGCGGTGCCTGGAACTGCGGGGCTTGGACTTGGGGAGCCTGAAACTGTGGTGGCGGCGCCTGCACCTGCGGCGCCGGAGCTTGCGCCGGCGGAGCCTGCGGACGCGGGGATTCGAACATCCGCGTGAAATCGCCCGGACCCTGCGCGGGCGCAGGCGCGGGTGGCGCGGGCGCAGTGCCCGCGCTCAAAGGCTCGCCGCCGGACATCGGCGGCTTTCCGAATATCCGCGTAAAGTCGCCCGGCGCTTGCGGCGGTGCCGGCGCTGCGGTTCCGGGGACGGGCGGCACCTGTGGCGGCATTCCCATCGAGGCGCCGCCTGCCGATGGCTGGAACAGGCGCGTGAAATCTCCAGATGGAGGCGGCGGCTGTCCCGGCCGGGGTTGCACCGAGGCACCCGGAGGAGAGACCGGCGCCGGTCCAACCGGCGGCGCGTTGAACATGCGCGTGAACTCTCCCGGGTCGGCCGGCTTTGGCGGCGCCGGCGGTAGCTGCACGGCCTGCTGCGCCGGCGGTGCCGGAGCAGCAGGGGCTTGAAACAGTCGCGTGAACTCACCGGGCCCGGCGGGCTGCACAGGCGTCGGCTGCAGCGGTTTCGCTGGCGGCGCCGGAGGTGGCGCACTGGCGGCCGGCGCTTGGGCCGGAGCCTGGAACAGCCGCGTAAACTCACCCGGTTCCGCCGCCCCGGATGGTGGCGGTGCAGCAGCGGGCGGTGGTGGTGCAGCAGCCGGAGCGGAACTGGCGGCCGGCGCCGGGGTTGGGGCCTGGAACAGTCGCGTAAACTCGCCCGGTTCGGCAGCGGCGGGCGGTGCAACAGCGGGCGGCTCCGCCACGGGAGTGGGTGTACTCGCGGCGGGTGGTGATGCTGGCGGCGCAGGCGCGGCTGGAGCCTGGAACTGGCGTGTGAACTCTCCGGGTTCGGCCGCCGGCGGAACCGCCGCGAGTGGCTCCACCACGGGCGCACGTGCGCCGATCGTAGGCGCCGGCGCCTGGAACATCTTGGTAAACTCCCCGGGCTCGCCGGCAGCCGGTGCCGGCGGTGTTACATTAGGCGGCGGCATGGCTGACCGAAGCTTCGTCAGATCCCATTTGCCCACTCGCGAACCGAGTTCCTCGTGCCCCGAACCCGGCGCCGGTTCGGGGACCTCGTGCGGCGGGGCCGGAGGCACTTCCGGCTGCAACATTGCCGGCGCGGCTTCCACCGCCGGCTGTCCCGGCTCCGGTATCACCCAATCGTCGAACGCCACCCCGAGTGGAAGCGGTGGCGTCACCACGTAGGGCGTGCCCTCGTTCGAGCCGTGATCCAGCACCTCGGCCCGCTTCTCCGGCGTCAACGTCTGGAGATGGCGCTCCAGGGCCGCAGCCTCTCCCACCAGCAGGTGCACCATGACGAAGCGTCCGGTGGCAAGCTGGCGCGCCTTGAAGGTTTTGGCGGATTTACCCGGCAGCGGCTCCAACAAGTCGTACTCTGAATAGAAGCTCATACCATGGATCGTTCATCACACATCATGTCACCGCGCACGAACACGTACAATGTTACATTGAGTCGGATTGTATGCGATCGCTCTCGCGCGTAGTCTGGTCCGAAGGCATGTACCTGGGACCGCACCACTTTCAGGCGCAGTCGCAGTACTTCGAGGACTCGACGAAATTCGCCATCGCCTCGCTATGGTTCGCGCCCTACGGCGTCGCGGGTTGCGCGCTCGATGCGGAGTCCCTCCAGAACGGCACCGTTTCCGTGCTGCATGCGCGCGGCATCTTCCCCGACGGCCTCGCCTTTGCCATGCCCGAGTGCGACCCGCTCCCGCCGCCGCGAGCTATCGCCGACCTTTTCCCGCCGACCCGCGACAACCTGACCGTCCTGCTCGCCGTCCCGGAGCGCAGGCCCGGCGGCCGCAACTGCGCCCTGTCCGCGGACGACGCGGATTCGGTGCGCTACGTCGCCGATGCCTGTGAGATCCACGACGAAAACACCGGGGTCGACGAGCGCAAAGTCAACCTGGGCCGCAAGAACCTGCGCCTGCTGCTGGACACGGAAGATTCCGCCGGGCTGGCCACGCTGCCCATCGCGCGCGTGGCCCGCGACGGATCCGGCCATTTCATATTCGATCCCGCCTTCATTCCGCCCTGTCTGCAGATCAGCGCCAGCGAATCGCTGATGCTCATGCTGCGCCGCCTGATCGAAATCCTCGAAGAGAAGAGCACCGCCATGAGCCGCACGCCGGGCGGCGCGTCCTTCGCCGAGTTCTCCACGCGTGAGATCGCCAGCTTCTGGCTGCTGCACGCCGTGAATTCCGGGCTCTCGCCCCTGCGCCACCTCTGGATCGCCAAGCGCGGCCACCCCGAAGAGCTGTACCTCGAGATGGCCCGCCTCGCCGGCTCGCTCTGCACCTTCGCCATGGACTCCCATCCGCGCGAGATCCCGCTCTACAACCACGACCGGCTCGAGGAGACCTTCGCCGCTCTCGACCGCCACATCCGGCGCCACCTCGAAACCATCGTTCCCACCAATTGCATCTCCATTCCGCTCAAGCCGGGCGAGAAGTATTTCTATGAAGGCGAGGTCACGGACCAGCGGTGCCTCAACCGGTCGCGCTGGATTCTCGCCGTGCGCGCCGCCTCCGGCGAGGTCGATATCATCAGCAAGACGCCGCAATTGGTCAAGGTCTGCTCCGCCGCGTTCGTGCCGCAACTGGTCCGGCGCGCGCTTCCCGGCATGGCGCTCACCCATCTCCCCACGCCTCCGCCGGCCGTTTCCGCCCGCGTCGACTCTCAGTACTTCAGCATTAGCAAGGGCGGCCCCTGCTGGGATCACATCCAGCAGACCCGCCGCGTGGGAGTATATGTGCCGGGCGAGTTGCCCGAAGTCGAACTGCAATTGCTGGTGGTGCTTGAATCCTGAGGAGCCGTCAGATGGCACAAACCCGAACCGAGAATCTCGCCCTGCACTTTCAGGAAGTCCTGACGGCGATCGTGCGGCTGCGCGCCAACCGGCAAGCCGTCTCCGACGCCGAATCGTTCCGCCAACACATGCGCGAGGCCCTGAGAGCGGCCGGAGCGGAAGCTCAGCGCTCCGGATACACGCTGGAAGATGTCAAGCTGGCGGCATTTGCCGCGGTCGCCCTGCTCGACGAGTCGATTCTCAACGCGCAGAATCCGCTGTTCGCGGACTGGCCTCGCAAGCCGCTCCAGGAGGAAATGTTCGGCACGCACGTAGCCGGGGAGATGTTCTTTCAGTACGCCCAGCAGCTTCTCTCCCGCCCCGATTCTCCCGAGGGCGCGGACATCCTGGAGATCTACTATCTCTGCCTGCTGCTTGGGTACAGCGGACGCTATAGCGTGGGCGGCCGCGGCGAGCTTCAGGCCGTGAAAGACGCCATGGCCGCCAAGATCCGCCGCATTCGCGGCGCCTTCAGCGGGCTGGCCCCCGCATGGGCGCTGCCGCCCGAAACGCCGCGTGCCGCCGGCGCGGATCCCTGGGTCCGCAAGCTCACCTGGGCCGCGATCGCGTGCGCGGTTCTCGCCTTCCTGCTGTTCGTGATTTTCAAGCTGACGCTGAGTTCGGGAGTGTCGGACCTGCACGCCATCGCGATGCAGAGCCGGAGTTAGGGGCAGCCCATGGACATGGCCTATCTCGTAACGGGAATTCTTCTCCTGATCTATCTCGTGCTGGTGTGGATCCTGGGCGGCGTGCTGCAGCTCAAATCGCCCGACATCTGGGTCTTCCGCGCCGGTCTCGCGCTCATCGGCATTGGCGCCGCCGCCGCTTTCATCTGGTGGCGCCGCTCGCGCCGCGCCACGCAGGGAGGCCCCACCGAGCCGGTCGATAGCTCCAACGAAATCGACGTCCTGGTGCGCGATGCGGAAGCCCGCCTGGGCGCCGCGCGTGTCCCCAAGGGCTCGCGCATCGGAAATTTCCCGCTGGTGTTCCTGATCGGCGAGGCCGGCTCCGCCAAGACCAGCATCTTCCTCAACTCCGGTCTCGAGCCCGAGTTGTTGGCCGGACAGGTCTACCAGGACAACGCCATCGTGCCCACGCGCGCGGTCAACCTCTGGTTCAGCCGCAACGCGGTCTTCGCCGAGGCCGGAGGCAAGCTCCTCGGCGACCGCGCGCTCTGGACCCGCGCCATCCGCCGCGCCCGCGCCGGCAAACTCAGTCCGGTGGCCGGCGGCGGGGATCAGTCGCCGCGCGCAGCCATCGTCTGCTTCGATGCCGAGCGTTTCAGCCAGCCCGGCGCCGCCCAGGCGATCGCGGCCAGCGCGCGCAATCTCCACGACCGCCTCATGGAGATCTCCGAAACCCTGGGCATCAACTTCCCGGTCTACGTGCTGTTCACCCGCATGGACCGCCTGCCGTTCTTCCGCGAATACGTGCGCAATCTTTCCAACGCCGAGGCCACCCAGGTGGTCGGCGCGACCCTGCCGTTGAGCGGGCCGCAGGCGGCCGGGGTCTACGGCGAGCAGCAGGGCGCGCGCGTGGGCGCCTCGTTCGACAGCCTGTTCCGCTCGCTGTGCGACGCGCGCTGCGAGCTGTTGCCGCGCGAAGGCGACGCCGCCATCCTGCCCGCCACCTACGAATTCCCGCGGGAGTTCCGCAAGCTGCGCGGCCTCATCGTGCAGTTCCTGGTGGACCTCTGCCGGCCCAGCCAACTCACCACGGCGCCTTTCCTGCGCGGCTTTTACTTCTCCGGCGTCCGCCCCATTACCGTGGACGAGTACGCCCCCGTTGCCGCCCCCGTCGAACCGCCAACCTCCGGCATTCCCGAAGCCACCGGCATTTTCCGCCCCGGGCAGCGCCCCCAGGCGCCGGCGCAGCAGCGCGTCACCGGCTCGCGCCGCGTGCCGCAGTGGCTGTTCCTCAGTCACTTCTTCCACGACATCGTGCTCCAGGACCGCGTGGCCCTCGGCACCAGCTCCTCCAGCACCAAGACGAACTTCGCGCGCCGCGTGATGCTGGCCTGCGCGGCGGGTCTGTGCCTGATCCTTGCCGCCGGCTTCCTCACGTCCTGGCTGCGCAACCGGAGCCTGGAAAATCGCGCCATCGAAGCCGCGCGCGGAATCCCATCGAGTGAATCCACCGGCCTCGACCTGCCCTCGGTCGATGCCCTTCAGCGGCTGGATACCCTGCGCCAAACCGTCGCCGAGCTGTCCGGGTACGAACGCGACGGCGCTCCGCTCAGCATGCGCTGGGGCCTCTATGCCGGCAGCGACGTGTATCTCGAGGCGCGCCGCGCGTACTTCAATCACTTCCGCAAGCTGCTCTTCGGCCAGACGCAGGCTTCGCTGCTCGGCACGCTGGAACGCCTCCCCGCCACCCCGGGGCCGCAGGATGAATACGGTCCCGCCTACGACACGCTAAAAGCCTACCTGATCACCACGTCGCATCATCAATACAGCACCAGGGCATTTCTGGCGCCGGTCCTGATGCGGCACTGGACCGCCGGCCGCACCGTCGATCCGCAGCGCAGCCAACTGGCGCGCGCGCAGTTCGAGTTCTACTCCGACGAGCTGAAGGATGCCAATCCTTACGCTTCCGATAACGACGGGTCCGCCATCGAGCGCGGACGCCGCTACCTGGCGCAGTTCGCGGGCAGCGAGCGCGTCTACCAGAACATGCTGGCCGATGCCGCGAAAAGCAATCCGCCGCTGCAGTTCAATCGCCGGTTTCCCGGCTCGGCCGAGGTGGTCGTGGACACGCACGAAGTCGCCGGCGCGTTCACCAAGGGCGGCTGGACCTTCATGAAGGACGCCCTCCGCCACGCCGATAAGTATTTCAGCGGCGAGCAGTGGGTGCTGGGCGATCAGGCCACCGCCAGTTTCGATCGCGCCAAACTCGAGCAGCAGCTTCACGACCGCTACGTGTCCGATTTCATGGCTCAGTGGCGCACGTATCTCAAAGCCGCTTCCGTGGTCAAATACGCCGGCATTCCTGACGCAGCCAAGAAACTGAACCTACTGGCCGGGAACCAATCGCCGCTCCTGGCTCTCTTCTGGCTCGCTTCGCAGAATACGGCCGTGGACGAACCCAAGGTCGCGAACGCGTTCCAGCCGGTGCAGACCGTGGTGCCGCCGGCCAGTGTGGACCGCTACATCGCGGCGCCCAACCAGGCCTACATGGGAGCCCTGGCCGCGCTCCAGGCGTCGCTGGAGCAGGTCGCCTCGAAGCCCGGGCCGGTCGGCGACGCTGACGCCGGCCCGGTACTGAACAACGCGGGCAGCGCGAAATCGTCGGCGCGCGGCCTGGCGCAGGCATTCACGCCCGATCCCGACGGCAAGGTGGACCGGATCTCGCAGGCCCTGCTGGAAGACCCGATCACCAACGTCGAGGCCCTGCTGCGCAGCCTGGGTCCGAAGGAGCTGAACGACAAGGGCAAGGGCCTGTGTACCCAGATGCGACCCGTGCTGACCAAGTACCCGTTCACGCCCGGCGCGACGCAGCAGGCGACCCTGGCCGAAGTCAACTCGATCCTGCACCGGCCCGACGGCGCGTTGTGGGCGTTCTACGATGCCAACCTCCAGCGGCTCCTGCCGAAGCAGGGCGCGCAATACGTTCCGGCGAGCGCCGGAGCGATCACGTTGAACCCCAGCTTCGTAGGGTGGTTCAACCGCTGGGCCGCGCTGGCCGACGCCCTTTACGGCGGCGGCTCGCAGGACCCGCACCTGGTCTACACGCTAAAGCCCGTGCCCAGCGAAGGCATCGAGGGATTGACGCTGCGGCTCGACGGCCAGACGCTCACCACCACGGCCGCCGGCGGCGCCGCCAAGCAATTCACGTGGCCCGGCACCGCCACGCGCGAAGCCAAGGCGTCGGTCAAGTTCGGCGGCACCGACCTCGGCTGGTCGGACAACGACGGCCTGTGGGCGGTCTTCCAATTCTTCGAGGAAGCCGAGCGCTGGGTCCCCTCCGGCGGATCCTATCAGCTCGAATGGACCGTCCGTGCCGGCAAAAAAGCCATGACGCTCCCCAGCGGCAAGCCGCTGACCGTCCGGTTCGAGCTCAACATGGGCGGCGCCCCCGCCGTGTTCGAGAAGGGTTACCTCTCCAAGTTCGGCTGCGTGGCCGACGTGGCGAAGTAGCCTGCACCTCCCAAACTCTGCTACACTCCCACCCCAGAGGGACTGGGTACGTGACTGTCATGCCACGCCGTGCGCCGGCGACGACCGGCGTATTCTGCATTCTTGCGATCGCAGCGCTGGGCGCCGATTCGCCGCAGGTTTCGATCAAGGCCCGCAATCCGTCCGCGGGGGTTCTGCCCAATATCCGCGTGGACAGCAACCTGGTGCTGATTCCCGTCAGCGTGACCGATCCGAAGAACCGCGCGGTCACCGGCTTGCGCCGCGAGGACTTCCGCGTCTTCGAAGGCAAGGCCGAACAGACCCTGGTGCAGTTCGCCCGAGAGGACGCGCCGCTCTCGGTCGGCATCGTCTTCGATTCCAGCGGCAGCATGCAGAACAAGCTCGCCAAAGCACGCGAGGCCGTGAAGCGCTTTCTCGCCGCGGCCAACCCGGAAGACGAATTCTTCCTGGTCAATTTCAACTCCACGGCCAAACTCGCCGTGGCCTTCACCTCCGACCCGGACGAGATCGAGCGCCATCTCTACTCTGCCCAATCGCACGGCAGGACTGCTCTTCTCGACGCGGTGTGCCTGGCCATAGACTACATGAGGAACGCGCACAACTCACGAAAGGCGCTGCTCGTGATCTCCGACGGCGGCGATAACGACAGCCGCTACACAGAAGCGGAGATCCGCCGCCGCGTGATCGAATCCGACCTGTGGATCTACACCCTCGGCATCTACGACACCCGCGGCATCATGCTTCCCGAAGAGGACCACGGCGAAGTGCTCATGCAAACCCTCGCCGAGCAAAGCGGCGCCAGGCATATCGCGGTGGGGAACACCGCGGACCTGCCCCAGATCGCGGAGAACATCGGACTGGAGCTACGGAATCAGTATGTCATCGGCTATCGGCCGGCGACTTCGTCGCCTGGCAAGTATCACCACGTGCAGGTGAAGGTAGCTGACCACCGCGAATACCGGGTCGCGTGGCGGCCCGGATACTTTGAACCATAGCGGGAGGACCGGCTAAAGCAGGTCCCACGTCTAGGCCCGTCTCCTCATTTCCGCCCTGGCTTCCGCCTCCGCCGTCCGCGCGCGCTCCGTCTCCCGCTTGTCGTGCAGCTTCTTGCCCTTCGCTACAGCGATCTCGCACTTGATCCGCCCGCCCTTCAGATAGATCTTCGTCGGGATCAGCGCCAGCCCTTTGTCGCGCGTCGTGACCAACAGTTTGTCGATCTCGCGCCGGTGCAGGAGCAGCTTGCGATTGCGGATGGGCGGGTGGTTCTCCCGGTTCCCGTGCGAGTACTGGCTGATATGCGCGTTCAGCAGCCATGCCTCGTTGGCGATCACGTTCGCGTAGGCGTCCTTGAGCTGGATCTTGCCGTCCTTGGCGGCCTTGACCTCGGTCCCGGTAAGCACCATGCCGGCCTCGAAGCGATCCATCAGGAAATAGTTGTGGCCCGCCTGGCGGTTGTCGCTCAGGATTTTGAGGGTGCCGTCTTTCTTCTCAGCCAATTTGACCTCAACGCGGGAAAGCCCAACCGCGTCATGAGTTTAGATATCGTGCCGGGCTCCGGCATCGCACGATCATCTTAGCACAGCCGTTTCGGAAGGCTAGGGAACCGAGAAGATGTCTTTTTTCAACCGTTTAGTCGCCGTCGTGGTGGCTGCTGCCTTGGCCGCGCCGGTGGCGCCGCTCCAGGCCAAAACCCGCAAAGGCGACAAGTATCTGGCAGAAGGCAAGGCCCACGAAGAGAAGAAAGAGTGGGACGCGGCGCTCGAAGCCTACGGCAAGGCCCTTTCCGAAGATCCGGCTGAAATTACGTACCAGATGGCGGAGTACAAGTGCCGTTTCCAAACTTCGGCATCGCACATCTACCAGGGCCAGAAACTCCGCAACCAGGGGCAGCTCGGCGAAGCCCTTCTTGAATTTCAGAAGTCCCTCACCATCAATCCGGGCTCGATTGTCGCCGAGCAGGAGATCCGGCGCACTACCGAGATGATCGAGCGCGAGCGCCGGCGCGTGCAGGAAACCGGCAAGGAAAGTCCGGTCGCCGAACGCGCTCTCACCCCGGCGGACCGCGCGCGCAAGGACGCCAGCGATCGCATCGACAGTATCCAATCCGTTCCCGAGCTCAGACCCATCAACCAGGACCCCATCAACCTGCGCATGAGCGGCTCTCCCAAGCTGCTCTTCGAGACCGTCGCCAAGCTGGCCGGCCTCAACGTCCTCTGGGACCCGGATTATCAGCCGCAGACCAAGGGCAACTCCTCGGTCGAGCTGACCAACTCCACGCTGGAAGAGGCGCTGGACTATATCGCCGTGCTGACCAAGTCCTACTGGAAGCCGCTTTCGCAGAACACCATCTTCATCACGATGGACAATCCCAACAAGCGGCGCGATTACGAAGAGCAGGTGGCCAAGGTCTTCTACCTGAGCAACGTCAGCACTCCGCAGGAGCTGCAGGAAATCGTCAACGCCGTGCGGTCGGTGGCGGATATCCAGCGCTTCTTCCCGTACAACGCGCAAAACGCCATCATCGCCAAGGGAAGCGCCGACCAGGTGGCCCTCGCCGAAAAGTTGCTCCACGATCTCGACAAGCCCAAGAGCGAGGTCGTGGTGGACATCATCGCGATGGAAGTCAGCAGCGTCTACACCCGCCAGTTGACCGCCGCGGTGGCCTCCACCGGGCTGAACATTCCGTTGAACTTCACACCGCGAGCCAGCATCCAGGTACAGCAGCCCAGTACAGGCACCGGCACTTCCACCTCCGGCACCACGACCACGGGCACCACCACGACCACGGGCAGTACGACCACGGGAACCACCACTTCGGGCACCACCAGCAGCACGACCGGCACCCTCGTGCCGCTCTCCAACCTGAGCCACATCTCCAGCGCGGATTTCGCCACCACCATTCCCAACGCGCTTCTGCAATCCGTGCTCAGCGATGCCAGGACGAAGGTGCTGCAGTCGCCGCAGCTCCGCGCCGTGGACAATGTCAAGGCCACGCTGAAGATCGGCGACCGCCAGCCGACCGCAACCGGCAGCTTCCAGCCCGGCATCGGCGGCGTAGGCATCAATCCCCTGGTCAATACGCAGTTCACCTATATCGACGTCGGCGTCAATGTCGAGATGCAGACTCGCGTTCACGACAACGGCGAAGTTTCCATTCACGTCGATCTGGACATCTCCGCCGTCACCGGCCAGGTCAACCTGGGCGGCATCAGCCAGCCGATCATCGGCCAGCGCAAGGTCTCGCACGACATCCGCATGAAGGAAGGCGAGGTGGAGCTCCTCGCCGGCCTGACCAAGGTGCAGGATTCGAAGACCAAGACCGGAGTCGCCGGGCTGGCCAGCATTCCGGTCATCGGACGGCTGTTCAGCGGAGACAGCGTGGACCACGAAACGCAGGAGCTCATGATCGCGCTGATCCCGCACATCGTGCGCCGGCCGGAGTTCACCGAAGAGAATCTGCGCGGCATCGCGGTGGGCAATCAGCAGACCGTGCACCTGACCTATGGCCGCCGGGCAAGCCAGGCACACCAGCAGGCACCCGCCCCGGGGCCGAAGAGGGAAGAGCCGCCGGCTGCCGCCGCGCCCGCGACTCCGCCCGTAGCCGCTGCACCCGTCGCGCCCGCGGCCCCCAACCAACCGCCGGCCACGGGTACCGGTGCTCCTGCCGCGCCTCCGCTCCTGCCTCCGGCCACCGCCCCGCCGGAGACTGCGACCGCGGGCACCACGCCCCGGGCACAGACGCCGGACACCGCCAACCCGGCTGGTGGAGCTACCGTCCGCTTCCTGCCGCCGGTGGTCAACACCAGCACAGGTTCGTCGATTACCGTCGCGTTGATTGTCGAGAACGCAAAGGACGTAGTCTCCGCGCCGCTGCAGGTCCAGTACGACCCGAAGGTGGTCAAGCTCAACGATGTCGGCCGCGGCGATTTCTTCTCCGCCGACGGCCAGGTGCCCGTTTTCACCAAGAACATTCAGAACGACGCCGGACTGGCCGCGATCAACCTGAACCGCCTCCCGGGCAGTGCCGGCAGTTCGGGATCGGGCGTATTGGTCACGCTCGTCTTCCAGGCGGTAGCTCCGGGTACGGCGGCAATCCGCGTGCCCAGTTTGAGCGTGCGCGATTCGCAGGGGCTCGTGGTCGCCTCGGGAACCCCGTCGATGACCATCAACGTGAAGTGAGCGAAGTATGAAACGCCGGAATCAGAGAGGACTGACACTGGTGGAGCTGATCGTGGCCTTCACGATCATGCTGGTGCTCACCCAGATGGCCGTTCCGCTGGCGCGCTCCAAGGTCCGCGCCGAACGTCAGCGCGCGCTCGTCGCGTCTCTCCGCGAGATGCGCAGCGCAATCGACCGCTACAAGGACATGGCCGACCTCGGCTATCTCGGTCCGCAGAAAGCCGGCACCAACAACTGGCCGGAGAGTCTCGACGTGCTTGTGGAAGGCGTCAAGCTTCCCGGTCCCGACGGCAAGAAGATGCGCTTCCTGCGCCGCATCCCGGTGGACCCGTTCACCGGCAAGGCGGAATGGGGCTTGCGCAGCGACCAGGACGACCCTAAGAGCCTCTCCTGGGGCGGCCAGGACGTTTTCGACGTCTACAGCAAAACGCAGGAGAAAGCCCCCGATGGCACCAATTATTCGGAGTGGTAGCATCGTGACCCGCCGCGCGAAGCGCGGAATTCGCGGCTTTACCTTCGTCGAGCTGATGGTGGTGGTCACCATCATCGTGATCCTCATCTCGATGGCCATTCCCATCTACAACCGCTCCATCCTGCGCGCCAAAGAGTCGGTGCTCAAGAACAATCTCTTCACTCTGCGTACCTGCATCGATAACTACACCTACGACAAGCAGAAAGCCCCGCAGACTCTGCAGGACCTGGTCACCGAGGGCTATCTGCAGAAACTGCCGGTCGACCCCATGACCGGAAGCAACCAGGGCTGGCGCACCATCATGGAAGACGCCAGCCAAAGCGTGAATCAATCCGAGCCGGGTATCTTCGACGTTAAGAGCTCTTCCGATAAGATAGGTTTGGATGGGACTCCGTACGCCGACTGGTAGCCTGGTGGGCGCGTTCGGCGTGGCGGTTGTGCTGGCCGGATGCGGTTATGTCGGCGAACCCCTGCCTCCGCTGGCCAACGTCCCCTCGCGGGTCACCACCCTGGCCGCTGTCCAGCGAGGGGGTGTGATTATCGCCCAATTCCTGGTGCCCCAAGTCACCACCGAAAACTATCCCATTCCGCGCCCCGTGAAGCTGGATCTCCGCATCGGCCCCTCGGAACCGTTCAACGAAAATCAGTGGGCCGCCAGCGCGCAGCAGATTCCCCAGGTTCCTTCGAAGAACGGCATCGCCCGCTACGAGATTCCAGCATCGGCCTGGACCGGCAAGTCCGTGGTCATCGGCGTTCGAGTGGTGGCCCGCAACGGCAAGGCGTCGGGATGGTCTAACTTCTTCGCGGTGCCGGTGGTGGCGCCTCCCCAGAAACCATCCGACCTGGCGGCCGTGGCGACCGCGGCCGGCGTGAAACTCACCTGGCACGCGCAGGGATCGCAGTTCCGCGTCTTCCGCAGACCCGAGGGCGTCGAGGAGTTCGCTCTCGCCGCCACCGTGGACCGCCCCGAGTGGACCGATCCCGATGCCGAATTCGGCAAACGCACAACCTATCTGGTCCAGACCGTGGTCAAACTGGAAGACAACAAGCTCGCCGAGAGCGACCTGTCCGACCAGATCTCAATTTCGCCCGTGGATACCTTCCCGCCGGCGGTTCCCGCGGGTCTGCATGCCACCGCCGGTCCAGCCTCGGTCGAATTGAGCTGGGATCCGAACACCGAATCCGACCTGGCGGGCTATCGAGTCTACCGCGCCGTGGGCGGCGGGCCGTTTGAAAAGGTCGCCGAGCTTTCCGCCGTTCCGAGCTATTCCGACAGGGCGGTCGAGCGCGGAAAGACCTACCGGTATGCGATGAGCGCCTTCGACAAGGCCGGTAACGAGAGCCGGCAGTGCGCGCCGGTGGAAGTTGTCATTGAGTAACGTACACCGCGCACTGGTGGTGTCTGCAACCCCTGTAAAACCGGCCTCCGACTTGCCTTTGGCAGACAATCTCGTGTATAGTTGAGCGAGATGTTGTTTTCCTTCGCCAACTGGTTTAGGTTCCGGTTCCGGGCTTATCCCCGGATCCGGTAGAGTGGCGTTGGTTTAGACGGCATCGCAAGCTTGAGTTCGGACCAACCCACTCCGGAAGGAGTGGGTTTTTTTGTTGGGAGGGATCATGATCATTTCGATGCGGCAGCACGCGACCCGGGAAGAAATCGACCACGTCTGCGAGCGCATCCGCGAGTTCGGCTACAAAGTGCACTCGATTCAGGGCGAGGAGCGGGTGGTGATCGGCGTGGTCGGCGTGGGCGACGTGACCGCCTGCCTGGAATCGCTGGAAGCCACGCCCGGCGTGGAGAGCGCCGTCCGCATTTCCGCGCCTTACAAGTTCGTCAGCCGCGAGTTCCGGAACCAGCGCTCGGCGATCGCGGTCAACGGGCTGGATGTAGGCGCCGGCGAGTTCATCGTCATGGCCGGGCCCTGTTCCGTCGAGAGCGAAAAGCAGATCATGGAGACGGCGGAGGGAGTGGCCTCCGCCGGCGCAAAAATGCTGCGTGGCGGAGCGTTCAAGCCGCGCACTTCGCCCTATGACTTTCAGGGCCTGGAACTGGAAGGCCTCAAACTCCTCCGCAAGGCCAGGGAAGCCACCGGGCTTGCCATCATCACGGAGATCATGAGCGACCGCGATGTCGACCTGGTGGCCGAGTACGCCGACTGCATGCAGGTGGGCGCGCGCAACATGCAGAATTTCGCGCTGCTCAAATCGCTCGGCGGCTGCGGCCGGCCGGTGCTGCTGAAGCGCGGCATGAGCTCGACCATCAAAGAGCTGCTCATGTCGGCCGAGTACATCGTGGCGCACGGCAACCCCAACGTCATCCTCTGCGAACGCGGCATCCGTACCTTCGAAACCGCCACCCGCAACACGTGCGATATCTCCGCCGTCCCCGTGCTGAACGAGCTGACGCATCTTCCCGTGATCCTGGATCCGAGCCATGCCGCCGGCAAGCGCAGTCTGATTCCCGCACTGTGCCGTGCCGGAGTTGCCGTGGGCGCCGACGGCCTGATCGTGGAAGTCCATCCCTGCCCGGAGAAGGCGATCAGCGACGGCGCGCAATCGCTGACGCTGGAAGGCTTCCGGCGTGCCATGCAGGAGCTTCGTCCCTACATCGAACTGTGGCGCGAGGCCCGCGCCCCCCTCGCGGCGGCTGTGTGATACTCGATTCGTGACCCCTCGACAACGCGCGTGGCTGCTGATCCTGGGCGTGTTCACGGTTTGCGGCCTCATGCTTTGGGGCGCGGTCTGGTACCGCTCGCGGACCATGACACCTGCCGCCATGCTCAAGCGGCTGCCCACCGACGATGCCGTGGTCCTCTTTATCGACTTCAGCCAGCTCAGGCAACGCCACATCCTGCAATTGCTCGACAGCGCCACCGTGGGCCATGATCCGGAATACCAGGGCTTCGTCCAGAAGACCAATTTCGATTACCAGCAGGACCTGGACACCGCGATCGCGGCCTTCGCACCCACCGGCAAATTCATGCTGCTCAAGGGACGCTTCGATTGGAAGGCCCTGAAAGCCTACGTACTCAGCCAGGACGGCAAGTGCCTCAACGCGGTGTGCAAGATGGTCGGCAGCGCGCCGGACCGCCGCATTTCCTTTTTCCCGCTGCAGCAAAACGTCATGGCCCTGGCCGTCAGCCCGGAGGAATCGGCCGCCGAACGCATGAGTGCCGTGAGCCGGCGCCCCGATACGGAACTTCCCAGCGCGCCGCTATGGATGACCATCCCTCCGTCGGTCTTGAAATCGGGACAGAACCTGCCGTCCGGAACGCAGATGTTCGTTCACAGCATGGAGCGCGCCGAAGGCGTCACCCTCTGGGCCGTGCCGGAGGCGCAAGGATTCTCGGCAAGGCTGAGCGTGCGTTGCGCGACCGTCGAAGATGCCGTCGACATGGCCTCGAAGCTCAACAAAGTGACCGCCCTGCTGCGCGAGCTGATCGAGAAGGAGCGCCAGACACCCAATCCAGCCGATCTCAGCGGCCTGCTCACGGCGGGAACGTTTCACAACGAAGGCCAGAAAGTCCTTGGCACGTGGCCGGTTTCGCAGGCCCTCCTGGACAACCTCCTCGGCGGCAAATAGCGCGGGCACCCAGCTCGTCACGCCGCAGGCGGTTCTTGCGGGGGCTTGGGCTCGGTGCGAACCACCACAATCGTGAACTTCGCAACCAGCGCCGAGATGGCGCCGACGGCGGCGAGCAGCGGCGCCAGGATCACGCTGACGGCGGCGACGGTCACCGGGATCTCGATAAAGGTGTGGCCGTGCTCGTCCTTCACGATAATGCGCTGGACGTTGCCTTCGTGGATCAACTCCCGGACCTTGTCCACCAGGTCGCGGCCGAAGACTTGAATCTCTTCAACGAAACTCTCGAAGCTCATGATCCTGGTTACGCTTGGCACCGCCGGGAAGTTCCCGCGATGGGGCATTGTATTCGGATTGTCACACAGCTCCCGTCCCCTCGCCTGCTAGAATTCTCCGTTATGGAGGCAGGTTCGGGCCAGGTAGATGTCTGAAACCATCATCGACGCCCGCGCGATCGAGAAGTTCTACGCTTCGCCGGAAGGCAAACCGATCCAGGTGATCGCGCCCACGGATATTTCCATCCATGCCGGCGAGATCGTGGCCTTGCTGGGTCCATCCGGCTCCGGCAAATCCACGTTGCTTCGAATCCTTACGGGCCTCTCAAAGCCTTCCGCGGGCCAGGTCCTCTGGCATGGACAGCCGTTCGCGGAGAGCCGGGCGAATGTCTCGATTGTCTTTCAGAGCTTCGCGCTGTTCCCCTGGCTGACGGTCCTGGAGAATGTAGAGGCCGCCCTGAAGGCCAAGGGGATGAGCGCGGTCGAGCGGCGCAAGCGGAGCCTGCGCATTCTGGACGTCGTCGGCCTCGACGGATTCGAGCAGGCCTACCCGAAGGAACTCTCCGGCGGCATGAAGCAGCGCGTCGGGATGGCGCGCGCCATCGTGGTCGAGCCGGAGGTGATGTTCATGGATGAAGCGTTCTCCGCGCTGGACGTGCTCACCGCGGAGAACCTGCGCAGCGAATTGTTGGACCTGTGGCAGTCGAAGCGGATCCCCACGCGGGCCATTTTCATCGTCACCCACAACATCCACGAGGCCGTGTCGCTGGCCGACCGCATCATCGTACTGGGCAAGAATCCAGGGAAGGTCCGCACCGACTTTCGCGTTACCATGCCTCACCCGAGAGACGAGAAGGCGTTCGAGTTCAGCGCATTGGTAGACCATATCTACAAGGTGCTGACGCGCCCGCAGGAACCAGCCCCCCTGGCCGCGCCCGCCGAAGCGCCGGTACCGCTGAAAAGCGACGGCGCGCCGCAGTACCAGATGCTGCCTCATGCCCGCCCCGGAGGCATTGCCGGCCTCCTGGAGATTCTCGCGGAACGCGAAGGCCCTTATGAAATGCACACGCTCGCCGACGATCTCGCCTTCGAGATCGACGATCTGCTGCCCATTGTGGATGCCGGCGCGATGCTCGGTTTCCTGACCGTCTCGGAAGGCAAGGTCGAGATCACCGCAGAGGGCCGCCGATTCGCCGATGGCGATATTACCGCTCGCAAGGAGATTTTCCGGGAC
>Ga0335083_10004523_pt1 | contig 17695 bp, 15 predicted proteins | sample Lox_Sample_42_FD_206716 | JGI IMG/M metagenome (GOLD analysis project Ga0335083, IMG submission 206716) | Soil microbial communities from Loxahatchee National Wildlife Refuge, Florida, United States - Lox_Sample_4.2 | ecosystem: Environmental > Terrestrial > Soil > Wetlands | place: USA...
CTGACCGCCACCGGTCGAGTTCTCCCGGCCCACCCAGCGGCCCTGTTTTCCTGACCGCCACCGGCCGCGTTCCCCTGACCGCCACCGGCCGCCCGTCGACGCCCTACTCCCGTCCCTTGCTCTATATAGCAAGCAAATGCTAACTATATCAATCACAGGGCTGGCGCGGAGCCGTCCGGTATGCCCGAATCCAGGATTCGGGCATAACCGGCACAGACCATGATCGTGAACAGTTTTAGCTAATAGTTGTTCCGAACTGTTCACGATCATGAAAAGCAGGCAGGCCCGAGGGGGAAGTTCCTGGTATTGGGCCATAACCGGTTCACATCGTGCCGGTCCGAGAGGGCCGCATCGGCACGGGAATGCGAGCAAGGTCGCTGGCCACTACCACCTCCCCGCCGAACGCCTCCGCCGCCTCCCCGGCCATCCGCTCCACGCCATCGGAACGAGGACCAGGACCAGAACCAGGATCGGACTCGTAGCGCTGCGAGAAGTGGGTGAGGACCAGCAGCCGCGCCCGGGCCCGGGCCGCGATCTGCCCGGCCTGCCCGGCCGTCAGGTGCCCGTAGTCGCGGGCCAGCGCGGCCTCGGCGTTGGCGAAGGTGGACTCGCAGACCAGCATGTCCGCCTGCTCGGCCAGCTCGAAGGCCGCGTCGCACAGCCGGGTGTCCATGATGAACGCGAACCGCTGCCCCGGCCGGTGCTCACTCACCTGCTCCAGCAGTACCGTGCGCCCAGAACCAACCGAGAGCCGCCCGGTCCGCTGCAAAAGCCCGATGTCGGGACCGGCGACGCCGGCCGCGGCCAGCCGGTCAGGCAGCATCCGCCGCCCGTCCGGCTCGGTCAGCCGGTAGCCGACGGTCGGCACGCTGTGCGACAGCGCCCGCGCCTCGAGCCGGAACGCGGCCGCGTCGACGACCACGGGGCCCGCGCCCCTGATCCGCCGCTCGCGCAGGTCAAGCACGTCGCGGAACAGGGAGGCGTGCCGCAGCCGCCGGAACACCTCCCGGCTGCCCGCCGGGTAGCAGATCTCCACCGGGTGCGGCACCCGGTCCAGCGACATCCGCGCCAGCACGCCCGGCAGGCCCAGGCAGTGGTCGCCGTGGAAGTGGGTGACGCAGATCCGGGTGACCTGGCTGGCGGTGACCCCGGCGAACAGCATCTGCCGCTGGGTGCCTTCCCCCGGGTCGAACAGCAGGCCCTCGTCGTCCCAGCGCAGGAAGTAGCCGTTGTGGTTGCGGCGGCGGGTGGGCGCCTGGCTCGCCGTGCCGAGGACGACGAGCTCGCGACTGGCCACGGCACCCTAGGTTACGGGGCCGCCCCTGGACGACGGCACCCTGGGCTACGACCCTACGACCCTACGACCCTACGACTCGGGATGCACCACCATGGCGCTGCCGCCGCCGAGCCGGACCGGCTCGGCGATGGCCTCGGCCTGCCCGTGGCCCAGGATCTGCAGCGCGGTCGCGTCACCCGGGTAGTTGTCCAGCGGCAGGATCGGCCCGGTGGCCAGCGTGAACTTCTCGCCGTACTTACTCGTCAGCTGCGCCGCCAGGGCACTGTTGTAGAAGAGCGGTTCGGCCAGTGAGGTATCCGCGTTCCGCTGGCTTACCCGCGGGGCCGCGAGCGCGGCGGGCAGCGACAGGCCGAAATCGACGTGGTTCAGGATGATCTGCAAGATGGTGGTGGGGATCGTGGACCCGCCGGCCGCGCCCACGCTGAACACCGGCGTGCCGTGCCGGAACGCGATGACAGGACCCATGCTGGACCGCGGCTGCTTGCCGCCGGCCGGCAGGTTGGGGTCGGAAACGCCCGCCGACGACGGGGCGAAGTCGAAGTCGGTCATCTCGTTGTTGAGCAGGAACCCGTAGCCGGGCACGACCTGGCCGCTGCCGCCGAAGAAGTTGATCGTGTTGGTGTAGGCCACGATGTCGCCCCACTTGTCCGTGGTGACGATGTTGTTGGTGTGACCGCCTTCCGGCGCCATCGCCGACGCGCTCTGCGCAGCGCAGCCGGTGTAGGGCCCGTTCGGGTTGCCCGGTGCCACCGGCGAGGTCAGCGCCGTACCACCGATCAGGCAGCGCCGGGTGGCAGCGTACGCCGGGTTCAGCAGCCCGGACACCGGCACGCTGACGTACCGGGGGTCGCCGACGTAGGCGTTGCGGTCGGCGTAGGACAGCCGGGACGCCTCCAGGTAGTGGAACAGCGCCGTGGCCCGCGGCTCGGCCGACAGGTGGTAGCCGCTCAGGATGTTCAGCGCCTCGCCGACTGTGGTGCCGCTGCTCGACGGCGGCGCCATGCTGTAGATGTCCAGGCCGCGGTAGCGCACGCGGGTCGGCGCCTGCACCCGGGCCTGGTAGGCGCGCAGGTCGTTCACGGTCATGATCCCGGGCAGCCTGACCACCTGCTGCCCCGGCGTCAGCACCGGGTGGTCGTCGGCCTGCACGATGGCCTTACCCAGCGGCCCGTTGTACAGGTAGGAAGGACCGTACCTGGCCAGCAGCCGGTAGGTCTTAGCCAGGTCGGGGTTGCGCAGCAGCGTACCGACGGGCAGCGGCTGCCCGGACGGAGTCAGCAAGAGCGAACGGCTCGCCGGGTAAGCCTGCAGCTCGGGCAGGTCCGACTGGGTGAGCTGGACGAAGTCGGCGTTGACCAGGAATCCCCGTTCGGCCACGCCGATCGCCGGGGCCAGGTCCGAAGCCAGCGTGCCACGACCGTACAGGCTGACCGCCTTGGCCCAGGTCGCCACCATCGAGGGAACCCCGGTGGCCAGCGGCTGGTCCGAGGCGTCGTCGTAGCCGAGCGGCTGCCCGGTCGCGGGATCGACGAACATCGTCGGCGTGCACGCGGCCGGGCAGTTCTCCCGGCCGTCGATGGTCACCACCTGATGCGTCCTGGCCAGGTAGATCACCATGAAGCCGCCGCCGCCCGGGCCGGCTACGAACGGGATCGTCACGCCGAGCGCGCTGGCCGTGGCCACGGCCGCGTCGACCGCGTTGCCGCCGTGCCTGAGCACGTCGATGCCCGCCTGGCTGGCGCCCGCGTCCATCGAGGCGACCGCGCCGCCAGAACCGATCGCCAGGGCACCGCTCCCGCTGCCGCCGCCCCGGGCGGCCGCATGCGCCCCCGCCGGCAGGGCGGGCAGCGCCAGCAATACCGCGGCCAGGGCTGACACAGCAGAAACCACAGGCAGGCGACGTATGAGCATCTATCGATTAAAACTCACATAATTAAACAAATCCAGTCCTGAAGGGACACGTCGCACGGGAACGGGCCGGTCAGGACCATCGGCGAAGGAGGTACAGGCCGGTCAGGGCCGTCGCCGGGGGGAGATAGCCGGTCAGGACCATGGGCGAAGGAGGTGCAGGTCGGTCAGGGCCGTCGCCGGGGGGAGATAGCCGGTCAGGATCGTCGCCGGGGGAGGTACATGTCGGTGATCGTGCCCTCGAACGCCTCGGCCGCCATGGCCACCGTCTCGGACAGCGTGGGGTGCGGGTGGATGGTCAGGCCGATGTCGGCCGCGTCCGCGCCCATCTCGATGGCCAGCACCGCCTCGGAGATCAGGTCGCCCGCCGAAGGCCCGACGATGCCGCAGCCGACGACCCGGCCGCTCGCCTCGTCGAACAGCACCTTCGTCATCCCCTCCGAACGTCCCAGGGTCAGCGACCGCCCGCTGGCCGCCCACGGGAACAGGCCCTTGCCGTACCCGACGCCGGCCGCGCGGGCCTCGTTCTCGGTGACGCCGGCCCACGCCACCTCGGGGTCGGTGTAGGCCACCGAGGGGATGGCCCGGGCGTCGAAGTAGCTGTTCTTGCCCGCGATCACCTCGGCCGCGACCTTCGCCTCGTGCATGGCCTTGTGCGCCAGCATCGGCGGGCCGACCACGTCGCCGATGGCGTAGATGTGCGGCACGTTGGTCCGCATCTGCTTGCTGACCCCGATGAAGCCGGCCGGATCCACGGTGACGCCCGCCCGTTCGGCATCGATGAGCTTGCCATTGGGGCGGCGGCCCACGGCCACCAGGATCCGGTCGAAGGTGTCGGTCGCCGGGGCCTTCGCGCCCTCGAACGACACCACTAGTCCCTCTGGTGCCGCCCGCACCGCGGTTACCTGGGTCTTCAAAAATACGTTCTCGTAGAGCCGGCCGACCCGCTTGGCCAGCGGGGTGACCATGTCCAGGTCGGCACCGGGGATGAGCTGGTCGAGCAGCTCCACCACGGTGACCTTGGCGCCGAGCTCGTGGTACACGGTGGCCATCTCCAGGCCGATGATCCCGCCGCCGATGACCAGCAGCCGCCTGGGCACCTCGGCGAGCTCGAGCGCGCCGGTCGAGTCGATGACCCGCGGGTCCTCGGGGACGAACGGCAGCCGCACCGCCTCCGACCCGGCCGCGATGATCGCGTGCTCGAACCCGACCGTCACGGTGCCGCCCGCGGCCAGCTCCACCCGCAACTCGTGCGGCCCGGTGAACCGGCCGTAGCCGCGGATCGTGGTCACCTTACGCTGCTTGGCCAGGCCGGCCAGCCCGCCGGTCAGCCGGGCGACCACAGCATCCTTCCACGCCCGTAGCCGGCCGAGGTCGATTTCGGGCGGACCGAACGAGATGCCGTTCCCGCCCATCTCACGGGCATCCGCGATGACCTTGGCCGCATGAAGCAGCGCCTTGGACGGGATGCAGCCGACGTTGAGGCATACCCCGCCGAGGGTGGCCCCGCTGTCCACCAGCACCACCTGCTTGCCCAGGTCGGCGGCACGGAACGCGGCCGTGTAGCCGCCCGGTCCGGCCCCGAGGACGAGGACTTCGGCCGTCTGATTCTCCACGTCATCCTCCCTCAGAGCACGAGACGGCGGACGTCCCCGAGCACGTGGCACAGGTACCGTGCGAACCGGGCGGCCAGCGCCCCGTCGATGACCCGGTGGTCGTAGGACAGCGACAGCGGCAGCATCAGCCGCGGCACGAACGCTTCCCCGTCCCACACCGGGGCCATCTTGGACCGCACCACGCCGAGGATCGCCACCTCGGGCGCGTTGACGATGGGCGTGAAGCTGATCCCGCCTATGCCGCCCAGGCTGGAGATGGTGAAGCTGGCGCCGGCCAGGTCGGCCGGGGCGAGCTTGCCCTCCCTGGCCCGGGCGGAGACGGCGCCGAGCTCGCGGCTCAGCTCGCGGATGCCCTTGCGGTCCACGTCGCGGATCACCGGCACGACCAGGCCCTCGGGGGTGTCCACGGCCACGCCGAGGTGGTAGTAGCCCTTGTAGATCAGCGCGTCCTTCTCCGGCGTCAGCGAGCTGTTGAACTTGGGATACTCGCGCAGCGCGGAGACGCTGGCCTTCATCAGGAAGGCGAGCAGCGTCACCCGGTAGCCCTCCGCCTTGGCCTCGGCGTCGAGCTCGCGCCGGTAGGCGTCCAGGTCGGTGATGTCGGCCTCGTCGTCGTGGGTGACGTGCGGGACGTTGAGCCAGGACCGGTGCAGCGCGGGCCCGGACAGCCGCTGGATGCGGGTCAGCGGCTTGACCTCCACCGGCCCGAACTTCGAGAAGTCCTGGGCCGGCACCTCCGGGATGCCCGCCCCCGCCGTGGCCGCCACCGGAGCCGCGGCGCCGTTCCCGGTGCCGCGCACGGCGCCGATCACGTCCTCCTTGGTGATCCGCCCCTTCGGCCCGGTCCCGGTCAGCCCGCCCAGGTCAAGCCCGAGCTCCCGCGCCAGCCGCCGCGCCCCCGGACTAGCGTGCACCCCAGCAAACCCGCCCGCCCCGCCGTCCACACTGGCCCCGCCGTCCCCACCCGCCACAGTACCGTCCGGTACCGTACCGCTGGGTCGGGTGGCCACGGGGGCGGCCGTGGCCGGAGCGCCGGGAGCCGCGGCGGCGGGCAGCGCGGTCGCGGCCGGGAGCGCCTCGGCCGCGGAGCGCTCGGCCGGCTCGCGCGCGGCCGCCAGGGGGTCGGGGGCGTCGAGCGCGGGCGGCTCCTGCTGGTCGGTCAGCGGCGGCGGCGCGACCGCGGCGCCCTCGGTGTCGAGCAGCAGGATGGGCGACCCCCGGCTGACCACGTCCCCGACCTTGACCCGCAGCTCGCGGACCGTGCCCGCGCCGGGCGACGGGATGTCCATGGTCGCCTTGTCGGATTCCAGCGTGACCAGCGGGTCCTCGTTGTGCACCACGTCGCCGGGGGCGACGTGGATCTCGATCACCGGGACGTCGGCGAAGTCGCCGAGATCCGGGACGCTGACTTCCGTGGTGTCGGCCATGTCGGCTCCTCCTCAGGCGTGCGCCGGGTCCGGTGCGTCGGGATCGATGCCGTACCGCGTTATCGCGTCGGCCACCCGGTCGGCCGGTACCGTCCCGTCGGCGGCCAGCGCGGACAGCGCGGCCACCGCGACGTAGTGCCGGTCGACCTCGAAGAAGCGGCGCAGGTTGCGCCGGTAGTCCGAGCGGCCGTAGCCGTCCGTGCCCAGCACCGTGTACCGCCGGGGCACGAAGGCGCGGATCTGGTCGGGGTACGTCCTGATGTAGTCGGTGGCCGCGACGACCGGGCCTGGCGGCCGCCCGGCCAGGCACTCCTCCACGTAGCTGCGTCGTGGTTCCACCGCTGGGTGCAGCATGTTGTGCCGCTCGGCGGCGAGGCCGTCCCGCCGCAGCTCGGTGAAGCTGGTCGCGCTCCACACGTCGGACGCGATCCCGTAGTCCGCCGCCAGCAGGTCCGCCCCGGCCAGCACCTCCCGCAGGATCGTCCCGCTGCCGAGCAACTGCACCCGCGGCCCCTCGCCGTCGGCCGAACGCAGCAGGTACATCCCCCGCAGGATGCCCGCCTCGGCGCCCTCGGGCAGCGGCGGGTGCTCGTAGTTCTCGTTCATCAGCGTGAGGTAGAAGAACACGTCCTCCTGCTCGCCCAGCATCCGCCGCAGTCCTTCGCGGACGATGACCGCGACCTCGTAGGAGTACGTGGGGTCGTAGGACACGCAGTTCGGCACGGCCGAGGCGAGGACGTGGCTGTGCCCGTCCTCGTGCTGGAGCCCCTCGCCGTTGAGCGTGGTCCGCCCGGCCGTCCCGCCGAGCAGGAAGCCGCGCGCCCGCGAGTCCCCGGCCGCCCAGATCAGGTCCATCACCCGCTGGAAGCCGAACATCGAGTAGAAGATGTAGAACGGGATCATCGCGATGTCGCTGGTGCTGTACGCGGTGGCCGCGGCGATCCAGGAGGCCATCCCCCCGGCCTCGTTGATGCCCTCCTGGAGCATCTGGCCGTCCGGCGCCTCCCGGTAGTACATCAGCTGGTTGGCGTCCTCCGGCTGGTACAGCTGGCCGGCCTGGCTGAAGATGCCGAACTGCCGGAACATCCCCTCCATGCCGAACGTCCTGGACTCGTCCGGCACGATCGGCACCACCCGCGGCCCGATGGCCTTGTCCCGCAGCAGCGTGTTCAGGATCCGGACGAACGCCATCGTGGTGGAGATCTGGCGGCCGGGCGTGCCGCCCAGCTGGCCGCCGAACGCGGACAGCTCGGGCACCGGGAGCGACTCGGTCGACTGCTGCCGCCGCGACGGCAGGTAGCCGCCCAGCGCGGCCCGCCGCTCGCGCAGGTAGGCCAGCTCCTCGCTGTCCTCGCCGAAGCGCAGGAACGGCATGCCCGCCAGTTGCTCGTCGGTCAGCGGCAGGCTGAACCGGTCCCGGAACTTGACCAGGGACGCGCTGGCCATGTGCTTCTGCTGGTGGGTGATGTTCTGGCCCTCGCCGGACTCGCCCATCCCGTAGCCCTTGATCGTCTTGGCCAGGATGACCGTGGGCTGGCCGGCGTGCCGCACCGCGGCCGCGTAGGCGGCGTAGACCTTGACCGGGTCGTGGCCGCCGCGGTTCAGCGCCCAGATCTCGTCGTCGGTCATGCCCGCGACCATCTCGGCCAGCTCGGGGTACACGCCGAAGAACTTCTCCCGGACGTACGCGCCGTTCTTGGACTTGAAGTCCTGGTACTCGCCGTCGACGGCTTCTTCCATCCGCTTGAGCAGGATCCCGGTGGAGTCCCGCGCGATCAGCGGGTCCCAGGCGCTGCCCCAGATCACCTTGATCACGTTCCAGCCGGCGCCGCGGAAGATGCCCTCGAGCTCCTGGATGATCTTGCCGTTGCCGCGCACCGGGCCGTCGAGCCGCTGGAGGTTGCAGTTGACCACGAAGATGAGGTTGTCCAGCTTCTCCCGGCTGGCCATCGCGATGGCGCCCAGCGACTCCGGCTCGTCGGTCTCTCCGTCGCCGAGGAACGCCCACACCTTGCGGTCGTCCGCGCCGCCCGGCGCCGGGGCGCCCAGGCCGCGGCAGGCCAGGTACTTCAGGAAGCGCGCCTGGTAGATCGCCATGATCGGGCCCAGGCCCATGGACACCGTCGGCATCTGCCAGTAATCGGGCATCAGCCACGGATGCGGGTAGGAGGCCAGCCCGTGGCCACCGGTTTCCTGGCGGAAGTTCACCAGCTGCTCTTCGGTCAGCCGGCCCTCGACGAACGACCGGGCGTAGATGCCCGGCGAGGAGTGCCCCTGGATGAACAGCAGGTCGCCGGAGGGACCGCCGCGGAAGAAGTGCTGGAAGCCCACGTCGTACAGGGTGGCCGCGGACTGGAAGCTGGCGATGTGCCCGCCGAGCTCGGAGGACTCCTCGTTCGCCCGCAGCACCATGGCCAGCGCGTTCCACCGGATCAGCGACCGGATGCGGTGGTCCAGGGTCAGTTCCCGCGAGCTGAGCCGGTCCTCTTTCTGCGGCGGGATCGTGTTCAGGTACGGCGTGGTGGCGCTGTACGGGACCGGCGCGCCCTTCCGCCGGGCCTCGGTCACCACCTCGTCGAGGAGTTGGAAGGCGCGGTCCGCCCCCTCGTACGCCAGGACGGAATCCAGTGCCTCGAGCCACTCGCGCGTCTCGGCCGGGTCCAGGTCTTCGAGCATCGTCGCCCCCTGCCCTCTTGGCGGTCTTTCAAGCATCTACCCTGGGGCCGTGGCAAATCCACTCGGGCAGGTCGCATCCTGGCCCGTCACCGCCGCGGTCGGCGTCGCCTCGGCCGCGGGCCTGATGGAGACGACAGGACCCGTGAGCCGGCCTTTCCGGTGGGCGTCGGTGACCAAGCTGCTCACCGCGCTGGCCGCGCTCGACGCGGTGCAGCGCGGCCTGCTCGCCCTGGACGAGCCGGCCGGGCCGCCGGGGTCGACGATCAGCCACCTGCTGGCGCACGCGTCGGGGCTCGCCTTCGACGGCGACACGATCCAGGCCCAGCCCGGGCAGCGCCGCATCTACTCCAACCGCGGCATCGAGATCGTCGCCGAGATCCTCGCCGCCCGCTCCGGCCAGCCCTTCGAACGACTGCTGGCCGACGAGGTCTGCCTGCCGCTGGGGATGGCGGGCACCCGGCTCGACGGCTCCCCGGCCTGGGGCGCCGTCGGACCGCTCACCGACCTGATGAACCTGGCCGTCGAGCTGGCCAGCCCGTCCCTGGTCAACGAGGACCTGCTGGCCGAGGCCACCCGGGTCGCCTTTCCCGGCCTGATGGGCGTCCTGCCCGGCTTCGGCCGCCAGGCCAACTGCGACTGGGGCCTGGGCTTCGAGATCAGGGACAGCAAGGCGCCGCACTGGACGGGGTCGCGGAACTCGCCCCTGACGTTCGGTCACTTCGGCCGCTCGGGCAGCTTCCTGTGGGTGGACCCGGAGGCCGGGCTCGCCTGTGTCGGGCTGGCCGACCGCGACTTCGACGAGTGGGCCAAGCAGGCGTGGCCCCGGCTGGCCGATGACCTCCTCGCTGCGTACGCGGCGTAGTCTCACGATATGGACAAGCCCACAGTCGTATCCGCGGCGGAGTGGCAGCAGGCTCGCGACGAACTGCTGAAGGCGGAGAAGGAAGCGACCAGGACCCTGGACGCGATCGCCGCGAGGCGCCGGCGCCTCCCGATGGTCAGGTTCAGGACCGACTACGAATTCGCCACCCCGTTCGGTAAAAAGACCTTGATTGACCTGTTCGGCGAGCGGCCGCAGCTGGCTGTCTACCAGTTCATGGACATCGGCCCCAGCGCCTACTGCCCGGGCTGCACCCACTTCACCAGGAATGTCACCGACCTGGGCGCGCTGGCCCAGAGCGGGATCAGCTGGGCCACCGTGTCGGACATGCCGCTGGACCAGATCGAGGCCTACAAAGCCCTGATGAGCTGGACGGTGCCATTCGTCTCCTCGCGCGGCACGTCGTTCGCGGCCGACTGCGGCGCGGGCGGCGGCTTCGCGCTCAGCATGTTCCTGCGGGACGGCAAGGACGTCTACCTGACGTACTCGACCACGGCCCGCGGCGTGGACCGGCTGCTGTTCGCCAACAACATCCTGGACCTGAGCGTGTACGGCCCGCAGGAGGATTGGGAGGAGTCCCCGCCCGGCTGGCCTCAGCACCCCACTTACGGCTGAGTCCAGGAACGGCGAGCGCGGCGGCGCCTTTAACAAGATCATTCTGAGCTACTCTCGTTCGGCATCGACGTAATCTCCTCCGAAGGCCCGTGCTCTATCCGGAAGGTGGCAATGCCCCGGATCACCCGGCAGGATTTCGAGCGGCTGCTCGAGTTCCGCGTCACCCTGCGCCGCTTCCACCGCTGGAGCGAGGACCAGGCCCAGGCCGCGGGCCTGACGCACGTCCAGCACCAGCTGCTCGTGGCGGTCAAGGGGCATCACGAGAGCCGGCCGCCGACCGTGGGCGACCTGGCCGGGTACCTGATGCTGCGCCCGCACAGCACGGTCGAGCTGGTGGACCGGGCCGAAGCCGCCGGCCTGGTGGAGCGGACGCCGGACGCCGACGACGGCCGCGTGGTCCGGGTCCGGCTGACCGGCGCGGGCGACCGGATCCTGAACAAGCTGACCCGGGCTCACCTGGAGCGCCTGCATGAGCTCGCCACCGTCCTCGACGAGCTCGTGACCAAGCACGACGAAGCCCAGCGGGGCTAGCGCCGCTGACCGGGCCCCACCGTCACGGCCCGGTCAGGGCGGCTCCGGTCAGACGAACAGGCGCCGGGTGACGATGCCCCGGCCGATGTCGTCTCCCAGCCACAGGTCGAAGTGCTCGCCGATGCCGAAGTACCTGGCGACGTCATCACCGGCCAGCCGCATCGTCACCAGCTGCTGGCGGCCGCCCGGCCGGAATGGCCCGTCGTCGTCGCAGCTGATCAGCGCGGAGAAGAACTGGCTGCGCCTGGTCTCCTCGTCCCGGCCGCGCACCACCATGCGGTGCGGCTCGGGTCCGAGATGCACGCCGGGCCCTGCGTCCTGCTGTCCGGCCAGGGTCACCAGGGCCTGGAACTTGTACCGCTTCACGTGCCCATCACCCCTCTGCGTCGCTGATATCGTAACACGATATAAACAGGCGAGGTAGGGGTTGATGCGCCTGGCCGTGGCGGGGATGCGCGCGGCCGGGCCCCGCGGTGGGAGCACCGCGGGGCCCGGCCGGGGGATTCAGGTGATCAGCAGCCGTCGTAGGGGGACCAGTTGGACTGGCCGCCCTGGGCGATCGCGTTGTTGAACACCTGGTTCTGCTCGGCCACGCTGGCGTGCCCGAAGCTGGCGGCCGAGCCGCCGTACGCCGCCCAGGTCGACGCGCTGAACTGGTACAGGCCGTAGTGCCCGCTCGAGTTCATGACCTGGGAGTTACCGCCCGATTCGCGGGCAATGACGCACGACTGGAACCCGCCGCCGCCTGAGTACGTCCCGCCGGACACCGCGGCCGTGGCCTGCACCGGCGCGTAGGACGTGCCCGTGGACGTGACCGGCGCCGGCGCGGGCGCCGGGCCCAGCTGGCCGGGCGCGGCGGGGATCTTGGCCGGCAGCGCCGGGACCTTCAGCACCTGGCCGGTGCTGATGATGTTCGCCCAGTGGACCTTGTCCCGGTTGGCCCAGTACAGCACGGGCCAGGCGTTCTGCTTGTGGTACACCTTGCCGGCGATCTTGGAGAGCGAGTCGCCCGACCGGATGGTGTAGTGGTCGGGCTGCGCCTGCTGGGCCTGCCCGCCGGACTGCCGCACCACGGCCAGCAGATCGGCCGTGGACATGCCCGCGTGGCTGGTCGCGTCCGCGACCGTGGCGGGCTCCGCGGTGACCGCGGTGCGCACGGCCACGTGGGCCGGCGTCGCCGCCTGCGCCTGCGGCGCCAGGCAGACGGCGGCCGCCATGCCCGCGAGCGCGGGTACGGCGGCCGTGGGAAGCAGGTGCTTCCGGATGACGGATTTCTTCCTGTGGCTACCCAAAAGGTTCCTTCTCGTGCAGTTCGCGCTCACCGGGAAGACGGCACAAGGTGCGTGCTGTCTTCGGAGACGCCTGACATCACAGGAGACTCTAACGGGCACTCGGGGCATAATTTACCAAAATGGACAAATATGTTTTCGCGTTGCTAGACTGCCCGTTTCAGGTATCTTAAACGTTTTATCACTTCACATACGCCACACCGGCCCCGTCCGCTGGGTGCCCCTGCAACCCAGCGAAGCGGCGCTTCGGGGTGGATTCGACCCTCAGAGCGAGAGCATGCCGCTGACCAGGGCCCGCCAGCCGTCCTCCCTCCCGAAGGTCCGGCTCCTAGGGCAACCCATCCCGGCGCAAACCGCTTGCAGGCCCCGTGTAGATCGTGTGGAGGCCCCGCCGCCGGCCTCCTCAGGTCAGGTCGAGGAGGAGGCGGGCCAGTTCCTCCGGGCGGTTGCTCGGGATCATGTGGTTGGTGGCGATCTCGTGGTAGCGCCAGACCGGCGAGGCCTTGGCCCGGTCGGCGGCGGCCCAGAACGGCCCGCCGTTCCCTGACCCCCCGTCCTGGGGCCTGGGTTCCCCGGTCGCCTTGATGTAGGTGCGGGTGAACGGGTAGTCCTCCAGCGCGTGCGCCAGCCGGACCGGCTCGGTGAAGCAGCCGGCCGGGTGCGGCGTGCGGCGCGGGCCGGCCCACTGCGCCTCGGCCGGGTCGTCGAACTCGCGCGGCAGCGGCGGCACCAGCCAGTCGCGGCCGAGCCCGATCGCGCCGTAGCTGGTTCCGGTACCGCTGAGGCCGGCCACCGTGTCACCGTCGCCGGGCACGAACGCGTCGAGGTAGACGAGGTGCCGGACCCGTTCGGCGATATACCCGAGCGCCCCGGTGACCACGAACCCGCCATAGGAGAAGCCGAGCAGCACGATGTCGCTGAGATCCTCGTACCAGACGGCGTTGACGACGTCGGCGATGTGCGTGGTCAGGCACACCTGCGGGCTGGTCAGGTGGGCGCGCTCGCCGATGCCGGTCAGGCTCGGCGTGAAGACCTCGTGACCGGCCGCCAGGAGCGGGCCGCGCACCTTGCGGAAGCCGTGCGCGCCGCCCCACGCGCCGTGCACCAGGACGAAGACCGCCATCGGCATCAGCCTTCCCGTCACCGTCGCCACTCGCGACTCGCCAGGGACCCGGGCCGCCCGCGTCCCATCAGGACCCTACGCCTGCGCCTATTACCCAGCCAGTGCGCCATCGGCTCGCGCCGCCCGGATAGAGTGACGGAACTTCTCGTCAAGGAGCGGCATGCGTCCCTGGTCTGGCCGGTCCTTGCTGGCTGACCAGGCCCGCCTCCGGGTGGGCGGCCTGCTGGCTGGCTGCGCGATCATCGTCGTCGTGCTCGGCGTGCTATTCGCCGGACAAGGCACCGCGGACCCGTTCGACCGGGCCGTCGGCTCCCCGGTCATCACCTGGCTCGCCGGGCGGCAGACCCTGGCGCTGTGGCTGGCCTACCCGGCCACGCTGGTTCCCGCGGGCGGAGCCAGCCTGATCGCCGCCCTCGTCTGCCTGGCCCGTGGCTGGCTCCGGGGCGCCGCGCTGGCCCTGCTGGCCGTCCCGGTGGCCTCCGGGCTGAACGACGCCTTCCTCAAGCACCTGTTCCACCGCACCTACCTGGGGGTGCTCACCTACCCCAGCGGTCACGCCGCGGCCGCCGCGGCCCTGGCGATGTCCCTCACGATCCTGCTCCTCCTCGCGCCCCGCCCGGCCACGCACCCAGCGGACCCAGCCACGCACCCAGCCGCCTCAGCCGCGCAGCCGCCGGCCCCCGTCACGCCGCCGGACCCGGACAGGCAGCCGCCGCCGCGGCTGCCGGCCGTGCTGCGGTGGGCGATCCCGGCCGTGGCGTGGCTGGCGGTCGTCGTGGTCGCCGTCGGCGTCATCGGCCTGCGCTGGCACTACGTCACCGACACGATCGGGGGCGCCGCCCTCGGCACCGGCACGGCCTGCGCCCTGGCCCTGATCCTCGACCTCAGCTGGCCGCGCTCCGGCCGCCATCCGCTGGACGCGAGCCGATCTCGAAGGGCAGCCCCCCAGCCCGGTTCGGCGCCAGGTGGACGGCGCTGGTCGCGAAGCGGGCCCGGTACGTCGTAGCGCTGAGCCCGTAGTGGGCCTTGAAGCGGCGCGCGAAGTAGTTCTGGTCCGGCCACCCGACGGCCTGCCCGATGCAGGTCACGGGCTGGTCCGAGTGCAGCAGCAGGGTGGCCGCGTGCTCGGCGCGCAGCCGGGCCAGGTAGGCCATCGGCGGCAGCCCGGTCGCCGCCTTGAACAGCCGGACCAGGTAGCCGGGGGCCAGGTGCAGCTGGCTGGCCGGCTCGGTGAGCGTCCAGCGGTAAGCCAGCCGGTCTTCGAGCAGCCGCATGGCCCGGCCGATGGCCGGATGGGCCGGACCCAAAGACCCCGCCGAGCCCGCCGGGCCTAGAAACGGCTGGTGAGTCCGCTCCACCGCCCGGCCGAGGAGCCCGAAAAGCAGGGCGAGCCGGCCGACGATGTCGCCGCGATGCTGAGCCAAAGGCGCAAGCCGCAGCGCGTCCAGGGCGGCCAGATGGACCTTGCCCTCCTCGAACGCCTCAAAATCAAGCCGGGTGGACAGCATGCCGCGGCCGCGGGCCGAGTAGGGCCCGGTCCACAGCAGGTAGCCGAGCAGCAGGTCCTGCCGGGTCCAGGCCAGCTCGCGGCGGAGCAGTTCGCCGCTGAAGCAGCAGTTGACGAGGTGCAGATGGTCGCAGTCGTCGTACCCGTGCCACACCCCGGGACGCAGCAGGACGACGTCGCCCGCGCTCAGCGACTGCCGGCCGGCTAGCGACACGTGCGTCGCCTGGCCCGCGACCACGAAGGCGATCTCCACGAAGCTGTGCGAGTGCACCGGGTCCGGCTCGTCGTGGTAGTGGTGCCCGGCGTCCAACCCCGGCTACCTGCGCAGCCGCGAGCTCGGCAACAGCTACAACGACTGGCTGGCGCCGGTCGAGGACAAGACCCCGCCCGAGCTGCTGGCCACCGCCTACTGGGCCTATGACGCCGCCCTGATGACCGAGATCGCCGAGGCCACCGGCCGGGCCGGCGAAGCCGCCGGGTACCGGGAACTGTTCCGCAAACTCCGTTCGTCCTTCATTGATGCCTTCGTGGCCGCCGACGGTCAGCTCTCCTCGGGGACCCAGACCGCCTACGTCCTCGCCCTGCACATGGACCTGATCCCCGGCGACCGGCGCGCGGCCGCCGCCGGTCACCGGGCCGAGGCCATCCGCCGGGAGAACTGGCACCTGACCACGGGCTTCGCCGGCGTCGGGTACCTCCTGCCTGTCCTGTGCTCGACCGGGCACGCCGATATCGCCTACCGGCTGCTCGGGCAGACCTCGGCGCCGTCCTGGCGGTACATGATCGACGCGGGCGCCACCACGATCTGGGAGCGCTGGGACGGCTGGACGAAGGAACGCGGCTTCCAGTCCGCCCGGATGAACTCCTTCAACCACTACGCGCTCGGCTCGGTCGGCGAGTGGCTCTACCGGTTCGTCCTGGGCATCGACCAGGAGCCGGGCACCGCCGGCTTCGGGCGGCTGCTGGTCAGGCCGCACCCGGGCGGCTCGCTGAGCTGGGCCCGCGGCAGCTACTCCTCGGTCCGCGGCCCGGTCGCCAGCGGCTGGCGGCGGGACGACGGCCGGTTCACGTTCTCGCTCGGGCTGCCGCCGAACGTCACCGCGAGCGTCCGCATCCCCAGCGACGACCCGGCCGCGGTCCGCGACCGGGCCGGTTCCGGGCCCGTCTCGGTAGCCGGCTACCCTGGCGCCCCTGGTGCCACCGAAGCGGTCTTCGCGGTCGGGCCGGGCTCGCACGAGTTCACCGGCCCCGCGCTCACCGGGTTATTGTCGTTGAGTAACGGTTAGCAGTCATACCAGGCCCGTTATGAAAAGCAGGGGAGTCATGGCCCGCAGCGGCAGCCTCGCGGCGTGGGAGCAGCGCCTGGCCAATCAGCGGCGCGAGGACGACCGGCAGGCGCGCCTGAAGAAGCAGGCCGAACGGGACGCCGAGCGGATCCGCCAGCAGGATCACCTGGCGTCGCGGCAGCAGGAGGCGGAGGACAAGACCGCCGAGGTGCAGGCCCGGATGAAGGCGCTCGGCGAGGTGCTGACCAGCGTCCTGCCGGCCCGCCCGCTGACCTTCGAGCGGCTGCTGGCCGCCCCGAAGACCCCGGAATTCGACCCCGGACCGCTGGCCGCCGCCCGGCCCGCGCCCGAGTGGAAGGACTACGCACCCGTCCCGGCGACCGGCCTCGGCCGCCTCCTGGGCGGTGGCGCCCGCCAGGCCCGCCAGGCGGCGGAGGAGGCCAGGACCCGATTCGACGCCGCCGTCGCCGAGCACCAGCGCCAGGAGGCCGGACGCCGCCGGGAACTCGCCGCCGCCAAGGCCACCTACGACCGGAAGGTGACCGAGGAACGGGCCAAGACGGCGGCCAGGAACGCCTACGTCACCAGCCGGCAGGCGGCGTTCGCGGCCCGTGACGCCGACGCCGTGCAGTGGTTCGCCGGCTGCGTGCTCCGCGCCTCCCGCTACCCCGACGGCTTTCCCCGCGAGTACGTGGTGACCTACCTCCCGCAGGCCCGCTGCCTCGGGGTCGACGTGCAGCTTCCGGCGCGCGAGGTGGTGCCCGCGGTGCGCGCCTACCGCTACGTCAAGACGCGGGACGCCGTCGACCCCGTGCCCCGCGCCGAGAGCGAGATCAGCCAGGCCCACGAGCGCCTCGTCGCCTGCGTCGCGCTCCGCGCCCTGCACGAGGTCTTCGGCGCCATGGCGGACGACCTGGTCCAGGCCGTCGCGCTCACCGGCTGGGTCGCCACCACCGACCGGGCCACCGGCACCCCCGTCCGCCCCCGCCTCATCGACCTGCGCGCCGACCGCGCCACCTTCACCCCCCTGGTCCTCGACGCCGTCGACCCGGTCGCCTGCCTCGCCCACCTGACCGGCTTAGCGCCTGGCCCATTGAGGCGGCGATCCAACTCTGATCCCGCCTCGCCTGATCACGCCAGTCTCAGCGGCACCAGCAGCACCGGCGGCGGCACCTCAGGAACCCGCCGCCGTCTCATGCTCCCCGCCAGCACCGTTCCGCCAGCCGCTGGCGATCATCGTGGAGCATGACCCGCGGGAAAGCGAAGGGTCCCGAATGTGAAAAGGCAGACTAGCCTCGTCGCCTGGTCATCGAGGCGGTAATCCGGCATCCCCGCACGCTCGCCCTGGCGCGAATCTACAGTGCCTCACCATTCCCACCCGTATCACACCGGCGCCCGGTAATCCCATGATCAAAAGAAACGCCTGCCCCACCGATAGTGCCACGACATGATCGTGGATCGGATCCCGCGGGCAATAAGCCCGTGACGTCCAAAACGCCGCGGCCAGGCGTTTCATGATCATGAAGGGTTTTAGTCCGAG
>Ga0335083_10004524_pt1 | contig 17693 bp, 17 predicted proteins | sample Lox_Sample_42_FD_206716 | JGI IMG/M metagenome (GOLD analysis project Ga0335083, IMG submission 206716) | Soil microbial communities from Loxahatchee National Wildlife Refuge, Florida, United States - Lox_Sample_4.2 | ecosystem: Environmental > Terrestrial > Soil > Wetlands | place: USA...
ATACTGACCGGCCAATTCATCGCCAAGGTTCCAGCTTGACGACCCATGTCGAAAATCCGCGGTAAAATAATTATTTTATTGATGTTCGCCGCCGCGGCGAGCATTGCTGGTTTTTCCATCTGGTATAACCAGCGGCAATCGTACCGCGTGATTGCGGCATTGTCGCCGCGGGTGACGCAATTAATTGCTTATGCTCCCCAAGCTGAAATCATGCGGCTTTTGCCCACCAGGGGCGGTGGAGCCGGCGGTTCGACAAGCGATCCGCCCGAAAATTCGGAAATCGTCAACATACAAAATCACACTTATCGAATCAGCACGCAAAAAAATGCTCTTGCCTTGGAGCATTTTACGGACGTCCGCCATTGGCTGTTGCACAACGACAATTACGATTGGAACCCCTCGCCGGACAACAACGTCGGCGGTTGGCAATACCTGGTCGAATTTACCGACGGCGCCAATCAAGCGCGGTTGGCGTTCGACTTGCATCATCAATGCTTGATGCTGCTGCCCGACGGCGCCCCGCTCTGCGTAGTTCCCATGCAAGAGGGACTGCAAGCATTTTTTGATACCCAATTTTTGCCGGTGGAAAATGCCGCCCCCAATACAGATTGATTTCAATCTGCGGTCGATCGGTCTAGGCTCAACCACATCCGTCCGTTTATAATCGCTCCCCGCGCGCCGCCTGTGAATCATAGTTTGGCGGCTTGGAAAGGGGTTCGGCTGCTGGGAAACGGAGTTTCACGATGCGATCGCTGGCGGTGTTGAATCAAAAAGGCGGAGTCGGCAAAACCACCACGGCCGTCAATTTAAGCGCTGCCTTGGCGGCGGCCGGCCACCGAGTGTGCTTGATCGATCTTGATCCGCAAGCGCATGCCACATTGCATTTGGGTCTCACTCCGGGCGAACAGGGCCACTCGATTTACGAAGTGCTTTTGGGCGATACCGCTTTGATTGCAGCACAGCGACAAGTGGTGGAAAACCTGTGGCTGGTCGGTTCGCATATCGATTTAGCGGCCGCGGAGGTCGAATTGGCCGGCGTGGTGGGCCGCGAATCGATCCTACGCGATAAACTTGCCGGCATCAATCATTTGGATACGCCTTTCGATTTTCTTCTCATCGATTGTCCACCATCGCTGGGCGTACTGTCGCTCAATGCTCTCGCCGCCGTCGACGAAGTGTTACTGCCACTGCAGCCGCATTTCCTGGCCCTGCACGGCCTGAGCAAATTGCTGCAAACCATTGACGTGGTTTCGCGCCGGCTGAATCCGGGGTTGAAACTATCCGGCGTGGTGCTTTGCCAGTACGAATCGGCCACGCGGCTGGCCAGCGAAGTGGGCCAGAACGTGATCGACTATTTCGACAGCCAGCGCGATCTACCCACGCCCTGGTCGGCAGCTCAGATTTTTCGAACGCGCATTCGCCGGAACATTCGCCTGGCGGAAGCACCCAGTTTCGGGCAATCGATTTTTCAATACGCGGCCGATTCGCACGGAGCGGAGGATTACCGCCAACTGGCCGAAGAGTTGCTGCGGATGTCTGTGAAAGCATTGCTCGTGAAATCCGCCTGAGCGCGTTGCCGCATAGACTTACTTATCGCACGACCCCCCTTCGTCCCCTTTACACCGAAATGCTGGTAACGGCTTGGAAATCGGGATCGGCGCGGAGTGGATCGAAATCGTGTTCGGTTTCGACCAGAGTGCGAAAGGTGCTATCCAAAGATAAAGCCTGCGACAGATACGCCAGCGACTGCCGCTTGTTGCGCGCCAAACTCCAATAGCAGGCTAAATTGTAGTTCACCACGGCGCTGCCCGGCTCGATGTCGAGCGCTTCTTCCAGCGCTTCGATGGCCAAATCCAAACGACCGGTGCGCTTGTAGCACCAACCCAAAGCCAGCCAGGTGTCGACGTTTTGTGGATCGCTTTCCGCTGCGGCAGAAAGAGGCGCCAGCGCATCTTTGAAGCGCTCCATCATGCGCAGCGCTTGGCCCTTGATCAATTGCACCTGCGGACTTTGCGCGGCCGATTCGCCCAAATGTTCCACGACTTCCAAGGAGCGCTGTGCCAGCCGATCGCGGACAAGTACGGGCAACTCCCATTGATCGGAAAACACCAAGGCCAGGTCGAGATAGCCCTCGGCCTCGCGCACCAATTGTTGTCGCTGTAGTCGATTGATGGAGGACATGGAACAGCACTTTCCCATCAACGTGAAACGCGTTGATGGACCTGAAACCCGGCGGCTGCAGCACCATGACAAGTGGTTTCAAATAGCCTCCCTGCGCGGGTGCGGAGACGTAACCTCAGTGTTGCGCCACGCAGTCGTCTAGTAACTTAATCTTACACGTAAGTGGCCCATTTCCCAAACGCATTGACGGTGCAACACACGTTTTTTTTGCTTTGCTCTGCCGGAATTAACAGCCAGCTAAACTCCAACGATCCGGAAACAAATGCCGGAGCGGAGATGATTCGTTCTTCGCGGCAGGCAATGGGCAATCGATTGCTAACATTGATGAAACTGAACGTAAATCGCGTCGTATCGGGCGGCGGCTTCCGCGCTAGCTTCCCAAGGCGGTTTCTATTTCGGGCGCGTGGCAGGAAATCAACACGGGGTTATTTCCGTCAACAACAATGATGCTCTCTGACTGCGCCGGTAGCGCCTGTACATCGTGTTGCCAATGACGGAAATCGAATCGCCGCAATCTCTTCGGTTCCAAATCTCTAGGACTTGCACAGTTTGGCTCGCTGCTTGCGATTACACCCAATCACCGCTGCATTGGATTCGGATTGCTAATAGCACATTCACGGCCAGTCATTTTAGTTCACGGCCATGGGGAGCGGCCAAGGCCGAGAACAGCGGTCGAAGCTGAAAACGTTCTCGGGAGTTTGTCAAGCATGCGCTGGATTGTCGGAATTATATTTCTGCTGAGCCTTGTCGCGGGGCTAGCCTGCCAGATCGATTTTTCGGGAAGCAGTACGGCCAATCCACCACCCCCTTCCGCTTGGCGACTTACTCCCAACGGTTGGCAAAAAATGGCTTCGCGCACGGTCCAGATTCCGGTCGAGCATGCTCAGGAAGACCCTTCGATTGGACTTCCGCATCCGATCGTGCTGGCGCTGTTCGTGTCGTTGCTGTCGTTGTTGGCTCTGGTGGCATTTAGCCCTTCGCGGCCGACTTCGAATCTCGGCCCCGAGCATGATAGCCCGTCCGAATTAGTCTACATCGAGCTACGCAGCCAAGCATGGCTTAACGGTTGCTAGCCGGAGAGTTTGGAACCGGCATCGTCTTCATCGGCCGCTGCGAGATTGCTCCAACTCGCGATAGATTTGCCGGTTAGGACAATTTCTCTCCACGCCGGCCATTTCTCGCTAACGCATATTTTCGGAAAAATTGTGCGTTTATGTACGCCTGTGCTGTGTCGCTGACACTATTACTCTTAGCGGGCGTAATTCAACGGCTTGGCGTCCGTTATCGGGCGAGCCAAGCTTCTGCTGAGCATTATGTGCCGGCATTTGGCTCGGCAGCAGCCTCATCCTCCCAAGTTTTGAAACAGCCTTTTTAAAAGTCAGATGTCGGTAGGCTCACCCGCTGGAAGCCGTTTTTCACATTTTTCTTGGAGTTCGATCATGCGTTTAACGTTGCGAACCATGCTGGCATACCTCGACGGTATTCTGGAACCGGCCGACCGAGATGAGATTGCCCGGAAAATTGACGAAAGCGAATTTGCCCGCCAACTGGTGCAACGCCTCCGCGATTGCGCGGGCAATCCCCAACTAGCAGCTCCCAAAGTTTCCGCCAAAAACACAGGCTTGGATCCCAACCTCGTTGCCGAGTACTTGGATAACACCCTGGCAGGCGAGCGCGTGCCGGAATTCGAAAAAGCATGCTTGGAATCCGACATCTATCTGGCCGAAGTGGCAGCTTGCCATCAAATTCTTACGATGGTTTTGGCCCAGCCTGCGGATATTGATCTGGAAATGAAGCAACTGATGTACGGGGTGATTCATCAAGCAGCGCAACAGGCGTCAAAGTCGAGTGTAGCGGACCGAGCGGCGGACGAACGCGGCCCAGCGCTACCTGATGATATCTGGGTGAAGCCGCAGCGGCGCAAACCGGAAATTCCTGATTATCTGCGCGAAGGACCCAAGCGCTTCAGGTGGAAGCCGGTGGTAGCCGCCGCACTGTTGTTGTTAATTCTGGTGGTTGCCATCACCATGGTTTTGGGACCGTTGGACCGCACTCATCCGATCGCGCGCTTATTAGGTTTCGGTCCAGCGGCGGAAAACCAGGCGAATCCAGCCGAGGCGGGGAATGAGCACGGCAGCAATACCGAGACTCCAAATACGACGGATCACGCATCGACTTCTGGCACATCGAAGTCGGAACCACGCGATCAGGGCAGCACTACCAAACCTCCAGATGCCCCTTCTACCAATCCGACACCTCTCGCTGGAAGCGCCAATGCGTCCGACAACTCCGGGACCGAAAAAACTGCGTCCGACTCTTCGCAGACTGATACCAAAACCGCAGCGCAACCCTCCAATCCGGCAAGTGACACAACACCCGCAGCCACGGTCACGGCAAACACCGCAGCGTCTGCTGCCGGCACAGTGACACCGCCGGCTGCCGCTGCAAATCCTCTTCCTTCTGCCGGGCTGCCTTCTACGGTACTTCCTTCTACGGGGCCATCTACCACGGCAAATCCGCTCGCGCCGGAACCGGACGCGTCAACAGTCGGTTCAAACCTTAAACCTCCGCCCACCCCAGAACCACCCGCCGGCAACGCTGTTGTTCCACCACAATCTGCGGTTGCCGGACACGAAGCGCCTGGCAATGCCCAGGAGACGACGACGCACGGTCTCATGTTGCCGCCACAAACCCGCGATGCCACCGTGCCCGTCGACAACACGCCGTTGGGTCGGTTTCTGCCGAGCAAGGACGTGGTCCTGTTGAAGTTTGATGCCGCTGCAAATCAATGGTCCCGGGTCCCCTCAGGGGCCTCGGTCACCGCCGGCGAGCAATTGCTGGTATTGCCCACATATCGTCCGACTATCACCCTTTCTACTGGGATTACACTCGAGATTCCCGATGAAACTTTATTACAACTGCAACCGGCCAATACCCAAGGCGTGCCTACGGTGAAATTGGTTTATGGACGGCTAGTCGCGATCACCGCAGGCAAACCTGGACCCCAGCTAAGTTTGGATGCCGGTGGAATGAAAGGGGTGATCTCCTTTGTCGATGCCGAGGCCATGTTGGGAGTGGAGGTGCGTCGATATTACTCCGCCGGATCAAATCCGGAAGTTGAAGAACCGCATGTGGCCGCCGATTTATATGCTGCCCGCGGTCATTTGGAATGGACGGCCGCCGATGGCACTGTTACCGCTCTGGAAGCGCCCCAGCGATGGGTGTTGTCGGCCGATCCGACAGAGGCCGCTGCTGGACCCACGGCCGCGCCAAACATGCCGAAATGGATCGAACCCGAACAGCTCCGGTCGTTCGATGAACAGGCATCGGAATACTTGACGCAGTCGCTATCGGACGATAAACCGCTGCTCGTGGCCTTGGGGGAAATGGTCGAACATCGCAAGGCCGAATACAAGTCGTTGGCCGCACAGTCCCTAGCATTGCTCGACGAGTTTGAACCGCTGGTGGCGACATTCAACGATTCCGAGCAACGCCCGATGTGGAGTGTCGACATAGCCAGTGTTAAGGCGGCGATAGCGCGTGGACCGACCACGGCCATTAAAGTACATGAGGCTTTTGTGAAACAGCGCGGCGATGATTTGGGCAAAGATCTTTACCGGATGTTCTTGGGATATACCAAGGAACAACTGCAAAATGGCGAGGCAGCCAAGTTGGTTGAATTTTTGGACCACGATAATCTCGATTGCCGGGTACTGGCGTTTGCCAACTTGCAGGAAATCACGAACAAAACGCTTCTGTACCGGCCCGATGCACCGGCGGCCAGCCGAGCCCAAGCCTTACGCCGATGGCAAGAAGAACTTCACAACGGCGCCATTGTTCCTCGCGACAATCCGCAGAAATAAAAAGGGCGCCGCATAATTTGAAAAAAATGCAGGGCGGCTGTTCCCACCCGCTGGGCTTTTTTCTCCGGGAAAACGACGGAGGATAAGCGTCGCTCCATCACTCGCAGTTCAAATTAGGCGACGATCAATAAAAACGTCGCCCACCGTTTTTGTGTCCCCCTCAGTCGCTGGGGCAGCGACCATCCTTCCCCCCCTCCGTGGAGCATCCGGATTGAAATCGTGCGGTGCCTCAATTAAATTAGCCCCTCATATGTCACCAAAGCGTTCTCAGTCCCAAACACCTTCGGAGATCGATCGAGACAAATGTCTTGAAATTATCGGCACTTGCGCCTGTTTCAATTTTCGCAAGGCCTCGCGCAGCGTCACGCAATTATTCGACCAAATTCTGGCGCCCATCGGTTTACGATCGACGCAACTGACGATTTTGGTGGCCGCCCAAGTGCTGGGCCCATGCGGACTGGCTCGGCTGGCCCGCGAATTAGTGATGGATCGCTCCACCATCACCCGCAACATTCATCCGCTGGTTCTCCAAGGATTGCTGCAAGTAACCGGCAAAGGTGGACGTGGCGGCAAGACGGTGGAAATTACCGCAGCCGGACAGCAGGCGCTGGTCAGTGCCTTGCCCTATTGGAAAGAAGCCCAAGGGCAATTGCTGAACCGCATGGGACGAGAGCGATTGGACCGAGTCATGGTCGATTTAAGCAACGTGGTCGATGCCACCCGCGCCACAGGCTAATCCAAGCTTTCAACGTAACGGCACCGTTGCTCCGGGCGGGTAGATGCCCGCACTACCAGGAACCGTCACGGGCGTTACCGGCTGTATCCCGCCTGGAACGGCAAATTGCAAGTGCGGATCGGCCAAATCGACATTTGGAAAGCCCGGGTATTCCGGTTTGGTCCACAACGTTAAATTGTCGGGCGGAATGCCATTCACCACCCAGCCGGAAATATCTAAGTGAAACGACAACTGCGTGGTAGGCCATTGCACATCGATGGAATGGGGCAAATTCGCTCCTGATGCCGCATCGCGCTGAAACCCGCTGGCCCGTGCCACGGCCAGCAATTGTCCTTGCGGATTGTACACATCCTGTTCCACTATGGCGCCTTCCCATTGGTCGACGACGGTAATTTGTGTTACTTCGCCAGTCGGCATGGCGCGATGACTGCGGATTTCCACTCTGTCGCCATGCACTGGAAACGGTCCTTCCAGGGGCTGCGTGGTGTCAAACCGCGCCAGACCAGCAGCATCGATCAGCCATTCCGGTTCCACCGGCAGGATCTGTCGGGCATTGGACATGGCAAATTGATCGTGCCGGCACACAAAGGTTGCGGGCGGTTGATTCCGAGCCACCCACAGCCAAAACAGATCGTCATTGCTTCCTAAATCCAACTCCGCGCCAGTGAGCGACGAAGCGCGTAACCGCAATCGACGGGGGGGGGCGAGCGCCACAGTGGCCCTGAGCGAGGGTGCCCCGGGTAAGCTGAGCGTAGCCTGCGTAGATTGCAACGATTGCACTCGGTTCGCATTATCGTTCACCAGGGTAATGATTTGGTCGATCGTGGCGGTGGCCGGCAACATTCGGGGCTGGGTATACCCGCGCACCCATTGGTTGCAGCTGGCCCCGCCGGCGGCAAACAGCGTCATCAGCAGGCCCAGCGCCGTGAGTGCAAAGCTTGCCCTGATGGGGCGTCTTGGTTGTCGCGCTGCTGGTTGGATTTCGAAATTCATGCTTTTTAAGCCTTATGTCGCAAACAACAACCGCGCCAGTTCGTCTTGAATTTCTTTGCTACGCGCCTCATCCGGCGCGACAACGGTTACTCGGTACTCTTGCTCCCGCCGGGGGCAGAACAACACCAATGTTTCATGCTGAGCATTTTCGCGCTTCGTTTCTTCCAGCCGGCACACTCGGCGTCGCACCAACAACAGCGCCAACACGTATCGCATGTCGGCCTTGGCTGGATCGTTGGCGAGTTGTTCCAACAAATCGAGCATCACATCGTTGGGCGCCCAATGAACTCGCACTCCTTCGCGCGCTGGCAGCTGCGATTTCCACCAGCCGACGGCTTTTTCGGACGGCCCGGGCCAGGCCTCGGCTGAGTAATCGTATCGCACCAGGTTGGCTCCCTCGGCCGCCAGCACGGAATAAAATTTCTCGCCTGGCCGTAATTCCCGGCCGGTTGCCGCACAACGGCGAGTACAACGAACGCCCTCGTATTCCATGCGCGAAGTTTCCGTGATCAATCGTCAACCGCCCAAGACATGTTTGAGAATGGCAAAGTTCGAAGTGCATCCATTTCAAGCGGCAAGTTTGCGATAAGTCTCGCTCGGCCGGCGGCTTAGCAGCAGCCGAACAGGCCGGGCGCAAGGGGCGACAATCGTATGCCAAAACTCCGCCCCGCTCAAGACAAAAAAGCCACGGCGTTTGAGGTAGCAGCAGCTAGCTTCCGAGACTGATTTGCATTGCCAAAGGCCGATTTTCTCGATACCAGGACATCGTGCGGCGGAGCCCTTCCTCTAATGAAATCTGGGGCGTCCAGGAAAGCAGCTGACTGGCTTTGCTGATGTTGGCCCAAGTGGCCAACACGTCGGCGGGATGGGCGCTGCGGCGCTCGATAATCGGCTGCCGCCCCACCAATTCTGCGATTTGCGCGATCAGCGAATTGAGCGAAGTCAAACGGTCGCCGCCCAAATTGATGACTTCGAACCCCAGTGGCTTGAGCGCGGCCACGGTGCCGCGGGCCACATCGTCCACATAGGTAAAATCTCGCTGCTGCTGGCCATCGCCGAAGACGGTGATCGGTTCCCCTTCGGATATTTTTCGAATGAAGCGGAAGACGCTCATGTCTGGTCGGCCGGCGGGACCGTAAACCGTGAAATAGCGCAGCACACTTACATCGAGCTTGTGCAAATGATGATAAGTGAAGGCCAACGCCTCGGCCGCTTTTTTCGAGGCGGCATACGGCGAAAGAGGCCGGCTGGTGTCGGCGTCTTCCGAAAACGGCACCTGATTGTGACCGCCGTACAAGCTGGAAGTGGAAGCTAGCACAAATTTCGGCACGCCCTGCCGACGGCACAGTTCCAATAAATTCAGCGTCCCTTCGGCATTCGTGCGCAAATAAACCAACGGATCATCCACAGAGGGCTGAACTCCCGCCCGCGCGCCTAAATTTAACACGGCGGCAAACGGCGATCCGCCCACTGCGCCCCCGTCATACTCGGCAAATATCTTTTCCAGCGCCCCCGAATCGGTCATTTCGATCCGCTGAAATTGAAAACGCGGCAGGGGTGTCAACTGTGCCAGACGCCACTCCTTCAACCGCGGATCGTAGGAGGCGTTGAGATTGTCAACGCCCACCACCGCGTGTCCGGCATCGAGCAGAATTTGGCAAACTTTGGAGCCGATGAAGCCCGCCGCGCCGGTGACCAGATATCGCTGTGCCATGTGAACGATTCCTTAGGGTCGGATCACTTCCATCAGCATGTTACGGCAGTAGGTTCGCAGCAGGCAACATGTGTCGGGAAGAAAGCGGCGGTTGCCGACGAGATAATTGGAAATCCGAGGGACGCGGTTAGGGTTTATTCAGGGCGGCACGATGTGCATCGGTAGCGGGCACGGCATGATGGCCGCTGGCATCGCTCAGGCATTTTCCGCCGATGCTGGCGAACATTCGCCCGTCTACTAAGTAGATAAATACGGACCCGACATACTGGATAATGGCAATTTCCAAAGCTTCCTGGGGCGGGGCATCGGGCCGGGGAAGAATGGCAGCTTCGCCATTGGCCTCGAACATCTCTCTGGACATGGCAATACTTCTAATGGTTTGGGTGGGTGTTCCGAAATTCAGGGAAAAATTGGCATGCGGGTACAGCCGTTTCAGTGAAATTGCAAAACCCGCGCCAGCCGATTTGAACCTAACTTAATAGCGAGAAAAATCCGGATAAGCCACGATTTGTGCAGTTACGCCCCCGCTGCTGATGGAAACCAAATAAGTCGTTCATTGGGTGAACCGCTGTTCGCGGTGCAAGCGGTGGCATACCATGATGGCCGGCGCTGGAGGCTTTCGAACTGCTAGATTGAAGCCAACTTTTTCTCACGGAGTGCAATATTGTCTTCCGCCGCCAAAGCTGTCGCCGCCAAACAAATTATCCGCGTGGGGCACAGTCCCGATCCGGACGACGCCTTCATGTTCCACGCGCTGGCCAACGGGAAGATTGACACCGGGCCGTACGAGTTCCGGCACGAGCTGGTCGATATCGAAACGCTCAACCGCCGCGCTTTTAGCGGCGAGTTGGAGCTCACGGCCGTCAGCATTCATGCCTATGCCCACCTCACAGATCAATACGTGTTGTGTCCCTGCGGCGCGAGCATGGGCGATGGTTACGGTCCAATGGTTGTCGCCCCAAGGCAATACAATATTGAAGATTTGAAACTGCTCACTATTGCTGTGCCTGGCACGCTGACCACGGCGTACCTGGCGTTGCGGCTATGCTTAGGCGGGGAATTCAAACACGTGGTCGTGCCATTTGATCAGATCATTGAAGCCGTCGTGAGTGGCGAATACCAAGGTCGACCCGTCGACGCCGGACTAATTATCCACGAAGGGCAACTCACGTACGGGCAGCGCGATCTCAAACTCGCCGTCGACCTGGGACAATGGTGGCTTGACAAAACCGGTCTGCCGCTGCCGCTGGGTGGAAATGTGCTTCGGCGGAATTTAGGCGCGACTACCATCCGTGAGGTGAACCGATTGTTGAAGGAAAGCATTCGCTACGGATTGGCACACCGCGGGGAGGCGCTGGCGCACGCCCTGCAATATGGCCGCGATTTAGACTCGGCCCAGGCAGATAAATTCGTGGGGATGTACGTCAACGATTGGACGCTCGATTTCGGTCCGCGCGGTCGTGAAGCTGTGCGGCGATTGCTGACCGAGGGGCATACGGCGGGGGTGATTCCCAAGCGCGTGGAACCAGAGTTCGTGGAAACCGATTAACCGCCGAGGCGCGAAGACGCAGTGCAGATTGAAAATCAAGAAACCACCGATGAATGCGGATTAACGCAAATGAATACAAATTGTGATGAGTAGCGATCAGTCAAAACGAACTATGCCCCCGCTGCCAGAGCGGCCGGAGTTGCCGGAGCCGGCATTGGCCAAGCCGCGGGGTTCGCTGTGGACATTGGTCATCGTCACGGCGATGGCCGCGGGGTTTTTCATCAGCCTGTATTTTTTGGCCGGCGAGCTGGGCCCCATTGTGTTGGGCATCGGTCTGATTTTGGGAAGCATCTTCGTGATTGCTTGCCTGCACTATTTGTTGTGGGGTCGGTGGCTGGGCGATTCTATCCGGCGAGAGGTGGAAGCCGAGGAGCAAATCGAACAGGCCAACCTGGCCCAAACTCGTCGCGAACAAACTCCGTGAGAGCTCTTAGACCTTCACGTGGCCGAAGTATTCCGGCTCGTTGCCGACTTTCCATTTGATGTTGCAGCCGATGCTGGGCTTTTGCTTTTCGCTGGGCATTTTCCCGGCCAGCACGGCATCGAGTGCGGCCCGTAAATCGCGGCCGGTGACGGGAATTCCGCTGTCGGGTCGGCTGTCGTCCATTTGGCCGCGATAGACCAGGCGGCGATCTTTGTCGAACACGTAAAAATCGGGCGTGCAGGCGGCTTTGTACGCTTTGGCCACCGCCTGCGTTTCGTCGAACAGATAGGGGAACGTATAACCGCGGCTTTCGGCTTCGTGAACCATTTGCTCAGGCGAATCAGCCGGATGGGTGACCGGATTGTTCGAACTGATTCCCACCACCGCCACGCCTTTGGGTTGATAGTCGCGGGCCAACTGCGCCAAGCCGTCGGCCACGTGTTTGACGAAGGGGCAGTGATTGCAGATGAACATAATCAACAGGGCCGGCGCGGCTTTAAAATCGTCGAGCGAAACCGTTCTCCCATCGACATTGGTCAGTTTGAACGGCGGGGCTTTCGTGCCAAGCGGCAGCATGGTGCTGGGGGTCAGTGCCATGGCGATGATCTCCTATGAAATGCGTGGCTTTTCGCGAAATGTTTGCGACCAATGCCCACTTGCTTTAAAATCTTAGCAAACAGCAGGCCGCCAGCTACCCCCGGCCAGCGTGCTGTTTTTGCGACGCCTGCAGAAGTTTTCTCAGAAATTTGGGAAAACGGATGTAAGAAATCTGGTTCGGGAGCGACTTGGCCAGTGCGGATACAAAACGATTCCCGAAATGGTGCCTCCGATGGTCGATTGGGACGAACTTGTGCGTCGGGAAGGAACCGCCGTTTGGCGGACCATTTATCGCCTGGTTAGAAATCAGGCCGATGCCGACGAGTGCTTTCAGGAAACCTTTGTGGCGGCGCTGGAGCTAGCCAATCGTCAGCCGGTGCGAAACTGGCCGGCGCTTTTGCAATGCCTGGCAACCAGCCGGGCGGTGGATCGGATCCGCAAGCGACTGCGGCGAACGAAGAAAGAGGAACTTGCCGATTTGGCACAAGCGGAGGCCAAACAACCCGGCCCTGTGCAACACGCTGAAGCCGCCGAACGGGCAACCAGGCTGCGCTGGGCTTTGGCGCAAATTCCAGCCCGTCAGGCGGAGATTTTTTGTTTGCACGAATTGGGCGGCTGGAAATACGAGGCCCTGGCTGAACGGTTCGCCATGACGGCCAGCGCCGTCGGAGTGCTGCTGCATCGGACGCGGAAAAAACTGCACGATTTGTTGAATTTGCACGGGGCGTTGTCCCAATCGCTACTGGAACAACGACCGACGTAGGAGCGGAGATTATGTCAGATCATCAAAATCAAAACGACGAAATTTCGAAAGCTGTTATGGCACTCCAAGAATTGCCGGTTCCGGAAGGTCCGTCGCCGGAAACGGTTTCTCGAACTTTGGCGGCGCTGCGTGCGGCCGCCGATCGGCCGCAATCGATTCCGCTGTTTTGCCCAATAAACACTTTGCGTTGGGCTGTTCAGGCAACTGCACTGTTGGGCATTGCGGCCGCGGTGCTGGTGATGTGCCTGGTGTTTTCCAATTTGGGCGGCGGTTCGGTGGCGTTTGCTCAAGTAGCCCAAAAGCTGCATGATGCATTCACGCTGTCTTATGACTCTACCATTACCAGCCCGGGCGAGCAGGAGCCAAAACTGAAATATCGGACATGGTACATGGAGCCGGGAAAGGCGCGGATGGATATGGGCGATACCATCACGATCATGAATCATGCGACGGGCGCCAATCTAGTGCTCAACAACAAACTTAAAACCGCTATTGTTACGCCAGCAAATTCCACGACCAATTCCGCGGTAGGTGATTTGCCAAACCTAATCGATATGTTGCGTTCGCTAGTGGGGAAAAGTTCGCACCCGTTGGGCGAGAAAGAAATGGATGGGCAGAAAGCTAAAGGATTTGTCTGCGACGTGAAAAGCGATTTGCAATATACCATTTGGGTGAATGCCGCCACGGGCGATCCAATTCGTGCGGAGTTTCCGCTCAATATCGGCCCGGTGCAGGGAACGGTGGCCATGACCAACTTCAAGCTGGACCAACCATTGGACCCAGCCCTGTTTAGTGTGGATGTGCCTGAAGGGTACAAGACGGTGGAACTCCCTGCACTAGACAAAAAGATTCTGCAAATCACCCCGACCGAAAACATTGTGGAAATTTTGCGGGTCTACGCCGAAAAATCGGACGGGGAATTTCCCAAACGGCTGGACAATTGGGGTGACTTTGCAACCAAATTCACCAAGGGAATGGATCAGGAACATCCCAATGCAGACGAAATGAAAAAGGTCATGGTCTTCATGCAGCGGGTTGGGGTGTTTGCAGGGAGCTATCTGTTCTCGCACAAAAAAGGAACCGATTACGATTACCTGCCCGGAAGTAAGCTCGGGGAACAGGACCGCATTGTGTTCTGGATCCGAGACGACAAGAACGGCGATTACAAGGCGGTTTATGGCGACTTGCGGATCGAAAAAATCAACAAAGAACAGTTACCGCCGCCGGCAACCATTGAAGCGCCGGAAACCAAAAAGATTCCAAGAAATCCATCTGTGAATGCCACGAAGTCGCAATAAAACCTCGAATAACTGACGTTTAAGCCTTCTACAGCCATTGCGGTTGACTTAAATTACGCCATTTGCCAGAATCGACTTTGCCGCTTGTATGGCTTTTCACCAAGTCGCACAGTGGAGAGTGGAATCTAACTGGCTTTTTCCGACGGCTCATCGTCGGTTTACATATTTGCACTCCGGATGTTGTGTTGTTCCAGGCGCGACGCAGCAAACGTGGGCCGGGCTGTGCAAGAGAAAGAGGCGCCGTTATGGCGACCCGAAGGAAGTATACATCGTTACGCGGTCGGTTCGCCTGGACGCTGGCCTCGGCCGCCGCAATCGGGTTGGTGTCGCTGGTTTCGATCGTGCTTTACCGATCGAGGAAACCGGCGGAGCATGAAGAACCCGGCTTGTTGGCAACCGCTGCACCGCAGCCCGACGCCGAACAGGCAATTTCATCGCCGGCGCCATCGGCCAAGTTTGATGCCGTGCAAGCTGTCGCTACAGACGGGAGCAATGACAACCGACACGGCGACAAAAGCCCGTATTCTGTTCAGATGGCTAGTGGAGAATTTGTCGAGCAAACGCCTGGCTCCATTCCGGCGGGTAACTTTCATTCGCCGCGTTACGGGTATTCCGTTACTTTGAACGGCACGAATTGGACACGCTGGGATGACCTTGCGGCCGTTGTGCCCGAGGCCGAATGGGGCGCACTGTTGAACAACTACGGCCGGTTTTTGGTGATGCCCGTGGTGTTGGCGGACCCGGCGGCGTCGCCGACGGAGATCGATCGCGCGCTATTGGCGCAATTTGGATTTGAGTATCCGAGTCAGCGGCCGACGGAATTGACGAACTTCCAACGGCAGGGGGCCGAAGGGCATCTTTTCCGACTGACACGTCAAGTCAGCGGCCGGGAGAACGTTTATCGGATTTGGATTCTCCGCCGCGATCGTTATGCATATTTAGTGGCCGCGTGGGTCGACCGCACAGCCGCATTCAATGCCAAATCTGCGAATGCGGACGCCGATGAAATTCCGGGCCGTTCCGCAGGTGACGCCAAATTCAACGCGGAAATTGAAGCGCAGCTGGACGATGTGTTAAGTCGCTTCAAATTCGACGATTTGGCCGCTACGGCCGGCGAACCCAACACGTTGAACGAACGACGCGGACTACATCACGCAAGCCATTTGCAGCCGCAGCCGGCCGCGGTCGAAAATTAAGGCGCGTCGCCGACGTGCTGCAATCTTTCCCGAGCCGCCGACGCCCAGGGGCTTTCGGGCGCCAGCAGCAAGAATTCGCGCCAATGATTCAGGGCTTCGTCGTCGCGGTGCAGTTCGTCCAGCGTGCGGGCTAAATGAAAATGCGCATCGGCATAGCCGGAATGAATGGCCAAAGCGCCTTCTAATGCCGCCACCGCAAGTTCATGCTCGCCCAATTCGGCCAGCACGCAACCGAGGTTTGCGCGGGCTTCGACCAAATCTTCGTCCAGCTCGATGGCCATGTAGTAACGTTCCCGAGCGGCGGAAATATCGCCCAACCGATAGAACAACTCGGCCATGGCAAAACAAACGGCTGCGCGGGGTCCGGCGGCCGCCGCATAAGCCCGATAAGCTTCCACCGCCGCCGCCAGGTTGCCCTCGTCTTCCAAGTCGGCGGCCAAAGCGAGCAATTCGTCCGGTCCCAGCGGCGCGGCGGTGGAGCGCAGCGCATCTGCCAGTGAAATAGTCCGCGGCGCCGGTGGGTTTATTTCGGTTGAATTCGCTTCTCCGGCAGCCGAAGCGACGCTGGAATCTTGCGGCAACGAATCGAAATCGAAAAACAACTGGCCGCCGGGGCCAATCAAACCGTCGCCTTGGCGCAGCAGCAGCCGGCTGCCGCGCACAATCACAGAAAGTTGCGCCAGCGGACGTTGGATGTGCGGCACGTAACGGGCCAGCTCGGTCAGCTTGCGTTCGATGGCCGCGGGTGAAACGCCTGCGGCAAGCAACTCGGCTAAGCGCCGGGCCGTGGCGACTTCCTGAAAATCAAAATACGGCAACCGGCGCACTTCCCGCGCCGGTTGGATCAGTCCGCGACGATGCCACCGGCGGACCACCGCCACGGGCACGCCGATCAATTCGGCCAGCATCGCCGGCGTGTACAAACGGCGGATGTTTTGCTCATCGTCGACCAAGCCCAGGCGCTGCCAGAATTCGCTTTCGCCAATCACTTCCACCTGGCCTGCCTCGATGACGGCCCGCATGTTATCGTCAAAGAAATCGGGCGCGCCCGGATCGGCCGTAACGGCCACGTCCTCTCCCACGACAACCAATTGCACGTCGCCAGCGGCTGCTGGAGAATTTGTCTCCGCGGATGGCGTGGTGGACTCGGTCGAGAGATCGGTGGTCGCCGTCTCTGGCAACTGCACCAATAGGCCGCCGCGCTGGCGAATAAGCTGCTGGACATCGCGCTTTGACATTCCGGCCAGGCGGCCGACCACGGCCACGCGCAGCCCGGCTAACTCGGCGGCATCGGCGCCGGCAGCGATTGTCATAAATGCTTCCTGCACGGTGTGGCAATTTTCGGAATGCGGCGAATGGCCGGTGATGCCTCAGTTTCGCGCAGAAGTTGAACGGTGTCAACGAGCGGCGGGCGGACCGCCTCATTGCTGATCATCTGTGCCGCTTGCAAGAATCGGCGTGTGGAAAAGATGTCGACCGGCCGTTGGCTTAGGATACCACTTCCTTGGGCACCACAGGATGCGAGGCCAAAAACACGCTGCAAGGAGCGTTTTGCAATACAAAATGGGCCCAATCGGCTTCCGGTACGTTGGCGTAGGAACGCTTCTCTTCCGACCAGGGCAGAACAATCACGTTGTAGTTGCCATCGCGAGCCAGTCGGACAATTTCCGGGCCAGTTTGTGGCTGCATGGCAACAATTTTTAGTTTGCGGCCCAGTTGCAAAGCACGCTGCTGATCGTCCGCAAGTGAACTGTGTCCGTTGCCCGGATGATGCTCAATGCTCATCGGAGTTACAGCGACCAAATCTAAATCAACATCGGGAGCGAGCATGGTCAACATCCATTCAAAAACATCGCGGCTGGCCGGAGTGCTGTCGTGTGCCATCAGTACGTGCCGCACGCCGATGCCGGCGGCCCGCAGCTCGGCCACGGAGCGGGCTTGCCGTTCCGCCGCCCGAGGAATGCGGTTGCCGCCTTCGAGGTCGAAGGAGACATCGCGATCGGCGCTGACGATGTGGACGGTAAGGCCATGGGGATGCCCTTCGTTCAGGCTGATCCAGTAGAGAGCGATTTGATCGAGTTGTTCCTCGGCCGTGAATTTGTTCGAGGCGCCCAACATGACTTCTTGGGCGCCGACATCTTTGGCAGTGCCCAACACGGCGATGAGCGGATTATTGGTGGGCACGATCAGCGGAATGACGCGCTTGCCCAGGCGTTCGGCGCGATCGACCACGGCGGTCATAAGTTGCCGGTCGTAGGTATCCAGATCGATATCTTCAGCTTTGGAGGCGCCGCCGGGGGGCTCCATTTTCGCGGTCATAACAATCACGTCGGTGGTGAGCGGATCGTTGTCGGCCAGCGCCTTTTCCAACATGAACAG
>Ga0335083_10004525_pt1 | contig 17691 bp, 17 predicted proteins | sample Lox_Sample_42_FD_206716 | JGI IMG/M metagenome (GOLD analysis project Ga0335083, IMG submission 206716) | Soil microbial communities from Loxahatchee National Wildlife Refuge, Florida, United States - Lox_Sample_4.2 | ecosystem: Environmental > Terrestrial > Soil > Wetlands | place: USA...
GCCGACACCGGGGACGGTGGGCTGCGCAGCGGTTGGCGGATTCGTAGGAACCGAAGGCTGTTGTGCCGTGGCGGGAGAATTGGGTGCGGAGGGCGACGCTGGCGCAGGAGCGGATGACTGCGCCCACACAACGGCCGAAAACAAAGCAATCAAAAGGGACGCGATGGGGCTGCTGGCGGCGAACCGAACCTTGCCAGTTGATGATGTTCCGTTACGGAGCTCGGTTATCGGGCGGGGCTTCAAACTAGTTTTTTTCCCGCAGCACCATGCGAATGAGCTGGAAGAACCCGGCTACGGCGCCAAGCACGATGCCGGCAATGGTGAGCCAGTCTTTATGAAAGAAGTATTCGCCAAGCTTGCCCAGCAGCAACCCGACAACCACAGCGGCGGGAATGATGAAGGCGATTTCGGAGTAGCGAGCCCAAACGATAGCCGTGCTTTGCAGGTCTTTTCGGTCGCTCTGGTCATCTGCCATAGAGGAAGCGTAGCACGAGAAAACGTGCAGCCCGGGTCCAGATTTGCCGTTGCCTGGACCCTAGTGCGGTTCCTTGTGCTCTCCCTGACACTTTGTCAGGATGGCTGAGCGCAGGCGGCCACGCAGATCGTCAGGCAATTCGTAAAGGTGAGAGTCCCGGTAGATCTCGATGGTCATCTTGGTTGTATTGCAGATGACATAGCAGTTGTGGCACCACTGAAGATGGTCTTCCAACTCAGCCTTGGTCTGGGCGTCCATGGTGTCATCGAGGTAATCGGTCAGCTCTTTGAGAAAATCAGAGCAGGTCACTGTTTGCCATCTCCACCAACTCGGTTTTTAAAGTACTTGCTCAATCTTTCTCGCAGCTGCAACCGGGCACGTAGCAGGCGCGACTTGACAGCCGGAATACTCAGATCAAGTGCGTCAGCGGTCTCTTCCGTGGAGAGACCTTCAACGTCGCGCAGAACAAAGACCGTCCTAAAACTCGGCGGCAATCCCTGAATGGTTTTGCTCAGGATTTCTTTCAGCTCACCCTGGCCATAAAGCTGTTCCGGGTTTGGAGCCCAGTCCGCAACTTCGCGCGGCATGGAGTCCTCTTCGGTCTTGATGTCCTCGTCGAGTGAAACCATCCGCTCCGGACGCCGCCTGCGTAAGCGCATCAGCGCTTCGTTGACCGCAATCCGTACCAGCCAGGTATAAAATTTCGACTGCTCCTGGAAATTTGCCAGATTCTGGTACGCCTTCAGGAAGGCGTCCTGAACCACATCTTCTGCGTCTTCCCGATTTTGCGTAATATGCTGCGCAATCCGGAAGACATTTCGGTCATAGCGTCTCACCAGCTCCTCAAAGGCGCTGATGTCGCCAGCCTTAGCAGCATGAACCAGCGTACTCTCGTCGCTAGTCTGCCCTTCTACTTTTGGTTGGATGGTTCCCATTTGTACGCAGATTCAGGATTTTAACAGCCCGGCGAACTTTCTGCTGCCATTGTACCGGCTGAAATGCTCGGTTTGTGGCGGACGGCACATTCCCCGGGATGAGCGCTGCTCCTCCGTTATATTCTCCTGGAGCTGATGTTGGGCTGCGGCGCGCCAGCAGGCACCGATTCTGGGCTCCAGGTAGTACGTCTGTAAAGTGCAATTTATGTTCCACTCCCCGAATCTCACCGGTTAATGCAAGTGCCGGATTACGAGCAGAGGGAATCGCGTTAAACTGACCTCAGTGAGTTTCTTCAGCCGCTTTTTCGCACGTTTCCTCAGCGTTTGTCTGCTCGCACAGGCGCTGGGACTGCCTGCCGTCGCGAGTACAACCAGTTCGTCCAGTTCGAGTCAGTCCGCCAGTAAAAAGAAGTCTACGACCACTTCCACGGGCAAGAAGAAGTCGACTGCGTCTAAGAGTCACAAGTCGCGGGCAAAGGCCTCGATGGCCCGCGCGCAGCAGCTGCAACGTACGTTTGTGGCTTCCAGCGACCTGAGGCCGATGGCGCGCCAGCTGATTCAGTTCCGCACTCCCGCCGCTTATGCCGGCGTCGAGAGCTATGCCAGTGTTCATGCCGGCACTAACGCCGGGGCGCTGGCCTGGTTCGCCATCGGCTACGCGCACTACCTCGACACGCAGTACCCGGCTGCGATCAGCGCGATGCAAAAGGCTGTGCCGAAGATCGGCGAGCTTGGTGACTACACCTCGTTCTTCATCGGCAACTCTTATGTTCTGAGCAACAATCCTGAAGCCTCGTTTACCTACTTGCGCGATTTCGCGACGCGCTATCCGGACTCGATTTATGCACACGACGCGATGATTGCTTACGCCAGAGCTTTGCTGGCAGACAATCGCCCGGCGGAAGCAGTCCACCTGCTTCAGAACAACCGTGGGTCGTCGGTTGAAACCGATTTCTACCTGGCCAAAGCGTATGAAGCGAGCGGCCAGAGCCGCACGGCGGCGGAGATCTTTCGCCATATCTACTACGACTATGCGACCAACTCACTGGCCGACGCGTCTGCGGTCGAGTTGAAGAAGATTCCCGAAGCCGAGTTCCTGCCTCCGCCCAGCTTCACCGACCACCAGAAACGTGCCGAACAGTTGTACAAGGGCCGTCGATATTCCGACGCGGTCACCGAATATAGAGCGATGGTCGACATGGCTCCGGCGAACGTGCGCTCGGACGTGCTGATCCAGTATGCGAACTCACTGATCAAGACCGGTCAGAATCGCGAGGCGTCGTCGGTGCTGGACCGCATTCCGGATGACGGCAGCGAGGCCTCCGCGGAGAAGTGGTATCAGCGCCTGGAGATTGCGCGCAGCGCGCAGGACGACGGCAAGATCCAGGAAGTTCTCACCTACATGCGGACCAACACGCCGCACTCCGAGTGGCTGGAATCGGCGCTGATGTCCACCGGCAACATGTATCTGCTCCGCAAGGATTACGATCGGGCGATCGATTATTATCGCGAGCTTCAGGAACGCTTCCCGCAGGGATCGAAGGCTTCGTATGCGCACTGGAAGTACGCCTGGTTGACCTATCGCCAGGGTCGCAACGAGGAAGCGAAAAAAGCCTTTGCGCGGCAGGTCGAGCTCTACCCTGGCAGCGCCGAAGTTCCCAACGCCATGTACTGGCGAGCGCGGCTGGCGGAGGATGATCACGACACAGCCCTGGCGCGCGCGTATTATGCGAAGCTTTCCGAGCGCTATCGCAACTATTACTACGGCGTGCTGGCGCGGAAGCGGCTGACGATGATGCCTTCCACCACGCCGACCGAGGTGGCGGCGTTGCAGCAGATCTCGGCTGCCAAGCGCTATGACGGCGACGCATTGCGGACGACTCCACCCGCCGACGATCTGCATTACAGCCGAGCCAAGCTGCTGGAAAATGCCGGGGCGCTGGATCTCGCGGTGCGCGAGTTACAGAACGGCACCACGGACGGGCCGTCGTGGGAGATGGTGGAAGTTGCGCGCATGTACACCTCCGCAGGTGAGTACTACCGCGCGCTGCAGTCGCTGAAGAAGTGTGTTTCCGGCTATTTCGCGATGGATATCAATCAGCTTCCCATGGAGTACTGGGAAGGATTGTTCCCGCGGCCGTATTGGGAGTCGCTGCATCGCTATGCCGAAGAGAACGGCCTCGATCCTTACCTTGTTTCCGCGCTGATCCGGCAGGAATCGGAGTTTAATCCTGCCGCGGTTTCGCATTCCAATGCGCTGGGGCTGATGCAGCTTCTGCCCGGTACGGGCAAGGGCGAAGCCAAGCAGGTGGGGATGAAAGGGTACACCACCGATTCGCTGTTCAAGCCCGATGTCAACATCGAGTTGGGCACCCACTATTTCCGTAAGATGGTCGATCACTTCAACGGCCAGGTTGAGTACGCTTTGGCCGCTTATAACGCGGGTGATAGCCGCGTCGAGGAGTGGCGTAACGCCGGTGCTTATCGGGATATCGACGAGTTCGTGGAATCCATCCCATTTACCGAGACCCGCGAGTACGTGCAGGCGATCGTGCGCAATGCCGCGGTCTATAAGCGGGTGTACGGAACGCCGTAGAAGAAGTTGCCAGTGGTCGGTGGCCAGTTGTCAGAAACAGGGATGGCTGATTTAGGCGGGACCTTCCAGCCTCTCGATCCTCTGTTCTTGGGAACGCACGATTGCCGTCAGGTCGCCTACAATTGTGATGAGTTTGGACAAGCGCTCGTCAGTCTGCCTGCCTTGCTCTGCAAGTTGCGCAATCTGCTCGGAGGTGTGTGCAATCTGCTCGGAGGTATGCGCAATCTGCTCGTCGTGCTTTAACTGCTGCTCATAAAGGCGATGCAGAGCGGCCAGAAAATCTTCTGGTTCGAAAGTTGGCATCAGGTGTCCTGCGACGATTGTAAACCCACCCGGCTGGCGCGTAGGTTTCTATGAAGACGCTCGGCATCATCGGTGGCCTTGGGCCCGAATCAACCGTCGATTACTACCGCTCGATCATCGCTGTCTATCGCGAGAGGACCGGCGGCAACGGCTATCCGGCGATGGTCATCGTCAGCCTCGATGTGGACAAAGGCCTGCGGCTCCTGGGCGATAACCAACTCGACGAGATGGCCGAATATCTCGCGGGCGGCGCCCGGCAGCTTGCGGCAGCCGGTTGCGATTTCGCTTTGCTGTCAGCTAACAGCGGGCACATCGTATTCGACGAGCTACGCGAGGCCTCGCCGATCCCGTTGATCAGCATTGTCGAGCTGACTTGCGAGCAGGTAAGCCGGCAGCAGCTTAAGATCGTCGGCCTTTTAGGTACACGATTCACGATGGCTGGACGCTTCTATCCTGACGTTGCCGAGAAATACGGCATTCGGTTGGTGGCGCCTTCAGCAGAAGAACAGGCCTACATCCACGAGAAGTATGTCAACGAGTTGCTGCGGGGGACATTCCTTCCAGAGACCCGCTCGGCGCTGCAACAGATTATTGCCACCATGAAAGATCGCGATGGAATTGAGGGCGTCGTCCTGGCGGGGACGGAGTTGCCGCTGATCCTGCGCGCTGACACGATCGCCGGTTTGCCTTTGTTCGACACCACGCAAATTCATGTAGCCGCCGCAGTGGCAGAGATCGTCGACGATAGCCGGACGGGCCGCGGCGCCTGACACGCTTCGCGCGATGTGTTTGCCGTCAGATAAACCAGAACTGTTCGCGTCCCGGCACTGACTTTCGGATGGTTGCCGCCGTTTTTTGATTTCCACAGCCCTTCCAGAGAAAATCTTGCAACCGGAGATAGCCTCCGATTATCTGATAATTCAGATACGGAGATAGGCTCCGTTTCTGTCAAAACAGAAACTTCTCCTTTTCCCCAGGAGCAAGGTCCAGAAGGATTCAGGAATATGCAGTTCATGCTGATGCCGGCTCGGGACTCTGGAAAAGAAGCGAAGAGCTGGTTGGAGAGTCTTCTTAACATCCCCACCATCACAGAGATGTTGAACGGCGCCAAGCGCGTATGGAAGCAGGAGGTACGGAATGCAGACGCAAATCAATCTCGCGGGCAGCTTCACATTCTCCGGCACGTCGACCACGGTGAACCGCATGGGATATGGCGCGATGCAGTTGGCCGGTCCCAGAGGATTCGGCCCGCCGCGTGACGTTGAGGCCGCCATCGCTGTGCTGCGTGAGGCGGTGGGTGCGGGTGTGAATCACATCGACACCAGCGATTACTACGGCCCGCACATAACCAATCAGATCATCAAGCAGGCGCTTCATCCTTATCCCGACGATCTGGTGATCGTCACGAAGGTTGGCGGGCGTCGCGGTAATGGCGGGTCCTGGCATACGGCGCTCTCGCGTCAGGAATTGATCGACGCAGTACATGACAATTTGAGGAATCTAGGCCTCGACACGCTCGAGGTAGTGAACCTACGCATCGGTGCTGCCCTGGAGCCGTCGGAGGCGTCGATCGAGGAGCCGCTGACCGCTCTTGCCGAGCTGAAGGCTCAAGGCTTGATCCGGCATATCGGCTTGAGCAACGTCACTCCCAGGCAACTGGCCGAGGGGCAAAGCATCACAGACATCGTTTGTGTGCAGAACTTCTACAATCTTGCACACAGAAATGACGACGTTCTTATCGATGAGCTCGCGGCAAGGGAGATAGCGTTCGTTCCCTATTTCCCGCTGGGTGGATTCGCTCCCCTGCAGTCGTCTGAACTGAGCATGGTGGCTGCGTCTCTCGGAGCCACTCCCATGCAGCTTGCGCTTGCGTGGCTCCTGCGGCGCTCGCCCAACATCCTGCTGATTCCGGGAACGTCTTCGGTTGAGCATCTTCGCGAGAACCTGCAGGCGGCAGTGCTTGAGGTCCCTATCGAAACGCTGGCTGTGCTGGATGCGATCGGAGCCGACCGCGGAATCGGCGATTAAACAATTTCTTATTGGAGGTCACAGGATGAATCAACTTGCACTCAAACACTCATCTTTGCACGACGATCTCAGTTGCACCCAACTGCTGAGCATGGCGCAGCGAGAGTTGGCGGCACTCTTCACGGCAGTGACCGAACTGTTCGGACGCGAACAGGCGGAGCTTTCGGCCGAAGACTGGTTGCACGAGGTCGAAGAGAGCCACACTCTGCCTGCTTCTGCTCGGGAATGGAGGCGGATCACGGTGCGCGTCGTGGCACGGCTCGCGAATCGGGCCGCAATGATTGTGCCGGCGACGGTGCAACTGCAACCCAGCGGTTACTAAAAGGAAAGGACTGATATGCAGGTTTTCGTTACGGGCGCTACAGGCTTTATCGGTTCGGCGCTGGTGCGCGAATTGCTCGATGCGGGACATCAGGTCCTGGGGCTCGCTCGCTCGGAGGAAGGCGCCAAATCGCTCACTGCTGCCGGGGCACAGGTACATCGCGGAGATGTAAATGATCTGGAAAACTTGCGCGCCGGAGCGGCGAATTCAGATGCCGTCATTCACCTGGCCTTCAATCACGACTTCTCGAAGTTCGTAGCTAACTGCGAAGCCGATCGAAAGATCATCGAGGCTCTGGGCTCAGAATTGGCCGGCTCCGACCGATTGTTGATTGTCACTTCCGGCGTCGCCATCGTGAAGGCGCGTCCTGGCATTCCTGCCACGGAAAACGGTGCGACGGTTAGCTCGCAAGCGTTTCCTCGAGCAGCGTCAGAGGAGGCGGCCGCGGCAGTCGCCGAAAGGGGCGTTCGCGTCGCGGTCGTGCGGCTTCCCCAGGTTCACGACCCGGAGAAGCAAGGTCTCGTCACCTATGTGGTCGAGGTCGCGCGGCAAAAGAATAGCTCGGCCTACGTCGGCGAGGGGCTCAACCGATGGCCTGCGGCCCACGTTTCCGATACGGCCCACCTGTATCGGCTTGCGCTGGAGAAGACAAACGGCAACGCAATCTATCACGCAGTCGCCGAAGAGGGAGTTCCTCTTCGGGAGGTTGCCGAGGTCATCGGTAAAGGACTGAAGGTACCTGTGGCATCGATCACACCCGAACAAGCTGCCGAACATTTCGGCTGGCTGGGGATGTTCGTTGGAGCGGATATTCCGGCTTCCAGCGAGCTGACGCGAGAACGACTGGGATGGAAGCCCGCCGGCCCCGGCCTTATCTCCGACCTGGAGAAGATGAACTACTTCCCAGGGTAAGGAGGTTGTCAGTGGTCGATGGCCCAGAAAGAAGCGGGGCGTTTGCGATTCGCTTGTAGCCAGGTCCGGAACGAGGACGCAAAAGCAGGTTCTTCGCTTCGCTCAGAATGACAGTCCTGATGCTTTAGCTGATGGCTGATAGCTCTTTACGAACTACTCTTCACTACTTCACTGCTCGGCCTGGCAAAGAGGATCTCGGCCACGAGCAGAATCGCTCCCACGACGATGGCGCTGTCGGCGACGTTGAAGGCCGGCCAGTAGTACTGGCCAATGTGAAAGTCGAGAAAGTCGACAACATGCCCGGCGACGACCCGGTCCCAGAGGTTGCCAAAGGCACCCCCAAGGATCAGCGATAGTCCCACCGTCATCGTGCTCACCGAATGGCTGTTCTTCCACAGCAGAATGGTGACGATGACGAGAGCGATCAGCGAAAACGTAACCAGAGCGGCTACCTTCCAATGCGCAGTGGATTCGGCAAACAGGCCAAAGGCGGCCCCGTTGTTCTGGACGTGGGTAATGTGGAAGAAGCCGGGGATCACGGCGACCGATTCGTGCAACGGCAGGCTGGCCGCAACCGCCCACTTGCTGACGCGGTCGAGCAGGACTACTAACGCTGCTATCAGAAAGAAATACTTGCGCAAAGCGTAGTTCCGATTGGCCGTTTCGTTCATGCTGAAGTCAAAAACCTTAAAGCGTGGCTCTGGTCGCATCCGCACTTTTCCCGATACTTAGACGCCCCGTACCGGAAGAAAGGAGCACAAGGGCCGCCGACAGGCCGCCATTCGTCTTGGCCATTGGCTCTTGGCCGGTATCACCTCAGCGGCAAGGCCAAACGATAGCTGCCCTTGCTAGAAGCCAAAAGCCAAAAGCTAAGAGCGAACAGCGGCTTCACCCTATCTCTCGCAGCACCGCGCTGCAACGCTCGCAGACGGTCGGGTACTCCTTATCTTCGCCGACATGAATCGAGTAGTTCCAGCAGCGCTCGCACTTCTCACCCGGCGCCTTGGCGACCGTGACCTTTAATCCGGCATCGCCATTCACTGCGGGCGCCTTCTCCAGCACCACGTCGGACACGATGAAGATATACCGCAGATCGCCGCGATAGCGGTCGAGCACGGGATACAGACTGTCGGGCGCCGAGAGGTGCACCTGGGCTTCCAGACCGCCGCCGATGAGCTTTTCCACACGCGCGGCTTCCAGCGCCTTGAGGACTTCGCCGCGAACGTTCAGCAGCGTGTCCCAATCGGATTCAAGCTGCGAAGCATTGAAGTTTGCCGGCAATTCTCCCGTCAGTTGGCGCGGCTCAGGAAACTCGGTGAGGTGGACGCTGGACTGCTTTCCTTCCCCCGCCGGCATGAAATCCCAGACTTCTTCCGAGGTGAAGGTCGTGATCGGAGCCAGGAGGCGAACCAGAGCATCTCCCAGCCGGTACAGCGCCGTCTGCGCCGAGCGTCGCGCCTGCGATTTTGGCGCCGAGGTGTAGAGCCGGTCTTTGAGGATGTCGAAGTAGATCGCGCTCAGATCAACGATGCAAAAATCCTTCAGCCGCTGATAGACACGCTGGAAGGTGAACGTGTCATAGTGGCCACGCACGTCGGCGGTCAACTCCGACGCCCGCAGCAAAAAGAACTGATCCAGCGGATTCATCTCGCCGAACTCGACACTGTCGCGCTGCGGGTCGAAGCTTTCCAGATTTCCCAGAATGTAGCGGAACGTATTTCGAATCTTGCGATAGCTGTCGGCGATGCGTTGCATCAAATCGTCCGATGCTGCAACGTCTTCGCGGAAATCGACTGAGCCGACCCAGAGGCGAACGATCTCCGCACCTAGCTTGTTCGCGATGTCTACCGGATCGACCGTATTGCCCAGTGACTTCGACTGCGCGCGTCCCTGATCATCAAGCACCCAGCCTACCGTTCCACATCCACGGTAGGGCGAGGCGCCTTTGGTGCCGACGGCACAGAGCAGGGAAGAGTGGAACCATCCGCGATGCTGGTCGCCGCCTTCAAGGTAGTAGTCGGCGGGCCAGGGCAATTCAGGCTCGTGGCCCAGCACCGCCGCCTGGCTGCATCCTGACTCGAACCAGACGTCGAGGATGTCCATTTCTTTGCGGAACTTTCCCGAGCCGCACTTAGGACACTTGGTTCCGGCGGGCAGAATCTCATCGGCCGAACGGCGATACCATGCATTCGTGCCTTCCTGACGGATCAATTCAACCACAGCGCGGTTGACAGCTTTGTCGTTCAGGAATTCGTTGCAGCCTTCGCACTGGAAGACGGCGATCGGCACTCCCCAGATGCGCTGGCGGGAGATGCACCAGTCCGGACGGGTGGCGATCATGTTATAGATGCGCTCCTCGCCCCACGCCGGGTCCCACTTCACCTTTTGGATTTCTTCCAGCGAACGGCTGCGAAGCGTCCCGCCCGGAATCTTGCCTTCCATGGCGATGAACCACTGCTCGGTGGCGCGGAAGATCACAGGATTGTGGCAGCGCCAGCAATGCGGATAGGAGTGCTCAATCTTCTCGAATCCGAGCAACACACCGCGGCTCTTCAACAACTCAACGATGGGCTGGTTCGCTTTGAAGATTTGCAGGCCGTCGTATTCCGGCAAACCGTTGCGCAGGATGCCGGCCTCATCGACGTTGCAATGCAGGTCGAGCCCGTACTTCACCCCGGTCATGAAGTCATCAGCGCCGTGAGCGGGAGCGGTATGCACTGCGCCGGTGCCGGTGTCCATGGTGACATAATCGCCAAGCACGCCAAGAATTGTGCGATCAAGGAAGGGATGCGCGAAGGTCGCCCGCTCCAGCTTCGCACCGGGGAAGGTCGCGACCTCCTTTGCTCCAGCGAGATTGCATTTTTCGATCGTCTGCTGCGCCAGTTCCTTAGCGACGATGTAGATCCAATCGCCAGTATCGAGCGCGACGTAAGGATGGTCGGCGGCAAACGTCACCGCCATCGACGCAGGCAGCGTCCATGGCGTGGTGGTCCAGATGATCGTCGCGAGGTTTTTCTTGCCGGCCAGCGCGGGGTCGATGTTGCCGGGGTCGCTGGTCATCGCATAGCGCACCCAGATGCTGGGGCTGCTGTGCATCTCGTACTCGACTTCGGCTTCGGCCAGGGCGGTCTTGTCGTGCACACACCAGTAGACCGACTTCAGTCCCTTGTAGACCAGGCCCTGCTCGTAGAAGCCATAGAGCGTCTCGAGCACGGTGCTCTCATAATCGGGATACATCGTGGCGTAGGGCTCGTCCCATCGCCCGAAGACCGCCAGGCGTTTGAACTGCGACCGCTGCAGGTCGAGATACTTCTGCGCGTAGACGCGGCAGGCCTCGCGCACGTCCAGCGGATTCATCTCCAGCTTTTTGCGCCCGAGGTCATTGTCGACCTTAATTTCGATGGGAAGCCCGTGGCAGTCCCATCCCGGGACGTACGGGGCGTCGAAGCCGCTCATGGTGCGCGACTTAACGATGAAATCCTTCAGGATCTTGTTGAGCGCGGTTCCCAGGTGAATCGGCCCGTTGGCGTAGGGTGGCCCATCGTGCAGAACGTAAATTGGCTGCCCGTTATGTACTTCGCGAATACGCTCGTAAGTCCGCGTCTTCTCCCATCTTTCGAGCAGTTTCGGCTCGTTTTGCGGCAGGTTCGCCTTCATGGCGAATGCGGTTTTGGGCAGGTTCAACGTTGCTTTCAGATCGAGCGGCACTTCCAATTTCTCCACATCGCTACAAGAATCGGTAGAATAAAAGCAGGTTGGTTTCATTATAGGGTGGCACTGCGCGGTTCGCCATTGCCCGACTTCGCGGCTAGCGTTTGGGCAATGCCCGCGTCGAATGATTAACGCCCAAGTTATGACAATCTGGAGACTTTCTATCTGTAACCCGGCGACCAATTTCCACGTCAAAGATTGGGCGAGGTTTTGTGCCGATTAACGGAACCTTCGCCGCTCCGATGGGTTCTAACTTAGAACGGCTTGGCACGCTACGTGCACGTCGGTTGGGTAGCGCATTGCATCCGGTTCTTGAGGAAAATCGAGTTTATGGCTAATCAGACTCTGACCCCCTCGTCCGAGCAGCTGGAAGAACTGACGGGGCAGCCGGTGAAGCCCGAAGAAGACTTGAATCTGCTTCTGCGCACGTCGGCTAATGAATCCCTGTGGACCTCGCTGCGGGAAAACGTGCGCGCCGTATTCTTCCCGGACAAGCTCCCGCCGTTGCGGCTCACCTCGCGGCCTGTCCCGGTGCGGGAAATCTGGGGCGACTACAACTACAAGAAGCAGAGCGCCAGCGTTTCGGTGGTAGTGCACATTTTGATGGTCGCAGGGTTGATTGGCCTTTCGATTCTGCTGACACGTGCAGTAACCAAGGAACAGCCCAAGGCGACGGTCCAGTTGATCGCTCCCGACGATATGCCCATGTTGCCGATCACGCCAAAAAGCAAACAGACGATGGGCGGTGGTGGCGGCGGTGGCGACCGCGACAAGTTACAGGCTCCGAAAGGCAAGCTCCCCAAGCAAGCGATGGAGCAGATCACCCCTCCGGCAGTGGTGATCCGCAACGATAACCCAAAGCTCCCGGTCGAGCCGACGGTGGTCGTGCCTCCGCAAATCAAGCTGAGTTCGAATATGCCGAACCTCGGTAACCCAAGTTCGCCTGTACTCGGCACGCCGTCTAACGGCACTGGCAGCGGCGGCGGAATTGGATCCGGCTCAGGCGGCGGCGTTGGTTCCGGCACCGGCCCTGGAGTTGGCCCGGGACGCGGCGGTGGTATCGGCGGCGGCGTATTTCGCGTCGGCGGCGGTGTTTCGGCGCCGCGCGCGCTGGAGACTCCTGACCCGGAGTACTCCGAGGAAGCGCGCAAGGCCAAATATCAGGGAACCGTCGTTCTGTGGCTGGTCGTTGGACCTGATGGCAAGCCGCACGACATCAAGGTGTCCCGTCCGCTCGGCATGGGCCTGGATGAGAAGGCCATCGAAGCGGTTCGCAACTGGAAGTTTCAACCTGCCATGAAGGACGGCAAGCCGGTCGCCGTGCAGATCAATGTCGAAGTGAACTTCCGGCTTTATTAGTCGTTCGGTTTCTGGAACGCGCAGGCTCGATTCCTCGTATCATCAAGATGAGAAGGGTCGAGCCATGTTCGCATTTCTTCTGTGGTGTCTTCTGCTTGTATTCTGTTGGCCAATCGCACTTCTGTTTCTTTTCCTTTATCCGATCGTCTGGTTGATTCTGTTGCCGTTCCGCATTCTGGGATTCGCAGTGGAAGGCGTGCTCGAGTTGATTCGCGCGATCATTCTGCTGCCGGCGCGCGTGCTGAGCGGACCGCGGCGGGCGTAGAGTCGCCCGTTTTGCATCTCTCCAAATTTGGAGTTATAATGCTCTTGAAACGGAGAGTACCGGATGGCTGTCATGTCGCGTTCCGTGGCGGGATTTGAAATCCAGGCGGCGACCAATCTTGCGGACAAGCACACGCAGAAGCGCCTGACTCCGGCTGCGCGGAAGGCGTTCTTCAAGATTGCCGAGGCCTGGGGTGTTCGCGATGAAGAAGCCAGGCGTCTGCTGGGCGGAGTATCGAACGGCACGTTTTATCAGCTCAAGGCCGGCGAGAGCAAAGCGTCGTTCGACCAGGACCGGCTGACGCGAGTGTCGCTGCTGGTGGGAATCTTCAGTGCATTGAACACGCTGTACAGTCAAAAGCTGGCGGATGCCTGGATTACGTTGCCGAACAGTAACGCGATGTTTGCCGGCGAAACTCCTTTGGCCTACATGGTGAAAGGGGGCCAGCCGGCGATGATGCGAGTGCGCCAGTTGCTGGACGCGCGGCGCGTCGCGGCGTGAAGCTGCCCCCGCTCTCGCGAGTTCGTCAAGACGATACCCACCGGCTGGTTCCCCGCAAGTACGTGATGGATGAGCTGGGGCCGTTATCGAGACTGGCCGACGACGACCGCGAGCTCGGCCTGCTCGGAGAGCTGGAACGCTCGACCGATGGCCGGGTGCTGGGGGAAGCAGGGGAGCTGCCCGGCATCGGTGTCCACGAGCTGGTGTTCGGAGTGCCGAATGCGCACATTGTGAATGCGGCCTACACCTACGCTCGGCCGTCGGGCAGCCGGTTCAATGGTTCGGAACGTGGTGCATGGTGCGCTGCGTTTCGGCTCTCAACGTCGCAGGCGGAAATTGCCTTTCATCGTGGCGAGGAACTGAGGGAGATTGCTTGGCCCCATCCGGAGGAGTTCGAGTACCTCGAGTTTCTGGCCGATTTTCGCGCGGATTTCCACGACATTCGCAACCGCCGTGAATTTCGCAATTGCCTTGCCCCGGACAGCTATGCCGGCTCGCAAAAGCTTGCCCACACGTTACTCGAGCAAGGGTCGGCAGGCATCGTTTACTCGAGTGTTCGAGAGAAAACTCACGGCGATTGCGTTGTATGCTTTCGCCCGGCTCTGATTAGCAATGTTCGCCGCGGTATCTCTATGACCGTAAGGTTCCAGAGCTACTCGGCTGAGCCTGCGTTTGCTGTGAATCGGTAAACCGGGTGCTCGGGGATTAGTCGGCTCCGCGCACATTGCTATGCTGAGGCATGTTCCGCACACGATTTGCCAAGGACATCGTCACCGAATTTCTTCCGCCGGCTCGCCCGCGCAAGCGGCAGCGGGTGATCATCCTGTGCGACGGGATGCCGGGTATTCCTCGCAAGAAGCCGCTGGCGGAGTGGCTCGCACAAAGGGGCTACTGGGTGTTCTATCCGCGTTATCGCGGAGCGTGGGAGAGCGGTGGCGAGTTCCTCGCACGTTCCCCGCACGAAGACATTCTCGATGTAACTGATGGGCTGAAGCAGCCGATAAACGAGGCGGCCTTCGGCAAACGGTTTGAGGTCACGCCCGACGAGATCTTTGTTATCGGCGGCAGCTTCGGCGGAGCAGCCGCCATCTTGTGTTCGCTGGATCCGAGGGTGAAGCGAGTCATCGCGAACTGCCCGGTGGTGGACTGGTCAATTCTGCGAACTGCTCTTAAAGCGGAGACCTCCAATCCCAGGTACGCTGCCTACATTCGCGAAGCGTTCGGTAATGCTTATCGCGTCAGCGAGAAGAACTGGAAGAAGCTTTACACCGGGACGTTCTTCAACCCTATTTATCATGTGCGCGAGATCGATTCCGCGAAGATCATGATGTTTCACGCCAAAGACGATCCGAGTGTGCCGTGGCAGTCCGTCGAGAAGTTTGCAAAAAAGACCGGCGTGAAGCTGAAACTGCTGTCGCGTGGCGGCCACCTAAGGACGGAATTCGTCGTGCAGAAGTATTGGCCGGAGATCAAAAGGTTTTTCGAGCGGGATTGACCTGATCAGTAGCATCGGGAACACCGAAGAACTCTTCCACCTTGCGCATGTCCGTCGTGCGGGAATATTTCGGCAGGCTGTCGAGAAAAATTCGCCCATACTGTTTCTTCAAAATGCGATTGTCGAGCAGGCAGAGCAGGCCGCGATCGTGCAGAGAGCGGATCAGCCTTCCGAAGCCCTGCTTAAGCGCGATCACCGCACTCGGCACCTGGTATTCGAAGAAGGCGTTCCCGCCGGCTTCGTCGATGGCCTTGATCCGCGCAGCGACGACCGGATCGTTAGGCACTGCGAACGGCAGCCGGTCGATGATGACGCAGCTCAGTTGTTCCCCCTGTACATCGACGCCCTGCCAAAACGAGGACGTCGCGAACAGCACGCAGTTGGGCGTCATGCGAAACTCTTCCAGCAAAGCATTCTTGGGCGCGCTGCCCTGCAACAGCATGGGAAATTCCACTTCGCCCAACAGGCGTTCATGGAGCTGATGCATCAGCGCATAGCTGGTGAACAGGCAGAAGGCGCGGCCGCGGGTGATCTCCAGCAGGCGGCGAACGCGCTGCGCCGCGGATTCTACAAAGTGCGGCTCGCGCGGATCAGGCATGTCGGGGGGAACGTAGAGCAGCGCCTGGCTGGGATAGTCGAAATGCGAGGGCACGATGAGTTCTCGCGCATGCTCCACGCCCAGCCGGCCGCGTATGTAGTCAAAACCTCCACCGACCGCGAGTGTCGCCGAGGTCAGCACCGCGGCCGTCAGATTCTCGAAGAGCGTTGTGCGCAGAATATCGGAGACGGTGATCGGCGTCGCTTGCAGAAAAACATTCTGCTGGCCGCCGGCGCGAAAGCCACGGCGCTCGCCACGCCGCTCGATCCAGAACACCGTATTGCGCTGGTTCGATTCCAGAATGAAGCCGAGCTGCACCCGCAGCTGCTCTACCCGGCGCGATAAGTTGTGCACCTCATCGGGCTTGTTGGGAATTGCCTGCAACTCGGTGTACAGGTGCATGAGCGTGTTTTGCAGCCCGAGATACTCTTCGCCGTTCTCTTCCAGAAACTCGGCGCGGTGCTCGAAAGCGAATCGTCCATCCCCTGGTGGAATGAGCGAGAAGAAGAACTGCGCGCGCTCCCGCACACGGCTGCACGCTCCCAGCACATCGACAGCAAGAACGTTGGCGCGGCGCAGGGTTTGATCAATGTCGCGCAGCAACTCTTCAAACCGGATGTTCGAGACTGAGATGCCGAAATAATCGGCTGCCACGTCCTCGAGTTCGTGCGCTTCGTCGAAGATCACGATGCCCGCTTCGGGTAGCACGCCCGCATCAGCTGCGAAGTCGGCGCCGGCTTTGATCGCGAGGTCGGCGCAGAACAGGTGATGATTAACGATAATGATGTCGCTTTCCGCCGCACGGCGACGCATCTCGGTAATGAAGCAGCGGTCGAACTGCTGGCACTCCGAGCCGATGCAGCGGTCGGTGCGCGCATCCAGCTTGCCCCACAGCGGGCTGGACTCGGGAAGCCCGGCCAACTCGGCGCGGTCGCCAGTCTGCGTTGTCTTCTCCCAGTCGCTGATGATCTTGAAGTGGCTGATTTCCTCCAGCCCGCTCAGTACGGGCTGATCAGCGAGGTCATAGAGCTTCTTGCGGCAGAGGTAGTTCGCCCGGCCCTTCATGTAGCAGACGCGCAGCTCGTTCAGGTGCTGTGAGAGGAACGGAACGTCTTTGAAATAGAGTTGCTCCTGCAGCGTTTTGGTGCCGGTCGAGATGATGACGCGCTTGCCCGAGCGGATGACCGGCAGCAGATACGCCAGCGTTTTGCCGGTGCCCGTACCAGCCTCGACGATGAGATGCCGGCCTTCCTGAATCGCCTGCTCCACCGCTTCCGCCATCTGCAGTTGCCCGCGCCGAAACTCATACGCGGGATGAGTTCGCGCCAGCAGACCTCCCGGGCCGAAGAACTGGTAGAGCGAGGGTATTCGGTCTGCGGCTGGTGCGGACTGGGACGGAGAAGACACGGAAGACACTATGATAAGGGTTGAACCAATTCATGGACCACCTTCCCCTTCTCGCTATTGTCGGCCGGCCGAATGTCGGCAAGTCGACGCTGTTCAACCGGATGGTTGGCTCGCGGCGCGCGATTGTCGGCGACGAGCCCGGCATCACCCGCGATCGTCTGTATGGTGAAGCCGAATGGAGCGGCCGCAGGCTGCGCGTCGTCGACACCGGCGGCATCATTCCCGAAGACAAAGAACTTATCCCATCGGAGATCTTCCGCCAGGCGCGCGTCGCTCTGGAAGAAGCGAGCGCCATCGTCATGGTGGTTGACGGCCGAACGGAGCTCGCCTCCCCCGACATGGAACTGGCGCGGCTGCTGCTGCGCACCGGCAAGCCGCTGGTGTTGGCGGTCAACAAGATCGACAACGTGAAGCAGGAGCCGTATGCGGAAGAGTATCGCCGCCTGGGCATCAAAGAGCTGATCCCCATCTCTGCCGAAAACGGCAATGGCATCGTTGAGTTGCTGGAACATGTGCTGCAGTTCATGCCTCAGGATGAAGTCGCAGAAGAGCCGGCAGTTGAACGGTTTGACGACGTTCAGGAGCAGCAAGGCGAATCCACGGAAGTGGAGCCCGAGCCGCGCGAAACCAAGGTGGCCATCATCGGCCGGCCGAACGTGGGCAAGTCAACCCTGCTGAATGCTTTAACGGGGACAGGACGGGCGATCGTGTCTCCGATTGCGGGTACAACGCGCGATGCGGTGGATGAGGTTGTCGATCACGACGGCAAGAGCTATCGCTTTAT
>Ga0335083_10004527_pt1 | contig 17688 bp, 14 predicted proteins | sample Lox_Sample_42_FD_206716 | JGI IMG/M metagenome (GOLD analysis project Ga0335083, IMG submission 206716) | Soil microbial communities from Loxahatchee National Wildlife Refuge, Florida, United States - Lox_Sample_4.2 | ecosystem: Environmental > Terrestrial > Soil > Wetlands | place: USA...
GCATTCGCTGTAGATGTTACGCGGTCACAACCTCGTCGACGCTGCGTCGGGGACTGGGCAACGCGGCAACGGTCGGATAGCCGAGACGGAACGGCATCAGCACCTGCCAGCCAGGATCGCCAGCGAGTTCCTTGAGCACAGTGCCGAAATGAGGTTCGAGACCCAGCGCTCGCTCTCGGTCCGCACGCTCAGGCATCTGGTTCAGGGGTTGCACCGCTAGCCCCTTGGTTACGGCCCATAGATGCATCCTCTGCCATACGCGCCCGCTCTGCACCCGGTTTGCGTTGTCCGCGGCATCGCGCGTCAAAAGCACTCCGAAGGCAGCGGCGGTTGTTACCTGCACGTCGCGTGTCGATTTCAGCCAGATCTGATCTGCTTGCTCGCGGCTTATCGGCGGCAGGATCTTCGCCGCAGTGCGTATCCATGCCGGCAGCGCCTGAGCATCAACCGTCAGACCATCGCGTTTTTGCTGAATCTCCTGCCAGCTGCTGCGGAACCAAGCAGCGCTGTCCCGCGACTGTTGCCGGTCGGCGATGATCGCCTCGGTCGCTTGAACGATGAACTTGCCAACGTTTTGGCGGGACTTCGGGCTGGTGAACCAGCGCACGGTGACCGCAGGAATGTCGTGAGACAGCGCTTGCATCTCGTCGAGCAATGAAGGATCGATAGACCGAGCCACGTCGTATGCGCCGCGGTTCGTGTGGCGGTGGGGAATCGCCGCGAACAGGGGCGAAGTTTCTTGGAGCGTGCGTCTCAGTTTCAGTTCGATTCGGGCAACGAGTGTGGCATCCGCCGGCTCCGGGAACAGCGCGACTCGACATATGAAGCCACGCGCCGACGCCGCGAGCAGCAGGTTCTCAAGCGCACATCCCAGGCCGATATGCATCTCCCGCAGCAGAGGATCGATACTGCCGATACTGCGGGCAAGATCCGCATGTAGGTCGATGCGCGCGGGCTGCACGTGAAACCGCCAGGGCTGACTGTTATGAGGATTTGCAGCCAGTATTGCAGCACGAACCAGGTGTCTGGGCGACTCTGCGTCTCCGCTTTGCCAGCTTACCCATGGCTCATACGCCTGTCCTTGGCCGGTGCTGAATAGCCCCTGATCCCATGCGCGCCAGCCAAGGCCGGCGCCCAGCAAGGCGATCGCGCCGGCGGCCACCTTGAGCACACTTCTTCGATGTGCCATGGATCCGCGGGCTCGCTCGGCACTCAGGCTCGCCTCGCGACGTAGCTGTAAAAATTGCTGGCGCCGAAATACGTGCCTTCGTCCGATTGTCTCGACAGGGTATTCACCCAATCCCGCGCCTCGCTCTCGGTCATGGCGCCCGACTTCGGAAGAACTCTCAGCAGAGATTGGAGTCCCGGCGCAAAGAAATCGGCACGGGCGATATCTGCCACGACGTAAGCAAACGAAGTCTCGAGCGCCAGGCCGGCTTCCTTCAGCAGTTGAGGCATCTCCCGCATCACGCGCGGGTTGGTCACCAGCGCATTGATGATCATCTCGTCTGTGGCTTTGCCTTGGGTGCGATCGGCAGTTCCGTAAGTCAGCGAAGCATAGTCGCCATCGAAAATACCGACTCTGCCGCCGGGTTTCACGATGCGCGCCATTTCTCTCATGACCGCAGCCGGGTCCTCGACGTGACTGATGAGGGTATGCGCCACGACTGCGTCGAACGCGGCGTCAGGAAGGCCCAGGCTCTGCGAGTCGCCGGTGCGAAACTCGATCGCTTTGGGGACCCCCTCCCCGACGGCAAATCGCCTGGCCGCAGCGATGAGATAAGGGCTCCGATCGATGCCGGTCACCCGTCCGGCGAACCCTCTCCTCTGCGCAATCGCCCGCGACACGACGCCCGTGCCGCAACCTAGATCGAGCACTGTGGCGGCCGAGTCGATTCGCATCGCTTCGAGATACTCGCGCATCATCGCAATGAAACGCGGATGCTTTCCGCGCGCCTCGAGACGCGCGGCAACTGCGTCCAACGTTGGATCATCGAGCTGGTCGGTAATGCGGTATACGTCCACTGTCGCCATACGGCTCCCGGAATGCAGACTTTGGTTCAGACTATTTCACAGCGACCACGACGATCCTTCCGTCCTGCTTCTCGAGATCGATCGTTGTCGGCTCGCCCGCGGCCTTGTCCACGATGTAAGTCTGAGGAACATCCACGAAGTTCAGATGATAGGTTGTCGTGTGGCTCGCGACCACAGTGGAGCCACTGGAGTCTTTGCACCAGATGACTAACGCGGAGCGTGCGCTGAGCTGCAGCTTATAGGGACCGGCACATCCCTCCGGGGAGGGTTTCGGGATATGTCTTATGGAGTAACTCCTCGCGCTGGAGCTCTTGAACGCAGAGGCAGCTGATTCGATCTCGTAAGCGATCCGCGTCGCGCCATCCGTCATAAAATCGGAACAAGCGGGGAGCAACGTCCCCAACACCAGATAGACCGCTCTCGCAATCTGCGCAGTTCGGATCATGTTCAGCTAAGAAGCGTACGCTCCAGCACAGGTCGATGAGGCACAGGATCCGCCGTCTCAACTCACAGGTGCGAGATCTTCGATGCGGTAGAACACTTGCTTTCCCTGAGCTGCTGCCAGAGCCACCATTTCGTCGGCGCCCGTCGATGGACCGCCGATACGAAGGCATGCGTCGCACTTGGTGACCAGTCTGCGGGAAATGGGGTGAAAGATCTCGTCGAACACCGCGTCCCCGATGGCTTTCGATCCAGCGAACTCGATCAGCGGCAGCGCGAACCATTCGCCCAGCACAGGCAGATGGCCCGCGCGGAACAAACGAAATGCCACGTCGGTCATGGCTCTGACGTTGGCGGCAATGAGAACGGGATCATCACCTGTTCCGGAGCGATAGGGGCCGGCCACGAGGATCATCAGCGGAGATGCGCGCTTGTTTCCTTTGTCCAATCGATCTCCTCCTACCCTGAGAGCCATTGCCGCTTCACACCGATCTACCCGGAACCAGACCGCCATAGTCTACAAGAGCGCTGTTACGCGCGACTACCATGTAGAGCTAAATCGTGGTCGTGCGATGAAACCGGGCAATGCGGATTAACCGGCGGCATCGAAATCACGGCAACTGTTCTCCTCCCGCAGACGTAGGCGTACCCTTGTCACCGGCTGCCGCCGTCATGGCGAACAACACGGATCGACGCATGGTCGAGAACTGGCTGATCTTCCTGATCTGGATAATCGTCATTGCCTTTCTGGCGCTGGGCGCTGCCCGCGGGCTGCGGCGGAGGACTGCTGTGCGCCTCGCGAAGGCCCCAGTGCCGAAGGCTGACGCGAATGCCCCGGCTACTGCGGCTGTCAATCCGCCTGCCCCGGCTGCGGAACCATTCAACCCTGCTGCGCTGGCCAAAAAACTGGAGGAGCCGTACGGGGCTGCCTCACACCCGGTGGACCTGCTCGGTAACGCGGACTTCCAGGGAGGTGTGGCGCGTCTCGCTGGCTCCGAAGTCTCGCTCGATCAGGCGGTGAACTATTGCGTGGGCGCAAACGAGCAGCTCGCCGCTGTCGGCGCGGAGGCTCTGGCCCGCCGGACGGACAGCGCGTCTGCCGCCGTGCGAGTCGCTGAGCATATGCATTTTGCAAACGTCTGGACCGGCTTCTTCATACTGCGTTTCCTCGAGGCACGAGCCGATCGTCCCGTCATAGGCCTGGTTCTGGCCAGAGCGCGGCAGTGGTGGGCGCGTAACCCCCTCTTCCCGAGGATGCTCAGCGACTTCATCGACGGGCGGCTGGCAAAGGGCGAGCAGCCGGAACTGGGCAAGGCGCTCGATACCGCCGAAGCGCCGGAAGTCGAGAGTATCCGGGCATTGCTCGATGGTCTGATGACATCGAACGCCGGGTCGCTGCGCGAGGCTTTTGAACATTGGCGCCGAACGCGGGTCGACGCCAAATATCTGGAATCGGTGGGGAGGATCTGGGACGAAACCCGACTCGCCCCTGTCATCGTCGAGCACGAGCTGCTTGCACATGCGCTGGCCGCCTGTCTCAGCGCGCTGGAGCACGACCCGCCGCAGTCTTTTGTGATCGCGGGCGAAGCCGGGACCGGAAAGACTGCGTTGTTCCGCGTTCTTGCATCCCGGTTGATGAATCGTGGCTGGACGATCTTCGAGGCTTCCGCAGCCGACGTGCTCTCCGGGCAGGTCTACGTCGGAGAGCTGGAGGCGCGCGTCAAGCACATGCAGGAAAACCTGGCGGCGGCGCGACACGTACTCTGGTATGTGCCCAATTTTCAGGAGCTGTACTACGCGGGACGTCACCGGTTCAGCCCGAACGGCATCCTCGATCTGTTCCTGCCTGCGATAGAAGCCGGCCGCATCTGCGTGGTGGGAGAGGTGCAGACAGCCGGTCTGCAAAAGCTCCTGCAGGAGCGTCCGCGCGTGCGCCTGGCGTTGAAACAGATGAAGCTCGAGCCGCTTGCGAACGCCGAAACGTTGCAGCTCGTGCAGCGCCTCACTGAACTCGAACTCGCTCCCGAACATATTTCCCTCGCACCCGCCGTGCTGCATGAGGCGCTGGAGCTGGCACGACACTATCTCAGTAGCCAGGCGCAGCCGGGCAATGTGATTCAACTGCTGCGCGTCACCAAGTCGAGGTTGGCGGCCGAAGGCGGCAGCATTGCACTCGGGCGCGATGACTTGCTGTTGACGCTGTCTCAGCTCACCGGGCTGCCGCGCAGCGTTCTGGACGAGCGCGAAGGCCTCGATGCTGCGAGCCTGCGCGATTTTTTCCAGCAGCGCGTAATGGGTCAACCCGAAGCGGTCGCCTGCCTCGTAGATCGGGTGGCCATGCTCAAAGCGGGCCTCACGGATCCACACCGCCCGGTCGGCGTGTTCCTCTTCGCCGGCCCAACCGGCACAGGCAAAACGGAAGTCGCCAAGACACTGGCTGAATTCCTGTTCGGCTCGCAGGATAGGATGATCCGGCTGGACATGAGCGAGTTCCAGGACTCCTCATCGGTAACCCGCATCGTCGGCGATTCGAGCGAGAGTCGCGAGATCGATTCACTGATCAGCCGCATCCGCAAGCAACCGTTTTCGGTCGTGCTGCTGGACGAGTTCGAAAAAGCGAACCCGCGAGTATGGGATCTGTTCCTGCAAGTATTCGACGACGGGCGGTTGACCGATGCGCAGGGCAACGTAGCCGACTTCCGCTACTGCATCATCGTGCTTACCTCCAATCTCGGCGCGACGCAACATCGCTCCGCCAGCCTGGGTTTCAATCCGGCCGGCGGCGAGTTCTCCGAACAGCAGATTCTGCGCGCGATCGGCGACACCTTCCGCCCCGAGTTCATCAACCGCCTCGATCGCGTCGTCGTGTTCCGCCCTCTGAGCCGGTCGGTGATGCGCGAGATCCTGAAGAAGGAGCTGCGAAACGTGCTGCAGCGCCGGGGCTTCCGTAACCGCGAGTGGGCGGTGGAGTGGGAGGAATCAGCGCTCGAGTTCTTGCTCGACAAAGGCTTCACGCCAGATATGGGAGCGCGCCCGTTGCGACGAGCCATCGAGCAGCATCTGCTGGCGCCGGTCGCGATGACTATCGTCGAACATCGTTTTCCGGAGGGCGACCAGTTCCTCTTCGTGCGCAGCGACGGCGCCGCTATTCAAGTGGAGTTCGTCGATCCCGACGCCGACACCACAATCTCCGAAGAGCCGGCGGCACTCCCCGCGCAACTGTCTCTGCCGCCTTTGGTGCTGGCAGCGTCCGGCCGAGAGGACGAGCGGCAGTTCCTGCAGCAGCAGCTGCAAGACCTCAACGCGCAACTGGACAGTGAGCCTTGGATCGAGCGCAAGCAACAGTGGCTGAAGCAGATGAGCGGGGGTGGGTTCTGGGACGACGACCAGCGCTTCGAGGTGCTGGCGCGGATCGAGCTCGCCGATCGTGTCGAAGGCGGAGCGCGGGCGGCGCGCTCGCTGGCTGGGCGGCTTTCGTCGCGCACCGCACAGTCGGGGGCGTCCCGCACGCTTCTGCGCGCGCTCGCGCAGCAGCTCTATCTGCTGCACGCCGCATTGGAGGACCTGGACGCCGGCGTGGCATCGGATGCGTTCCTGGCCGTGGAGCCGGTAACAACCGATGCGCCCGACGGCGACACCAACGCCTGGCCTCAACGTCTCGTGATGATGTACGAAAGCTGGGGACACAAACGGCAGATGCGAACGCAAACGCCGGCAGAAGGCGCGCAGAAAAGCTCACCCGCAATAACCCTGATCGCCTTCAGCGGGCTGGGGGCGCACGCCATCCTCCAGTACGAGGCGGGACTGCACGTCTTCGAGACGCCCGATACCGATGGTTCCTTCCTGCGCCAGTCGGCCCGCGTGCGCGTCGTGCCGCAACCCTTCAAACCACGCGCCGCAGTGCAGTCCGACGCCGACTATGCGCGCGCTTGCATTTTCGGCAGCACCCCAGGTGAGAACAACATCGTTCGACGCTATCGAGAACTCCCCTCTCCGCTGGTGAGAGACAGCGCAGCGGGCTGGCGCACGGGCCGACTGGACCAGGTCCTCGGCGGAGATTTCGATCTCATCTCCTGACTCCGGATCCATCGTTCCAGCGGCCGGGCGTGCGGCGTCAGTGCACAGCACGAATTTCGGTTCGGCTAGATGGCCTGAATCGAGGTCGGCCTGATCTATTTGGCGAGAACGGCCATGAGTTGCTTGTCGGCGAGCACGTCGTTGAGCGAAGTCGACAGCAGTCGATTGACGGCCTTGCTGATCTCGCTTTGGCTTGGGGGAGAACCGGTCGTGCTCGTCTCTTCCGTTTCGTAAGTGCGCTCGTAGCGGTTGCCGGCGTTCTTCACGACCGCTCCCACCAAGACTTCGGCTTTGTTGTCGAAGGTGAACGGGCGCTTCAGCGATTCGTATTGAAGCTCGCGCACTTCGAGTCGGAGCACGCGCTCGCTTGTATCTGATGCGGGCTCGGCTTTGAACCCCAGCTTATCGAGTGCGGCCGCCGCTTCCTTGTATATGGCCGAGGGCGTTGCGTCTTCCGCGGTCACGTTGATGGACTTGATCTTCGGGTCCCCGACGATCCCGATCTGCTTGTCAGGCCGTGTGTCTGCGACCTCGAGTCCAACGACCTTCCCTTCTCCGATTTCGGGTTGACGAACCTCGAGCTGCGGCGCGAATCGAATGCTCTCGGGCTTCAGGTTGCAGCCTTGAACAACGACACCGAGACTCAGAACGAGCAAGCCGAATAGGAATTTGGCGTTCATGGATGCACTCCGCAAAAAAGGGTAACCGAAGATTACCACGGTGCCGCGACTTCAACACTCGCGAGCAGCAGGCGCGGACAACGGACAGGTCCACGTAATCTGCCGCCCACCCGCGTCACAAGCACGCCGGCCCGCCTGCGAATCGAGCGACTCCAAAGGATTGTGCTTGCGCCCGGCGGCCGGACTCCTGTCCTCCGGAAGGGCCACAGCGCAAGGGCATATTGAGGAGTATTCATTCACTTTCGAGCGGATGCGCGTGATCGCCTCCCGAGGGGCGACTTCGCTGAGTCATTGAATTTTCAAAGCGTGGGTCCTGTCGTCTTCGCGAGACGAGCGTAGATCGCAGTTGGCCCGATCGATGCTTTGCAGTCCGCGCGACCCTTCGCAGTTGAATCGTTCAGTCGCTGGTCCAAGCTGCGCTGACTGACATCAACTTCGTGAAGGTTCTGACCGTTAGCAGCTTTTGTTCGGTACCAGCTTTCAGTCGCGCCCACACCGCGAATTATCAGGAGCAGATACCCATGGCGAACCGCATTTCGATCCAGGCACAGCATGCAAGCCGTCTGCAGCGTGCCGCGCTACGCGCACCGATTCTCAAACCCATACCGATGCTGCTCGCGGCCATGCTGTTCGGCTGCGCATCCAGCGGCCACCATACGACAGGCGCGCTGACGCAACAGCCGGCTAAACCCGTTCCTGTTGCCAGCTCCGCGACTCCCGACGAGGAGATGCCACCTACCGTATTCAAAGACGAAGGCGGCGAGCCGAGCAACGAGAGCCCCGCTCGACCGGAGCGATTCGAAGACGACGCGGCGGCGCAGGACGACGGCGGCAACCCCGGTCCCGATCGATTTGCCGACGAAACGGGTAACGTAACGCCAGAAGAGAATTTCGCGCAGCGCCCGTTCGTAGCCGACGAAGCCCCTCCGGCGGATGACGCCGTCGTCGCGCAACAGTTCACAGACGATTCGGGAACTCCCAAGGATGAAGCCATCGTCGCGCCAGAGCGGTTCACCGACGACACGCCTGCCGTCAAGGACGAAAGCGTTGGACACGATCGCTTCACCGACGACGCGGCTCCCGCCAAGGACGACGATTTCGCCGCTCACCAGCAGTTCACCGACGACACGCCTGCCGTCAAGGACGAAACAGTCGTGACCGAAGAGTACACGGATGACGCCACGCCGGCAACGCCGGAGCAGTTCGTTCGCACACCCGAGCCAGTGGCAAGAAACGTGGCCGAAGCGCACGAGAGCGAGGCAAGGCCCGCGACCATGCTACCTATGACCGTCACTGTGGAGGCGGATCCGCTGTTCGAGTTCGACCGGGCGTCGATCGGAGCCGAGGCCCGAAAGAAGTTGGACGAGCTGATTCAGCAGCTCAAAGGTATCCCATACGGCGAAGTCATCACGCTCGGGTACACTGACCCGATCGGCACGGAGTCATACAACCGGAAACTCTCAGAACGGCGCGCCGAATCCGTCTCGCGGTATCTCGTGAACAATGGCATTCCAGCTGACAAGATCAAGGTCGAGGCCCGCGGCGAAACGGAGGAATTCGCGAGCTACAGGGCCTGCAAGGCGCAGGGAAAGCAGCACTTGATCGATTGCCTGCACCCAGACCGGCGAGTTGAGGTTACGGTCACGACGCCCAAGGAGCAGTAAGGTTCCCTTCAACGCCCTCTCGGTCCCGGCCCGCTCGAACCCCTGACGGCCGGCGACCGAGACAGGGCAGATCCCCGCCCCTCCGACGCTGGTTTCAAATCGCAGACCACACAGTTACTCCGTAGTAATGCAGGCCCGACGGGTCTCCCGCCGATACTGATTTCCATCCGTCGGCAAAATATGCCATCGGAAAACACGCTGCCGGGCTGAACGAGAAGCCCCTGGGAGCCCTATGTGACCTTTCGCGACCCCGGTCCCCGCGGTAGATTCGCAACCGGCACCGGGGTAGGATGGGGCGGTACGCGCACCAGAACGTCAATAAAGTCCCCAACAACACACCATCGGAAGGAGGAGTCATGGCCAAGAAGAGCGCGAAGGATCCGGTCTATCGGGTGATCGAGGTCATTGGAACAAGCAACAAGTCGTGGGAGGACGCGGCAATGCACGCGGTCGAAACTGCCGCCGGTTCGCTGCGTGATCTGCGCATTGCCGAAGTCGTCAAGATGGACATGAAGGTCGACAACGGGAAGGTGGTGGCGTACCGCACCCGCGTTCTGCTGTCCTTTAAGTACGAAGCCTGAGGAATCGATCCTCTCTTCCCTCCCTCCCGCGGGTTATGAGGAGGGAGGGGTGTATTCGATCCGATAGCATGGAGTTTTCCGGACGTCGCGCGTTCCTGCGCACATCGGGTGTCGCAGCCATCGCGTGCGTTTCGCCTGGTGCGATCCTGTCGAGCTGGGCGGGCGAAGACGGTCGCTTCGACCTCGCGATACGCGGCGGTGAGGTCATCGATCCGAGCCAGGCGCTGCGTGGGCGACGCGACGTGGGTATTCGCTGGGGACGCATCGCCGCGCTGGAGGCCAACATCCCGGACGATCGAGCAGCGCAATCCATCGACGCAACCGGGAAACTGGTGTTGCCGGGGTTGATCGATCTCCACGCTCATGTCTACCCGCAGGCCTCGGCATTGGGGCTGCCTGCGGACGAACTGGTGCCCTACACTGCTACGACCACCTATGTGTCGGCTGGGGACGCCGGTGCTAACAACTTCTCGGCGTTCAAACACTACATCGTCGCGCAGTCGCGCTCGCGCATCTTTGCCTTCGTCCACATCTCCAGCATCGGGCTAGCGGGGTTTCCTGTCGGCGAAGCGCTCAATCTCGACTACATGGACGTGGAGGCAGCGGCCAGAACGGTCGCCGAGAATTCCGATGTCGCGATCGGGGTAAAGGTGCGCATTTCGAAGAACGTCGTAGGCGGAAACGGATTGGAGCCTCTCAAACGTGCGCTGGCGGCAGCGGAGCGCGCGGGCGGTCGCGCGCGTGTGATGTGTCACATTGGAGACGCTCCCGGCGATCTCACTCGCTTGCTCGAGCTGCTCCGTCCTGGCGATATCCTGACGCACACCTACAGCGGGGCCGGCAACAACACAGTGCAGGACGGCAAGCTGTTGCCCGCGGCGCTCGAAGCAAAAAAGCGCGGCGTAGTCATCGACGTCGGACATGGTGGCGGTAGTTTCGACTACACCGTGGCAGAGCCAGCCATCGCGCAAGGCCTTGTCCCCGACACCATCAGCAGCGACATCCACGCCGTCAGCGGCAACACGCCCGGCATGCCGTATCTGCCATGGGTCATGAGCAAGTTCCTCAACCTCGGTTTCGAGCTGGATCAAGTAGTAGCCATGGCTACCGTCAATCCGGCGCGTGTCATCGGACGCGTGGAGAAGCTGGGCACGCTGCAAATCGGAGCACCGGCGGATGTGGCCATTCTGGAACTGATCGAGGCGCCAGTGACATTTGTGGATACGCGCAAGAACACGCGTCAAGGCGCGCGCTGGCTCAAACCCGTGCAGACCGTGCGCGCCGGGCGCCCGTTCGGCCGGCCATATCCGCTGCCATTCGCGTATCCGTGAGCGCAGGTCGGCGATGGTCAAAGCCTCTGGTCGTTTTGATGAGGAACAGAAGTTTGCGCACGCGTTCCAATTGACCAACGTCCCGTCCGACTTCATCGACGACCCGTATCGGTACTACGCCTTGCTGCGTCGGTACGATCCAATACACGAGATGGAGAACGGCGCGCTGCTGCTGACTCGCTATGAGGACGTGGTCAATGTTTATCGCGATCCACGCGCAAGCTCCGACAAGAAGATCGAGTTCCAGCCGAAATTCGGCGCCAGCCCTCTGTACGAGCACCACACGACGAGCCTGGTATTCAACGACCCGCCCCTGCACACACGAGTTCGGCGTCTGATCATGGGCGCGCTCAATCAGCGGGCGATAGCACGTATGGAGACGGACGTAGCGACGCTGGTCGATCGACTGCTCGAGCAGGTGGCGGCGAAGCGAGCACCAGACCTGATCGATGATTTCGCCGCGGAAATCCCGGTGGAAGTCATTGGCAATCTGCTGGCGGTACCCCGAGGCGAGCGCGGCCCGCTGCGCGGATGGTCGCTTGCGATTCTCTCGGCGTTGGAGCCTGCGCCGCCACCCGATCTGCTCGAACGCGGAAACAGCGCGGTGCGCGACTTCCTGGCGTATCTGACAACGCTCGTGACAGAGCGGCGCAAGCATCCTCGAGACCCGGAGAGCGATGTGCTGACGCGGCTCATTCAGGGCGAAATCGACGGCGAGCGCCTGACCGAGGCGGAGCTCCTGCACAATTGCATTTTCCTGTTGAACGCCGGCCATGAAACGACGACCAACCTGATCGGCAATGGCCTGCATGCTCTCTTGACACATCGAGCCGAGTTCGAGCGCTTGCGGGCCAACCCGGCATTGATCGCGAGCGCAGTCGAGGAGCTGTTGCGCTTCGAGAGCCCACTGCAGCTCAACAACCGCGTCACCACTGCAGGCACCAACGTCGGCGGCCGCGCGTTTCCGGCAGGAACTTTCATTACGCTGGGAGTCGGCGCAGCCAATCGCGATCCCGCGCAGTTTCCGAATCCCGATCGCCTCGATGTCGGACGCAAGCCCAACCGTCACATCGCATTCGGTCACGCCGACCACGCTTGCGCGGGGATGAACGTAGCCCGACTGGAGGCGCGTATCGCTATCGGCCGGACCATAGCTCGATTTCCCAAACTGGAATTGGCCGGATCACCGCAGCGTGACCGACGCATCCGCTTCCGCGGATTCCGCCATCTGCAGGTATGCTTGGACTAACTGCCACGGAGACCTGGATGAGACACGCAAGCTCGACCCTGTTCCTGCTGGCCGCAGCAATGAGCTGCAGCTACGCCATGAGCGCGGACAAGAAATACGGACCCGGTGTGACCGACACCGAGATCAGGCTGGGTCAGACCATGCCCTACAGCGGACCGGCATCGGCGTACAGCACCATTGGCAAAGCCGAGGTGGCCTACTTCGAAATGATCAATCAGCGCGGCGGCGTCAACGGCCGCAAGATCCGTTTGATCAGCCTCGACGATGGCTACAATCCAGCCCGGACAGTCGAGCAGGTGCGCAAGCTGGTGGAAGAAGAAGAGGTGATGGCGATCTTCAGCCCGCTGGGGACAGCGCCGAACACGGCGATCCACAAGTACCTGAACGCGAAGAGGGTGCCTCAGCTCTTTCTTCACAGCAGTGCCAACAAGTGGAACGATCCCTCGGGCTTCCCCTGGTCGCTGTCCTGGCCGCCGAATTCGAATACGGAGACGCAGATCTTCGGAAAGTACCTGCTGGCGCAACGGCCAAACGCGAAAGTGGCGGCGCTGTATCAGAACGACGACTACGGCAAGGACCTGCTCAAAGGCCTGCGGGATGCGCTGGGGTCGAGGGCCGATCAGATGATCATCGCGACGGCCACCTACGAAGTCACGGATCCAACCATCGATTCGCAGATCGTGAGCTTGCAGGCGTCGGGCGCAGACACCTTCTTCAATTTCTCCACGCCGAAGTTCGCCGCTCAGGCCATCCGCAAGGTGTATGACATCGGCTGGCGACCGCTGGAGTTCGTGCCGTACCCAGCGAGCTCGATCGGCGCCGTGCTGACGCCGGCCGGTCCGGAGAAGGCGGTAGGCATCATCACAGGTGGCTTCGTCAAGGACCCGGCCGATCCACGCTGGAAGAACGACCCCGCGTTCCAGGAATGGCTGGTCTGGATGAAGAAGTACCAGCCCGATGGCGACGTGACCGATCAGCTCAACGTGTGGGGCTATCTCACGGCTCAGCTGATGGTGCACGTCCTCACGCAGTGCGGTGACGATCTGACGCGTGAGAATCTGCTGCGCAATGCAACCAATATCAAGAACCTCGAATTGCCCATGCACCTGCCGGGCGTAAAGCTGAACACCAGCCCGACCGACTACCGGTTGATCCGGCAGATGCAGCTCATGCGATTCGACGGGAAGAAGTGGGTGCTGTTCGGCGAGTTGCAAGGCGGATGAGGCACGCCCGGGTGGAGGCAACTACGGGGTCCGTAGCGTGGATCAAACCCTGGAGCCCGGTGCTGATCTTCGTGTTCCTCACTGGACTCCACGCCGCTCACGCTCAGACGCCGCCGAAGAAATACCAGGACTTGTATCGTGAGCTGGATTCGCAGCTCAGCGCTTTCGAACGACGGTTACCGCCGCGCCCATCCGGTGTCCCTCCAATTCGGGCGGCGACATTGCTCAGCGCCAACTGCCATCGCGGCGAATTCATACGCAGTGACGCCCAGCGCCAGGCTACGCTGCGCGAGCTCGATGCGCTCGAAGCTCTGGGGGCTCAGGGGGTCGTGCTCGAGATCTGCTATCCATCGCTCACTCGCACGTTCCGTGACCCGCAACCATTCATCGAGTACTACGCAAACCTGGCGAACGAAATCCACGTGCGCGGGCTGCAGCTAGTGGTAGAGCACAACTCGCTGCTGCCAGCCTATGCCTCGGTCGACGTTCGGCCTTACTACAAGAAACTCAACAAACAGCGCTTCGACCGCGAGCGCTTTGCCGAATTGAAAGCCATCCTGCTCGCCCTGAATCCGGAGTATCTGACGCTGGTATCCGAGCCGCAGACCCACACTGCAGGCCTGAATCTGACCGTTAAGGATTGGCGTACCTACGTGCAGAGCAGCGTAGACAGGCTGTACCAGGAGCTCGGTTCCTTTCCGACTCTGCTTGGAGCCGGCTCCGGTTTGTGGGACGACCTGGGGTACGTCGAAGCTTTCTCCGCGATCAAACGCCTCAGCTACATCGACCTGCACCTGTATCCGCTCACCACGGGCGGACACAGCAATCTCGAGCGCCTACTCACCTGGCCTGACCGGATTCGTGCGATCGATCCCGATAAGCGCATCATCATGAGCGAGTTGTGGCTGTATAAGGCCAGCGCCAGCGAGCAATTCGACGCGGCGGACCCGGCGGTTTTCGCGCGCGGCGTTTACAGTTTCTGGTCGCCGTTGGATCGGAAACTCCTACGCGTTGTGGGCATCGCTGCACGTGAAAAACGCATCGCGCTGGTAGCACCCTTCTGGTCGCGCTATTTCTTCGCCTATCTGGACTACAACGATCCCGCTACATTCGCGACGCGTCCCCAGGTCCTCCTCAACCTCGCCCGGCAGCGCGCTTACGCGGCGATTCTAAACGGGCAGCATACCGATACCGGGCTCGCATTCCGCGGAATGTGAGCCGAGAGCAAGACTCGCGGTAGCAAAGGTGGCCCTCAGGTCCCCGGCACAACCCGCTGCAGCGCCAGCGTAAGCACGAACGCAGCAACGGCAACGATCGACAGATACACGGCGCCGGCGCCGCAGAGAATCACGGCGTCGACGAGCGGGATGCCCGCGATGAGGCTCACCACCGCACGCGGCACGTCGCCACGGCCGCGGCGCCGCAACAGCCACAGCGCATAGAGAACCCAGCCCACGAGCAAAAGCAGGAACGGCCACACCAGTGGCGAAGGCAGCGCCACCACAACGCCGTAGATCATCGGGACAGCAAGCGCGGCAAGAGGCCACACGCTGCCCAGTTCGTTCAGATGCTCGCGCTTGGCGGTATAGGTCAAACCGATCAGGTAGGCGAGCAGTACCAGCGCCGCGACCACGAGATCGGACGTCAGGCTGGCGGAGATCGCCAGCGCAGCAGTGATATACACCAGCATCCGACACACGCCCATCAGCAAGGGGCTGAGCGGGTTGTTCTTATGATACGAGTCGTAGAGCACGACCGCGCCGGCCAGCAGCAGCCCGGACGCGGGTGCCCGCCAGCCGGTTCCGTCCGTGAACGCATAGCCTACTGCGCCCAGCAGGAGCACTCCCGCACCAAGCATGCCGAAGCCGGAACCGAAGACGGTGCCCGCAGTGACCTGGCCTGCCGGGATCGGACGGTCCGGGCGGGTACGCGCATCGAACTCTCGGTCGAACGCGTCGTTGAGGAACATCCCGCCGATATAGAACAGCGAAAGCGCGACCATCAACAGCGGAACGCGTGCGTCGAAAGAGACGCCGCCGGCCAGCGTCACGCCTACCAGCGTGTTGGTCCACACGGTGGGAAGGTTGGATATGCGCCCCAGCCGAAGCGCAACCGACAGCGCTGGGGCCACGCTCATCGCATCAGCTCTTCACGCACCCACGCCAGCTCGCGCGCAATCGCATGATCCATGCCCTCGGCGCGCAACTGCGGAGGCAGCACATTCCAGGTGTAAGTCTCCACCTCGAGGTGAGTGGAGATGGGTTGCCGTTTTTGCAAGCGCAGCACGTCGCGAATGAAAGGCTGAGTGGAAGAGAAAGCACCGAGGTCATCGACGAAGACCGGCACATGGCAGTGCACCCGCCATTCACGCCCGGCGAGCCCACGCCCTTCGGCCGAGCGCAGCGCCTCGGGCAGATCCACGTAGCGCGTAAGGCCCTCCGGTCCTGTCTCGACCACCTGATGCAAATACACCGGGTCGTCGAACTGACGCACGCTGGTCAGCGCAGCTTTCGACAGCTCGGGCAGGCGCAGTCCGGCGGTGATCTGCATCTTGTAGACGCCGATGCCCGCGTCCGCGAGCTGTGCGACGCTTCCCTGCGGATCTTCGAATTCGACGGCCGCGTGACAAAGATCGAGACAAACGCCGACGTGATCCCGCAGTGCCCGCTGTGCTCCAGTCCGATCGATGCCAACGAGGTCGGCGAGTCTGCGCACCGCGGCGTCCCCAAACAGGTGATCGCGGAAGAATGCGACGGTTTCGTCGATCGTCTCCAGAAAGCAGCAGGGCTCCGGTTCCAGCGCCAAAGCGATGTGCTTGCCCGTGCGCTTCTTCAACTGGACGAGATGCGCGGCATGCTGGACCATGAGGTCTGTCATGCGCGCGACGGTCTCGGGGGTGCGCACGTTCTCCTTGAAAGCCCCTGGCACCGTGCTCACGCTTCCGGTCAGGCCGAGGTCGTCCGGCAGCAGCTCTGCCAAGAGATCCGCCATCAGGTTCGTATATTCGAGGCGCTTGAGATCCTGCCAGTCGGGAAGATAAACGTCTTCCTTCACGCGCTTGCCGTGAAACGTACCGTAGGGAAATGCATTCAACGTAAAGACGTAGAAACGCCCGCGCGCCAGAAAGTCCTTGAACTCGGCCAGCGCGCGCGGATGCGCCAGCGCTTCGGCCGCTTCCGCCGAAAGACGCAGGCCGATGCCGAACGGTGCGTCCGGCGCGAGCCGCGCCCGGACCGGAGGGAGATGCTGCTCGAGGTTATTCCGCACCTCTGCCCAGGTCTCGCCCGGGTGGATATTCGTGCAGTAAGTAAGATGGCCACGGCCACCATCGAGGATCATTGCGCCGCCTCCCGATGACGCAGCCAGGCAATCGCACGCAGGATCTCGGCCTCGTCCATGACGTGCACCTCTTCGCCGCGGCCGATCTCACGCAGCAGCGTTATGGTCAGCTCTCCGCCCAGATGCTCGCGGAATTCGCGCAGACCTTCCAGCACCACCCAGCGCCCTTCGGCGTCGCGGCGCTCCAAGGCCGGGTGCCAGAGGTAGAAGCCCAGTCGCTTGAGCACAGCGAAGATACGCTCTTCCTCTCCCGCGGGCAGCATCCCGATCTGCACCGAGTAGCGGCTGTCCAGCGCGATGCCGATGGCGACCGCTTCGCCGTGCCGTAGCTCGTGTGCGGTCAGCGCCTCAAGTTTGTGTGCCGACCAGTGCCCATAGTCCAGCGGCCGCGCACTGCCGGTCTCGAACGGATCCCCGCCATGGGCGATCTGGCGCATGTGCAGCTCGGCGCAGCGGCGGATCATGCGCGCCATGGACTCGGGCGCACAGGCGTGCAAAGCATCGACCTGGGTTTCGAGCCATTCGAAGAAGATGCGGTCGCGGATGAGCGAGACTTTGACGGCTTCGGCGATGCCGGCAATGCGGTCGCGCGGGTGCAGGGTACGCAGGAAGCTGGCGTCGTTGAGCACGGCAAACGGGGGCGCGAAGGTGCCCACGAAGTTCTTGACGCCAAAGGCATTGACGCCATTCTTTACGCCGACCCCCGAGTCGTTCTGCCCCAGCACGGTGGTGGGTACCCGCACGTGGCGCACGCCGCGGTGGACGGTGGCGGCCACAAAGCCGGCCATGTCCAAAAAAGCGCCCCCGCCGATGGCCACGACGTAGGCGTGGCGGTCCACCCCCAGCTCGAGCAGCCGGCGCTGCAGGCGGGTGACCAGTTCGGGGTCATGCTTGACTTGTTCGCCACCGACGATGGTCTCGGGATGGGCCAGCAGCTGCAGACGCTCGCCATGGTGCTCGGCGTAGGCGCAGATGTCGTGGGCCAGGCCGGGCCAGCTGGCGGCCACGTCGGCATCGATGAGCGCGAGGAAGCGGTGACGCTTGTTGGGCTCTTTGCGCGACAGGGCAT
>Ga0335083_10004528_pt1 | contig 17683 bp, 18 predicted proteins | sample Lox_Sample_42_FD_206716 | JGI IMG/M metagenome (GOLD analysis project Ga0335083, IMG submission 206716) | Soil microbial communities from Loxahatchee National Wildlife Refuge, Florida, United States - Lox_Sample_4.2 | ecosystem: Environmental > Terrestrial > Soil > Wetlands | place: USA...
TCTGACTCCCGCCGTCCTGGATGGACGGTGGATGGTCCGGGTCGCCTTCGGGGGCGAGGCGACCGAGCATCGGCACGTGGAGGAAGTGTGGAACCTGATGCGGCAGGCGGTCGGATCCGCCAGCGCTTAGCGCAACGGCTCCATGGGCAGGCGCTCCCGGTCCGCTCCCCGGGCCGCTCCCCGGGCTCACTCCCCGGGTCCGCTGCCCGGGCCCGGCAACAGTCAGCGCAGCAGGCCGATCCCGCGCGCCATGAAGGGCGCGCACAGCAGGATTGCGACGATTGCGGTCAGCTCCAGCATCATGCACATCCGCGCGCGCCGTGCCCTGGCCGGATCGATCTCCGGCATGCCCCCCTTCTTGAGGGTCTGGCGCCAGGAGAGGAACAGCATCGTCGGATAGACCGAGATCAGCGACGCCAGGATGAACAGGGTCAGCTTGGCGATGAAGAAGACATCCGAGAAGTAGTACAGCGGCCCCTTCTCGAAATAGAACACGCGCAATAGCCCGATCGCGAGCAGCAGCCCGGCGGCAACGCCAAACAGTGTGTCGGTCCGCAGGACCCGCAGTGCCTGCTGGGCCGTCAGGGGCGGCTTGAACAGCACCACCTCTGCGACCAGAGCGCCGACCAGCGCAAAGGCGGCGAGATGATGCAGGAAGGCCATGAAGGCGGACGCGTACATAGGGGACTCCACTCCAGGATCTAGCGGTCCCACCGCACATTGCCGCGCAAGCTCTTGGTGCGCTGCCGGCGGTTCTTGGCCTCGAGCCGTCGCTCGCGCGAGGCCCGTGTCGGCTTCGTCGCCTTGCGCGGCTTGGGGGGTATCAGGGCCTGCTGCACCAGTTCGGTGAGCCGCTCGAAAGCCGCGCGCCGGTTCTGCTCCTGCGTGCGATGGTTACGGGCGATGATGAGAACGGCCCCGTCGTCGGTGAACCTGCGTCCGGCGAGCGCGCGCAGTCGAAGCTTCGCGGCCTCGGGCAGTGCGGCGCTGCCAGCGACATCGAAACGCAACTGGACGGCCGAAGCGACCTTGTTGACGTTCTGGCCGCCGGGCCCGGACGCGCGCACGAACGACAGCGTGAGATCGGTGTCGGGGATCACGACGCCTGGGTTGATTTCAAGAGGCATGGCTGTCGGCCGGCGGCCCGCGGATCAGACCGAGTCGTCCTCGGTGGGAGGGCGCGGGCGCGCTTGCGCGAGCTGCTGCGGGCGCGGTAGCGGATCGAGCATGCGCAGTTCCCGCTGCGCCACCGGCATCTTGACGCCGTGCTCGCGGAACAGCTTCCAGATCGACCGGTTGATGTCCGAGCGCACGTTGTTGACGCCGTTCATGGGATCGGCGATCCAGAACCGCACCTCCAGCCGCATGCCGTAGTCCTCGAAGGCCATCAGGCGCGTCACGGGAGGAGGATCACGCAGGATGCGCGGATGATGGGCCACGGCATCGAACAGCAGCTTGAGCGCAAACTCCGGGTCGTCGTCGTAACTGATCATGACCGGCAACCGGATGCGCACGCGCTGGTCGGAGTAGCTCCAGTTGATGACGGAGTTGGTGATGAGGTTCTGGTTCGGCACCAGGGTCTCGACCCCGTCGCGGTCGCGCACCACCACGTAGCGCCCGCGCAGCTCCTGCACCCAGCCGAAGTTCTCGGTGCTGGTGCCGGTGTGGCCGGTGAAGCTGATGACATCGCCCGGCTTGATCGACTTGTCGATCAGCAGCACGAAGCCGCTGACGAAGTTGCTGGCGATCGCCTGCAGGCCGAAGCCCAGGCCCAGGCCGATGGCGCCGGTGAGCACGTTGAGTGTGGTGACATCGACGCCGGCGGCATTGATGCCCAGCATCACGCCGATGCCCACCAGGATGAAATACGCGAACTTGGAGATTCCGATGCGGGTCGAGACAGCCAGCTGCTGCACGCGCATGACTCGCTTCTCGAGCGCGCGCGCGATCAGACTGGTCACCACCACGAAGGCGGACACCACGACCAGGCCCTTGAGCAGTGCCCAGAGGCTGAACTGGGTCCGGCCGGGAATCAGGTTGATGCGGCTGAGCGTGTTCTCCACCGTGTCCAGCCAGCCGACCAGGGAGAACGACATCGTCAGCCACACGACCAGCGTGATGCGGTTTTCCCAGGTACGGATCCAGGAATCCCGTCCCATCATCACGCGCAGCAGGTAGACGCCCAGCCGCACGAGTACCAGCGCCGTGGCGAGCTGCAGCGCCGTGTCGATCGTCGCCGTGTGACTGTGCAACGAGCCCAGGATGGCCCGGACGACGAGCAGCACGATCAGCGCCACGAGGTACGGCGCCACGATCACGCTGCCTTCCTGGATATCGCCGAGCCAGCCTTCCATGCGGCTCGCCAGGTTCTGGCGCTTCTCCCAGGAGCTGACCATCCGGGCGCCCGCGAGTGCGATCAGGCCCGCGCAGACGATGGCGATGACTTCGGTCAGGATTTGCGGCGACGTGAGGCGCATGAACACGCCCATGAGGCCGTCGGCGCTTTCGTGATTCACGCGTTCAAGTCGGGAATCAACTGGCTTTCCATGCGGGTGATCTGGTCCTTGAGCATCAGCTTGCGCTTCTTCAGGCGTTTCAACTGCAGCTCATCGTTGCGCAGGTCCATGGTCAGACGCTCGATCACCTGGTCCAGGTCGCGGTGCTCGATGCGCAGCTGGCGCAGCTTCTCGATGTTGCGGAACAGCTCGCGATCGACGTTGTCTTCGATTTCCGCCATGGCTGGCGCGGCCCGCAGGCTCCCGGAAAGGACGGCGTGCTGAAACCGCCGCCGGGCGCTAGCTTAGCGAATCGTCCCGCCGGGCGCCATGTATGATGCGCGCGATGTCGGTGCCCCCCGTTGAAAATCCGCCCTGGGACCATATAGACACCGTCCTGCTCGACCTCGACGGCACGCTGCTCGATCTCGCCTTCGACAACGGCTTCTGGCTCGATTTCATCCCCTCGGTCTATGCCGCAGCGCGCTCCCTGTCCGTGGCGGAGGCGCGCGCCGCGCTGACACCCCGCTTCCGGGCCTGCGAAGGCACGCTCAACTGGTACTGCATCGACTACTGGAGTCGGGAGTTGGGACTGGACATCGAGGCGCTCAAGCGCACCCAGGCGCACCGCATCGCCTGGCTGCCGGGGGCGCGGGACTTCCTGTCCCGGCTGCGCGGCCACGGCAAGCGGCTCGTGCTGCTGACCAACTCGCACCCGGCGGTGCTGCGGATCAAGGACGAACGTACCGGTGTCGCCGGGTACCTGGATGCCGCCCTGAGTTCGCATGAGTTCGGCGCACCCAAGGAGAGCGGTGAGTTCTGGCGCGCCGTGCGCGCGGTGGAGCCGTTCGATCCGGGCCGCAGCCTGTTCGTGGATGACAGCCCGCCGGTGCTGCACGCCGCGCGCCGGGCCGGGATCCGCTGGGTGTATGGGGTGAGGCGCGCTTCGAGCGCCCCGGGTGCCTGGGGTGCCGGCCGGGACTACGCGGACATCCCGGCAGTCGATTCGGTCAGCGACCTCGTCCCCGCGAGCCCCGCTGTGGCGGGCCGCGATGACCGGAAGAGCGCCGGCCCGGGCCCGGGCCCGAATGACCCCCAAAGCGGCGCGGCCGGTGAGCGTGCTCCCCGGGCGGCGCGTGTTTGACCTCGGTCGCCAACAGCTCCGGCGGAATGGACGCGGAGGGCACCTTGTGGCCGATGTAGTCCTCGATCTCCGGCAGTGAGACGGCGTATTCCTCGCAAGCGAAGCTGATGGCGTCGCCATCGGCGCCGGCCCTGGCCGTCCTGCCGATCCGGTGCACGTAGTCGGCCGCATCCTGTGGCAGGTCGAAGTTGAACACGTGGCTCACGTCGGGAATGTGCAGTCCCCGCGAGGCGACATCGGTGGCGATCAGGATGGCGAGATCGCCGTTGTGGAAGTCGCGCAGGAACTTGAGCCGCTTGTTCTGTGGCACATCTCCCGACAGCGCCTGCGCATGCAGGCCGTTGGCCTTGAGCGTGCCCTCGAGCCGCTCGGCGACCCGTTTGGTGTTGACGAAGATCATGGTCCGGCGCGCTTCGTACAGGCGCAGGAGCCCGATGAGAAGCGGCAACTTCTCGTCCATCGCCGGGTAGTACATGATCTGCCGGACCTGATCGACGGTCATCTTGTCCGGCTCGATGCGTACCAGCTCGGGGTTGTTCATGTGCTCGTAGGCGAGCTCCAGCACGCGGTGGGACAGCGTCGCCGAGAACAGCATGGACTGACGCCGTTCCGGGTGGGGCAACCGGCGCAGCAGGTAGCGGATGTCGGCGATGAAACCCAGATCGAACATGCGATCGGCCTCATCCAGCACCAGGACCTGCGCATGCCGCATGTCGAATACATGCTGCTTGAAGTAGTCGATGAGACGGCCGGGCGTCCCGATCAGCACGTCGACACCCTCCTCGAGCTGGCGCCGCTGCTTGTCGTAGTCCACGCCGCCGAACACCACCGCCTGGCGGAAACCGGTGTGTCGGCCGAGGATTTCCGCGTCGTGATGGATCTGGACCGCCAGCTCGCGCGTTGGCGCGATGATGAGGGCACGGATCGAGGTCGGGCCGCGGCTCGGCGGCGCCGGGCGCGTCAGCAGGGCGTGGTACATCGCCACGAGAAAGGCAGCGGTCTTGCCGGTGCCGGTCTGAGCCTGGCCCGCCACGTCCCGCCCGGCGAGGGCCAAGGGAAGTGTCTGCGCCTGGATGGGCGTGCAATAGGTGAATCCCGCATCGTGGATGCCCTGCATGAGGGCGGGCGCGAGCTGCAGGGAGGCAAAAGTACGTGCGGCAGAATGTGGATCAGTCATCAAAAACGTTCTGTATCGTGAAGGGGTTGGCGAGTCGGGCCTTGCAAAACAGGCTCGGAAGCGCTACAAAGCCCACAAGACAGCGGACCCGTCCGAACGAGTCCGTACCTGCCGGCCAGGTTTGCCGAATTCCCTGAAAGCCCAAGTTCCATACTCACCTCGCGAGTTAGTGTAACCGTTTGACGGGCGTTTCTGGCACGGCTTTCGCTAGCCCGCCGCACCCGGACGATTCCTTAAGTCTTCTTATCCGAACACCCCCATCACACACTCTGCATTCGACGGAGGTTGAACCGCGTGAGTAGCCCGCACATCGTGCACACCACGGATGCCACTTTCTCGCAGGACGTGCTCAAGTCCGAAAAGCCCGTCCTGCTGGACTTCTGGGCCGAATGGTGCGGTCCGTGCAAGATGATCGCCCCCATCCTCGATGAGATCGCGGCCGAATACCAGGACCGCATCAAGATCGCCAAGCTGAACATCGACGAGAACCCGCAGACACCGCCCAAGTTCGGTATCCGCGGCATTCCCACGCTGATCCTGTTCAAGAACGGCACGGTCGAGGCACAGAAGGTCGGCGCGGTCTCCAAGTCGCAGCTGGCGGCCTTCCTCGACAGCAACCTGGACGCCGCGGTCGGCGCGCAGGCCCGCAAATGAGAGGCTACCTAGGCAACCAGGGCCGCAACCGGCCCAACAAGGGTCCCCGTCACGGCAATCGTGACGGCAACCGTGGCAACAGCAACGGCGGCGGCCGTCCCGATGACATGATGCACGAGCCGGAGATGTTCGACGCGGACGACGCGGAGATCATCAGTCCGGCCGAACTGACGCAGTCGCGCGCGTCGATGAACCTGACCGAGCTGAAGTCCCGGCCCATCCACGAACTGGTCAAGCTGGCCGAGTCGATGGGGCTGGAGAACCTGGCCCGCTCGCGCAAGCAGGACATCATCTTCTCGATCCTCAAGGCGCACGCGCGCAACGGCGAGAACATCTACGGCGATGGCGTGCTGGAGATCCTGCAGGATGGCTTCGGTTTCCTGCGCTCGGCCGATGGCTCCTACCTGGCCGGTCCCGATGACATCTACGTCAGCCCGAGCCAGATCCGCCGCTTCAACCTGCGCACCGGCGACACGATCTCCGGGCTGATCCGCCCGCCGAAGGACGGCGAGCGCTACTTCGCGCTGCTGAAGGTCGGCGAGATCAATTTCGACTCGCCCGACAGCTCGCGCAACAAGGTGCTGTTCGAGAACCTGACGCCGTTCCATCCCACGAAGCGTCTGAAACTCGAGCGCGGCAACGGTTCCACCGAGGACCTGACCGCACGCACCATCGATCTCGTGGCGCCCATCGGCAAGGGCCAGCGCGGCCTGATCGTCTCCCCGCCCAAGGCGGGCAAGACGATGCTGCTGCAGAACATCGCCACGGCCATCACTTCCAACCATCCCGAGGTCTACCTCATCGTGCTGCTCATCGATGAGCGGCCGGAGGAAGTCACCGAGATGCAACGCACCGTCAAGGGCGAAGTGGTGTCGAGCACCTTCGACGAGCCGGCCGCGCGTCACGTGCAGGTCGCCGAGATGGTGATCGAGAAGGCCAAGAGACTGGTTGAGCACAAGAAGGATGTCGTGATCCTGCTGGACTCCATCACCCGCCTGGCCCGCGCCTACAACACCGTCGTGCCCTCTTCGGGCAAGGTGCTGACAGGCGGCGTGGACGCCAATGCGCTGCAGCGCCCGAAGCGCTTCTTCGGCGCGGCGCGCAACATCGAGGAGGGTGGCAGCCTGACCATCCTGGCCACCGCGCTCATCGACACGGGCTCCAAGATGGACGATGTGATCTATGAGGAGTTCAAGGGCACCGGCAACAGCGAAATCCACCTGGACCGGCGCATCTCCGAGAAGCGTGTGTTCCCCGCGGTCAACATCAACCGCTCGGGCACCCGCAAGGAAGAGCTCATCACCGACCAGGGCGAGCTCGCCAAGATGTGGATCCTGCGCAAGCTGCTGCATCCCATGGACGAACTCGCGGCCATTGAATTCCTGCTCGACAAGATGAAGGACACCAAGTCGAACAGCGAGTTCTTCGAGGCCATGAAGCGCTGAGCTGTTGAAGCGCTTCGGCGCGCCCCGCTGCAGCGCTTCGAACACTGAACCGAAGCACTGCAGGTGAAGCGCCTCAGCGGCCGCCGGGACCTGCGCCCGGCGCGCTTGCCACGTCGCCTCCCGGCGACAATGTGGCCAACCCGTGCCGTGGCGGACGAAAGTCACATCTTTCGCCCGCTCCGGAGTGGTACGGTACGCCGAATCTGCTTCCGGGCCGTGGAGGCCTTCAGGAGTCGAAGACCCATGCGCAGATGGCTGGTCCCACTCGCCGTATCGCTCGCGGTGCAGGCCGTACCCGCGCGCGCCGAGCGCGACCCCCAGTCCGGCGCGCCCATCGATCCGCGCCAGAAGCGCCAGATTCCCAGCCCGATCACCGACCGGTTCTACATCCGGGGAACGGTGTTCGTGCCCTCGTACAGCACGCTGCTGCGTGTGGACTCCTCCCAGAACGGCACGCTCGGTACCGTCGCCAGCGGCGAGACCGACCTCGGGATGCCTCATCGCAAGCCGCAGGGGCGTATCGAGTTGATGTTCCGGCTGCGCGAGCGCAACAAGCTGCGCGTGGACTACTTCGAGGCCGACCGCAACGGCAGCCAGTTGCTCACGCGGCAGATCCTGTTCGGCGACCAGACATTCGTTCCCGGCGACCAGGTCGCCAGCTCGCTCGACTTTCGCAATTTCGCGCTGACCTACACGTATTCCTTCATTCGCAATGACCGCTTCGAGATCGGTGCGGGCCTGGCTCTTCACTTCCTGCAGGCCGAGGCGCGCGGCGCGGTGCCCGCCCGCCAGCTGACCCAGGAGGTCTCCGGCGCGGGCGCCTTCCCGACGATCCCGCTGGATGCCACCTGGCGTATCTCGCGGCGCTTTGCGCTGAATGCGCGCGGCCAGTATTTCCACGCCGCGCTCAACGGCTTCGCCGGAGCGCTCGCGGACTATCACGCCGATCTGCAGTACCGCTGGAAGCCGAATTTCTCCCTCGGCGCCGGCTACACCATCATGCGGGTCTCGCTCGATGTGAACGATGCGGACTTTCCCGGCACTTTCCGGCTGAACGTGCGTGGCCCCGAAGCGTTCTTCAAGGTCAGCTTCTGAACCCTTGCCGCAGCGCGGCGCCCAGGTCCTCGCCCCTCGGTCTGCTCAGGTCCTGGCCAGGTAGTTGCGCAGGAACGAGTCGGGCATGCGCGCGGGGCGACCTGAATCCAGGTTGATGCACACGTAGTCGGTTCGCGCGCGCGCCAGAGTCTCACCATCCGGAGCCCGCCGGATCTGGAAACGGCGCTCGACGCGCAGCCTGCGGTCCGTGCTGACGATCCAGGTGCCCACGTGAATGCGATCGTGCAGTACGGCGGCCCTGAGGTAGTCGATCTCCGTGCGATGCGCCGCCATGCCGCGCCGGATCCGGACACACTCTTCCAGCGGAATGCCGAGCGAGGCGGAATGCGACCACGCCACACGGTCGAGCCACGACAGGTACACGGAATTGTTGACGTGATCGTAGGCGTCGATGTCGTCCGGCACGACTTGGAGCTGCACGACATGGGGCGCGGGAAGATCCCACTCCCTGTTGGTGATCTCAGGTGATCGGTCGCTCACGGGCGATGGCTCGAAAGCCCACGTCGCGGCGGAACTGAACACCTTCCCAGGAGATGGCATCCACCAGTGTGTACGCCTGCTGCTGGGCAGCACCAACGCTGTCTCCCAGTCCCACCGCACACAGCACCCGGCCTCCATCGGTCAGCACGCGACCGGACTGCAGCCGCGTGCCGGCATGAAAGACCTTGCCGGGGAGCCGGGCCGCCACATCCAGTCCCGAAATGGCATCGCCCTTGCGGACGCTGTCCGGATAACCCCCAGCTGCCATGACGACGCCCAGCGCCGCACGCGGATCCCACTCGGCCGTGACCGTGTCGAGCCTGCCATCCAGCGCAGCTTCGCACAGCACAGTCAGATCCGATTGGAGTCGCATCATGATGGGCTGCGTCTCCGGATCACCGAAGCGGCAGTTGAATTCGAGCACGTTGGGCGTGCCATCGGGCGCGACCATGATGCCGGCGTACAGGAATCCGGTGTACGGCATGCCATCGGCGGCGAGCCCCCGGATGGTCGGCTCGATGACCTCGCGCATGATGCGCGTGTGCATTGCTTGAGTCACCACGGGTGCGGGCGAATACGCGCCCATGCCGCCGGTGTTGGGGCCCTGATCCGCGTCGCGCAATCGCTTGTGATCCTGCGACGTCGCCAGCGGCAGGATGTGTTTGCCGTCGGCCATCACGATGAAGCTGGCTTCTTCGCCTGGCAGGAACTCCTCGATGATCACTTCCTGGCCGGCGTCGCCGAACTGTCCCGCGAACATCGCTTCGGCCGCAGCGACCGCCTCGGCAGCGGATTCCGCGATGACAACACCCTTGCCGGCGGCCAGTCCGCTCGCCTTGACCACGATGGGTGCGCGTTGCGCGTGAACACACGAGGGATCGAAGGTTTCGCGCGTGAACGTCGCGTAACTCGCCGTGGGAATGCGGTGGCGGCGCAGGAATTCCTTGGTGAAGGCCTTGGAGCCCTCGAGGCGCGCGGGCGACCGTTGTGGACCGAAACATCGCAAGCCGGCAGCCTGGAAAGCATCGACGACGCCAGCCACGAGTGGTGCCTCGGGACCGACGATGGTGAGATCGATGCGCTCGCTCTGAGCGAGTCTGACGAGCCCGGGAATATCGTGGGTCGCGACATCGGCGTTGCGCACGCCGGGCTCGGTAGCGGTGCCCGCGTTTCCGGGGGCGACGATGACCTCGGAAACACGCTTCGAAGCTGCGCATTTCCACGCCAGCGCATGCTCGCGCCCGCCCGAACCGATGATGAGCACCTTCATTTAATGGCGGAAATGGCGAATGCCGGTGAAGACCATCGCCATGTCGTGCTCGTCAGCGGCCGCAATCACTTCGGCATCCTTGCGCGATCCGCCCGGCTGGATCACCGCGCGTATGCCGTACTCCGCGGCAACGTCGACTCCATCCCTGAACGGGAAGAAGGCGTCGGATGCCATGACCGAGCCGGACACCGGCAGCTTCTCGTCTGCAGCCTTCATGGCTGCGACCCGCGTGGAGTAGACACGGCTCATCTGCCCGGCTCCGACGCCAATGGTCGACTGCCGGTGCGCGAACACGATGGCATTGGATTTCACGAACTTGCACACGCGCCAGGCGAACTGCAGATCCGCCAGCTCGACGACGGTGGGTTTACGTCGGGTGACCACTGTGAGGTCAGCCGATGTAATTCCCCTGGTGTCGCGAGTCTGCGCGAGCAGCCCACCCGTGACGCTCCGGTATTCCAGTTCCCCGGCCGGTGAACGGCTCAGATCACCCAGCGAGAGCACGCGGACATTGGGTTTTGACGCAAGAACGCGCACGGCCTCCGCGGAGACGCTCGGTGCGGCGAGCACTTCGACGAACTGACGCTCGATGATGGCGGACGCGGTGGCTGAGTCCAATTCGCGATTCAGCGCAATGATTCCGCCGAACGCCGAGGTGGGATCGGTCCGATACGCGCGGTCGTAGGCTTCCAGAGGAGTCGCGGCAACCGCGACTCCGCAGGGATTGGCATGCTTGACGATCACGCACGCAGGGCCGTCGAACTGCCGCAAGCACTCGATCGCCGTGTCCGCATCCGCAATGTTGTTGAAGGAGAGATCCTTGCCCTGGATGACCCGCGCCGTCGAAATGCTGGCTCCGCGCGGTACCGGGTCGTGGTAGAAGGCCGCGAGCTGATGAGGATTCTCGCCGTAGCGAAGGTCGAGAGCCTTGTCGTAAACCAGTGGCAGCGTCGTCGGGAAACGCTCGCCCGGCACGTTGTGCTGCGCACCCAGATAGCTGGCCACCATGGTGTCGTAGCGCGCCGTGTGGGCGAACACTTTGGCAGCCAATCTGGAGCGTGTCGGCAGGGATGTGCAGCCGTCATTGGCGGACAGCTCTTCGAGCAGGACCTGGTAGTCCGAAGGATCGACCACCACCGCAACCGATTCGTGATTCTTGCCAGCCGCGCGCAGCATGGCCGGCCCGCCGATGTCGATATTCTCGACCGCCTCGGCGTAACCACAGTTCGGTCGTGCGACCGTCTCGGCAAAGGGATAGAGGTTCACCACGAGCAGATCGATGGGCTCGATCTGATGCAGCGCCATGACGGCATCGTCCACGCCGCGGCGACCAAGCAGTCCGCCGTGAATCCGCGGGTGCAGCGTCTTGACGCGACCGTCCATGATCTCCGGGAACCCGGTGTAGCTGGAGACTTCGCGCGCGGGAAGTCCGTGGCTGGCGAGCAGTCGGGCGGTGCCCCCCGTGGAGATGATCTCCACGTTGCGCTCGGCGAGCGCCCGGGCGAGCTCGATCAGCCCGGTCTTGTCGGATACGGACAGCAGTGCGCGGCGGACGGGCAGCAACATTGACTTGGCCTTGCGCCGGCGCGGCCGCTGCGCGGCAGGGCGCCTACGCGCCTCCGGACAATCCGAGTTCCTTGAGCTTCTTGCGCAGCGTGCCGCGATTGATGCCCAGGATGCCGGCGGCCCGGCTCTGGTTGCCCTCCGCGTAGTCGAGCACCACGCGGAACAGGGGCTCCTCGACCTCCCGCAGCACCATGTCGTACAGGTGCGCGGGCCGGTGACCGTTCAGGCTCGTGAAGTAGTCGCTCAGCGCGCGCTCGGCATGATTGCGCAACGGCAGTTCCCTGCCGTTCAAGCGGGCGCTGGATTCCCCCCGAGACCGACTCTTCTTTTTTGCTGTCATGTAACGTCCCCACGAAATCCCGAAGCATCCACCCACTGCGCCAGGTGGACCTGCGCCAGCGCAATCTGGGTGGCGGTCGAGTCAGCGGCCATCAGGACGCGGCGCACCGGTGCCGGGTCCTGCAGCAACTGTTCGCAATACCAGCCGAGATGTTTGCGCGCGATCCGCACTCCGCTGTCCTCGCCATAGAAGGAGTACAGGGAGCCGAGATGCGCGAGAATGATATCACGCACCTCCGCGCGCGCGAGATCCGGCGGGGAATTTCCTGATGCCAGATACGCGTTGACAGATCGGAAGATCCATGGCGCACCATGACTCGCGCGCCCCAGCATTACTCCGTCCGCACCCGTGAAATCAAGCACCTCGCGCGCTTTTTGCGCAGTTCCGATGTCACCGTTGGCGAACACGGGTATGCGCACCGCACTTTTGATGTCGCGTATCGTGGTGTATTCCGCGTCGCCTTCATAAAAATCCGCGCGTGTGCGCCCATGCACCGCGAGAGCACGCACGCCGCTGGCTTCCGCGATGCGCGCGACGTGCACGCCGTTACGATTGTTCCGGTCCCAGCCTGTGCGGATCTTCAGCGTGACCGGCACGCTCACCGCGTTGACGACGGTTTCGAGAATGCGTCCAACCAGCGGCTCATCGCGCAGCAGGGCCGAGCCGCACAGCCGGCCGCAGACCTTCTTCGCCGGGCAGCCCATGTTCAGATCAATGATTTGCGCACCCAGATCGACGTTGATCCGGGCCGCTTCGGCCAGGGCATCCGCATCGGCACCCGCGAGCTGCACGACGCGCGGCTCGGGCTCCCCCTCGTGGCTCATGCGCAGCCGCGATTTGGGCGTGCTCCACAACCGCGTGTCGGACGTCAGCATTTCGGAGGCGGCGAGGCCCGCGCCCAGGGACCGGCACAGTATCCGGAAGGGACGATCGGTCACGCCCGCCATGGGTGCGAGCACGACTGATGAGGGCAGGACGTACGGTCCGATCTGCATTCGTCAGGTCGTCAGCAGGCGTCAGCGCGCAGGGTCGTTGGCGCAGGTGACGCCGCCGCCGGGGGCAGGCAGGCAGGCATCGATCTCGAATCCCACCGCGTTGGACCCGGGGTCAACGAAGTCCATCTGAGCATCGATACGCTGCCCCGCGGAGAGCTGATTGCGTCCGGGGGCTGCTGGCGGGAGGTAGGACTGCGGTGAAACGTCCCGAGCGGCGATCCGGTTGCCGAAGCGGTCCTGGAGCGTGACTCGCAGAAGCGGCATCGGCTGGGACTGACTCGCGGCATTCTTTACGCTTGCGCGTACGGTGATTTGCCCGGGTGCGTCGGCACCCGTGGAGGCGCCGAGCTGACGCACTTCATAGGCGCCCAGATTCCATCTGGGTGTCAGCCGTACTCCAAACGCTGCGTATGCAGAAGAGAGGGGTCCGTTGAGCTGCGCATTGGCAGCAAGATCGTTGCGGTAGTGATTCACGATCTGACCAGCCAACAGCAGGCCCAGAGCGGCCGTGCCGGCCGCCCATAACCGTCGGCGCTCCACCGGAACGGCCTGGTCGGTGGACTCTGCCTCGTCGGTTTCAGCTTTGCGCCTGCGTGGCGACAGGGCGTCGCGGATCGCCTGCGCCGTTTCGAATGGGGTGGCTCGAGACGGATCGGGGACAGCGACATCAGCGCTCGCGGCCGCAGCTGCCGCGGCCGTCGGTGCAGGTGTGGCGTCGGGCGCGGGCGCGCGTAACGGCATGGGTGCGGGTGACGGCGTGGGCGACGACGCCGGCGATGGCACGGCGCCATGTGTAGGCGCAGGCCCGCGTGACGGCGGCGGTTGCGTCGGCGATGGCGCGAAAGCCAGCACGGATCTCAGACCACCTGGTGGCACAGGAGCCCGTGAAGCTGTCTTTGGCCTTGGGTCCACTTCCTCCGGTGTTGGATCGGGCGGCTCATGGCCGAGTGAGGCCATGGTGGCGAGCACGTCCGGATCGATCTCCACTTCCACCTGTGTGTCCACCAGCTCGAGCTCGGTGGCGGGCGGTGTTTCGGTCCGGGCGCGCTCGCGCTCCGCGCGCGCGGCGTCCTCGGCTTCCAGCCTGAGCGCATTGAAAGTGCCGGTGGCGGCCTTGAACTCGGGACTGGGTGGCTGTTCGATGAAGACCTTGGACACATCCGTGGAGTCGGCATTGAACTCCAGTGCTTCCTCGGAAATGTGCTCGTAGTCATCCGGTGCAGGCTGTGCAGCCGCGGAAGGCGTGGCGGCTGGCGGCACGGATGCAGGCGGCGCGGATGCTGACGGCACGGATGCTGACGGCACGGATGCTGACGGCAGGGATGCAGGCGATGGCGCAGGAGGCGGTATCGCTGCAGCTGGTGTGGTGGCTAATGCCGCGGCAGATGTGACGGTGGCAGGTGGCGCGGCGGTTGGAGCCTTGCGTGGCGGGGCCGGAGCTGGATCTACCGCAGGGCTTGCGGGAGTCTCCGGTACGAAGCGTGTGCGCGCCGTGGAGGACAGTTCGCCGGGTTTGCGCAGGCTCGCCGTGTTTGAGAGATCTGGTGAAGCCTGGCGCACCGTCCCGGTGGAAGCGCTGTCGCCAACTTTGCGCGTGCTTCCCGTCGCAGCCGGGTCCGCGGGCTTGCGGACCGTCCCGGTCGTTGACGCATCCGGCTTGCGCATTCGCCCGGTGGCGCCCGCCGATGAACTGCCGCGCCCTGACGACGATTGCTCGGAAGTCGGTTGGGGATGCAGGCCGGTAGTGCCTGGCTGCCGATCATCCGAGAGGCGCGCCAGCGCGTTGAATACATTGGAACAGCGCCCGCAGCGGACGTAGCCCTGAGCGACACGCAGATCCGCGGCCGTCACGACGAGCGTCAACGCACACTTGGGGCAGACTGTGAACATCTCTTACTAGCCGGTGCGCAGCGCGGTTCCCGCCAGACCGACCCAGCCCTCACGGCTGCCGAACTGACGCATATCAAAGCACGCGCTGTAAGCCTGTGTCACGTCTGCCGCTTCCGCTTCCAGCAGGCCCGCCAGCACCAGGCGACCACCCGGATTCACCAGTGACGTGAACGTGGGCGCAAGCGAGCACAGTGGGCCCGAGAGGATGTTCGCGACCAGAAGATCCACGCCCGCGCGCAGTTCAGCGACCGAGTCCCGGATCGCGACCTGCGACTGAACGCCGTTGTCCGCTGCATTTTCCCGAGTGGCGGTAAGTGCCTGCGGATCGATGTCGAAACATTGGGCTTCCCGCGCCCCGAGCTTCACGGCTGCAATGGCCAGAATGCCCGAGCCGCACCCGAAATCGATGATGCGATCGCCCGGTCGCACCTGCGCATCGAGCCATTCCAGACACAAGGCCGTCGTGGCATGCGTACCCGTACCGAACGCCAGGCCGGGATCCAGCCGTACGATGGCCGCGCCGGCCTCCGTGACTTCCTCATGTCGGGGGCAGACCCACAGTCGCTGGCCGAAGCGCATCGCGTGAAAGTCACGCAGCCACTCGCGTTCCCACGCGCGCTCCTCGAGCCACTGCGAATCAATGGACCCGGCCGGCAGCGCGAGCGCCTGAGCCAGGAGTTGAGTCAGCACTGCGTGATCCACCGTGCCGGGGAACAAGGCCATGAGACGCGTGGTGGGCCAGAGGCGGAACTCGCCTGGCGCCGGTTCGAGCACCGGATCATCGGCGGCGTCGGCAAAGCTCACCGAGCTGGCGCCGCAGTCCAGGCAGACCTGTTCGGCGCCATCCGGATCAAGCGGACCCAGTTCGAAGGAGAGCTGCCACCAGCCCGGCATTGCCCTCATCCTCCGCAGGTCAGTCGGCGCCGCGGGCGTCGCGCTGACCTTGTGCTGTTACCTCAATCCGAGGCGCCGTTCCAGGTAGTGGATGTCCGTACCACCCTTCTGGAAGGCGGCATGGTTGAAGATTTCCTGGTGCAGCGGCACGTTGGTCTTGATCCCCTCGATCACCATCTCCGCCAGCGCATTCTTCATGCGCGCGATGGCCGCCTCGCGACTCTCTCCGTAGGCGATGATCTTGCCGATCAGCGAGTCGTAGTTGGGCGGCACGTTGTAGCCGGAGTAGATGTGGCTGTCGACGCGCACTCCGGGTCCGCCCGGCGCATGCCACAGCCGGATGGGTCCCGGGGAGGGCATGAATGTCTTGGCGTCCTCGGCGTTGATGCGGCATTCGATGGCATGTCCCCGGATCTGTACGTCGCTTTGCACGTAAGGCAGCTGCTCGCCCGCCGCGATCAGCAATTGCGCCTTGACCAGATCGATGCCGGTGATGAGTTCGGTCACCGGGTGCTCCACCTGGATGCGCGTGTTCATCTCGATGAAGTAGAACTCGCTGTCCTGGAACAGGAACTCCAGCGTGCCGGCGCTGCGGTAACCAACAGCCTTGCAGGCCTCCACACAGCGTTCGCCCATGATGCGACGCTGCCGTGCGGTGATACCTGGAGCCGGAGCTTCCTCGATCACCTTCTGATGACGGCGCTGCATGGAGCAGTCGCGCTCGCCGAGGTGGATGACGTTGCCGTGTCCGTCGGCCAGCACCTGGAATTCGATGTGCCGCGGCCGTTCCAGGAACTTCTCCATGTAGACCTGATCGTTGCCAAAGGCGGCACGCGCTTCGGCGCGCGTGATGCCGACTGCATTCAGCAGCGATGCCTCGCTGTGCACCACGCGCATGCCGCGCCCGCCACCACCGCCGGATGCCTTGATGATGACCGGATAACCGATGTCGCGCGCGATCCGCAGGTTCTCGTCCGCGTCATCGCCCAGCGGTCCGTCCGATCCGGGCACGCACGGTACCCCGTGCGACTTCATCACGCGGATGGCCGACACCTTGTCGCCCATCATCCGGATGGTTTCCGCCTTCGGCCCCACGAACACGAAGCCGCTGTTCTCCACGCGCTCGGCGAAGTCGGCGTTCTCGGAGAGGAAGCCGTAGCCCGGATGGATGGCCACCGAGTCGGTGACCTCGGCGGCGCTGATGATGGCGGGCATGTTGAGGTAGCTGCCGGAGGAGGGCGGCGGCCCGATGCAGACCGACTCATCCGCCAGCAGCACGTGCTTGAGGCTGTAGTCGGCCATCGAATGCACGGCCACCGTCTTGATGCCGAGCTCGCGGCAGGCGCGCAGGATGCGCAGAGCGATCTCGCCGCGGTTGGCGATGACGACCTTCTCGAGCATGGCGGGGCTATTCGACGACGAACAGCGGCTGGCCGAACTCGACCGGGTCGCCGTTGCGGGCCATGATGGAGGTGACCCGCCCGGCGCGGTCCGCTTCGATCTGGTTCATCATCTTCATCGCTTCGATGATGCACAGGACCTGGCCCACCTTGATCTCATCGCCGATCTCGATGAATGCCTTGGCGCCCGGCGAGGGCGCGCCGTAGAAGGTGCCTACCATCGGCGCGGTGATCACGTGCTCGTTGGCTTTCGCCTTGGGGGCGGGCGCCTCGCCGGCGGGCGCCGCCGCCTTGCCCGGCGCCGGCAGGGGCGCATTCATGGGCAGGCTGGCGACGTGAGCGAGCTGATGAGCTGCCAGGCCACCCACGGGCATGCGGCTGATGCGCAGGGCTTCCTCGCCTTCCTTGATCTCGATCTCCGCGATGCCGGATTCCTCCAGCAGCTCGATCAGTTTCTTGATTTTTCGAATATCCATACCGGGAATGCTCCCCTTTGCAATTCCGTGACCTGTTGATCGACGGGCGGCGTGCGCCTCGGACTGTTATTTCAGGCGCGCGCCAGCTGGCGCGCGGCGGCACGCACCGCCAGCTCGTAGCCGAAGGCGCCCAGGCCGGTGATGACGCCGGCGGCGATGTCGGAGAAGTAGGAATGCCCGCGAAAGCTCTCGCGGGCGTGAATGTTCGACAGATGGACCTCGATGAAGGGCAACTTCACGGCCAGCAGCGCATCGCGCAGGGCGATGCTCGTGTGCGTGAAGGCGCCTGGATTGAAGATGAGACAGGCCACTGCCGCGGCCGGCGCTGCGTGGTTCCGGCC
>Ga0335083_10004529_pt1 | contig 17683 bp, 10 predicted proteins | sample Lox_Sample_42_FD_206716 | JGI IMG/M metagenome (GOLD analysis project Ga0335083, IMG submission 206716) | Soil microbial communities from Loxahatchee National Wildlife Refuge, Florida, United States - Lox_Sample_4.2 | ecosystem: Environmental > Terrestrial > Soil > Wetlands | place: USA...
ACGCGCGAGCGCATCCGCACGCTGCAGGCGCAGATCACCGAGCGCTCGCTCGCCTTTGAGCGTGCCGTGCACGAGGACGTGCGCAGCGTGCAGGTCTCGGCGCAGGAGCTCACGGGGCTCCCCGAGGACTACCTGCGCGCGCACCCGCCGGATGCCTCAGGCAAGGTGCGCCTGACCAGCGACCCTCCGGATGCCTACCCGCCCATGAAGTTCGCCGACAGCGCCGGCGTGCGCCGCGAGCTCTACCTCGCCAGCCACGCGGTCGGCTACCCGCAGAACACCGCGACGCTCAAGGCGCTGCTCGGCGCGCGCGCCGAGCTCGCGCGCCTGCTCGGCTTTGCCAGCTGGCCCGACTACGCGCTGCGCGACCAGATGCTGGATACGACCGCGAAGGTCGCGGGCCTGATCGCGGAAGTGGACGCGGCGACACGCACGCAGGCCGCGCGCGAGGGCGAGGAACTGCTGGCGTTCGCGCGCACGCGCGAGGCCGGGCTGCGGCGCATCGACGCCGCCGACCTGCGCTACTGGCAGGAGCAGTACCGCCGCGCGCGCTTCGGCTTCGACTCGCAGTCGGTGCGCCCCTACTTCCCCTACGCGCAGGTCGAGCGCGGCGTCATCGCGACCGCCGCGCGGGTGCTGCACGTCGAGATCCGCCCGGCACCGCAGCTGCGCGCCTGGCACAGCGCCGTCAGCACCTACGAGGTGTTCGACCACGGCCGCAAGCTCGGCGCGCTCTACCTCGACATGCACCCGCGCGAGGGCAAGGACAAGTGGTTCTCGACCTGGCTCGTGACCGCCGGGCGCGCCGGGACCCTCCCCGATGGCGCGCTGGTGTGCAACTTCCCCGGCGGCGCGGCGGGCGAGCCGGGGCTCATGGACTACATGGACGTCATCACCTTCCTGCACGAGTTCGGCCACCTCATGCACCACGTGATCGGCGGCCAGCAGCGCTTCGCCGGCGAGGGCGCGCTCGGCGCCGGCCAGGGATCGCTCGGCATCGAGGGCGACTTCATCGAGGTCCCCTCGCAGATGCTCGAGGAGTTCTTCCGCGACTACCAGGTGGTGCGCGGCTTCGCGCGCCACTACCAGACGCACGCGAGCCTGCCGCACGGGCTGTTCGCGCGCATGGCGCGCGCGCAGGCCTACGGCCGCGCCGGCGATCAGCAGCGGCAGCTGATGTTCACGCAGCTGTCACTGCTCATGCACACGCAGGGCAACGGGGCGGAGAGCTTCGATGCGCTCTACCGGCGCACCTTCGAGCGCTACAACACGAGCGCCTTCGTGCCGGGGGACCATTACTGGGCCTCCTTCACGCACCTGACCGGCTACGGCTCCAACTACTACGCCTACGTGTTCGATCGGGTGATCGCGCTGGATTTCTTCGCGCGTTTCGACCCCCGCAATCCCCTCGGCGGGGACACGGGGCTGCGCTACCGCACACTGGTGCTCGCCCCGGGCAGCACGCGGCCGGCCGCGCAGCTGGTGCGCGACTTCCTCGGACGGGATGCGAATCCCGAGGCGTACCGGCGCTGGCTCGCCGCCGGCACGCAGCCTCCCTAGGGCTTCTTCATCTTCTCGCTGAGGCGCTCGAGGAGCTTGCCGAAGGGCGAGTTCTTCTGCACCTCGACGCGCAGGTGCCGCACGCCGCTCTCGTTCAGCGTCTCGCCGCGGCCGTTGTCGATCGACAGCTCGCTCGCGCCCAGGATCTCGAGCGTCTCCTCGAGTGACTGCGCGCCGCGCTTCTCGCGCGCGCCCACCTTGCCGGGACCGCGGCCGCGCGCGGCGGCCGGGGCGGCGCTACCCGGCTGGATGACCGCGCGGCCGACGGCGACGCGCGGCACCGGCTGGCCCGGGATCTTCTTGCCGGCAGCGGCCGGGCTCGGCTTCGCCGGCGCGCTGGCGGCGAGCTTGGCGACCTCCGCCTTGGCGGTGTCATCGTCGATCAGCTTGAACTCGTCCACCGTCTCCTTCGGCGCCGCCGGGGCGCTCAGGGTGGCGGCCTGCTTGTCCTGGTCGGTGGCGCGCGACTTCTCCTGAGCGCTCACCGGCACGACCGCGACGGAGGCGAACTCGGAGCGCACGTAGTGCGCCACCTGCTTGGCGGAGATGGCGTCGCTGAAGAAGCCGAGGCGCAGGCCGTACCACTTGCGCCCGTCGCGGCTGCCCTCGACGGTGTAGAGCGTGTAGGCGCTGAAAATCGCCAGCGGCGGCACCTTATCGAGCTCCACCGGCTGCACCGACCACTGCAGCTGCACGGCGAACAGCACCGGTGCGTTGCTCGAGACCGCATCCTTGAGCGCCTCGCGCGTGCCCGTGTCGTCGGGCTTGAGCATCGGGATCGCCCCGTGCGCCGGGTCGGCGAGGGGCGCGGGCTCGGCCTGCGCGCCCTCGGCGCGGCGCGTCTCGAGAAGCTTCAGTACCTGGGTGTCGCTGAGCGAGTTCCTGCCGCCGCCCTCCTTCGCAGGAACGGGCGGCGGCGGGGCGCGCATCAGGCGCGTCTCGCCGGTGGCGCTGGCATCGCCGAGCGCCTGCAGTACCTCGCGCACGTTCGAATTGTCGAACACGCCACCCTTCGCGGCGGCGGCCGCGGGAGCCGGGGCGGCGGGCCTCACCGGTGCGGCCGGCGACCGCGCGGCGGGCCGGGCGGGTGCGGCGGCCTGGGGACGCGGCGCCGCGGGTGAAGCGGGCGCGGGGCGTGCCGCGGCGGGCTTCGGGGGCGCAGGCTTAGTGGCAGCGGGCCTGGCAGGCGGCGCGGGGCGCGCGGCGGGGGCACGCGCCTGAGGCGCGGCAGCGGGCGGCGCGGCCTTGAGCACCGGAGCGCGCTGCGCGAGTGACTCGGGGGGCGCGGCGGCGGGCGCACGGGCGGGCGCCGGGGGCGCGGGCGGTGTGAGGGCCGGGCGGGCGGCGCGCGGGGCGGGCGCCTGCGGCTGCGGGCCGGCGGCGTGTCTCGCCTGGGAGGCCTGCTCGGCGGCGGCGCGCTCGCGCAGCTTTCTGCCCGGGGCCTCGCCGGCCCAGGCGCCGGGGTAGATCTCGCGCACCAGGGCGAGCCACTCCTCCGCCTCGGCGAGCGTGGCGAAGTAGCCCATGTGCAGGCGGAAGCGCTCGCGGCCTTCCTCGAAGCGCCGGCTCACGAAGAAATTGAACCGCTTGAGCTCGGGCAGGTCGGTCTGCGCGAGCGCCATCGGCGTGGTGGAGGAGCACAGGTTGAGGACGAACGGCCCCGTGTTATTCGCGGGTGCCGCCTCATCCTTGACTCCGGCGCCGCGGGCGTCCGGAGCGAAGCTGGGCGTAGCTGTCATAACTTCCCCGAAAGCGAAAACTTCAACGGCCACCGCCTCAAGGCAAGGCGCGCGCGTGGGTTCGTGCGACGGGAAGGAGTTGCGAGCGTTCGCGCTTCGGTGCGCGATCGTGGCAGCCCCGCCGTCATAGGAACCCGTCCTTTAGACCGGTGGCTTTGCGTCCCCGTCTTTCGACGGGTTTGCCCTTGTCACTGCAAGTGAGAGTGTCAAAGCGTCGCGCTTTGGAGTCAAGTAGCGAAATGTGCCCGGACTCGCAATAGCGCGAGAGTGCGCGCAGCGCGCGGCGCGCCGTCGTCTTATGTCTCACGGCGGCGACACGCTCGCGCTCCAGAAGCGTCCCGCACTTACCAGATGCTGGGAAAAATAGCCGTCGCGCAGCTCCGCCGAAGACACCGCGACGCCCGCGTGCGGCGCGTGAATGAAGCGGCCGGCGCCGGAGTACACGCCGACGTGATCGACGCCGTGCCTGCCGAGACGGAAGAACACCAGGTCGCCGGGCTCGAGTGCCGCGAGCGGCACGGGGCGCGCGGCGCGCTGCTGCTCGGCCGCGGTGCGCGGGATGGCGATGCCGGCGCGCTCGTGCACGTAGAGCGCGAGCCCGCTGCAGTCGAAGCCGGCGAGGTCCGCGCCGCCGAACTCGTAGGGTCGGCCGATGAGCGCGGCGGCCGCCGCGGCGATCGCCTCGCCCTGGGCGGAGCGCTGCGCGGGGGCGCCCTCGCGCAGCGCGGCCGCCTGCGGCGCGGGCGGCGAGCGCCACAGGCTGCAGCCGGCGCCGAGCGCGAGGAGCGCCAGGAGGAGCGCGGCGCGCATGCGCCGGGGAGCGCTGCCGCCGCGCTCAGCGGGCGCGGGCCGCCGGCGCCTTCGCCGTCGCTGCGGTGCGCGCGCGGGGGGCGGTGAGGCGCGAGAGCGCCTGGATGCCATCGTGGGTATAGCGCTGCACGCCGCGGCGCCCGGAGCGCAGCGCGCCGAGCATGGCCGCGCCGATGGTGCGCGCGGAGATGGCGCGGTAGGGGGCGTACTTGCCGCCGAGCAGCGGGTTGACGAGCGGCATCACCGCGATCGCCAAGAGCTCGAGCGGGCGCATCTCGGCGCGCCAGCCGAGCAGCAGCGAGGGCTGCAGGATGTCGAGCGACTCGAAGCCGATGCCCTCGAGCTCCTCCTCCATCTCGCCCTTGGTGCGCAGGTAGAAGTTGCGCGAGGTCGGGCTGGCGCCGACCGCGGAGATGACGACGAAGCGGCGCGCGCCGGCGGCCTTGGCGGCGCGCGCGAAGGCGGCCACGGCCTCCACGTCCACCGCGCGGAAGGCGTCCTGCGAGCCGGCCTGGCGGCGCGTGGTGCCGAGGCAGCACAGCGCCGCCTCGCAGCTGACGCCCTTCAGCTGCGCCTCGATGCCGTCGAACTTGACGATGCGGTTGGCGAGGCGCGAGTGCTCGCGCTGCAGTGGCCGGCGCGAGACCGCGATGACGCGCGCGATGTCCGGCGCCTCGAGCAGCGCATCGAGGGTACGCGCGCCGGTCAGCCCGCTCGCTCCCGCCAGCAACACGATCCGCGCGTCCGCATCAGCCATCAAGGCACCGCCTGGAGACGATGTTGGTTTCCAGGGTGCAGCTTAGGAGCGCGCCGCGGCCGCGGCAAGCGCGCACGGCGTGTCAGATCGGCTCGTAGCAGCTGACCGAGACGGTCTGCGTCTGCCCGGGGCTGACGTTGATGTCACGGCGCACCTCGCGGTAGCCCTCGCGCGAGCCGACCAGCGTGTAGTGGCCGGGTTTGAGCTCGACTTCGCGGCGCGTGAAGCCCCCGAAGTTGCCGACGCCGCTGATGCTGACCTCGGTGAGGCCGTCGGAGACCAGCGAGATGCGCACGGTGCGGGTGAATTCGGGCAGCAGCGCCGCGACGCGCGCCATCTGCAGCCGCAGCACCGGCCCGGGCGAGTCGACCTTCTGCGCTTCCTGCAGCAGCGCGGCGGCATCCGCGCGTGCCTGCTCGTCGGCGAGGCGGTCCGGACGGTCGATGATCGCTTGTAACGAATCGTGAAGCTGCAGGCGTGCCGCGGCGCGATCGCGGCCGTCCTGCGCGAACTGCTGCGAGGGATCGGATTTGAGGATGCTGTTGTAGGCCGCGAGCGCCTCGTCCCAGCGCTCGTCCGCCTCGGCATCCTCGGCACGGGTGCGCAGCGCCCCGAAGCCGCGGGCGCGCACGGCCGCATTCACGCGCTTCAGTCCGTCCTGCGCCTCCGGTCCGTCGGGCTTGAGCGTGCGCGCGCGCTCGAACGCGGCGCGCGCCTGGTCGAGCTTGCCGGCGCCGAGGGCGGCGAACCCCTCGGCGGCGGCCCTGGCGTAGGCATCCTGGCTGAAGCGGCTGTCCGCCGGGGCAGCCGGCGGCGCGGCCGGTGGCGGGGCTTGCGGTGCTGCCGCGGCAGCGGGCGTCGCGGCGGGCGTGCTCGCGGCCGCGGCCGCTGCCGTGGCCGCGGTCTGCGGGGAGCTCAGCTCGCGGGCACGCAGCTGTCCCTCGCGTGCCCGCGGGTCATCCGGGGCGATGCGCACCGCGAGGTCGTAGGCCTGCAGGGCCAGGGTCTTCTGCCCATCGGCGAGCGCGCGCTCCCCGGCGGAGAGCTCGGAGGCGAGCGCAGCCGGGGCGGCCTGCTCGACGTTGTCCAGGAGCCGGCCCGCCTCGGCGAGGCGCTCGTCCGCGGCGCTGACGGCGGCGGCATCGGCGCCGCGGGGCGGCTCGGCGGCGCGCGCCTTGGCGGCGGCGAAGTCCGGGCCGCCCCAGATGAGCGCCCCGCGCGCCTCGAGGGCGGTGACGCGCTGCTCGATGAGAATGTGGTCGGCCTTGAGCTTCGCGAGCGCACTCGCGGCGAGCGTGGTAGTGGCATCGGCACGCGGGGCCTGCGCGCTCGCCTGCTCGGCCCCCGCCCCTCCCGGCAGCCAGTGCGGCAGCCAGAGGTAAGCGGCTACGGCGAACGTGGCCAGTATCATGGCCAGCGCGAGTGCGCGCGGCATGCCGCTGCGTATGGGCTCGAGCTGCGAGCGCGGGATCGGTGCCTCGCGCACCTCCTCCCAGATCGCGGGCCCGTCGATGCGCCCGGCACGCGGCGTCAGGGGTTCAGACCCCAGCGGCGGCGGCGCGGCGTGCGCGGAGATCGGTGGCAGCGTGGCACGCTCGTGCGGTGGCACGGTCTCGTTCGCCGCCCCCTGCGGCGGCTCGGTCTCGAAGTCGAAGGTGAGCGTGTCGTTGAGCGAGGCTTCGAGCTCGTCGATCACGTCGCGCATGTTCTGCGGGCGGCGGCGCGGATCCTTCTCGAGCATCGCGGCGATGAGCGCGGCCAGCTGCGGCGGGATCTGCTGTGCCGGCACCAGGGGCGGCACCGGCTCCTCCTGCACGCGCTGCGCGTCGAAGTGCGGGTAGTGCGGCGGGTAGCGCGACAGCAGCTCGTAGGCGAGCGCGCCGAGACCATAGATGTCGTCCGACGGCCGCGGCGGCTCGCCCCGCAGCTGCTCGGGACTCGCGGTGAAGGGCGACAGGCCGCGCAGCATCGAGTCGGTGCCCGGGTCGAGGGAGCTGCCGGAGACCCCGAAGTCGGCGAGCTTGACGCGCCCGCGCTCATCGAAGAGCACGTTCCCGGGCTTGAGGTCGCGGTGGATGACGCCGCGCTCGTGCGCGTGCTCCAGCGCCCGGGCCACCTCGATGAGCACCGGGACGATGGTGAGGTAGGTCGCGCCACGCAGGCGCTTGAGGTCCCCGCCGCTCGCCAGCTCCATCGGCAGGATGAAAGTCGTGCCGTCACGCTCCGGGGCGGACACCCTGAGGATACCCGGGTGGTCCAGGCGGCTCGCGCTCTCGTGCTCGTGCACCAGCGCGACCCAGGCCGCCGCGCTGCGCCCGGGGGCCGGGTGCAGGATCTTCAGCGCCACATCGCTCCCGCTGTGCGGATCGAAGGCGCGCCACACCTCGCCCTGGCCACCCGCGCCGAGGCGCTCGCGCAGCGTGAAGCGCGATTTCAGGGGCTGCCCGTTACCTGCGGTTGCCGCCTCGCTCATGACCGTAGATCACCGCCGGATCGCGACAGCGATCGCTCACCCTTTGTGCAAAGCGCGCCTGGCGCGACTGAGCCTTTAAGTATGCCACCGTGCCCCGGGGCGGGCGGCTCGGGTTTTCTAGGTACGGCGAACCGGGGGTAATCAGAGGCCGAGACGCAGCTGCGCGCCCGCGGGAACCGGCGCCTCGAAACGCGTGCAGTCGAGTGCCGCGCGCCCGGGCCCGTTCAGGCCCAGGCGCCGGCATGCGATGCGGAAGCGGTTGCGCAGCAGCTCCGCGTAGGGCCCGGTGCCGCGCATGCGCGAGCCGAAGCGCGGATCGTTGTCGCGCCCGCCGCGCATGTCCCGCACCAGCGACATGACGTGCGCGGCGCGCTGCGGGTAGTGCGTCTCGAGCCACTCGCGGAACAGGTCCTTGATCTCGTACGGCAGCCGCAGCAGCACGTAACCCGCCGAGCGCACGCCGCAGCGCGCGCACGCCTCGAGGATCGACTCGATCTCGTGGTCGTTGATGGCCGGGATCACCGGCGCCACCATCGCCCCGACCGGAACTCCGGCCGCCGCGAGCTCGGCGAGCGCCCGCAGCCGCGCCTGCGGCGATGCGGTACGCGGCTCGAGCGTGCGCTTGAGCTCGGGGTCCAGGGTCGTGACGCTCACGGCGACCGTCGCGAGGCCCGCGCGCGCCAGCGGCGCGAGCAGGTCCAGATCGCGCAGCACCAGCGCGCTCTTGGTGATGACGCTGACCGGGTGGCTGGTGCGCAGCAGCACCTCCAGGATCGAGCGCGTCACCTTCAGGCGCCGCTCGGCGGGCTGGTAGGGATCGGTATTGGCGCCCAGCATGATCGGCTTGCACACATAGCCCGGTCGCGCGAGCTCCTTCTCGAGCAGGCGGGCGGCGTCGGCCTTGTAAAAGAGCCGGGTCTCGAAGTCGAGACCCGGTGAGAGCCCCATGTAGGCATGGCTGGGCCGGGCATAGCAGTTGTGGCTGACGACCCCGTTGGAGATGTAGTCGCCGGTGCCGGTGGTCACGTCGACGAAGCGCAGCGCGCGCCCGAGCGGCTCGATGCCGACGACCTTGAGGCGCGCGGCGCTCCTGAGCGCCTGACCCGCCAGGTCGCGCTTGCGCAGGATCGCGGGGTCGAAGGTGTGGAAGAAGCGCAGGTGCTCGCGCAGCCCGCCGCTGATCCGCAGCACCTCGGTGCCATTGCGCACGGCGGGCAGCCGCTGCTCGATGGCGAACCCAAAGGCGAACTCCCGCAGTGCATCGCGGATGCGGGCCATGATCTGTGGATCCGCGTTGCCGATGCGCAGGATCCCGCCGCTGTAGGAGCCTGCGGCATCGAATATCCCGGCCAGGAATCCCGCCTGCCAGGCGCGCGGCGCAGCCTCCGGCCAGGCGATGAGCTCGCAGATCCGGCTCACGCGGTCACGCGAGTCGGCGCGAATCGCCTGCATCGGGCGCGTGCCCGAGGCGGCGAAGGCGAACCGGGTGGTCTCGAGCTCGCAGCAGGCGAGCCACTGCCTCGCGCGCTGCAGCGCCTCGGGATCGCACCGCGCGAGGCAGAAGGCAGGCTGGGTGTCGATGCCGCCGTCGCCGCGAATGAGGCCGCACAGATAGCCCCTGCGGTAGTCGGCGTCCGGGGAGATCGGCACCGCGAAGCCGCCGGTGCCCATGAGCGTGTCGGCGACGGTCAGGTGCGGGCGGCGCGAGCGGCCGTGCCGACTTCCTGTCACGAACTTCCAGCCCCGCTCGGTGAGGAAGCGGTGATCGCCCCCTACCGTGAGCGAGGTCCCGTCCTCGAGGTTCACGCGGTACGCGCGGCGGATGACCGACCAGCAGTCGAGCACGGCGGTGCGCACGTAGCGCCTGAAAAGTCCCTGCCGTTGCGTGCCGTAGATCGAGTCACCGGGCCGCAGGTGGCGGATCGCGCGCGTCGTCCCGTCACCCATCAGCACGGGTGTCTCGGGCTCCACGCAGTAGATGCAGGCGTGCTCGCAGCCCCGGTAAGGGTTGATCGACTGCTCGAACGGGATGTCGGGCGAGTCGTTGCTCGTGATGAGCGCGCGGGCGCGCTCGGGCTCGAGCGAGGTCGCGATGCTCTCGGGCTGCTCCTCGACGAACCAGCCGTCATCGACGGGAGCGAGCTGGGTCAGGTCGAAGCGGCCCGGCGGATTGGACAGGGCCCCGCGTCCCTTGAGGGGGCGCTTGCCGATGATCGCGCGGCGCATGCGCGGACTGTATATAAATACAGTCTGCGACGGAAGCCCGTTACTTCACCAGCCTGAGGCTGACCGGGTACCTGTACAGAACGCCCTCGCTGGCGCGGATGGCGGCGATCAGGGTGAGCACCAGCCAGGCGATGAAGAGCGCCGCGCCGAGGATGAACCCGATGAACACCAGCATCAGCAGCATGCACGCGAGCGCGGCGAGCACCACGGTGATGTTGAAGTTCAGCGCCTCGAGGGCGTGGGCGGCGACGAAGGGCGACTGGTCGCGCCGTGTCAGCCACACCGCGAGCGGCCCGAGCACGCAGCCGAGCAGCCACACGATCACGCCGGCAAGCGCCGACAGGTGCGCGAGCATCCCCCAGGTACGCTCGCTCTCGCTCGGCGGGGCCGGAATGAGGTTCGCCTCGCTCATGACCGCCAAAGCGTAGCACCCCGGGCGTTCCCGGCCCGTGCGCCGCTACGCAACTTAATGCGCCGGCACCCTCACAGGGTGGCCTTCAGGCCCGCAAACACCCCGAAGGCCGGCTGCAGGAACCCGACCGGGTTCTCGTAGTGGCGGTCGAGGAGATTGTCGAGGCGAGCGAACAGCGTGAGGTGTGAGCCGAGCTCGTACTGGGTGGCGAGGCTGACCGTGGTGTAGCCCGGGGCATCCAGACGCGCGACGGAGAAGTCGCGGTTGCCGTCGACCCAGGTGCCCACCGAGAGCAGATCGAGCGTCGCCCGCCACTGCGGCGTCAGCTGCCAGGTGGCATCGAAGCTGCCCTTGTGCTTGGGCCGGCGCAGCAGCTGCTGCCCCGCCACGTCGTCGTGGGCCTCGGTGTAGGTGTAGTCGATCCGCAGCGTCAGCACCTTGAGCGGCTGGTAGGCGATGAAGCTCTCGAGGCCGTAGGTCGTGGCGGCGCCGATGTTGTCGTAGGTCGTGCCGTCCGCGGAGGTGGTGATCAGGTCGTGGATGTGGTTGTGGTAGTAGGTGAGGCCGAAGCGCACGGTGTCGTGCGCCAGGCCCTGCTCGAAGCCCGCGTCCCAGCCGGTGCTGGTCTCGGGCTCGAGGTTGGGGTTGGCGAAGAAGAACGGCGGGAAGTCCTGGTACAGCTCGCTCAGCGTCGGCGCCTTGAAGCCGCTGCCGAAGGAGGCTTTGAGCTTGGTGTTGGTCTCGGCGTTCACCCAGGCCGGGGCGAGGCGGTAGGTGAGCTTGCTGCCGAAGCGGCTGTTGTCGTCGTAGCGCACGTTGAGCGCGGAAAACCAGTGCGCGCCGAGCTGCGACTGCAGCTCCGCGTAACCTGAGCTCACGTGCACGTCGGCCGAGATGGGAGCGCTGATCGCGTCGCGCTCGTACTCGGCGCCGAGCACCAGCGTCTGCGTGCTCGCCAGGTGCACGTTGCCCTGCCAGTCGCCCTTGGTGCGCTCGCCGGTGTTGTACGACTGGCCGAACGAGGGGTCGAGTGTCGAGGTGTGGTCGTGCGAGTAGGCGAGCCCGAAGGTGTGATCGAGCACGCCGCCGAAGGCGAGAAAATGCGCGCTGAGGCGCCCGAAGTACTCCTGGGTGTCGGCGACCGTCTGCGTGGCCGCGGGGTAGGCGGGGAAGCTGCTGTAGTCCTCGCCGGTGGTGCGCAGCGTGATGTCGGTGTAGCGCGCCACGAGCCCGAGGTCGAAGCTGGAAGTCACCTCGTAGCCGAGCTTGGCGGAGGCGGTGAGGTTGTCGTCGTAGTCGTTGTTGCGCGCCTCGGGCGGCGGACCGGGGTTGAGCGTATCGAGCGGCGTGACCGGGGTGGAGCCGGCGTGGAAGTGCGAGATGTTGGCCGCGTAGTGAAACGCGTCCGCGGAGCCGGAGATGCCGCCGGCCTGGTTGAAGGTCTCGAACGAGCCGCCCTCGAGGTAGGCGCTGAGCTGCATCGGCCCCTGCCCGGACTTGGTGATGATGTTGATCACCCCGCCGATCGCGTCCGAGCCGTACAGGCCGCTCTGCGGGCCGCGCAGCACCTCGACGCGCTCGATGTCCTGGGTGAGCAGCTGGCCGAAGTCGAAGGCGCCGGTGGAGTTGGACGGGTCACCGATGTCGATACCATCGATGAGCACCTTGGTGTGGTTGGAATTGGTGCCGCGCATGAACACCGAGGTCACCCCGCCCGGGCCGCCGGTCTGCACCACGTTCAGCCCGGGGACGTTCTTGAGCACCTCGACCAGGGTGCGGTCCTGGTGCGCCTCGATATCCGCGGCCGTCACCACGGTGAAGCTGCTCGCCACCTCGATCTGCGGGGTGGGGATGCGGGTCGCGGTGACGACGATGTCGGTGAGCTCCTCGGGCCCGGCAGGCCCGGCGGCGAAGACCGCAGCGGAGGTGAGCAGAAACGCGAGCAGAGCCGGGCCGCGCAGCTGCGCGCGGCGGGCATACGGAACGGTTGTCATGTTCGAAGCTCCTGTAAGCACACACCCGTGCCCGTGGGCGTCGCCCGGCGGAAGCTTCGTCAAGGAGTGCGGCTGGCTTCATGCGTACCGCCCACCCACATCGCCCGCCGCGACGTCCATCGGTGATACGCAAGGCCGGTCTCCGGGCTCCCGAGCTGGAGGGACTCTCCGGCGGATCGCCTTCCCGCTCCCGTCACTGGGGCAGTGGCTCATGTGATCCGCTTGATCTCGGTTACCGTTGCGGGGGCAGCGCCGGGTTTGGACGAATCCTCACCGGACTTCCCGTTTCTCCGCGGCGCCGCGCACGGTCACAGCCTTTTGACCGCCGCACGGTGCCTCGGACACCTCGCGAGCGGCGAAGCCTGCCTGCGCGGGCGCGGCCGCGTCAAGGGCCGCGCCGCGTGGCATCATCCCCGCCCAGCGTGGCAAGCGAACAACCAACCGCCGCGCCCGGTGCACCGGGTGAGGCCGCGGCCGAGTGGGCCGCCTACCTGTGCGTTGCACCCCTGGTGCTGGGGCTGGCCGGCGTGGGGCTGGCCGCGGACTACCCGCAGCGCGAGCTCGCCCAGCACCTGAGCATCGCCTGGGGAGCGGTGCTGCTCGCCTTCACCGGCGCGGTGCACTGGGGACTCGCGCTCGGCGGCCGCCTGCCCTGGGCGCTGCCCCTGATCGGCGGCGCGCTCGCCCCGGCCGCCGTGGGCGCCGCCGCCGTGCTCCTCGGCGGGCAGCGCGGACTCTTCGCGCTCGCGGTCGGCTTCGGGGTGCTGTGGCTCTACGAGCACCGCGTGCTCGGCGCGCGGCTGCCGCCGCGCTACCTCGCGATGCGCCGCCAGCTCTCGATCGCGATCCTCGCGGTGCTCGCCTTCACGCTGTTCGCTTCCGACAGCGCCGGCCTCAACTGACCTCAACCGGAGCGCCGCGCATGGAAGATCTGGTCTCCGCACCCTGGCTGCGACGGCTCCTGACGGTGGTGCTGCTCGCCGGCCTGGTGCTGCTCGGCATCCGCGTGATCATGCCGTTCATCGTGCCGATCGTGTGGGCCGCGATCCTCGCCTATGTGAGCTGGCCGGGCTACGAGCGGCTGCTGGCGCGCCTCGGCGGCCGTGCCTCGCTCGCGGCGGTGCTGATGACGGCGCTCGTGTCCGCGGCGGTGATCGTGCCGATCGCCTGGATGGCGGTGGTCTCGCGCCTGGAGCTGGTGCGCGGCTACCACGCCCTGCAGTCGAGCCTCTCCGGCGGCGTACAGCTGCCCGACGCGCTGCTGAGGATCCCCTGGCTCGGCGAGCAGCTGCGCGAGCTGGCCGATCGCATCGCGCAGGACCCGCACGCGCTCGGCTCGGAGCTGCGCATGCTCACCGACCGCTCCTTCGACCAGGTGGCACGCGTGCTCGGGGATGTCAGCCGCAACGCCTTCAAGCTCGGCATGACGGTGCTCAGCCTGTTCTTCGTGTTCCGCGGCGGGGAGCGCTTCGCCGCGCAGGTGAAGCGCTCCCTCGAGCGCGTGCTCGGGCCGCGCGTCGACAACTACCTCTCCGCCTGCGGCCAGACGGTCAAGGCGGTCATCTACGGGCTCGGGCTCGCCGCGCTGCTGCAGGGCGTGCTCGCGGGCGTCGGTTATTACCTCGCCGGCCTCGGCGCCCCCATCTTCCTCGCCGCCCTCACCACCGTGTGCGGCGTCATCCCCTTCGTGGTGCCGGTGCTGTGGGGCGGCATCGGCGCCTGGCTGTTCGTCACCGGCCACACCGTGGCGGGCGTGGCGCTGGCGGCGGAGATGGCGGTGGTGGTGTTCTGCGTGGATCACTTCGTGCGGCCGCTGCTGATCGCGCGCGGCGCGCAGATCCCCTTCATCGTCGTGCTGTTCGGCGTGCTCGGGGGACTCGCGGCCTTCGGGCTGGTGGGACTGTTCCTCGGACCGGTGATCCTCGCGGTGCTGCTGGCGGTGTGGCGCGAGTGGCTCGCCGAGAGCGGCCAGCCGCAGCTGTGAGTGCGCTGCCCGCTCAGGTGCCGAGGAACATGCGGTAGGCCGGGTTGGCGCTCTCCTCCACGTAGGCGTAGTGCAGCTCGTTCAGGTGCAGCAGGAAGTCGCTGCGCTCGGCCGGCGGCACCTGGATGCCGGCCAGCACCCGCCCGTAGTCCGAGCCGTGGTTGCGGTAGTGGAACAGCGTGATGTTCCAGCGCGCGCCGATCGACTTGAGGAAGCGGTGCAGCGCCCCGGGGCGCTCGGGGAACTCGAAGCGGTACAGCACCTCGTTGCTGATGCCGCGCGCGTGCCCGCCGACCATGTAGCGCACGTGCAGCTTCGCCATCTCGTCATCCGACATGTCGGTGACGGTGAAGCCGGCGGCGCGCAGCTGCTGCACGACCTGGTCCTTCTCGCGCCGCCCCTGGCTGAGCGCCAGCCCGACGAACAGCTGCGCCGCCTTGGGATCCCCGTAGCGGTAGCTGAACTCGGTGACGCTGCGCTGGCCGATCACCTCGACGAAGTGCAGGTAGCTGCCGCGCTCCTCCGGGATCACCACCGCGAGCAGCGCCTCGCGCTCGCCGCCGAGGTCGGCGCGCTCGGCGACGTGGCGCAGGCGGTCGAAGTTCATGTTGGCGCCGCTGTTGATCGCCACCAGGCGCTTGCCCTGCCAGCCCTCGCGCGCCACCACCTTCTTCAGGCCCGCCACCGCCAGCGCCCCGGCCGGCTCGACGATCGAGCGCGTATCCTCGAACACGTCCTGGATCGCGGCGCAGATCTCGTCGGTGTCGGTGAGCACCACCTCGTCGACCGCCCCGCGGCACAGCGCGAAGGTCTCCTCGCCGACACGCCTGACCGCCACGCCGTCGGCGAAGATGCCGACGCGCTCGAGCGTCACGCGCCGGCCGGCCCGCAGCGACTCGTGCATGCTGGCCGCGTCCGCGGGCTCCACGCCGATCACCTTCACCTGCGGGTACAGGTACTTCACGTACACCGCGATGCCGGCGATCAGGCCGCCGCCGCCGACGGGCACGAAGATCGCATCCGGGGCGCCGCCGCACTGGCGCAGGATCTCGACCCCGATGGTGCCCTGGCCGGCGATCACGTCCGGGTCGTCGAAGGGATGCACCAGCACCAGGCTGCGCTCGCGCGCGAGCACGAGCGCGTGCTCGAAGGCTGAATCGTAGTCATCCCCGTGCAGCACCAGCTCGGCGCCGAGATCGAGCACCGCCTGCACCTTGATGTGCGGCGTGGTCTGCGGCATGACGATCACGGCCGGGATGCCGCGGCGGCGCGCGGCGAGCGCCACGCCCTGGGCGTGGTTGCCCGCCGAGGCGCACACCACCCCGCGCCGGGCGCTGGCCTCGGAGAGGTGGGCGATGCGGTTGTAGGCGCCGCGCAGCTTGAAGGAGAACACCGGCTGCAGGTCCTCGCGCTTCAGCAGCACCTCGTTGCCGAGCCGCCGTGACAGGCGCGGCGCGGCCTCGAGCGGTGACTCGATGGCGACGTCGTAGACGCGCGCTTTGAGGATCTTCTCGATGTAGGGACTGGCCACCGGGGGCTCGACTCGCGGCCTGCAGGGGGAAGCCGAGAGCTTAAGCGCTGGCAGGGGCCGCTGTCAGCGCTTGTCGCCGGCCTTGCGCACCACGAAGCGGTACTGCTGGCGCCCGATCGCCACGGTGTCCCCGTCCTGCAGGACCTGGCGGCTGACGCGGCGCCCGTTCACCTGCACGCCGTTGGTGCTGTTGAGGTCCTCGATGATGGTCTGGGCGGGACCGGCGAGGATCACCGCGTGGTGGCGGCTGATGAACTTGGCATCGATCTGCAGGTCGTTGTCCGGGGTGCGCCCGATTGAGGTCTTGCGGGCGAGCACGTGCACCACCTCGCGCCCGTCCTGGGTGAAGATCAGCAGCCGCGTGGCCCCATCCGGCAGCGGCACCGCCACCGCCCCCTCGACGTCATCGCTGCGCCGCACGTCGCGCAGGGCGGCCTGCGAGCCGGTGTCGGTGGCGCTCGCGCGCACCTCTTCCATGGTCGCGCGCCACTGCTGGTGCGCCTTCTCGAGCTCCTCGACGCGCGCGCCGCTCTTGCGGGCCTCGGACTCGAGGCGATGCACGGTCTCCTCGGCGGCCGTCAGGTCAGCCTCGAGCTCGCGCACCCGGGCCGTGCCGGCGCGCGCGGCCTCCTCGGCCAGCGCCCGCGCCTGCGACTGCTCGCCGGCGCGCTCCTCGGCGGCGCGGGCGCGCGCCTCGGCGGCGGCGAGGGTGCTCTGGTAGCTGGCGCGCTCCTGGTGCACGTTCTTCAGCGCCGTGCCCCAGTCCTCCATCTCGCGGCGCACGGTGGCGAGCTCCTCCTCGAGCTCCTTCACCTGCGCCTCGAGCTCGCCGGCGCGGCGCCGCTCGGCGGCGAGCTTGCCCTCGAGCTCCGCGCCGCGCGCCTGCTGCTCGGCGAGGGAGCGCTCACGCTCGCTGATCTGCGCGGCGGCGGCCGCGGCGGCGGCGTGCCCCTCCTCGAGCTGGCGGGTGAGCTCGACGCGCTCGCCGAGGAGGCGACTGAGCTCGGTCTTGCGCTGCGTTTCGGTGGTGTTGTGCTGCTCGGTCAGGGCACTCAGCGCGCGCACGCGCTCGCCGCTCGCTTCGAGCTGCGCCTGCAGGCGCTGGATGTTGGCGTGCAGGTTCTGGACCTCGCGCTTGCCCTCGCGCAGCTGCGTGTCGCGTTCGGTGAGCGCGGTGGCGGCTTCGGCCAGCTGCTCCTCGAGGCGCTTGAGGCGCGCGGCGCGTGCGCCGAGCTCCGTGTCCTGCTCGCGCACCCGGCCCTCGCGCGCGGTCAGCTCCTGGGCGAGGCGCGCGGTGTCCTGCTCGCGCACCTGCGCCTCCTCGGTGAGATCGGTAACCAGCGCCTCGAACACCGCGTGGCGGCTCGTGAGGCTGGTGAGGGACTCGTAGACGCTCGCCGCGCGCGCACGCTCGGCGTGCAGGTCATCCATGATGCCGGCGGCGTGCGCGGCGTGGGCGCGGTCGCGCAGCGCGCGCGCCTGCTCATCCTGCGCGCGCCGCTGCTGCTCGGCGCGCAACGCACGCTCCTGGTCCCGCAGGCGCTGCTCGAGCTGTGCGCCGTGCTCGCTCGCGGCCGCGAGACCACTGCGGGCGGCGGTGAGATCGGCCTCGAGCTGGGCGTTGCGCTGCTCGGCGGCGAGGCGCGCCTCGGAGAGCTCGCGGAACTCGGCCGCGTGCTGCGTGGCGGCCGCCTGCAGCCGCGCGAGCTCGCCTGCGAGCTGGGCGGCACGCTGCTCAGCGGCGCCGCGCAGCTCCTCGAGGCGGCCGGCGGCGGCATCACCGCCGGCGCGCAGGTGGCTCATTTCCGCCGCCAGCCCCGCGGCGTGCTGCTCGGCGAGCGCGCGCGCCTGGAGGAGCTCGCGCAGCTGGCCGGCGTGGTGCACGGCGGCGTCCTCGAGGCGCGTGACGGCGGCGGCGAGGGCGACGATGCGCTCATCGCCCGCGGCGCGGGCGGCGTTGGCCTCGTCGCGCTCGCGCTCCAGATCGCGGATGCGGTCGCCCTTGGCGTGCAGCAGCTGCTGCGCGCTGCGCAGCTCCGCCGCCAGGGTCTCGAGGCTCGTCTCGAGGTGCTGCTCGTGCCCGGGGCGCAGCTGCGGCAGTGCCGCCCAGGTGTCGGTGCTGGTGTGCTTGGGGTCGTCGTCGGCGACGGCGGCGGGATCGAGGACGGGCAGCTCGGCCGTGTTATCCGAGTCCGCC
>Ga0335083_10004531_pt1 | contig 17675 bp, 16 predicted proteins | sample Lox_Sample_42_FD_206716 | JGI IMG/M metagenome (GOLD analysis project Ga0335083, IMG submission 206716) | Soil microbial communities from Loxahatchee National Wildlife Refuge, Florida, United States - Lox_Sample_4.2 | ecosystem: Environmental > Terrestrial > Soil > Wetlands | place: USA...
GATGATCGGCACCCGGAAGCCGTCCCCGGCCAGCGCCCAGCGGTAGTAGTCGCGCTGCTGGCCGGCATGCCAGCGCAGCGAGTCCGTGCCACCGGGCGGCCGGAGCGCGGGGAACGTGGTCGCGGGCTCGGCGATGCTGTGCAGCCCGGCCAGCACCCGGACGCTGGCCTGCTGCAGCCGGGTCAGTTCGCTGGCCGTCGCGTCCAGCAGCCAGCCGGTGAACACATAGGGCGGGTTGTCCAGCGGGATCCGCCCATCGACCTGGTCCATGACGAAGAACGGCGTGCCGAGCACCCGCTCGTCCGGCTCGTACCAGCGGACGGCCGGCACCGGTACGTCGCTGCGCGCGGCCACCTGGCTGATCACCTCGAACTGGGTGGCCAGGTCGTACCGCGGGAACACCGGCACCGCGCTGGCCTCCGGGGCCATCCGGGCCACGTACGCGCCGTGCCGGGCGTTGGCCCCGCTCAGCCAGCTGGCCTCGAACATCAGCGACGTGCTGGACAGCCCGCCGCTGCTGGAGAGCCGGGGATTGCGCACGGTCAGCCCGGTGACCGCGTCCGGCGAACCGCCCGCCGCCTGCTCCGTTTCGCGAAGCCGGCCAGTCAGCCAGCCCGTCAGCCGGGCGCCCAGCTCACCGACGCTGCGCTCGCTGACCGTCATCTTGACCTGCTCGTCCGGCGCCCGGCCCTCCGCTGACGCTGTCACGGCAGCCTCCTCGCGGCACATCCGGCAAAACTGGAACACGTTCTACCGCAAGGTAACGAGCAAGCGACCAGTGGTCAACGGCGAGCCGCGGTCAACCCGCTGCTCACCCATCTTTCTGCCTAACGCCAGTGTCCTCAGCCGGGCCGTCCACTGGCGCGCCGCCACCGGGCGCTCACCGGCGGCGCCGGTCGATGGCGCTGGCCGCGTTGGCCACGATGGCGGCGAACGGCGGGATCACCAGGGCGGCCGCCGACATGACGATGGCCGCCACCGTGGAATACCGGTCCACTACCGCCCAGGCCAGGATGAACAGGCCGATGCAGATGGTCATCAGCGTGAAGTAGCGTCGCCGGTCCCGGCGCGACGGCGGTGTCCCCTCCGGGCCGTCCGGACGGGCCCCGTTCCCGGTCATGAGCGTCCTTCCCGGTTGCTTTGCGCCTCCGGTGCGCTATACCCACCCCTGCCCTCGTCGCTCAGTCGCTTCGCTCCCCCTCAACTTCCCGTAGCCCGGTGTTACCGGCGGCTGTGCCGGGGCAGTACGGAGGCAGAAGACCCTCCCGTCGTGCCGGCGTTCGGCGTGTCCCAGGCGGATCAGCGTGGCCTGGACGTCGGTGATCACTTCCGTGCTGCCTGGGACCATCAGGCCCGATCGCCAGGATCCGGGTGGGGCAGTGCCGGGCGGTGCTGACCTGCTGGGAGCCGCTCGACCACAATGATGAGCGTCTCAGTCTCCGGGTGCGCCGGGCAAACCTGGGTGGCGGCCTCTGCCAGGCGGGCTTCACGGACGTCGAGGTCCGGGACCGCCCGTCATGGCTGGCACGCGAGCACGCGTTGTGGAAAGAGGCCGTCACGCTCGACCCTGGCGATGACCCCGCACTGCGGTCCCTTCATGCGGAAGGCGTGAAATCCCTGGAATGGACCTCAGCCAGTCTGCTCCGACGCGTGCTGGCCGTCGCAACCAACCCTCAATAACCTCCTTGGCGTGGGGGTGGTGGTGGAAGTGCTGGGGATGGGTGCGGGGGTTAGAGGGAGGCCAGGACGACGTTGCGGAGGGTGGACTCGGGGAGCGGGACTGGGTTGCCGGCCATGCTGCTGGACCGGGATGCGGCGGCGGCGATATCGCCGGCCTGGTCTGGGCGGATGCCGAAGCTGGCCAGGCCGGGCACGGCGAGCAGGTGGATGGTCTCGCGGATCCAGGCGAGGCCGTCCTCGGCTGGCGCGCTGGGGTGCCCGGTCAGCAGCCGGGCCGCTTCGGCGTACCGGTCCAGCGCCGGGCCGCCGTCCGGCGCGGCGCGCAGCGCCTGCACGTTGGCCTCGATCACCGCGGGCAGCACGGCGGCGCAGGCGAAGCCGTGCGGCACGTCCGCGGTCCCGCCGATCACCCCGGCCAGGCCGTGCACCGCGCCGAGCTTGGCGTTGGCCAGCGCCAGCCCGCCCAGCAGGCTGCATGTGGCCATGTCGGCCCGGGCGGCCAGGTCGGCCCCATTGGCGTAGGCGGCGCGCAGCCCGGCCGCGGCGCGGCGCAGCCCCTCCCGGGCCAGGCCGTCGGTCAGCGGGTTGGCACGGACCGAGACGAACGGCTCCAGGCACTGGGTCAGCGCGTCAAGACCGCTGGCCGCGGTGACCGGCGCCGGGCAGGATAGGGTCAGCTCCGGATCGACCAGCGCGACCCGCGGGATCATCAGCGGGCTGCGCAGGCTGGCCTTGATGTGGTGCGCCGGGGCGGCCAGCACCGCGTTGGCCGTCACCTCCGCCCCGGTGCCCGCGGTGGTCGGCACCGCGACACACGGCACCGCGGGCTGGGTGATCGGCTGCCCGGACCCGATGATTTCCAGGTAGTCCAGTGGGTCCCCGCCGTTGCCCAGCAGCATGGCCACCGCCTTGGCGGTGTCGATCACGCTGCCGCCGCCGATCGCGGCGATCACGTCGGCGCCGTGCTGCCGCGCGGTGTCTGTGGCCGCCCGGGCCAGGTCAACGGTGGGTTCACCGGCCACCGCAAACCGCGCGGTGGGCAAGCCCAGGCGGTCGAGAACGGCGTTATGGCGGAGGGGGCTCGCGCCGGTGCAGACCAGCACCCGGGTGCCGAGGCCAGCCAGTACGGCGGGTAGCTCCGCGGCCCGGCCCGGGCCGGCCAGGATGCGGCCCGCGGTGGCGAAATCGAACCTCATCCTGGTCATCCTGCCGCAGTGCGGGACGATGGTGAGGTGGCAGGCTGGCGCGCGGTCATCTTCGCCCCGGTGGGGGACGGGCAGCGGCGCCGCCGTGGCTCGGACGGGGTGCGGCTGGCCGGAGCGGTGCTGGCCCTCCTCTGCTGCCTGCTGATCATCCGGTACAACTCGCGCATCGACCGGGCCATCATCGCGGTCATCCACCCGCCGCCGCGGAGCATCACCTGGCTGGTCACGGTGGTCTACGAGGTCGGCTCGTACGGGGTGACCGCCGCGCTGGTGCTGCTGGCCCTGCTCGCGCGGCGCTGGCCGATGGCCCGCGACCTGGCCCTGAGCGCGGCGGCCGCGGCGCTGACCAGCGGGCTGCTGGTCCTGCTGCTCGGCGGCCAGGGCGGGCGGCCCAGCGGGACCCAGCTGGACGGTTACGACCTGAGCTTCCCGGTGCTGCAGATCGCGCTGTTCATGGCCGTGGCCACGGTCGCGCTGCCTTATCTGGCCCGCAGCCTGCAGCGGGTCATCGAGACGTTCATCGGCCTGGTCACACTGGCCGGCGCGGTCGGCGGCGACGGGCTGCCGCTGAACGTGCTGGGCAGCATGGCGGTCGGCTGGGCCGCGGCCCTGCTCATCCGGCTCATCTTCGGCTCACCGCTGGGGCTGCCCTCGGCCGCCGATGTCCGGCGGCTGCTCGAAGAACTCGGCATCCACGTGGGCGACGTGCTGCCGCTGCCGCGGCAGGCCTGGGGGGTGGCCAAGTACCGCGCCACCGAGACCGGCCCGGCGGATGCCCCGGGCCAGCGGCTGGCCATCTCGGTGTACGGCCGGGACGCGGCGGACGCCAAGCTGCTGACCAAGCTGGGCCGGTTCCTGTTCTACCGGGACTCCGGGTCCAGTCTCACGCTGACCCGGCTGCAGCAGGTCGAGCACGAAGGGTTTCTCACCCTGCGGGCGGGTCAGGCCGGCGTGGCCGTGCCGGACATCGTGGCGGCCGGCACCGCCGGGCCCGCCGATGACGCGCTGCTGGTCAGCCGCCTGCCCGCGGGCACTCCACTGTCCGGGACGGACGCCGCCGACGTGGGCGATGCCGCGCTCGACGGCCTGTACCGGCAGTTGCTGGCGCTGCGCCGGGCCCGGATCGCGCACGGCGCGATCAGCGGTGACGTGATCCTGGTCGGCCCGGGCGACGGCCACACGGCGCTGACTGATTTCCGCAACGCCACCTCGAATGCGTCGGCGTACCAGCTCGATCGCGACCTGGCCGGGGGTATCGCGGCCGCCGCCGCGGCCACCGGCGCCGAGCGGGCCGGGAAGGCGGCGGCCCGCTGCATCGACCCGGCCGTGCTCGGTGGCGCGCTGCAGCACCTGCACCAGGCCGGGCTGGATCCCGCGCTGGGCCGGAGCCTGCGCGGCCACCGCGGGCTGCTGGCCGACGTCGGGCAGCGGGCCGCCGAGGCCGCCTCGATCGACGTGCCCAAGCTGGTCGAGCCGCGCCGGGTGAGCTGGACCACGCTGATCATGGTGGTGGGCACGCTGATCGGCGGATGGGCGCTGATCGGGGTGCTGATCGACGTGGCCCAGTCGTTCGACACCGTGATCGGGGCCAACTGGCTCTGGGTCGCGGCCGCGTTCGTGCTGGCCCAGCTGGCCTTCATAGCATCGGCGCTGGAAGCGGTGGGCAGCGTGGCGGGCGTGCTCCCGTTCGGCCGGGTGGTGGCGGTCGAGTTCGCCAACTCGTTCAGCGCGCTGGCCGGCGGGACCGCAGCCGTGTTCGCCACCCGGGTGCGCTTCTTCCAGCGGCAGGGTTACGACCCGGCCGTGGCGCTCAGCTCGGGCGCCATCATGACCTCGTCCAGCTGGATCGCCAAGACCGTGCTGTTCCTGGTCGCGCTGCCGTTCGCCTGGGGGGCGCTGGACCTGGAGGCCACACCGCAGTCCGGGGACGACTCGGCGCTGGTGTGGATCATCCTGGCCGTCGTGGTGGCGGTGGGCCTGGTGGCGGGCCTGGCCCTGGCCGTGCCCCGGTGGCGCCGGTGGGCCGCGGAGCGGCTGCGCCCCCGGGTCCGTGACATCTGGGGCAACCTGCGCGAGGTGGGCCGCCAGCCCCGCAAGCTGGTGCTGCTGGTCGGCGGGTCGTTCGCGCAGGAACTGGTGGTGGCGATGGCCCTGTCGGTCTCGCTGCGCGCGTTCGACGATCACCTGCGGCTGCCCATCCTGATCGTGGTCATCTCGCTGGCCGCGACCATCGGCGGCGTGTCTCCGACGCCGGGCGGCATGGGGGTGGTGGAAGCGGGGCTGATCCTCGGCCTGACCGCGGCCGGCATCCCGGAGGCCGACGCCACCGCGGCCGTGTTCATCCAGCGGCTGTTCACCTCGTACCTGCCGCCCATCTGGGGCTGGGCCACCCTGGTCTGGATGCGCAAACGCGAGTACTTGTAGCCGGTCAGCCGGACTCGGACTGCTGTTCCAGCACGATGCGGGCCAGCTCGACCCGGGAGCCGATGTTCAGCTTGCGGAACACCTGGCGCAGGTGGAACGCGATCGTGTGGGCACTCACATACATCCGGTCGGCGACCTGCCGGTTGTTCAGCCCCTGGGCGACGAGTTCGGACGCGGTGCGCTCGGTCTCGGTGAGGCTCTCCCACCCGGCGCTGGGCCGCTTGGCCGCGGAGGCCCAGTGCCGCCTGCGCACCCCGAGCCTGCGCAGCCGCCGCCTTATCCGGGCCATGTCGGCCGCCGCTTCGGTCAGCCCGTAGCCGTCCAGCGCCTCGTTCAGGTAGGGCACGGCCCGGGCTTCGTTGCCCTGCCGGGCCAGCAGCACGCCGAGGTCTTCGGCGGCGGACGCGCGGGCCCATGGGTCGTCGTGCTGCGCGGCCGCGTGGGCCAGCCGGGCGGCGTCCTTTTCGAGCAGGCCCAGGCCGTGCGCGGCGGCCACAGCGGCCGGCCGGCAGCCGGGGTTCTCGCTGGCCAGCGCGCCGGTCAGCTCGGCGACCCGGGCCGCCAGCGCGCGGTCACCCGCGTCCAGGGCGGTACGGACCAGCCAGGCCGGGGCGGTGGGGTGGCCGAGCAGCATGCTGCGCCGGGCCGGCAGCATGGCGCAGATCTCGCGGACCTGGCTGAGCGCCGCGACCGGGCCGTCGTGCGCCTCGGCGATCTGGGCCGTGCTCATGGTGCAGTCGGTGCGGGCATAACCGGCCGCGTGGTGCGGCATCTGGGCCGCGCGGTGGGACATGTGCTCAGCCGCGGTGGCCAGGTCGCCGCGGCGCAGCGCGATCGTGCCGAGCACCGATTCGGCCGCCGAGGTGTAGCCATCCGCACCCAGCGCGGCCGCGGCGGCCAGCGCGGCCTCGGCCGCGGCGGTGGCGTCGCCCGGCCGGCCCCGGGCCAGGTGGATGCGGGCCCGCAGCAGGGGCGGGATGGCCTCGGCCGGGATGCCGCGCAGCGTGATGTTGTCCGCGGCCCTGATCACCGTCTCCGCCTCGTCGAACCGGCGCAGTTCGACCAGGCAGGTGGCCAGCGCGAGCAGCGGCTGGAAGTGCCGGGCGTCGGGGGAGATCCCGGTCCCGTGCCGGGCGGCGTCGCGCAGCCGCTCCAGGGCCTCGGCCAGGCGGCCCTCGTCCCAGCTGATCATCGCCTGGCCCACCTGGGCCGCCACCAGCACCGGGCGGTCGTACTCACCGGGGTGGGCCAGGATACGGGCCGCGATCGGGCCCGCCGCGTCCCGGTCCCGCAGCCCGTTCAGGGCCAGCAGTTGCGCGGTCAGTGCCTGGTCGCGCAGCTGCGCGGGCAGCCCGGCCGGGGCCAGCGCGGCCCGGGCTTCGGCCGCGGCCTGCTGGGCCCGGCCGGTGGCGGACCGGATCGAGGACAGCGCGCAGCGCAGCCGGGACTCCGGGATGGCCGGCAGCGGCTGGCCCAGTGTCTCCTGCACGATGCGGGCGGCCTGGCCGAGCTGGCCGGCCGCGGTCAGCGCCTCGGCGGCCGCCACCGAGCGGGGCAGCGCGGCCGGGTCGGCCGGCGGGGTCAGCTCCAGGGCGCGCAGCGCCAGCCGGGCCGCGGTCTGCGGCGAGGAGGGCAGCGTGCCCGCGGCGGCCCGGTCCAGCCCGGCCAGCGTGACCGGATCGCCGGTGTGCGCGGCTTCCAGCAGGTGGGCGGCGGCGGACAGGGCCGAGCCGCCACGGTTCAGCAGGATCTCGCCGAACTGGCGGTGCAGGGCCTTACGGGCCGGCCCGGGGATGAGGTTGCCGACCGCCCGCCACATCAGATCGTGCCGGAACGACAGCAGGTCGTCGGCCGCCACCAGCAGGCCGCCGTCCATGGCCTCCTCGACCGTGGGCAGCAGGGTGGCCGGGGTCTTGCCCAGCATCTCGGTCGCGTCCTCGAGCAGGAACGACCGGCCCAGCACGGCCGCGGTCTGCAGCAGCTGCTGAGCGGGCTCGCTGAGGCCGTCAAGCCGCTGCCGGGCCAGGCGCTGGATCCGCTGCGGCAGTTGGCCGGACTGGCTGGATTGGCTGGCGACTAGCCGCGCCGTGCCGCCGGTCACCTGGACCGCGTTCTCCTCGGCCAGGCCGCGCACCAGCTCGCTGAGCAGCGACGGGTGGCCGGCCGCCCGGGTGGCCAGGGCGAGCAGGCTGCGGTGCGGCGGTGCGCCGAACGCGTCGGTGAGCACGGCCAGCACCGCGTCGTCGCCGAGCGGGCCTAGCGTGATCCGGGCGGCTCCGTTCTCCTCCAGCACACGGAACAGCAGGCTGGCCCCCTTGTCCTGGCGGATCTTCGAGGCCGCCAGAAGCCAGGCCACCGGGCAGGCGGCCAGCTCACCGGGCAGCACCCGGAGCGCCAGCAAGGTAGCCGGGCTGGACCATTGCAGGTCGTCCAGGCTGACCAGGACCGGGCCGGCCGCCGCGCGCTGCTCCAGGTGGGCCTGCAGCTGGCCGATCCGCCTGGCGGTGACATCCGGCGGGCCCAGGCGATCCGCACCCCCACTGCTGCCTAGCGGCTGATGCAGCGCCGTGAGCAGGGTGAAGAACGGCACGTGCCGGCCGAGCTGATCGCCGCGGCCGGTGGCCAGCGAGAAACCCTGGCCGGCTGCCTCCCGGGCGGACTCGCGCAGCAGCAGGGACTTGCCCATGCCCACGTCGCCCTCGACCAGCAGCACCCCGCCCAGCCCGCGCTGGGCGCGCCGCAGGAGGTCCCGGATCAGCTGCCATTCGGCCTGGCGGCCACGTATAGCTACATGCCCGGCCGGCTTAGCCGGCCGGGTGCTCAGCGCGGCACGCCCGGCCATAGCTGCCCCCGCTAGCGTGGACGGTTTGGCATGATTCATTACGAAGCGTCACATGGGCGGGGTGGCGGCGCATCCCCAACATGCGTAGGCCGGTAGCCGCAATCGTCACGAAACGCCACTATTGGGCCTGGTTGCGCGCGGTGCGACGGTGCCCGCGGCAGGCCCCGGGCTGATCACTTATTTACTGACCGATGGTCAGCACTTCCCGGCCACGTGGGTTTCTGGTGGCCGGAGCGGGCGGGGGCCGGCCGGCTCACGGCCCCGGCCTGGCGCGCCGCGCTGCCGCGCGGCCCGGAATGCTGTTACGGACTAGCCGGATTGAGGATGCGAAAGCGCGCCGGACAGCTCTTCCTTGGCGCCGTTGCGAACCCGGCGCTCGGCCATCACCCGGGCCAGTTCCACCCGGGAGCTGATCCCCAGCTTGCGGAACACGTTCCGTAGGTGATAAGCGACGGTGTGTGCGCTCACGTACATCTGCCCCGCGACCTGCTGATTGCTGAGGCCCTGCGCGACCAGGTTGGAGGTGGCCTGCTCGGCCGGGGTCAGGCTGGTCCAGCCGGACCCGGGCCGGCGCCGGCCCGCCCGTGAGCGCCGCCGTACTCCCAGCTCGCGCAGCCTGCGCCGGACCCGGGCCACGTCCCGGTCGGCCCCGGTCTGGCCGTAGCCGGCCAGCGCGCTGTCCAGCTGAACGACGGCGTCGGCCTGCTCGGCGGCGCTGGCCAGCAGATGGCCCAGATCTTCGGCGGCGGAGGCCCGGGCCCATGGATCGGGATGGCTGGCCGCCGCGTGGGCCAGCCGGGCTGGGTCGCGGCTGACCAGGCCGGCGCAGTGCGCCGCGGCCACGGCGGTGACCGGGAACGCGGGATTGTCCCGGGCGATCTCCTCGGCCACCCGGGCCACCTCGGCGGCCAGTTCCGGCCGGCCGGCGGCCAGGGCGGTGCGGGCCAGCCAGGCGGCCGCGGCCGGGTCGCCGGTCAGCACCTGCCGGTGCCCGCCCGGCCGGGCATAGAGGTCGCCGAGCAGCTGGGTTGCCTTCTTGGGCCCGGCCGCCTTGGGCCCGGCCGCCGCCTCCACCAACTGCGCCCGGGCCAGCATCGTCTCGGTACCGGCGTAGCTGTCGGTGAAGTGCGCGACGTCGGGCCGCCCGCGCAGATGCTGGCCGGCGGCGCGCAGGTCCCCGGCCCGGAACGCGATCACGCTGAGCACCGAGCGGGCCAGCGCGGTCTGCGGGGGTGCCTGGAACGAGCCGGCCAGGCCGAGTGCGGCCTCGGCCGCCGCGCGGGCCGCCTCGGTCCGGCCCTGGGCCAGGTCGGCTCGGGCCCGCAGCACCGTCGGGATGGCCTCCGCCGGGTGCTGGCCAGGCGCCTGCACGGCGCCTTCCGCGCCGCGGAGAATGGCGGACGCCTCCTCGAAGTGACGCAGGTCGATGAGCCGGGCGGCCAGCACGAGCAGCGGCTGGAAGTGCCGGGCGTCGGGCGAGATCCGGCCCGCCCGCCGGGCCGCCTCCCGGCACAGCTGCAGCCCCTGGCCGAGCTGGCCGTCGGCCCAGCACAGCGCGCCCAGCGTGGTGAGCGCCCCGGCCAGGGCGGGCTCGCCGTGTTCCGCCGGATGGGCCAGCACGTCCTGGGCCACGGCCCGGGCGCGCTGGTTATCGCCGAGCGCGCTGAGCGCCTGGAGCTCCGCGACCAGCGCCTCGTCGCGGACCGGGCCCGGCACGCCCGTCGAGGCCAGCACGGTCTGCGCGGCCGCGTTCGCCTCGGCGGGGCGGCCCTGCAGGCTGAGCACCGCGGATTCGGCCGCGCGGAGCTGCGCGCGGTAGGCGGTCGGCAGGGGCTGGGCCAGCGCGTCCCGTACCAGGCCCGCGGCTTCGTCGAGCCGGGCCGCCGCGGTCAGCGCACCAGCCGCGCGCACCAGCCGCGGGTAGCGGTCCGCGTCATCGGGGATGGTCAGCTCGAGCGCCCGGACGGCCAGATCGGCGGCCGTGCCCGGGGCGGAGCCCGCGACGTCGGCCACGGCTTGGTCCAGGCCGGCGGTAGCGGCTGGGTCACCGCGGCGCGCCCCCTCGACCAGGTGACTGGCGGCGGCCAGCACGCAATCGCCGCGGCCGAGCAGGATCTCGCCGAACTGCCGGTGCAGCGCGTGCCGTGCCGGGACCGGCACCGCCTCGGCCACCGCCCGCCACAGCAGCGGCTGCCGGAAGCTGAACGCCTGCCCGCCCGCGATCAGGATTCCGGCCGCCAGCGCCTCGTTGACCAACGGCAGCAGCCCGGCTGGCGGCTCGCCCAGCATGTCAGCCGCGTCGTCGAGCTGGAACGAATCGCCGAGCACGGCCATGATCTCCAGCAGCGTGCGGGTGCGGCCGGTCAGCTCGCCGAGCCGGTGCTGGGCGGCCGCGTGCAGCCGGCCGGGCAGCTGCGTGCCGGTCAGCGTGGCGGTCTGACCGCTGACCCGGACCGTGCCTGCCTCGGTCAGCCCGCGTAGCAGCTCGGTGAGCAGGAACGGCTGGCCCGCCGCGGCCGTGGCCAGCGCGGTCAGGTCGCGCCCGGGCCGGGCGCCCAGCACGTCGCTGAGCAGGGCGGCCACCGCTTCAGTGGTCAGCGGGCCCAGCGTGACCCGGGCCGCGCCCTCCTTCTCCAGCAGGTCGAAGAGCAGCCCGGCGCCGCCGCCGGCCGCCGCGGTCCGGCGGCCCAGCACCCAGGCCAGCCGGCGGTTGGCCAGCCGCCGTGGCAGTACGCGCAGCGCGGTGAGCGTGGCCGGATCGGCCCAGTGCAGATCGTCCAGGCTGATCAGCACCGGGCCGGCCGCGGTGCGCCGCTCGACCAGGCCCTGGATCACGCCGAACCCCGCCGCCGCGAACTCCCGGGCTGGCCCGCGCGCGGCCGGGGCGCGCACAGACATGGTGCTCACCGGGGCGGCACCGGCCGGGTCACCGGGTGACTCGGGCAGGGCCGCGGTGAGCGGGGCGAACGCCATCAGCTGACCGAGTTCATCGGCCGCCGCCGCGGCCACCGTGAAACCGACGCGGCCGGCCAGCGCGGCCACCTCAGCCAGCAGTGCTGACTTGCCGATGCCCGGCTCGCCCTCGATGAGCAGCACCTGGCCCTGCCCCTGGGCCGCTTCCCGCAGGCAGTCCCCGGCTAGCTGCAGCTCATGCTCGCGTCCCCGCATCACCCTGAATAGTCGCTGATGACGGCAATGTGATATTGAGGGCACGGTAACACGGTTGGGTCATGGCGTGATCGCCCGGGAAGCCACGTAAGACTGCAGGTGGTGAGGTGGAAGAGATCTCTGTACCTGAGGTGACTGCCGAGGATCACGTGCTCGGCCCTGCCGATGCCGTGGTCACGATCATCGAGTACGGCGACTACGAGTGCCCGTTCTGCCGGGGCGCGGCCCGGGACGTGCACCGGCTGCTGGATGAGTATCCGGGCCAGATCCGGCTGGTGTTCCGGAACTTCCCCATCCCGCAACTGCACCCGCACGCCGAGCAGGCGGCCGAAGCGGCCGAGGCCGCCGCCGCCCAGGGCATGTTCTGGGAGATGTATGAGCTGCTGCTGCGCGACGGGGCCCGGCTCGACCTGGACTCGCTGCTCGGCTACGCGGAACGCCTCGGCCTGGATGTGAGCCGCCTACGCAGCGAGGTGCTTGGCAACGTATATGCCACCAGGATCGAGCGTGACGTGCGGGAGGGCATCCAGAGCGGGGTGAACGCGACCCCGAAGTTCTATGTCAACGGCGCGCGCATCGACGGCAAGGTACCGCTGGAAGGTCTGTTCCAGGCGGTGGAGGAGGCGGTGGCCGCCGTCCCGGCTAAGGAGGCGCCATGAGTTACGCGCGGCAACTGCTGGATACCTATCCGCGCACGTACCGGGTTGACGAGGACATGCTGGCCGGGGTCATCGACGCGCTCACTGACTGCGCCCAGGCCTGCACCGCGGACGTCAGCGCCGACCTGAGCGAGCCCGGGCTGGCCGAGATGGTTCTGTGCATCCGGCTGTGCCTGGACTGCGCCGACATCTGCGCCACCAGCGCCGCGGTGATCAGCCGCCAGGCGCCGTATGACCCCGGCGTGGTCAGGCCGCTGCTGGAGGCGTGCGCGGCCAGCTGCCGCAGCTGCGGTGACGAGTGCGAGCAGCATGCCGCCCATCATGCGCACTGCCGGGTCTGCGCCGAGGCGTGCCGGCGCTGCGAACGGGCCTGCTGGGACCTGCTTGGCGCACTGGCCTAGCCGTTACTGACCTAGCCCGTCCGGCCCAGCCCGTCTGGGGCCTAACCTGTCCGGCCGGTCCGGGATGGCAGCAGCCGGGTGACGCTGACCCCGCTGAGCCATTCCTTGCGGATGGCAGCACGCTCGGTCTCCAGCAGGCCGCCCCAGACCCCGTACCGGCCGGCCCCGTCCCACTGCCGCATCGACAGTTCCAGGCAGTCGCCGCGCACCGGGCATATCGCGCACAGCGCCAGGGCCCGTGCGGCCTCGGCCCGGGCCCGGCTCCACCGGGTCGCCACCGGAAACCAGTCATCCGCGTCCGCGCCCTCGTCGGCGCACCGGGCCAGCGGGCTGGTGACCCGGACCAGCAGCTGCCGTTCGGTCAGGTCACCCGGCCGGTCCGGCCTGGCCTGCCCGGAACCGCCGGGCTCCGTCAAACCCGTCTGATACATATCCCGAGCCTGTCCGCCCGCTCCAGGACCCACATCCTCAAGGCGGATAAAACTCCGGTGCCGTGCGGCCATGGGCTGCCTGGCATCAGCAGCCCGGCGCCGCCAGGCGTCAGGCCGGGCCGCGTGGCGTCAGGCCGGGGCCGCCTGGCGGCGCAGGAACTCCAGGGTGCGCTGGTTGAACTCCTCGACGTTCTGGTAGATCGGGGCGTGCGCGCAGTCCTCGAACACGGTCAGCTCGGCATGCGGGATGCCCGCGGTGAGCGGCCCGGCGAACCGGGTCGACGTCACCATGTCGTGCCGGCCGAACGTGATCTGGGTGGGCGCCTGGATGGTGCTCAGCACGTCCCGTGCGTCGTGCGTCAGCACCGCCTGCGACTGGCGCAAGAACGCATCCACCGATGGCATCGGGCGGCCGCGCACGAACTCGGCCAGCGAGTCGATGTACTCCGGCCGCGCCGCGTACAGCTCCGGGGTGAAGCACCACGGGAAGATGCCCTTGATGGCCATCTCGGTGACGCTGCTCAGTCCTTCCGCCATGATCCGCCAGCTCTCGACCACCGCGGTCAGGAACGGGTCGGTCGCCGTCCAGGCGCTGTGCAGCGACAGCGACGCCACCCGGTTCGGGTGCTTCGCGGCCAGCCACATCCCGGTGGCCGCGCCGAGCGACAGGCCCGAGATGTGCGCCCGTTCCAGCCCGGCCGCGGACATGAACGCGGCTACGTCATCGGCCAGCAGCTCGGTGGTGTACCTGCCGTCGGGCTTGCCGGACCGGCCCGCGCCCCGCAGGTCCACCGTGTAGCAGCTGAAGTGCTTCGCGTAGTCCGCGACCTGGAACGCGTAGCAGGCCTGGTCCGCCGCCAGATAAGGGATCATGACGAGCGGGTCGCCCTCGCCCTGTACCTCGTAGTAGATGTCGATGCCGTTTGCCTGAACGACTGGCATGGTGGCCCCCCTCCTCGGTCCGGCGGCCATCGTCGCCCGCCGCTCAGCCCGATCCTCCCTGGTTCGCCGGCCGGGCGCCAGAACCGCCTTTTCAGACCTTGAGCAGCTCAGCCAGCTGCCTGGCGTTGGTTTGCGCGTAGTCCCGGTAGCAGTTGTTGAACAGGACGTGCGTGGTGCCCGCGTCCTCGGCCAGGCTGCGCACTTTCGGCGCCCAGTCGCCGAGCTCGCCCTCGGTGTAGCGGTAGCCGAACCGCTCGTGGATGTTCTTGCTGGTCCACTTGTCGGAGTGGCCGTGCAAACGGACCACGGCCAGGCCGGGATCGGTGACGGCGACCACTGGCGGGATGGAGTCCCGGTACCCCTGGGGCATGTCCACGCAGACATAGGGGAGCCGGTTCGACGCCAGGAAGCGCAGCGTCTCCTCGTGGTTCTGCGGCGTCATCCAGGTCCGGTTGCGGAACTCGATGCAGACCCGGCGCGGCGCCACCCGCTGCGCGCAGGCCACGATGTACTCCTTGTTAGCACGGGAGATCGGGAACCACGGCGGGAACTGGAGCAGGATCGCGCCGAGCTTGCCCGCCTGGTGCAGCGGTTCCAGCGCGGCCAGGAAGCGCTGCCACGCCTGGTCGGTGACCCCGGAGTCGATGTCCTTCAGGTAGATCCGGTCTTTCCCGGTCTGCTCCGCCGCCGGGCGCAGGTCGGTGGGTAGCGCCGCGACCCGCGTGGGGTGCTGTGTGAACAGGCTGAACGCTTTCACATTGAACGTGAACCCGGCCGGAGTGCGCGCCGCCCAGCTGGTGGCGGTCTGCTCGGCTGGCAGCGCGTAGTAGGTGGCGTCCACCTCGACCAGCGGAAACTGCCGGGCGTAGTAACGCAGCCGCCGCTCCGGGGTATCAGCCTCGGGCGGGTACCAGCCCGAGTCGATCAGGGTCCGGTCGGTCCACGACGCCGTGCCGACCCGGATCTGTCCCATACCCGCAGCATAAGAACCGCGACAATAGGGCGGGGGAAGGGTCCGGGGAAAGGGGAGGCGCCCGAGCCGTGAGCTACGATCCCGAGGTCGCCGCGCGGGTCCGCCGGGTACTGGCCGAGCGGGTTCACCGCACGCCGGCCGTCCAGTCGGGTCAGGCTGGCCGGTCCGGCCGGTCCGGCGTGGCCGAGAAGAAGATGGTCGGCGGCGGGCTGTCGTTCCTGGTCAACGGCAGCCCGGCACGCGGCCCCGGTCAGTACGGGGGACCGGCCGGGCCTGGGTGCGGCGGCGCCTCGGCGCGCAGGACCGTCATCCGCTGGTGGAACTCGTCCTCATCGATCTCGCCGCGGGCGAACCGCTCGGCCAGGATCTGCTCAGGTGGCGCCGGCGCTCCGGAGCCGGGCCCCGGACCAGGTCCGGGACCAGGTCCGGGACCGAACGGCCCGGCCGGGCCGAAGTGCCCCCCGCGCGGCGAGAAGGGCCGCTGAGCCGGCCGGGTGAACGAGCGGACGAGGGCGAAGATGACCAGCGCCAGCAGCGCCCAGAACACCAGGAAGCTGAGGCCGGGTAGCCAGCCCCAGCCCCCCAGCGGAGATCCATACCAGAACATGGCAATGCCTTCTTCCTGCGGGCCCGGGCACGGGTTGGGTGGCCTGCCCGCAGTTCCAGTGCACCCTCCCGACCTGAGCCCCGGCTGCACGGCGGCGGTAAGCCCGCTTCATGCCCGGCCGTCCCGAATGATCTGCCCGCCGCGGGGCAGTTAGCCGCGATGACCCTGCTGAACAAGATGAAGAACAAATCCCGGATCTTCCGCGGCCGGACCAAGCAGAAGCTGGGCCGGGCCACCGGAAACCGCCGCCTGCAGTGGCATGGCCTGGCCGACCGGCTCGGCGGCAATGTCCGGCAGGCAGGCGAGCAGCTGAAGGACGCGGGCCGCGACCTGAGCCGGTCACGCCGCCGCTAGCCCGCCGGGCTCAGCCGGCCGGGCCGGCTGGCACCGGGACTGCCAGGAGCGCGCGCACCGCGGCCGCGATCCCCGGCACGTCGACCGGGTGCTCGGTGTTCACCGTGATCACCTGCCCGATGCCGACCGGCTGGTCATATTCTGCGCGCGCCGCGGCGGTGAGGCTGGTCAGCACGTGGACCGGGTGGCAGGTACTGGCCCGGTCGTCGTACCGCCGGGCGGCGACGTGCGGGTCGCAGTAGCAGTACACCTCCACCGGATGGGGCGCCAGCGCGGCGAGTTTGCCTCGCTCGTACTCGCTGTGCGGCCGGAAGTTGGCCTCCAGGACCACGGCCGGGGCATCCGCCGCGAGCGCCCAGAGCAGCTCCATCGCTGCCGCGCCCAGCGTGCGCGACCAGGACAGGTCCGGGGGCGGCGCGCCGAACGAGTCGTGCAGCGTTTCCTTGATCCGGTCCTTGCGGAGGAGCGCGAACCCCAGTTCGGCGGCGAGCGGCACGGCCAGGGTGGTCTTGCCCGCGCCGGGCGCGCCAGAGACGATCACCAGCTGCCGGGCGATGGAGTTAGTTAATGGCATGAACTTTCTTCCTGCTGGGAGGCGGCATTATGGCTGGTCACCGCAGACCGGCCGAAAGTGAATGGGCTCACACTGCCTCAATCTGGGGAATACCGGGGCACGACGGAGAGTAGTAACTGTTGTGAGTGACAACATCAACCCGGCCGGAGAACCCCGGCCGGCCCACCTGATCCTGATCGAGCAGTCCGGGGCCAAGCGGGAGATCCCGCAGCGCTCGCCGCTCGATGGAATGGCCGGTGCCGAGCAGGCCATGCACGAGCACGGCCACCAGTTGCGCGAGGTCAAGCTGGTCAGCGAGAAGCGGGCCATCGCCCGCTGGAAGGCCGGCGAGCTGGGCTGGCGCCGCGTCGCCTGAGCCGGGACCGGCGTCGGGCCCGCGCCAGGCGGCAAGCCGGGGCAGAATGCGGCCATGACCGCTGGCCCACCGGAGCACTGGACCCATAACCTGCATTACCACCAGGTCATTCTGGACGCCATTCCGGCTGGCTGCGCGACCGCGCTGGACGTCGGCTGCGGCACCGGCGGGCTGACCCGGCGGCTGCGCGCCGCCGGCCTGCGGGTGACCGGGATCGACCGGAATGAGCAGTGCATCCGGGTGGCCCGCGCGCATCCTGAGGCGGCCGGCATCGGCTACCTGGTTGGGGACGCCGGCCGCGCGCCGCTGCAGCCGGGTTCTTTCCACCTGGTCACCTCCATCGCCATGGTGCATCACATGGACGCCGGGCTGGCGTTGCGGCAGATGTCCGGGCTGCTGCGCCCCGGTGGGGTGCTGGCCGTGATCGGGCTGGCCCGTGATCGCACGCCCGCCGATTTCGGCTGGGCCCTGGCCGCGAGCGCGGGCACCCAGCTGCACCGGCTGGCCGACGTGAGCAGGCGCAGCGTCCGGCGGCTGCCCCCGCCGCACCAGCCCCCGCTGGTCTGGCCGCCACCGCTCGGCTACCGGCAGATGCGGCGGCTGGCGGGCGAGCTGCTGCCCGGCGTCCGCTACCGCCGCCACCTCTACTGGCGCTACTCGCTGGTCTGGACCAAGCCGGCCGTTACCCCTGGCCCCGCACAACCACGTTGAACACGCTGACCTGGAAGGTGCCCGCCGCATCCGGCGGCAGCTGGGTAAACCACACCATGACATAACGCCCCTGCCGTGGACTCGCCAGCGGCAGCTTGATCACACCTCCGGGGCCGGCCGACTGCGCGACGACTGGCAGCCCGGCCAGGTTGGGGGTGGAGCCGATGCGGATCTGGAAGTGGGCGCCCGCCGCCGCACCCAGCCTGACCCGGACCTTGTTCACGGTGACCTGGTGGCCCATGTCCAGGAGCAGGCCGGTGCCGGGATACAGGTTGCCGAACCGCGCCGAGGTGTACCAGTCGGTGTGCCACGCGGTGCTGGGGTTGCCGTCCACGGCCAGCCCGGCGTC
>Ga0335083_10004532_pt1 | contig 17674 bp, 15 predicted proteins | sample Lox_Sample_42_FD_206716 | JGI IMG/M metagenome (GOLD analysis project Ga0335083, IMG submission 206716) | Soil microbial communities from Loxahatchee National Wildlife Refuge, Florida, United States - Lox_Sample_4.2 | ecosystem: Environmental > Terrestrial > Soil > Wetlands | place: USA...
CGCCATCGCCGGCTGGCTTCCAGGCGAGGACGCCGAGTCCGCCCGGCGCATCGCCTCGGCGCTGAGCGATCCGGCCGCGGCGAGCGTCGCCGCCAACCAATGGCCCGACACGCCGCGCAACCGCCAAGCTGCCACGCTGGCGCTGGAACGGTTGGCCCGTCGCCAATCGGTGACCGCCGACATCGCGTGGCAGAAGCTGCAAGGGCATTTCGCGTTCTCGCCGGAACAACGCAACCGCGTCGAATACGCCATCGCCCTGTTCCATGCCACCGACTATGACCAGGGCGCCCTCGCACGGCTGGCCGCGTTGCCGGCCGCGTCGCAGACCGACACCAGCCGCGAGTGGCGCGTGCGCGCCGCGCTGGCACAGCAAGACTGGCGCGCCGTGCTCGCGGCCATCGACGCCATGCCGGCCGCGCAGCAAAGGGATGGCGAATGGCGCTGGTTCCGCGCGCGCGCGCTGACCGAACTGGGACGCCAGAGCGAAGCGCAGCAGGTACTGACATCGCTGGCGACAGAGCCGACGTTCCACGGCTTCCTCGCGGCCGATCGCCTGGACGCGCCGTATGGCATCTGCCCGAACACGCTCAACGGCGATGAGCAGCGCGAACAGGCGCTGCTGGCCAATCGCGCGCTGCTGCGTGCGTTCGAGCTGTATGCCGTGGGCCTGCCCCGACAGGCGCGCCGCGAGTGGACGCAGGCAATGGACGGTGCCGACGCGCAAACGCTCAGGCTGGCGGTCGATCTCGCCACCCGCCGGGGCTGGTACGACCGCGCCGTGTTCACCTTCAACACCGGCGACGCGCTGCGCTATTACGAGCATCGCTTCCCGCTCGCCAGCCAGGACGGACTGGTGCCGCAGGCACAGGAAGCGGGTATCGATCCTTCGTGGGCTTACGCGATCCTGCGCGCGGAAAGCGCGTGGATGAGCGATGCACGTTCGGGCGCCGACGCGCGCGGCCTGATGCAGCTGCTGCCTTCCACGGCCGCCCTGGTGGCCAAGCGCAATGGCATCAGCTGGGGCGGCGGCGACACCTTGTTCGACCCGGTGACCAACATCATCCTCGGCACACGCTACCTCGCACAGATGGCCGAGCGTTTCAGCGGTTCGATCTGGCTGGCGAGCGCCGCGTACAACGCCGGCCCGGGCAAGGTTGATCAATGGCTGGAAGCACGCGGCACGCTGCCCGCCGACATTTTCGTCGCCACCATTCCGTACAAGGAAACGCGCGAATACGTGGCGCGCGTGATGTCCTTCGCGGTGATCTACGACTGGCGCCAGCACGGCAACGCGGTGCCGCTGTCGCAGCGGCTTACGCCGATCGGCCAGGGTTTCAGCCTGCCGGACGCGCGCAGCCAGCGTAAGCTGGTAGCCTGCCCGGCCGTGACGACACCCGCTCCCGCGGAAGCATCCAGCGCCGCGCCGGCCAGCAACATGGCGCCTCCGTCCGCGGCATCGAGCGGCACGCATTGAGATTGGGGATTCCGTGACACAACGAACCGCGCAACTGGTGGTACTCGGCGGCACAGGCTTCGTCGGAACGCATCTGGTGCCGCGACTGGCAGCTGATGGACACCGCATCCTGCTGCTTTCGCGCAATCGCGAGCGACGTCGCGAGCTGGGCGTGCTGCCCAGCGTGCGTATCCGCAGCGTCGACATCTACGACGGCAATGCGCTGCGCCGGCAATTCGAAGGCGCGGATGCGGTCATCAACCTGGTGGGCATCCTCAATGCCTCCGGCAACCAGACCTTTCAGCGTGCGCACGTGGAACTGACGCAGCGCGTGATCGCCGCGTGCCAGGCCGCCGGTGTTTCGCGCCTGCACCAGATGAGCGCGCTGAAGGCCGGCCAGGGACTGTCGCAGTACCTCAAGACCAAGGGCGATGCCGAGGCGCACGTGCGCAACTCCTCGCTGGACTGGACCATCTATCAGCCCAGTGTGATGTTCGGCAACGATGGCGGACTGGTCGATCGCTTCGACCGATTGTTGCGACAGATGCCGATGTTGCCGTTGGCACGCGCCTCTTCACGCCTCGCACCGACCTGGGTAAGCGACGTGGCAGAAGCTTTCGCGCGCTGCGTCGGTGACAACAAGCTCGGCATCGACCGCAGTTTCGAACTGTACGGACCCGAAGTGCTCACGCTGGGCGAGATCGTCCGGCAGGTACGCGACACCACTGGGCTACGCACACCCATCCTCGACTTGCCTGATGGCCTTGGCCGCCTGCAGGCACAGATCGCCGGCATGCTGCCGGGCAAGCCGTTCTCGCTGGACAACTTCCAGACACTGCGCACCGATTCGGTGGGCAAGACCGATGGCTACGCCGCGCTCGGCATCGTGCCGCAACCATTGTCCCCATGGTTGCCGGTGTTGTTGAACGAGCCTGCGCAACAGCGGCGACTCACCAACGCCCGCACCAGCCGCGGCTGAGCACATCCGGCCACACACGGCCCTTGTAGGAGCGCACCCAGTGCGCGACCGCGGCGTTGCGTGAACCAGGATCATCGCCGGTGATTCGTTCCCACACGCGTGGCCGAGGGGTTGTTCACCATAGAACGCGACTGATCGCGCCTAAGTCGTCGTCCCACGATCCCGCCGATCGCGCACTGGGTGCGCTCCTACAGGGCGGGCGCGCGCATGGCAGAATCCCGGTCATGCGCATCTATCTCGTCGGCGGCGCCGTTCGCGACAAACTGCTGGGAAGGCCCGTCGTCGACCATGACCATGTCGTGGTCGGCGCGCGTCCCGACGAGCTGCTCGCGCAAGGCTATCGGCCGGTGGGCAAGGATTTCCCGGTGTTCCTGCACCCGAGGACCGGCGAGGAGTACGCGCTGGCACGCACCGAGCGCAAGACAGGCCACGGTTACCACGGCTTCGCCTTCCATGCCGATCCGTCGGTAACCCTCGAACAGGATCTGGCACGTCGCGACCTCACCATCAATGCGATGGCCGAGGCCGAAGACGGATCGCTGGTGGATCCGTTCGACGGCGCACGTGACCTGAAGCAACGCCTGCTGCGCCACGTCTCGCCCGCCTTCGCCGAAGACCCCGTGCGATTGCTGCGCGTGGCAAGGTTCGCCGCGCGCTTCGCGCCACTGGGGTTCACGGTCGCGCCAGAAACCATGGCATTGATGCAGCAGATGGTGCAGGCCGGCGAAGTCGATCATCTGGTGCCCGAGCGGGTATGGCAGGAGACACGCAAGGCGCTGGGCGAGGCGCAGCCTTCTGCCTTCCTGCGCGTGCTGCGCGAATCAGGCGCGCTCGCCGTGCTGTTTCCCGAGGTGGATGCGCTCTATGGCGTGCCGCAGCGCGCGGAGTTCCATCCCGAGATCGACACCGGCGTGCACGTGGAAATGGTGCTGGACATGGCTGCGCGTATCGCGCCGGGCAACGACGTGGTCGGGTTCTGTGCGCTCACGCACGACCTGGGCAAGGCACTCACGCCCGACGACGTGCTGCCACGCCACATCGGCCACGAGCACGCGGGCGTGGAGCCGCTGCGCCGGCTGGTGGCGCGGCTCAAGGTTCCCAACGAACACGCCTCGCTGGCCGAACAGGTCTGCCGCGAGCACCTGAACGCGCATCGCGCCTTCGAGCTCAAGTCCGCCACCGTCTTGCGCCTGCTCGGTTCGCTGGACGCCCTCCGGCGGCCGGAGCGGCTGGACCTGTTCCTTGCCGCCTGCGAGGCCGACAAGCGGGGGCGACTGGGGCATGAGAACGACTCGTATCCACAAGCTGACTATTTGCGGCGAGCCCGGGCAGCCGCCGCGGCGGTCAGCTCGGAGCCCTTCGTCGCCAAGGGATTGCAGGGGCCGGCCTTCGGCGAAGCCCTGACGGCGGCCCGCATCGCGGCCATCGGCGCGGTGGAACGCCCCCAAGCCTGAACGAACCGCGGCAAGGAAAGCCTGGCGGAAGACAGCCGTTTCTAAGGTTATGGGTTCACAATCGTCCGCGATGCCATGCGCCCCGCCCGGCGTGTATAAAGGCGGGCCGCTGTCGCCGGACCCACTGGCCTGGCGCCTTACTTTCACCGGAGCACTCCGTGCCGACTGCACTCAACTCGACCTCCCCGCTGCGCCAGCGCTTCCGCCCCCTCTGGTGGCTGGCCATCAGCTATGTGGTGATCGGCGCCATTACCCGCATCGCACTGCTGTCCATGTCAGGCGCCGGGGTGCCACACAACCCGCTGTACTGGGCCTACGCATTCGGCGTGGGCCTGGCCTACGACCTGGTGGCGTTCGTCTACCTTGCGTGGCCGCTCGTGCTCTATCTGTGGCTGATGCCGCAGCGCTTTTATGTCTCCCGCCCAGGGCAGTGGCTGCTGTATGCGGGCGGCGCAGTGCTGCTGTTCGGCCTGATGTTCGTGGGTGCTTCCGAACTGGTGTTCTGGGCCGAGTTCGGCACGCGCTTCAACTTCATTGCCGTGGACTATCTGGTCTACACCACCGAAGTGATCGGCAACATTCGCGAGTCCTATCCGCTGGGCACCTGGATCAGCCTGCTGGCGCTGGTGACGGTGCTGGTGGTGTGGTTCACCCGTCGCGGCCTACGCGCGGAAGACAGCGGGACACGGCTGCTCCAGCGCGGCAAGGTGGTGCTGGTGTGGCTGTTGATCACCGTGGTGACGGCGGTGGGCATCAAGGGCACCTTCAAGGACCGCACCGACAACGCCTACGTCAACGAGCTTTCCGGCAATGGCGTGTTCGAGTTCTTCGCCGCATTCCGCAGCAGCCACCTGGACTATTCGCGCTTCTACCGCACCCTGCCCGACGACGTCGCGTTCAAGCGCGTGCGCGAGCGGCTGCAGACGCCCGATGCCACCTTCGTCAGCGATGATCCGCGCGACCTCACCCGCGAGATCCGTCACGCAGGGCCGGAGAAGCATCTCAACGTGGTGCTGATCAGCGTGGAGAGCTTCTCGGCGGACTTCATGGCGGAGTTCGGCGACAAGCGTGGCATCACGCCCAACCTCGATGCCCTGATCAACCAGAGCATGTTCTTCGACAACCTCTATGCCAACGGCACGCGCACGGTGCGCGGCCTGGAAGCGCTATCGCTGTCCGTGCCGCCCACGCCAGGCGATTCCATCGTGAAGGCGCACAACAACGAGAACCTGTTCTCCGCGGCCAACGTCTTCAATGACCGCGGCTACCAGTCGGATTTTGTCTACGGTGGCTACGGCTACTTCGACAACATGAACTACTTCTTCGCGCACAACGGCTATCGCGCGGTGGACCGCAACGACATCGGCAAAGGCGAGACCATCCATCACGAGAACGTGTGGGGCGTGGCCGACGAGGATCTCTACACGCTGTCGCTCAAGCAGATGGACGAGGCCCATGCGCAGGGCAAGCCATTCTTCCTGCACATCATGACCACCTCCAACCACCGTCCGTTCACGGTACCGGCCAATCGCGTGCCGCAGAAGAACGGCACGCGCGAGGCGGCCGTGGCGTACACCGACTGGTCCATCGCCGATTTCATCAAACGCGCGCAGTCCAAGCCGTACTTCGACGATACGGTGTTCGTGATCACCGCCGACCACTGCGCCTCCAGCGCGGGCCGCACCAGCGTGCCGATCAACCGCTATCACATCCCGCTGTGGATCTACGCGCCCAAGCACATCCAGCCGCAGCGCGTGAGCCGGCAGATGGCGCAGATCGACATCATCCCCACGGTGATGGGCCTGCTCAACTTCAGCTACCGCAGCCGCTTCTTCGGTGCCGACCTGTTCCAGCTTGAACCCGGCCGCGAACGTGCTTTCCCCGCCACCTACGAAAAGCTCGGCTACCTGCACGGCGACGTGCTGACCGTGCTGGAACCGCAGCGCAAGCTGGAGCAGGTCCGTCCCAACTTCGACAACGGCGATGCCGTGCCGAATACGCCCGTGGACCAGACCCAGGTGGACGACGCCACGGCCTACTATCAGGTGGCCGCTTACCTCTTCAAGCATGGGTTGATGGTGAAGCGTGCGGATGATGGGAAGCCGGTGCAGCAGGCCGTTACGCCGGAACCCGCAAAGGCGGCAAATTGAGCGTTGCCCTCAGCGGGTGCGGACGATCTTCAAGTCGCCCTGAGAGGTGATGAGGTAATCACTCGCCTCGTCACCGCTCACCAGTTGCACGCGCCCACCGATGGCAACGCCCTGGTAGCCAGGGATGTCAAAAGTGAGCCGCTCATAGATCCATCGGTCTTTTTCAACTTCCGGTCGCAGGCGCACGATCGAGGTGGAGGCTTTTACGGCCTGCGCCAGAGCCGGGGAGAAATGCGATTGCTTGACGCCAATGTCGTGCGTACTGCGCACGATGTTGACGCCATGCCAAACGCAAAACAGGGCGTATATCGCCACGATCACTCTAGATACCCGCGGCATCTCGCGCCAGGCAAGCGCCACCACGCCGGCGGTAACCGCGGCAAACCCGTAGCCATATTGATTGGCTGCGCCGCCAAGCAACAGCACCGGCCCGAGGGCGGCAGCCCCACCAAGCACGAACGCCGCAACCCAACGCCATCCGACGCGCCACAGCGCGGCGACCAGCAAGAGCCAGCCCACGCAGGCCATCTGAATCTGCTGGCTGCCAAAGCCTTTCTGCAGAAAATCGCCTGCACCAAGGCGGGATGTGAGCACAGGGAACAGCTGGTACTCCAGCCAGCGCACGGGTATCGACGCAAAGCTCCACTGGTAGATCGAGCCCGTGGTTGCTTTCGAGAAGAGGATGCTGCCCAAGCGCAAGGCGAGATAGATGGCCACGGGGGCGCCAGCGGCGAACATGGCGATTCCCCATGCGCGTTGTCTTCCCGAAAACCACCACGCAAGAAGGACAAGCACGGGAATGACGATGGCCGCTTCCTTGGACAGCAAGGCGACGGTCGTCAATGCGGACACGATGGCAACGATGACCCATGCACGACGCGCATGCATGGCGACCAAGCCAATGGACAGGGCACAGCTCAGCCAGATGAGATCGGCAATCGTGCCTACCCAGCCATGTATGTAGCTCGCGTAGGGCCCGAGTGCGAACACCAGGGCGCCCAGCAGGGCGATGTGAAATTCCGCGCCTGCACGCCGCAGCAGCTGCGCCAGCAGGCCTGTGTTGATGGCGCCCCACATCACCAGCACCGCATGGAACGCGTAGGGATGCTCAAACAGGTGGCGCGACAGCACCATCCATAGCGAGAACGTCAGTGGTCGATACTGGAAGGCATGAATGTCGCCCCACAATCCATTGCCGAAGAATCCACCGGGTGAATGCGTGGCGTAATAAGCCCATTGCAGCTCGTCATGGCTGAGATAGCCTGGATTGAAGATCAGCGGCGACTGCAAAAGCAGCACGCCCAGCACGGCAAGGACAAACAGCGTCCATGGTTTGTTGGTGATCACATCCATCGCAGACTTGCTTCCTTCAAGGAAATCCTGGCGAGACTGTCGGGCGCCCCATGGGCGATCGCCTAAAGCCTATCCCCCTGGTCCGCCTCCAGCAGTTCCGCCGGGAGCGGGACGACATCCATGTTCCGTGCAAACAGCATGGCCTGGAAGCGTTCGCCCATCTGATCGGGCATGGTGAGTTTCTTTACTTCCTGAGCGAGGCGATAGCGCGCCGCTTCGTCGGGTGCCGCTTCGTAAGCCTGCTCGAACGCCGCCTGCAATCCGCTGCCGATGAGGAACTGCGCCTGCGGCATGTAGCCGGCCACGCCAAAGCCCGCACTGTTGCCGGCCTCGGCCAGCGCAGTGAAGTCGACGGAGGCAGTGAGGTCGTTGAGGCCAGGCAGGTAAAACGGGTCATTGTGCGAGCGGTGGCGGTAATAGGCGCGCAAGGTGCCGTCGTTGCGTTCGGGCAGGTAGAACTCGCGGCGCACGTAGCCATAGTCGATGAAGAGCATCAGCCCGGCACGCAGCGAGCCGCCGATGGCCTGCATCCAGTACGGCAATTGGGGCAGTACTTCGGAACGGTAGCCGTTGGCGAATTCCGTTTCGATGTCGCGCTCCACATGGCGCACCGCCCCCGACACCAGCGCGTCGGCAGGACGATCCACGCGCATCAGTCGACCTTCGCCGTCCAGTGCAACGTATTCCTCGTAGACCTCGCCGTCGCGCAGCGCGAAACGCGTGGTGGGCAATGCGTCGATCACCTCATTGGCGAACAGCACGCCTTGCCAGTCCTGTTCCGGCGGGCGATCGAGCCATTGCACGCGCGCGAAGATGTCGGCAGGCAACGCCGTCGCAAGTCGCTCCCGCTGACGCTCGCGCAGGTCGGCGCTGGGTTCGAGGATGTAATAGTGGCCCGGCAGAGAGCTGGCCTCTGCAAACGCCTTCAGCGCCGCTTCGGCGAATGCACCGCTGCCGCCGCCAAGCTCAAGGAAGTCCGCGTCGCTGCCGAGCAATGCCAACACCGGGTAGGTCGCGTTCACCACGCAACGGGCGAACAGCTCGCCCAGCTCCGGCGCGGTGATGAAATCGCCTGCTTCACCGAACTTGGTCTTGCCCGCGCTGTAGTAGCCAAGGCCCGGCGCGTACAGGCAGCGCTCCATGTACTGGGAGAACGGCATCGCGCCATGCGAGGCGATTTCCTCGCGCAGGTGCGTCAGCAGCCGGTCGGAATGGGCGCGTTCGTCGGCGCTCGGTTCGGGAAGTTGGGAAGACATGCGCGTAGGCCAGGCAGGAAACGCGCAAAGAATAACGCATGCCCCGCCGCAGCCTCGGGGGAGGGAGACCGGCTGCGGCGGGGCATCGGCCCAGCGGGGCTTAGAAGCTGAAATCCTTCTGCACGGTCAGGTACAGCCCGCGCCGCGGCGCGAACTGCGGCGCGCCCACGCCAACGCCCGTGCCGTCGCGCAATTCATAGGTGCGATCCAGCGCATTGATCAGCGCCAGTTGCGTCTTCAGCTTACCGAGGCTGCCTACGTTGAAGTCGTGCGCCACGTTGAGGTTCAGCTGGAAGTAGTACGGCAGCGAGGCACCGTTGGGCACACCACTATCCTTGCGCAGGCCGCTGCCGAAGAGGTAGTCGGCACCCACGCGCGTGGCTTCGCTGAACGAGTAGGTGATGCCACCGGACGAGGCCAGCTTCTGGTCGTGGTCGAGATGGATCCAGTTGTCGTAGATGTACGCCAGCTCGTCTTCGTCGAAGTTGTACTGACCGGTGATCACGCGCTTGCCCATGGCCCGGCTGAACGAAAGATTGAAGTACGCCGAGACGGGACCGTTGTCGTAGTTGACGGTGAGTTCCGCGCCCCGGATGCGGCCAAAGTCGTAGTTGAAGTTGGAGTAGATCAGCGCCGCGCCGAACTGGCCTTCGTCCTGCAAGCGGCTCACCTTGCGGTAGTAGCCGTCCAGACCCACGGTGAGGCTGGAACCAAACTGCTGCTGGATGCCGAGATCGAAATAGTCCGAGCGCTCCGACAGCGGAAGATTGTTGCCGCCGCTCGGCAGCTCATTGGTGGTTCCGTTGAAGCGGGCAATGTTGCTGTCGTCGATCACTTCGGTCGCCGGCGGCGTGAAGTAACGCGAGTAGCCCGCATGGATCGTGGTGCTGTCGGTCGCCTGGTACACCACGCCAAGGCGCGGGCTCAGCTGGCTCTCGGTGCGGAACAATTCGTAGCGGTCGCCACGCACGCCGTAGTTCACCGTCCACTTGTCGCCGATGCTCCATTCGTCCTGCAGGTAGGCCGACCAGGTGCGCGCCAGCAGGTTGGTGGCATCGTAGATGCCGATCGGCGTGGTGCTGGCCTGCGAACCATCCGGATTGGCCGGGAACACCAGCGAGTTGTTGCTGATGTTGCCGCGCTCGAACTCACCGTAGATGCCGTAGCGCAAGGTGTGGCTGTCGCCCAGCGGCGTGGCGAAATCCGCCTGCAGCGTGCTGGCGCGGTTGGAGCGATTGATGGTGGAGGCAACGCCATTGAACATCAGATCGCCCACTTCGTCGGGCAGGAAGTTCACTGTGCTGTAGCGCTGGCCCAGCGACATCTGGTAGTTCGTCTTGCCCCACTTGCCCTGCAGCGAGAGCACGCCAAAACGCGTCTGCTCCTTCTGCCGCTCGTTGAGGTCGGCCGAGTTGAAATCCGTCTGGTCGAGGTAACCGAACTGCGGCTCCTGGTTGGGATTGTTTGGAATCTCGAAGCGGTTGTTGGTCGCGCCGAACATGAAGCTGATGCGCGTGTCGTTGTTGATCAGGTAGGAGATATCGCCAAAGCCCTTCACCTGGTTGGTGTGGTCGTGGATGGGCGTGCGGCTGGACGTCGGGTTTTCGATGCCGACATCGTTCTCCAGATAGTTGGCCGTGACGAACCAGCTCCAGCGATCGCTGCTGCCCCATAGCGAGGCGTTGGGGTTGAGCGTGCCGAACGAACCACCCGTGATGCCGATACTGCCGCCGTTGCCCAGGTCGTGGCCGCTCTTGGTGTCGATATCCACCACGGCGGCGGTGCGCAGGCCGTACTGCGCCGGCAGCGCGCCATCGAGCAGTTTCACGCTCTGGATCGTGCGTGCGTCCAGCGTCTGGCCGAAACCGGAGATCGACTCGGGAATGATCACACCGTTGATGCGGTACTGCAGGTTCGCGTGGTCGCCGCGCACATGCAGGCCGCCGTAGGAATCCTGCACCACGCCCGGCGCCTGCAGGATCACCTGGTTGAGTGGCGTCGAGTCGCCCAGCGGCAACTGCTGGATCGCCTTCTGGTCGATCACGTACTGGCTGCTGCCGGTATCGGGCGACAACGAATTGCGCGACTGGTCGAGCGCCGCGCTGACATCCACGGCGCCAAGCTGCTTCACCTTGGGCTTGTTGCGGGCGCTGGTCGTGTCGGCATCGTTGCCGTCACTGGCAGCGCTGGTGGCGACGGTGCTGGTATCCGGCGTCGGGCTGGTTTGGGCAAAGGCGGCAGGGACGGCGCCCAGCGCGACAGCGAGGCTCAGGGCAAGCAGGGAACGTTTCATGAGGTTTCCGGTGGGGCGGCGTTGTTATTTCGATATGTTATAACATTGCCACTGCCGCCGGGGCCACGCCTGCCCCAAAAGTCATGGTCCGCCGCGCCCTCCAGCGCACCCACCGCAAGATCAGCCCACCTTCACGGCGTGCGCCTAGACTGCCCCCATCGACTCCTCGCCTCGTGTAGCCCTGGAATCATGAGCAAACCCTCGTCCCAGCTTCCGGCCGTCATCACGGACCACAGTCGCGTCACCCAGGCGATCCTCGACTTCGTGAGCCAGATCCCCGACAGCGATGTGGCGGGCGCCCGGGACCCGGAGAAGGAAGCGCAGCGCCTGGCCACGCGCGCGGCGCAACGAGCAGGGCTGACGGCCGGCTCGCTGGCGCTGCCGCCGGGTCCGCTGGGCTGGCTGACCGTGCTGCCGGAACTGATCGCCATCTGGAAGATCCAGGCGCAGATGGTCAGCGACATCGCCGCCGCCTACGGCAAGCACTCGGACCTGGGCCGCGAGCAGATGTTGTGGTGTCTGTTCCGCCATACCGCCGCGCAGGCGTTCCGCGACCTGGTGGTGCGCGTGGGCGATCGCCTGCTGTTCCGGCGCCTCAGCTACAGCGTGGCCGAACGCATCGCCAAGACCGTGGGCATCAAGGTGACCCAACGCGCGGTCGGCCAGGGCATCAGCCGCTGGCTACCGGTGGTCGGCGCCATGGGCGTGGGCGCCTACGCGTACTACGACACCGGGCAGGTCGCGCGCACGGCCATCGCCATGTTCAGCTCGCCCATCGAGACCGAGCAGACCGACATGGAAACGGCGACGCCCGCGGGGTGACGTTGCCGATGCTTTGCGGCAAGCTCGCGGTCCAGTCGCGTCACGCAGGAGCCCACGCATGAGTCCACGCCACGAGCGTCCTGTCGTCCTCATCACCGGCGCCGGCAAGCGCGTCGGCGCAGTCATCGCGCGCACCCTGCATGCGGGCGGCTACGACCTCGCCCTGCACTACCGCCACTCCGCTGCGGACGCTGAACTGCTCACCGCCTCGCTGGAGCGTCAACGCGCCAACAGCACGTTCACGGTGCAGGCGGAACTCGCCGACGTCGAGGCACTGCCCTCCCTGGTCCAGCGCGTGCTGGATCGATTTGGACGTCTGGACGGCCTGGTCAACAACGCGTCCGCCTTTTATCCAACGCCGGTGGGAACCGCAACCGTCCCGCAGTGGAACGAGCTGTTCGCGTCGAATGCGCAGGCACCCTTTTTCCTCTCGCAGGCCGCCACGCCCGCCCTGCGCGAAACGCATGGCGCGATCGTCAACCTGGTGGACATCTACGCGGAACGCCCGCTGGCAAATCATGCCGTGTACTGCATGGCCAAGGCGGCGCTGGCGGCGATGACACATGCACTCGCGCTGGACCTTGGCCCGGATGTGCGCGTCAACGGTGTTGCGCCAGGCGCCGTGATGTGGCCCAGCGACGGCAAACCCTACGACGACCAGCAGGCGATGCTGGCGCGCACGCCACTGAAGCGGGCCGGCGCACCGGAGGACGTAGCGGGCGCCGTGCTGTGGCTGCTGCGTGATGCGCCATTCGTGACGGGACAGATCATCCGCGTCGATGGCGGGCGCACGCTGTCGGTGTGATTGCGCACCGGCGCGCTGGCTTGGTGTTGCAAAGCGTCCGCTATCTAGGCCCGCCGCGCACAGGGCGCGCCCCACAGAACGAAAGATGGTGCGTCGCGCAAAACACGAGCGCACCGTCGCAGCTTACTTCTTGGGCTTGAACGCCTGCTCCAGCATCGCCTGGTCGAAGCCATAGCCGACCTGTCCTTCCTCGGCATAGCGATACAGCGCCGCCGCATAAATGCCCTGCAACGACGCCTGGACCAGCCCGATCAGCGTCAGGCTGACGGCCACCACGGCGAAGGCCACCACAATGGCGGCGATCGACTGCGTGGCGAACGCGCCGACGATCAGGCCGAAGCACACGATCATCGCCAGGAACATCAGCAGGCCAAACACCACGCCCAGACCCGCGTTACCGATGATGTTCTCGCCCCAGGTGCGCTTGAGCAGTTCCGTGCTGCGCTTGATCGCCTCGGTGGGACCAACGTCCTGGCTTGCCAGCACCGGCACCACAAGGAAGGTCGCCACCGTCCACGCCAGGCCGAGGAAACCGGCGACGAGGCGTCCAATCAGGCCCAGGCGCTCCTGCAACGCGCGCAGCAGCAAGCCGACCGTCGCCGCGATCAACGCATAGCCGAAGATGTTGACGATGCGCGCACGCGCCAGCGCAAAACCCGCCGCGAAGCTGGTGGGCTCGCCGCGCAGACGCATCAGCGCGGCACCGGCGAGTGCTGTGTTGAAGAAGATGATGACGAAGTACTGCGCCAGGTAGAACAGGAACAGCGCGAGATAGCCGCCCGCGGAAAAGGCGCGCTCGTGTGGACCGACCTCGCCGTGGGTTGCCGCGAAGGCAAATCCGATGGGGATGAGGAAACTGGCCGCCACCAGCAGGCAGCAAATGCTCGAAGCCAGCGGAAACATCAACAGGGATTTGTCCGACCGCAACACCGCGGCGCTCGCCTTCATCAGGCTCCAACTGCGCGAAAACCGACCTGCCATGACAACCTCCTTGTGATGGATGCGGATTTCTAGCATCCGGGCGTTACCCGCGACAGTGCCCACGCCAGGCTCCGCGAAAATCGGCAGGCCTCAGAGCGCCTCGACCACCAATGGTTCGCTCTCCGCCGGGAACGCCGCCCACAGTTCCGCCATGGTGCGGCCATTCACTGGATGCACCAGCGTGGGCGCGATATCGGTCATGGGCTTTAGCACGAAGGCGTGCTGGAGTTCCTTGCGTGGAATATCCAGATGGCCCTCGCCCTTCTGCACGAGGTCGCCGAACAACACGATGTCCACGTCCAGCGTGCGGTCGGAAAAACGCGGCACGTCGCGGCGGCGGCCATGGCGATCTTCCAGCGCATGCAGCCACACGTTGAGTGCCTCGGGCGAGAGATCGGTGTCCATGCCCACGGCGAGGTTGATGAAGTCCGCGCCATCGAAACCCACCGATTTGCTGCGATAGGCCGGCGACACCGACAGCACACCGAAACGCGCGCGCAGTTCGTCGAGCGCAGCACGAAGATAACGATGCGGCTCGAGATTGGAGCCCAGGCTCAGGTAGACGCGGACCATCGCTATTGGGGGCGCGTGCCGCGCTCGATGCGCACACCGACGGCCTTGGCGCCGCGCACGGCGCCGGGCTTGGACAGCTTCAACCGCACCCATGACACGCCGAACTCTTCGCGAATGATTCCCGCGCAACGTTCCGCCAGCGTCTCCACGAGGCCGAAGCTGGAGGTGCCCACATAGTCGATCAGACGCTTGGACACGTCCTTGTAGTTGAGCGTGTGCGCGATGTCATCGCTGGCAGCCGGCACGGTGTTGTCAAACGCCATCTCGATGTCGAACGACAGCGTCTGGCGCACGCGGCGCTCCCAGTCGTAGATGCCGATGACGGCATCGATGCGCAGGTCTTCGATGAAAACGATATCCATGGAAAGCAGTGGTCCGACCTTGGGTGTGGCGCGGCGAAAGGCCGCCGTTGAACGCCTTTGCCGGCTTATTGTAACGGGGGTTTTCCCTTACATGACGGCGGGCAACTCCGTAGAGGCGTGAACCGTAAACTGCTTGGTTCGCGGCGACGACCGCGAGCGACGGCAACCACCTCGGCCGCCGCCTCGACGCATAGGGATATCACATGTCTTTTCTGAACAGGGTCGACCTCCTCTACGGGAATCTCATCCGCCTGCTGACCGCGTTGCTCACGGTGGCGTTGTTGGCCCTCGCAGTCATGGCGTGCTTCAACTGGCAACGACTCACCGCCATGGAAGAGGTTGACACCAGCACGCAGCCGCAGACGCCACCCAAAATCGCCACGGAAGACGTGGTCAAGCACACCGTTGCCTCGCAGACGGATTCCGTACCCGATCCCATCGGCGCGAATGATCCCCATCGCGCCGCCTACGATCGCATCGGCAAGGCCCTGGAAACGTTCGCACGCAAGCACGACATCTGCGCGGACGAATTCCAGGCCGAGTCACTGCTTTCGACCATCCATGCCAACGTCGACTTCCAGGACACCGACGCACTGAAGGCCGCGTATGCCAATGGCCTGGCCGATACCTTCGAGCGCGCGCTCTCCGACCCCAGGATCGAGGCGCTGCTGCCCAGGCCGGCGGATCAGAAAGAGGAGCGTTCCTTTGGCTATCCCGATGCCCGGGGCGTTGTCGTCGATATGATCAACCAGTACGACACCCTCTTCTCGCAATCGCTTGCAGCGACCAGCGCTACCCACGGTTACCTGGATAAAAAGGACAGGCAGGATGCGGCATGGCGCTCGCTGGCACGTATCGGCGGCCCGATGCTGCTGCTGGTTGTCGTCTTGCAGCTGCTGACCTTCGGTCGCATCGAGCAAAACACGCGGCGACTGGACAGCCCCAGGGCATGAAAGAAGAGAGAGCCGCCCCGTGGGCGGCTCTCTTCCATGCGCGAAGCGGTTCGGCCTGCTGCCGACCACCACGCCGCCGCAGATCACATGGCCGGCGGCAACGTCTCCAGATCCCAGCGCGGAAACACCTGCACCGATGCATCCTGGTGCTGGCCGTGGGCGAGGCGAATGGCACCGGCCAGGGCGATCATGGCGCCGTTGTCGGTACAGAACGCCAACCGCGGAAAATAGACCTTGAAGCCGTCCTTTTCGCCGGCTGCCGCCAGCTCCGCGCGCAGGCGTCTGTTGGCACCCACGCCGCCGGCGATCACCAGACGCTTCGCCCCGCTGGCTTCCAGCGCACGGCGGCACTTGATGATCATGGTGTCGACGATGGCTTCCTCGAACGCGCGGGCCACGTCGGCGCGGGTCTGCTCGCTCTGGTCGGACTGCTGCCAGGCCAGCAGCACCTGGGTCTTGAGTCCGGAGAAGCTGAAATCCAGGCCGGGTCGGTCGGTCATCGGCCGGGAAAAGCGGAATATCCCGGGACGACCTTGCTCGGCCAGCTTTGCGAGCGCGGGGCCGCCGGGATACGGCAGGCCCATCAGCTTGGCGGTCTTGTCGAAGGCCTCACCAGCGGCATCGTCCAGGGTGTCGCCCAGGATGCGGTATTCGCCGATGCCCTTCACTTCCACCAGCATGGAATGGCCGCCCGACACCAGCAGGGCCACGAATGGCGGCTTCGGCGGGTCTTCTTCCAGCAGCGGCGCCAGCAGATGGCCTTCCATGTGGTGCACGCCGATGGCCGGAACACCCAGTGCCCAGGCCATGGCGCGGGCCGCGGAAGCCCCCACCAACAGGGCGCCGACCAGGCCCGGGCCAGCCGTATAGGCCACGCCGCCGAGGTCGGCCGGGGTCAGGCCCGCCTGCGCCAGCGCTTCGCGCACCAGCGGCAGCAGCTTGCGCACGTGGTCGCGACTGGCCAGCTCCGGAACCACGCCGCCGTAGTCAGCATGCAGCTTGATCTGGCTGTAAAGGGTATGTGAAAGCAGGCCGCTGCCCGGCGCGTCCGGTTCCCAGCGCAGCAGGGCCACGCCGGTCTCGTCACAGGACGTTTCGATGCCCAGTACCGGCTTATTTGCCGAAGGCTCGTATTGGGGCTTTGAAATTGCTGTCGTTTGCACGGTATACTTCGCGGCTCACCGTATTCATAACGGCCTGTCTAGGCGGGTCAGTCTAACACTTGGAGTTTCCATGCCCAGCGTAAAAGTCCGCGAGAACGAGCCGTTCGAGCTTGCCCTCCGCCGCTTCAAGCGCACCTGCGAAAAGGCCGGCGTCCTGGCCGAGACCCGCAAGCGCGAGTTCTACGAGAAGCCGACCCAGGAGCGTAAGCGCAAGCGTGCCGCCGCGGTGAAGCGTCACCTGCGCCGTCTCTCGCGCGACACGTCGCGTCGTACGCGCCTGTATTGAGCCTTCCCGTCCGCATCTGCGGACGATCCCGAGGCTCCGGCGCTTCCGCGCCGCATCAGGTAGCTTGGCAGCTGGCGCGTCCATCCGCTGCCGCTGACTTAGTAGACCTACACGAGCCGGCGTTGCCCAGAGCAACGCCGGCTTTGTGTGCTTCCAAGGAGATGACATGACTCTCAAGCAGCAGCTGACCGAAAACATGAAGTCCGCCATGCGTGGCGGCGACAAGCACCGCCTCGGCGTGGTCCGCCTGATCCTCGCCGAAATCCAGCGGCGCGAGGTGGATGAACGCATTGAACTGGATGACGTGCAGACGCTGGCCGTGCTGGAAAAGATGGTCAAGCAGCGCAAGGACTCCATCAGCCAGTACGACGCCGCCAACCGCCAGGACCTGGCCGACGTCGAGCGCGCCGAGATGACGGTGATCGAGGCCTATCTGCCGGCCAAGCTCACCGATGAGGAGCTCGACGCGCTGATCAGCGCCGCCATCGCCGAAACCGGCGCCTCCTCGCCGCGCGACATGGGCAAGGTGGTGGCCGTGGTGAAGGAAAAGGCCGCGGGCCGCGCCGACATGGGCGTGGCGTCGAACCGCATCAAGACCCGCCTGGCCAGCTGATCACGCCGTTTTCACGACAGCCCACGCGGGCTGTCTCGTGATGGCGTACACGGCCTCCAGGGCACCCTCTGCACGCCCGCCAAAGGGTTCCACTGCACCTTATTCACGTTTCTCTCCCTAAAACACGTCGCGTGGCCGGCGCCTTCTGCCAGCCCCCATCGACTTCAAAGGGAGAGAG
>Ga0335083_10004535_pt1 | contig 17665 bp, 13 predicted proteins | sample Lox_Sample_42_FD_206716 | JGI IMG/M metagenome (GOLD analysis project Ga0335083, IMG submission 206716) | Soil microbial communities from Loxahatchee National Wildlife Refuge, Florida, United States - Lox_Sample_4.2 | ecosystem: Environmental > Terrestrial > Soil > Wetlands | place: USA...
GCGCCGGGCCGGCCGCCGGGGCCCCGGCGGCCGGCCCGCGGCGGACGAGGGACTCAAGGCCGTCCAGCGGGATCACGGTGCCGGCCGGCACGACGGTGCTGTGCCCGGCACGGCGCACGGTGACTGCGCCCCTCCCGGCGACTTCCGCTTGTTGGGCGCTCAGGTCGATGATGAGGGCGGTGTGCTCGTCCACGCCGAGGACGGCCGCCCCGGGCGGCAGTTCCGGTTCGAGGGCGGCGAGGCGGCGCTCGCCGAGGTAGCAGTAGCGGGTGTCGTGGGTGCCGCCCTCGGTGTTGTCGTAGTGCGGGATCACCGCGACCCGCAGCCCGCACGCGGCCAGCAGGTCCAGGCCGTCCACCCAGTGCGGCGCGGCGCCGGCCTTGTAGACCTCGTAGACCGGCAGCGCCGCGCACCCGGCGGTCGCCGCGGCGGCCGAGGCCATGACGGTGACGCCGGTCCCGGCCGCGACGCGGTCGCGCAGGGCCTGGGCGGTCCCGTCCTGGTGCCACCGGGCCAGCGCGTAGGTCGGGCTGCCGGGGCCGGAGAACACCCAGGCCGCCGAGCGCAGCGCGGCGACGCCGCCGGGGCCGTCGGCGACGGTCACGTCGAGGCCGACGCTGCGGGCGAAGTACGCCCTGGCCCGGGCGGAGACGTCGGCGGCGTTCTCCTGGAAGGCGTACGGCGTGTCCAGCAGGAACGCGGTCGGTTCCCGGGCGAGCCGGGCGGTCAGCGCCCGGTGCACGGTCACCATCGTCGGGCTGGTCTCGCCTGAGCCCATGATGGCAAGGATCCGGCGCCTGGCTGCCTGGCTCATTGGCCGCCTCCTTGCCATGCGGCACTGCCGCAGCCGGCGCGCTGCCCTGCCGTTCAACGTAACCGATCCGGCCCGCCTCGTCACGGGCCGGCGGCGCGGCGGCCTCGCGGGCAGGGGGCTGGCGGCGCGGGTGACAGGGCGCGGGCGCTACCGGGCTAGCTGGCCGGCCAGGGACGGCGCGAGCGGGGCCAGCGCGCGGCCCATCTCCGGGAACTGCTCCAGGACCGCCCGCACCACCGGGTCGGTGACGGCCAGCAGCGCGAGGTGGCGGGCCGCGTGCGCGGCCACCTGCTCGTCCCGGACGCCCGGCGGGGACGGCCGCCGCGGGCTGGTGCCGCGGGCCGGGGTGAGGTCGCCGATCACGGTGGCGGGCAGGCGAGGGCGGGGGTCGGGGAGCGCGGCGTAGGTCAGCACGATCGTCCCGTCGTCCCGGTGGCGCCAGCTGGTCGAGTGCAGCACCGCCACCAGGCCGCCGCCCTGGCCGGCCGGTCCCGCGCCGATCCGCGCGGCGGCGTCATCGGGGACCTCGCCCGGGTCCAGGGGCGCGGCCTCGCGACGGTAGGCCAGCACCCCGCCCGGGCCGCAGCGCAGCAGCAGCACCTCGACCAGCACCGCCCGCCTGGCGGCACCGGAGGGCCGTACACCTGCATGGGGGCTGCAACTGCGAGGTTGTCGCGACACGTTGCGAGGGTAGCAGCGGCGCCGCTGCCCGTGCGCCGGATGCCCCTTGCCGGGGCGGGTCAGTGGCGTCGGGTCATCAGGGAGCCGGGTGCTACTGTCAGCGCGGCTGGGGAACAGCCGCCGGACCTGCCAGCCCCGGGCCTGGTACAGGCTCAGGGCCGGCCGGGCCGCCGGGTGCGTCACCAGCCAGCGGGACTGCGGCCCGGACGCCCCGATGACGGCGTCGTGCAGTGCCCGCCCCGCCCCCAGGCCGCAGGCGGCGGGCAAGACGGCCAGCTCCGCAGCTCGAACGGGACCGTCCCGTCGCGGGCCAGCCCGGCCACGTCGAGCCAGGGCCACCCGGGCAGGTCAGCGGCGCAGCGCCGCCGGTCGTGGTACCACGCGGCCAGGTCAGGGCAGCGGCTGGCGGTAGAACACCTTAGTCGGCAGCGGCCGGGCCCCGAGCGACTCATAAACCGCTGCGTCTCGCCGTTGCCAGAGTCGGTGGTCCACTCCACGCGGGAGCACCCCAGCCTGGCGGCGATCTCGTGAAGGCCGCTGTTCCGGCGGGTGCCATGGTGGGGGAGGGCTAGTTGCCTCGGTAGCCTGGCGCTGCCGGCACGGCCTCAGGCAGTGGCTGGCCGACATGGTCAGCTGCCCTTGCGGGATCCTCGCGGGTACAAGGTTCCTCGCGGCACCGATGCACCGACAGGAAGGGGCATCGGAACCCCTATCGGAATAGGCGATCGGAACCCCTGCGAGCCAACGTTTCCGCAGGTCAGATGGTATGCAGGGTATTCCAATGTCTCGGGTGCCCCCAGAAGGATTCGAACCTTCGCACCTGGCTCCGGAGGCCAGTGCTCTATCCCCTGAGCTATGGGGGCTCAGCAACGGAGCAAGGCTACCAGTCCGCGGCGGCTCTTGTGACAAGCGTACGGGCAACCCACCGTCTGAGGGCATCTGGCTTAGCAACATACGCCGAAAGGCGGTAGCCTCACCGAGTGTGACGCAAGGTTTGGGGCGGGTACTCGTCGTGGATGACGATGAAGTCATCCGGCAGCTCATCGCGGTCAACCTCACGCTGGAGGGGTTCGACGTGGCGACCGCGGTCGACGGCCAGGACTGCCTCGACAAGGTGCGGGCCATCCAGCCGGACGTGATCACGCTCGACGTGATGATGCCGCGCCTCGACGGCTGGGAGACCGCGATACAGCTCCGCAAGATGCCGGAAGCCGCGCACATCAAGGTCGTGCTGATCACGGCGCGCGCCCAGGAGGACGACATCGCCAGGGGCGCGAACGTCGGCGCCGACGCCTACCTGACCAAGCCGTTCGACCCGGGCGAGATGATCCGGGTGGTCCGCGTGCTGGCCGGCGTCAAGCCCGCCTGACCCCGCTGAGGACGCGTGGCGCGACTGGGCGCAACCGTTCCGCCGCGCCGTCGTCTTAGCAGTTGTGGGGTCCGCCCACGGACTGCGGAAGAGATGACAGCCATGAAGCATCTTGTGTCCCGGATCTGCGTAATCGCCGCGATCACCGGAATCACCGTCGCCACCCTGACCTTCATCGCGGGCACGCCAGGCAGGGCAAGCACGCCAAAAGTGCACAAACCCGCCTGGCACATCATCTTCTCCCGGCCTAACGGCAACGCCACCACCCACTACAACGCCTTCACCGCGGTCGTGGCCACCAGCAGGACCGCCGGCTGGGCGTTCCTGGAGAACGCGCCCTGCGCCTACGAGCGCACCGGCGCCAGGACCTGGAAGAAGGTCCCGTTCCCCGGCAAGCACGGCAACGTCACGCTCGCCGGCGTCGCGCCGGACGGCAAGGGCGCCGTATGGGCCGGCTACTACACCGCCAGCGGCACGCAACTCGACCGGTGGACCGGGGCGAAATGGGAGGTCGCCAAGACCTTCTCCGGTTACCTCAGCGGCCTGACGGTCCTCGCGAGCGACGACGTGTGGGTGTTCGGCGGCAGCGGGCAGCAGCAAAGCCACGGGGTGTTCCATTACAACGGCCGCACCTGGACCGAGGTGGCACGCACTCCGCAGGGCGGCGACGCGCTCAGCGACGCTAATGTCTGGGCGTACCAGGGCCAGACGATCGACCACTTCAACGGCAGGAAGTGGACAGCGTTCCCAAGCGTCAAGTGGACCGTGACAGGCATCAGGGCGCTGTCCGCCACCGACGTGTACGCGACGGGCGACGGCACCGACGCTCCGCACGGCGGACCGATGGTCCTGCTGCACTTCAACGGCCGCGCCTGGAGCCGGATCGTGCTCGCGAAAAACAACACGAGTCCCGTCAGGCAGGGCATTTTCCCTGACGGCAAGGGCGGCCTGTGGATCCCGGCGGGGGACGGCGCGCAGAACCCGGCGCTGCTGCATTATTCGGACGGCAAGCTGACCACGGTGACCCTCCCTGAGCAGGCCAGCTGGGTGCCCACCATCGCTGACTCGCTGTCCCGCATCCCCGGCACCAGCGAAATGCTGGCGGGCGGCGTCCAGTACACGGACGGCAACGAGCGGACGAACTCGGTGGTTCTCCAGTACTCCTAGCGCGAGGCGCCGCCTAGCCTGGGTGCGTGATCACCAGCGACCTGCGCCGCGCGCTAGCCGGCGCGGTCGCCATGGCAGGCCTCCCGCCGGGGGCCGACCCGGGCCTGCGCCCGGCCGGCCAGCCCGGCCGGTACGCGGCGAGCGTGGCGCTGTCGCTCGGCCCCGATCCCCGCGCGATCGCCCGCGTCCTGGCGGCGACGCTCACCGCAGAGCCCTGGATCGATACCGCCGAGGTCACCGGACCCGGCTACCTGACGATCACGGTCACGCGCGACGCCCTCGCCGCCGTGGCGGCCCGGATCACGAGTGCCGGCCCGGCGTGCGCGACGAGTGAAGCGCTGGCCGGCCGGACCGTCGCGGCCCCGCAAGAAGGCGACCCGCTGACCGCCCCCACGTGGGAAAAGGCAAGGGCCGCACTCGCCGCGCAGCTGACCGCCCGTCTCGCGGCCGCGGCGGGGGCGACGGTCGCCGATCCCGGTGCCGCCGAACGGTTGCGCGTTCCACCCCCCGCGCACAGCGACTCGCAACCCGGCGGAGCCCGCAACCGTTCGGACGATTCCCCGTCCGGCCAGGACGCGGACCCGCGGCGGCAGGAGACCCCAGCCACCTCCGGGGGGCTCGGGGGGTCGTCCTACCGGGAGGCCGCGGAGGGGTTCGGGGGGTCGTCCCCCCGGGAGGCATGCGGGGGGTACGGGGGGTCGTCCCCCCGGAAGGCAACTGCGTTCGCGGGCCGCGATGCCGTCCTGTTCACGCTGGCCAGAGCCATACCCGGCCGCCCGTTGCGGGTCGAGGAGCCGGTAATCGCGAGGCATGTCCCCGGCAATCCCGCCTATGCTGTCCGGTATGCGCACGCCCGAGCCGCGTCCGGGGAGCGCTGGGGAGAGATTGCCGCCCTGCGGTGCCTGCCCGCTGACCCGGCGGAGCTGGCACTGCTGGACGCGCTGTCGTGGCTACCGGAACGGGTCGCCACCGCCGCGCGCCGCGACCGGCCCGACGAGTTCGCCCGCTACCTGGAGGATCTGGCCAGCGTCACCATCGACGTCCTGACTACCCCGCGCGACCCCGGCTGTGCCGCAGACCCGGGGCGAGCGCCGGCTCCGGGAAGTGACAGACTTTCCCTGGCCAGCGCGGCGCGGACCGGTCTTGCCGCAGGGCTTGGGCTGCTCGGAGTGAGCTCGCCTGACCGCCTATGAAGTGATGTCCCCCCGGACCTTGGCCGGGGGGCTACGGGGGCTGGTCCCCCGGAAGGAGACAGCTGTGAGCCGTGTCGCCCACCCGGCTGGCCCCCGGCATGCGGACGTGCTGCCCGCCGACTATCCGCCGGTGCCTCCGGAGGACCTGAACGCGCTGCACCCGGCGATCTGGCCGCGCGGCGCGCACCGGTCCGGCGGCGTGCTCACGCTCGGCGGCATCGACGTCCGTGACCTGGCGGCCGAGTTCGGCACGCCGGCGATGATCATGGACGAGGCGGACGTGCGCGGCAGGGCGCGCGAGTACGTCGACGCGTTCGGCGAGGACGCGCAGGTCTATTACGCGTCTAAGGCCTTCTGCTCCCGTGCCGTGCTCCGCTGGGTCGCGGAAGAAGGTCTCGGCGTCGACGTCTGCAGCGGCGGCGAGCTCGCGGTCGCGCTGTCGGCGGGGATCGACCCGTCGCTGATCACCCTGCACGGCAACAACAAGCTCACCGTTGAGCTCGAGCAGGCGGTGGCCGCCCGCGTCGGGCACATCGTGGTCGACTCTTTCGAGGAGATCGCCAGGCTCGCCTATCACGCGGAGGCGGCTGGTACGCGGCCGCGGGTGCTCGTCCGGGTGACGACCGGGGTCGAGGCGCACACGCACGAGTTCATGGCTACCGCGCACGACGACCAGAAGTTCGGCTTCTCGCTCGCGTCCGGTGCCGCGGACGAGGCGGTCCGCCGCGTGCTCGCGCTGCCGCAGCTTGAGTTCGCCGGGCTGCACTCGCACATTGGCTCGCAGATCTTCGACACCGGCGGCTTCGACGTGGCCGCCCACCGGGTGCTCGAGCTCGCCGCGCGCATCCACGCCGAGCATGGCGTGCACGTCGAGGAGCTCGACCTGGGCGGCGGGTTCGGTATCGCGTACGTGCCCGACGACGACGCGCCGGAGATCAAGACGCTCGCGTCTGGCCTGCGGTCCATCGTGACGTCGCAGTGCCTGGCGCTCGGCATCCCGCAGCCACGGCTGACGATCGAGCCGGGCCGCGGCATCGTCGGCCCGTCGACGGTGACCCTCTACGAGGTCGGCACGATCAAGGACGTCGACGGGATCAGGACCTACGTCAGCGTCGACGGCGGGATGAGCGACAACGTGCGCACCGCGCTGTACGACGCCTCGTACACCTGCGTGCTCGCGTCGCGTTCCTCGGCGGCGCCGCCGATGCTGTCCCGGGTGGTCGGACGGCACTGCGAGAGCGGCGACATCGTTGTCAGGCACTGCTACCTGCCGTCGGACCTCGCGCCTGGCGACCTGCTCGCCGTCGCGGCGACCGGGGCGTACTGCCGGTCGCTCGCCTCGAACTACAACCATCTCCCGCGCCCCGGCGTGGTGGCGGTGGCCGGCGGTGCGGCCCGCGAGATCGTCCGCCGCGAAACGCTTGATGACCTGCTTCGATTGGACGTCGGATGAGCCTAGAAGACAAACCTGGCAAGGTGCTGCGAGTAGCGCTGCTCGGCTGCGGCGTCGTCGGCACCCAGGTCGCGCGGCTGCTCGCCGAGCAGGCCGACGACCTGGCGGTGCGCACCGGCGCGCGGCTTGAGCTGGCCGGGATCGCGGTGCGCAGGATCGCGCACGCACGCCCTGGCGTCGATCAGGCGCTGCTCACCACCGACGCGATGGCCCTGGCCACCAGGCCGGACGTGGACGTCGTCATCGAGGTGATCGGCGGCATCGAGCCCGCTCGCTCGCTGATCCTCGCCGCGATGGAGCACGGCAAGTCCGTGGTCACCGCCAACAAGGCGCTGCTCGCCGAGCACGGCGAGCAGGTCCACGCGGCGTCGCGCGCCTTCGGCGCCGACCTCTATTACGAGGCGGCGGTGGCGGGCGCGATCCCGATTCTCCGCCCGCTGCGCGAGTCGCTGGCCGGCGACACGGTGCACCGGGTGCTCGGCATCGTCAACGGCACCACCAACTTCATCCTCGACCGGATGGACGGTTCTGGCGCGGACTTCGGCGACTCCCTGGAGGAGGCGCAGGCCCTCGGCTACGCGGAGGCCGACCCGACCGCCGACGTGGAGGCGTTCGACGCCGCCGCGAAGGCCGCGATCCTCGCCGGGCTCGCGTTCCACACCCGGGTCACCGCGGCGGACGTCTACCGCGAGGGCATCACCGAGGTGACCGCGGCCGACATCGCCTCGGCGAAGATGCTCGGCAGGACCGTCAAGCTGCTCGCGATCTGCGAACGGTCAGGGGATGGCGTCGCGGTCCGCGTGCACCCGGCGATGATCCCGCGGTCGCACCCGCTCGCCGCGGTCGGCGGCGCGTACAACGCGGTGTTCGTCGAGGCGCAGTCGGCGGGGCAGCTGATGCTCTACGGCGCGGGCGCCGGCGGCACGCCGACCGCGTCCGCGGTGCTCGGCGACGTGGTGGCGGTCGCGCGCAACCGTCTCGCGGGCACCAGGGGACCCGAGCTTTCCACCTACGCAGACCTGCCGGTAAGGCCCATGGGCGATACGCTGACCAGGTATCACGTCTCCCTGGACGTGGCGGACAAGCCGGGCGTGCTGGCCCCGGTCGCCGAGGCCTTCGCCAGCCACGGCGTGTCCATCCAGGCGGTGCGGCAGACGAGCAGAGGCGACGACGCGCTGCTCATCATCGTCACGCACGAGGCGCGCGACGCGGACCTCGCCGCCACGATCGCCGAACTCCAGGCGCTGCCGGTCGTCCGGGCGGTGGCGAGCGTGATGCGGGTCGAAGGAGAGGAAGACCAGTCATGAACCAGGCTGCCGTCACGACCGGGGCGCGCGCGCCGTGGCGCGGCATCATCACCGAGTACGCCGACCGGCTCCCGCTCACCGCGGGGATGACCCCGGTCACGCTCCAGGAGGGCGGCACGCCGCTGCTGCCCGCGCCTGTGCTGTCCGCGCGTACCGGCTGCGACGTGTACCTGAAGGTAGAGGGCCTCAACCCGACCGGCTCGTTCAAGGACCGCGGCATGACGACCGCGATCACCGTGGCCGCCGCCCAGGGCGCGAAGGCCGTCATCTGCGCATCGACGGGCAACACCTCCGCGTCCGCCGCCGCCTACGCGGCGCGGGCCGGCCTGACCTGCGCTGTGCTCGTGCCCAAGGGCAAGATCGCGATTGGCAAGCTGGCACAGGCGCTGGTGCACGGCGCCAAGCTGCTCCAGGTTGACGGTTCCTTCGACGACTGCCTCGAACTGGCGCGCAAGCTGTCCGTCGACTACCCGGTGGCGCTGGTCAACTCGGTGAACCCGGATCGCATCCAGGGTCAGAAGACCGCGGCGTTCGAGATCGTGGACGCGCTCGGCGACGCGCCGGACATCCACTGCCTGCCGGTCGGCAACGCAGGCAACATCACCGCCTACTGGATGGGCTACCAGGAGTACTTCGGCCTGGGCCTGGCCTCGAAGAAGCCGCGGATGTTCGGCTTCCAGGCCTCCGGCGCGGCGCCGATCGTGGACGGCGCCCCTGTCGCGCATCCGCAGACGATCGCGACCGCGATCAGGATCGGCAACCCGGCCTCGTGGACCCTGGCGGAGGCCGCGCGGGACGAATCGGGCGGCCTGATCGACAAGGTCACCGACAGGGAGATACTCGCGGCCTACCGGACGATCGCCCGCGACGAGGCGGTATTCGGCGAGCTCGGCTCGTCCGCCAGCGTGGCCGGCCTGCTCGCCGCCGCGGCGGACGGGCGCATACCCGCCGGCTCGCGGGTGGTCTGCACGATCACGGGCAACGGCCTGAAGGACCCGGACTGGGCCCTGTCCGGCGCGCCCGCCCCCATGACGGTCCCTGTCGACGGCGCGTCGGCAGCGGCCGCGCTCGGCCTCGCGTGATGGGGCCTCGCGCAATGGGAGCAGCCTGAATGGTGCTCGCTGAAGGACCAGTGCTTGTCCGGGTGCCCGCCACGAGCGCGAACCTGGGGCCGGGATTCGACGCGCTCGGCCTGGCGCTCGGGCTGCACGACGAGATCGAGGTACGGGTAGCGGGGTCGGGACTGTCGCTTGAGGTGTCGGGTGAGAGCGCGGACGACGTCGGCGGGGCGGGTGAGCGGCACCTCATCGTCCGTGCGATGCGGGTGGCGTTCGACGCCCTGGGCGTCGCGCAGCCCGAGGGCCTTGCGCTGCGCTGCGTGAACCGCATACCGCACGGACGCGGGCTCGGCTCGTCGGCCGCCGCGATCGTGGCGGGCCTGCTCGCCGCCCGTGCCCTCGCGGGCGCGAGCGTCGCGCCTGGCGACGTGCTGCCGCTCGCCAGCGAGCTCGAGGGTCATCCGGACAACGTGGCCCCGTGCCTGTTCGGCGGGCTGACGATCGCCTGGACTGTCGCAGCTAAGGTCGAAGCTCCCTGGTTGTCTCGCCTAGAGACAGCCGTGGCGGCCGGCGGGCCCGATACGATGGCCGTTCCTGCCATCGGGCCCGCCGACAGCCACAACGGGGGGTCGTCCCCCCGGGGGATCACCGCCGCCCGCGCTGTCCGGCTCGAGCCGCTGCCCGGGGTGCGCCCGGTCGTGTTCGTCGCCCCCGAGCCGGTGTCCACCAAGGTCGCGCGCGGGCTGCTGCCCGCGGCGGTGCCGCACGGTGACGCGGCGCGCAACGCCGGCCGTGCCGCACTGCTCGTCGCGGCGCTGACGAGCAGCCCCGGCGCGCTGCTCGACGCGACGGAGGACTGGCTGCACCAGGATTACCGCGCGCCGGCGATGCCGCACTCGCACGAACTCGTCACCCGGCTGCGGGCGGCCGGGGTGCCCGCGGTGATCTCCGGCGCCGGGCCGTCGGTGCTGGCGTTCCTTGCCGGGAATTCCGCTCGCGATGAAGCTAGCTGGCTGGATTCAATCGCCGCAGAAACGGGTATCGAATGGCGCATAAGCCCGCTAGCCGTCGAGCGACATGGCGCCAGCGTGGCACCCCGTGTTACGAGTGCCCGGTGATGCTGACTCTGCCTCGCCTGGCCGGTTAGTCCCCCTTTTCCGCAACATGGATGGCTGCAAAGGAATGTCGTGGGCGCGTTCGGTGTTAAGCTGGGTGCAGCATCCATAGCCCCGCTGCGGGGCGGGTGCTGTTCATCCACGCGTCGCCTGGGCGGTAACGTATACCTGCCCAGGGATCGGGCTCTTGGCGTTTCCCCAGGAGAGCGGTACGTTCCTCTGAGCGCCACCCCGTGCACGTCTTCACGCCGGCGGCCCCGTCGATGGCCCGCGAAATCGGACAAAAACGACATGCCGGCCGAGATGGCGAGTGTAGTTGCGAGCGTCATGCTCTCGTGAGGGTCTCGCGAGCGATACGGATCGGGTCTGGCTCAGGCGAACCGGGGTCGAGAAGACACCCAGGCGGCCGAGGATCATAATGGAAGGACCATTAGTGAGCGACACCACCGAAGTCCTCAGTGGCGCGGCCCCCGCGTCCGGGGAATCCCCCACCGGTCACCCGGCAGCCGACCCCGCCGGTGCCGCACCACGGTCTTCGGGCCGTAGCGGCGGCGACCTGTCGAAGCTGCTCGTCTCCGACCTGCAGCGGATTGCCCAGGAACTGGGCATATCCGGGACGGGGCGGATGCGGAAGGGGGACCTTGTCGCCGCGATCCAGGAGCGGACCGGCGGGTCGCGTCCCGCCGCGCGCGGTGCCAGCACTAGGGGACGCACTGAGAGCCTCGACCAATCAGCCACGCGGGGCACGTCTGCGGGAGCCGGCGCGCCTCGCCCCCTGAATCAGGACGCTATGGAAGCAGACACATCCGTCCGGCCTGGCATTGGCGAGGCCGCCCCCGTGACGGGCGGCGGCATCGGCGATGCGCCGGCGAGCGCCGGCCGGGCCGGCGTGGGTGAGGCCGTCCGCACCGCTACCGCGACCGCACCCCAGGCGGCAGCCGCTGCCGCCTCCTCCGACCAGCCGTCCGCCGATGCGGGCGACGGGTCGTCGGCCCAGGACGGCCGCCGCGAGCGCAACCGCAACAGGCAGCGCGGCGAGCAGGGCGGCAACCAGCGCAGGGACAACCGCGAGGGCCGGGACGGCAACCGCGAGAACCGCGAGCCGGCGGCGGCGAGCGGCGGCCGCAGCGGCCAGAACAGCCAGAACGCCGGCGCAGGCGGCCAGGGCGGCAGCAGCAGCCGCCAGGACAATCGTCAGGACAGCCGCCAGGACAACCGCGGCGACGACGATGACGACATGCGCGGCGGGCGGCGCGGCCGTGACCGGTTCCGCAACCGCAACAGGCGCCGCGGCGAGCGGCCAGGCGGCGAGCCCGAGGCGGTGATCGGCGAGGACGATGTGCTGATCCCGATCGCGGGCATCCTGGACGTGCTCGAGAACTACGCGTTCGTACGGACGACGGGCTACCTGCCTGGGCCCAACGACGTCTACGTCTCGCTTTCCCAGGTCCGCAAGCACGGGCTGCGCAAGGGCGACATCGTCGAGGGCGCGGTGCGCCAGCCGCGGGACGGCGAGCGCAGGGAGAAGTTCAACGCGCTCGTCCGCCTGGACAAGGTGAACGGCCTCGACCCCGAGGCGTCGGTGCGCCGGCCTGAGTTCTCCAAGCTGGTACCGCTGTACCCGCAGGACAGGCTGCGGCTTGAGACCGACCCGACCAACATGGTCACCAGGATCATCGACCTGATCTGCCCGATCGGCAAGGGCCAGCGCGGCCTGATCGTGTCGCCGCCCAAGGCGGGCAAGACGATGATCCTCCAGGCGATCGCCAACGCGATCACCAAGAACAACCCGGAGTGCCACCTCATGGTCGTCCTCGTGGACGAGCGTCCTGAGGAAGTCACCGACATGCAGCGCACGGTCAAGGGCGAGGTCATCCACTCGACCTTCGACCACCCCGCCGACGACCACACCACGGTCGCCGAGCTAGCCATCGAGCGGGCCAAGCGCCTGGTCGAGATGGGCCACGATGTGGTCGTGCTGCTCGACTCCATCACCCGCCTCGGCCGCGCCTACAACCAGGCGGCGCCGGCCAGCGGCCGCATCCTGTCCGGTGGTGTCGACTCGACCGCGCTCTACCCGCCGAAGCGGTTCTTCGGCGCGGCGCGCAACATCGAGAACGGCGGCTCGCTGACCATCCTGGCGACGGCGCTCATCGAGACCGGGTCCCGGATGGACGAGGTCATCTTCGAGGAGTTCAAGGGCACCGGCAACATGGAGCTGCGGCTGCGCCGCGAGCTCGCCGACAAGCGGCTCTTCCCGGCGGTCGACGTGGACGCGTCGTCCACCCGTAAGGAAGAGATCCTGCTCGCACCGGATGAGCTCAAGATCACCTGGCAGCTCCGCCGGGTGCTGCACGCACTCGAGCCGCAGCAGGCGCTTGAGCTGCTCATGGAGCAGCTGCGCAAGACCCGCAGCAACGCCGAGTTCCTGATGCAGGTCCAGAAGACCACGCTGGGCGCCGAGCGCGACCGCTAGGAAGCCAGACGGCGGGAATTCGCAGGCTCCCAAGGGCGCTACTATGTACTGTCCCTTGGGAGCTGCTAACTGCCGAGTGACAGCCGCCCGCAGCATTTGTCGGCGCGGGCGGGCCTGATAGGATCGCGGTTTTTGCGATCAGGCCCGCATGCGCGGACACCGGGGGTCCGGGGGTCGTCCCCCGGGGAAACAGAGCGCGGTTCCGGTTCACGTCGATGCCCGTAAGGGCGCTCCCACGGTGAGCATGACGACCCGGCGGCCGCTTGAGGCAAGGAGCCAGCAGCAAATGAAGCCTGAGATTCACCCGGCCTACGAGGCCACCACCGTGACCTGCGGGTGCGGCAGCACATTCGTGACCCGGTCCACCGCGAAGGACGGCGTCATCCACACCGACGTCTGCTCGAACTGCCACCCGTTCTACACGGGCAAGCAGAAGATCCTCGACACCGGCGGCCGGGTGGCCCGCTTCGAGGCCCGCTTCGGCAAGGGCAAGGTCCAGGGGACCGCCGGCAAGGCCGGCAAGAAGTAGTCATGCTCAAGCGCCCGCGTGCCCCGAACGGGGACGCGGGCGCTTCGCTATGTTGGCTACGAGCATCACCCCCCTTGCGCGGGGGTTGCAGGGGGGCGTCCCCCCGCAGGCAATACAGGGAGGTCTTGGTTCCTTTGTTCGAGAAGCTAGCCGATCTGGCCAGCGAGCATGCGGAGCTTGAGCGTGCACTCGCCGATCCCGGCGTGCACGCGGACCAGGATCAGGCCAGGACGCTCGCCAAGCGCTACGCCGAGCTGACCCCGATCGTCAACGCCTTCCGCGAATGGCAGCAGACGAACGAGGACGAGCAGGCAGCCCGTGAGCTCGCGGAGGAGGACTCCGCCTTCGGCCAGGAGGCCGAAGATCTCGCGAAGCAGCGCGAGGAGCTCGAGGAACGCCTGCGGAAGCTGCTCGTGCCCAAGGACCCGAACGACGAGCGCGACACGATCGTCGAGGTCAAGGCGGGCGAGGGCGGCGAGGAGTCCGCGCTGTTCGCCGGCGACCTGCTGCGCATGTACCAGCGCTACGCCGAGCGGCGCGGCTGGAAGACGGAGATCATCGACTCCACGCTGACCGGCCTCGGCGGCGTCAAGGACGCCACGATGGCGGTCAAGGCGGGCAGGGGCGGCAACGGCGCCTGGTCACGGCTGAAGTACGAGGGCGGGGTGCACCGCGTGCAGCGGGTCCCGGTCACGGAAAGCCAGGGCCGCATCCACACGAGCGCCGCGGGCGTGCTCGTGACCCCGGAGGCCGACCCGGTGGACGTGCAGGTCAACGACAATGACCTGCGCATCGACGTCTACCGGTCCAGCGGCCCCGGCGGTCAGTCGGTCAACACGACCGACTCGGCGGTCCGCATCACGCACCTGCCGACGGGGATCGTGGTCTCCTGCCAGAACGAGAAGAGCCAGCTCCAGAACAAGGAGCAGGCGCTGCGCGTGCTGCGGTCGCGACTGCTCGCCGCGGCGGAGGAAGAGGCGAACGCGAAGGCGAGCGCCGAGCGCAAGGCACAGGTCCGCACGGTGGACCGGTCCGAACGGGTGCGGACCTACAATTTCCCCGAGAACCGCATCTCTGACCACCGGGTGGGCTTCAAGGCCTACAACCTGGATCAGGTGATCGACGGTGACCTTGACGCGGTGATCGACGCTCTCGCCGCCGCCGACCTGGAAGCGAAACTGGCAGAACAATAGGAGCCATGTCACTCCTGCTCGATGAGATCGCGATCGCCACGGCCCGGCTTGCCGAGGCGGGGGTGGACTCGCCGCGCACCGACGCCGAGCTCATCGCGGCGCACGTGCACAACGTCAAGCGCGGCGAACTGCACACGGTGCCCGACTCCGAGTTCGACGCGCGGTACTGGGCGGACATCGGCCGCAGGGAGAACCGCGAGCCGCTGCAGCACATAACGGGCAAGGCGTACTTCCGCTACCTGGAACTCGACGTCGGCCCCGGGGTGTTCGTGCCGCGGCCGGAGACCGAGGTGATGACCGGGTGGGTGATCGACCGGCTGCGGTCGATGAACGTGGCGGAGCCGGTCGCCGTCGACCTGGGCACCGGTTCCGGCGCGATCGCGCTGTCGATCGCCCAGGAGGTGCCGAGGGCCACCGTGCACGCCGTGGAGGGCGATCCGCTCGCCAGGTCGTGGGCGGAGCGGAACATTACCAGGTACGTGGACGGCTACACCGCGGGCCGGGTGCTGCTGCACGAGGGTGACTTCGTGTCACCGGACCCGCCGGGCGGGCTCAAGGAGCTGGCAGGCCTGGCCGGCACCGTGGACGTGGTGGTCTCCAACCCGCCGTACATACCGCTCGGCGCGGTGGTGCCGCCCGAGGTGGGGGAGTACGACCCGCCGGCCGCGCTGTGGAGCGGCGGCGACGGCCTGGACGCGGTCCGCGCGGTGGAGCGCGTGGCCCGCTGGCTGCTCCGTCCCGGCGGCCTTGTCGCAGTCGAGCACGGCGCTCCGCAGGGCGCCGCCGTGTTCTGGGTATTTCCCGAGGAGGCCGGCTGGCGGGATACCGCCAACCACAGGGACCTCGCACGCAAGGACAGGTTCGTAACGGCCATGTGGCCCGGCGACTTAAGCCTAGGATGGAAGCGATGAGCGCTCGATACGACTGCGCCGACGCGCAGCAGCGGGAAGAGGGCCTGGCCGCGGCGGCCGGCGCCGTGCAGGAGGGCCAGCTTGTTGTGCTCCCCACCGACACCGTCTACGGGGTCGGCGCGGACGCATTCAACGCGGCCGCGGTGACGGCGCTGCTCGCCGCCAAGGGGCGGGGCAGGAACATGCCGCCGCCGGTGCTCGTCGGCAGCGTCGCGGCGGCCGCCGCGCTGACGGAGTCGCTCGGCCCGTTCGGGCAGGACCTGATCGACGAGTTCTGGCCGGGGCCGCTGACCCTCGTGTTCCGTGCCAGCGCGACTCTGATGTGGGACCTGGGCGACACGATGGGCACGGTCGCGGTGCGCATGCCGCTGCACCCGGTCGCGCTCGACCTGCTGCGCCGCACCGGCCCGATGGCGGTGTCGAGCGCGAACAGGCACAGCCTGCCCGCGACCACCACGGCCGCCGAGGCGGAGAACCAGCTCGGCGACGCGATCTCCGTCTACCTGGACGGCGGCGCGTGCGCGGACAATGTTCCGTCCACGATCCTCGACCTGACCGGCACGGTGCCGCGGATGCTGCGCGCCGGCGCGCTGTCCATCGACGAGCTGCGCAAGGTCGTCCCGGTGATCGACCTGCCCGCACCGGAGCCGGAGCCGGAGCTGAGCCCCGCCGACCGCCGGGCCGCGGAGGCCATCTCCGCCGCGAAGGCGGCACCGGCCGATACCGCCGCGAAGGCGGCAGCGACAGAACCCGCGCCCGCGGACGATTCGTCCCAGGACCCCGGACCCGGCGACTGACCGCCCGACGCCATGCGCGAGTATCTCTACATCCTGCTCATCGCGGCGGTGGTGACCTACCTCCTCACCCCGCTGGTGCGGCGGGGCGCGATCGCGATGCACGTGCAGCACGCCGCGCGCAGCAGGGATGTGCACAAGGAGCCGACCCCGCTGCTCGGCGGCCTGGCGATGTACGGCGGGCTGGTCGCCGGCCTGCTCGTCGCCGACCGGCTCAGTTACCTGGAGCAGGCCTTCCCCTCCGGGCGCACGGTCGGGGGACTGCTGCTCGCGGGCGGCCTGCTCGTGATCATCGGCATCGTCGATGACCGCTGGGGACTCGGCGCCATCTCCAAGCTCGCGGGCCAGATCGCGGCCGGCGGCATCGTGGTGTGGTCCGGCGCCTACCTGCCGTGGATCCCGTGGCCGGGCAGCGAGACGATCTCGTTTGAGCCGGACCTGAGCTACACGATCACGATCCTGATCATCGTCGCCACGATCAACGCGGTGAACTTCATCGACGGCCTCGACGGCCTGGCCGCCGGCATCGTCGGCATCTCGGCGCTCGCCTACCTGGTGTACTCGTACACGCTGACCAACTCGATTGGCATCCCATCGCAGTCGGTCCCCGCCGTGGTGTCCGCAGTGCTTGCGGGCATGTGCGCGGGTTTCCTGCCGCACAACTTCAACCCGGCGCGGATCTTCATGGGCGACACGGGCGCGATGCTGCTCGGCCTGGTTCTCGCGTACATGCCGATCTCGTCCGCTGCGTCGCTCGACCAGAACATCCTGACCAGCTACGGGACGCTGCACCCGCTCAACCGGTTCCCGACCATCCTGCCGGTGCTGATCCCGGTCGCGATCTGGCTCATCCCGTACACGGACATGCTGCTCGCGGTGGTGCGGCGGACGGCCCGCGGCATGTCCCCGTTCGACGCCGACCGGCAGCACCTGCATCACCGGCTGCTCAACATGGGCCACTCGCACCGCCAGTCGGTACTGCTGATGTACCTGTGGGCGGCGCTGTTCGCAGGCCTGGTGGTCGGCCTGTCCGCGGTGCGGATCAAGCTGATCTGGTTCGCGCTCATCACCGTGGTGGCCATCGTGGCGCTGCTGTTCGCGACGGCGCCGAAACTGCGCCTCTGGGCGAACCGGGGAAAGCGTGCGCGTGGCAGAGGAAGCCGCACCCGTTCCTCGGAACCCGCCGCCGCCACCCCCGATCTCGCCCCGCCGGCCAACGGGACGGTACCCGGCGTCCTGCCCGCGCCTCCCGCCGACTTCTCCCGGGCCGCCGACTTCTCCCGGGCCGCCGACTTCTCCCGGGCCGCCGACTTCCCGCAGGCGGAGGGCTTCCCGCAGGCGGAGGGCTTCCCGCAGGCGGAGGGCTTCCCGCAGGCCGCGGGCTTCCCGCAGGCCGCGGGCTTCCCGCGGGCCGCAGGCTTCCCCAAGCCCAACGGCTTGCCGCGGCGCGATTTCTCCGCGCCCGCCGACTCCCGCGACCCCGCCGACTCCCGCGACCCCGCCGACTTCGAGGCGGCGCCGTCGCCGTGGACCCGGGCCCCCAGGACACAGGCGCGGCGGGTGCCGGGCAAGGGTGGCGATGTGTGGTTATTCTGCTGTAACCTG